>OFMV01002013.1_pt1 | contig 14370 bp, 10 predicted proteins | sample 1541881 | NCBI WGS metagenome assembly OFMV01 (sample SAMN04209220, study PRJEB22552) | human gut metagenome | biome: gut; material: feces | host: Homo sapiens | place: USA: Oklahoma
TCCTCGTAACGGGTCTCGTAGTAGCGGTAGCCAACATAGATGCCCTCTTTGTAGCTGACGTAGTTGTACTTGGTGAGGTTGCCATTCTCATCGTAGTAGGCAAAGTCGCCGAAGTTCTGCGCCGCCGGGCTGTTCATGGCATCCACTTCATAGGTATCCACGGTGCGGCCGGAAGGATTGACCTTGCCGGAGAAGATCTCAGCCAGAGAGCACAGGCCGTAGTCGCCCATGGCAGGAGCCGAGATGACCGTGTGGATGCTGGGATAATCCTCCACCCAGCTCAGATCGACCGCTGCACTGGAGTTCAGCAGCAGCACCACATCGTCAAAGTTGTCGTTCAGATACTGCAGGATCTCCAGTTCCGTAGAATCCGGCTCCAGATAAGTCTTGGTCTTGTCCTCTTCCACATCGGTGTGGTTGTACATGGAGCGGGGCATATCACGGCCTTCGCCCGCCACACGGCTGAACACAAAAACAGGAACCGTATTCTTCATGGAATCGGTCAGACCCGGCTCTGCTTTCATAACAGACAAGGGGCATTCGTTGATGGAAAAGTCCTCGTCATCACCGTAGGAAACGGAACCAACGCCCAGACCGTAATCCTTGCCGTTGCCTTCGGAATAGAATTTCCAGAGGTCCTCGTTGACACCGAACCCGGCATCTTCAAAGGCCGTTTTCATATCGACTTTGTTGCCGCCGATGTAGCTGACTGCCGAATGGCTGACAAAACTGAAGGTGGTATCCGTGCTGTACGGCATTCTGCCTTCATCGTTCTTCAGCAGGACGATGCCCTCTGCTGCAATCTGCTTGTTCAGGGCGATCTCATCCTCAACCAGCGCATCCTCTGTGTCAAAGCCGGGCTTGCCGTATTCCATATTAATGCCTTCGGTCTTTGCCTTGCTGTTGTCGATGCCTCCGCTCTTCAGGCCCAAAATGCTCTGCACGCTGCTGGCGTTGGGCGGGATCAGCACATTGGCCGCAACTATACCGCCCGCCAATGCGACACACAACACACCCGAAACGGCAGTTTTGATGATCTTGCCCATCATCTTACCGTCCTTCTTTTTCTGTGCCATAACTGTTAACTCCTTCTCTTTTGTGTACACGACCCGGTTCATGGCTGTTCTCAGGAGTGCGTCCACTCCTTTGCTTGATGTCATTTTATCATATAAACCGCAAAACGAACCGTTCGCCGCACAATCTGTCGTTTTGGATGCATAATTTGCAGAAGTTACAATAATGTTTCAATTTTTATTGTGCTAATACACAAATATTGCAACATTGTATTTGTGCACCCTGCCAGACAACAAAAAAAACGGCAGGGGATACCTGCCGTAAAAATATTATTGCTTTTGGGGCAGCGGAAATAAGATCCGCAGGGTGCACCAGTTGTTTTCCCAGTGCATCGTCATGCTGCCGCCGTGCTGCCCGACGGTGGTGCGGACGCTTTTCAGGTCCGACCCCTGCTGCGGCAGACCGTCCGCATCCAGTGCCGGGGCGGCCTCTGTATAATGCTCGAACCGCAGCATGGCAAAGCCACCCTGACTGTACACCGCCACCTTGATGAGCCGCTTTTCGGGGTCCGGCTCGGCGCGCACGGCGGCAATGGCGTTGTCCAGCGCCACGCCCACAATGGTGCACAGCTCCCGGATGGTGAGAAAACCCAGCATCCTGCCGTCTGCTACACTGGTGATGGTGATATTCTCCTGCTGGCATTCCATGGTCTTGGCGGTGAGCAGGGTATCCAGCACCGGGTTGCCGGTCTTGTTCTCGGCCTCGTACTGGCGGATGTTCTGCTCCATGGCGGCAATGGCGGCGTTCTGCTTGGTCTGGTCCTGCTCCTCCCGGATGCGGGCAAGCTGGACTTTCAGTTCATGGTACCGCCGGTTGATGAGGTTGATGCCCTCCTTGCTGCGCTTGTACTGCTCGTACTGGCGGTGCAGTACCTCGTCCATGGCGGCAAGCTCGCTGTGCAAAGCGTTCTCCTGCAGCTGCTCGTGCTGCACGGTCAGGATCAACACGCCGGAAAAATCCACCAGTGTGCGGATGGAAAAAATGCTCATGTTGATCTCGCTGCCCGGCAAAAAGCCCAGATTGCTCACCGCAAAGGCAGTCAGCGCCAGCATGACCGCCGTCAGGGCGGCGCTGCCGCCGATCTGTAAGTGCCCGGCGGGCTGGGGACGGCGGTGCTGCAGATAGCACATAATGCCGAACAGCGCCCCATACACCAGCGCCAGCAGCAGCAAAGACAGCGGCTCCCATGGGCCGCGGGCGGGCCAGAGGGCGCAGTGCAGCTGCCACTCCACGCTGGCGGCAAGCTCTGCCAGAATAAACGCCCGTGCGCAGTGATACCCGGCTTCCAGCAGAGTGATGCTCCACACACCCCATAAATATAAGTAAGACAGCCCGATGGCCGTTACCATGCAGGGGATCCAGAGCCCGCCGGGCACATTGCCCGTCAGCCCCAGAAAGGCCGACAGCACCGCCGCCCACAGCAGGGTGATGCCCCCGGTGACCGCTCTGGAAAAGCGGGGCGCAAGCGCCGGGGTGAACAGCAGCACCGCCAGACACTCGGCAAGGGCGGTGTACAGCCGGGGGATATCCGGCAGCGCGGTCATGAGCCCTCACCTCCGATGTAGTCGGTCAGTGCGGCAAGAAAGCCCTTGCGCTTGGGGCGGCTGACCTGCAGCTCGCAGGGGCCCACCTGCACGGTGCTCTGCCGCAGCTCCCGCACCTGTGCCAGATTGACAAGGTAGCCGCTGTTGCAGCGGGCAAAGGGGCAGTCTGCCAGCTTTTCCTCAAAGGCCTTGAGGGCGCCGGGGGCGGAAAAATCGCCCTCGTCGGTATAAAAATGCACCCGGTGCCCCTCGCTTTCCAGATAATAGATGCTTGCGGTGTCCAGCCGCCGCAGCCCGCCCTCCACCGGCACGGTCAGGTAGTGCTTTGCCCGCTTTTCCAGCCGGGCAACCGCCTTGAGCAGCTGCTGCGAAAAGGCAAAGTAGGGCACCGGCTTCAGCACATAGTCCAGCGCTCCCACCGCGTAGCCCCGGATGGCATACTGCGCCATATTGGTGATGAAGATCAGGATGACGTCTGCATCCATCTGCCGGATGCGCTCTGCCGTGGTCATGCCGTCCAGATGCTTCATCTCCACATCCAGAAAAATAATGTCGTAGACCGCGCGGTAATCCTCCAGAATATCCACGCCGTCCGCAAAGACTGTCACTTCAAACTCTGTCCCGTACTGCCGGGTATACCGCCGGACATACTCCTGCAATACCCCCTGCACCTCCGCGTCGTCCTCTACGATCGCCACCCGGATCATGGCCGCACCTCCCTTACCACACCTTTGTGGAACTGTTACGGCTCTATTATAGCGCAATCCCGTCCGGTTTGCCAAGGGGCACTCCGCAACAAAGGGCAGGGCAGCCCACAGCTGACCACCGTGGACGTGAACCCCTACCAGCTGGGCATGGAAGCCGCCAGCCAGACCATCAACCACATCGAGAACCCGAACCTTCTGGCCACAAAGATCATCGTGCCGCACAAGCTCATCCCCCGGGAGAGCTGCTGCCCGCCGGAGGAGCAGCGCTAGGAAGTGCTTTTTCAGCAAGACAGTGTCCGCTTCCGGGAGCTGCCGCGCAGCGCTTGCTATCCTGCCCCCAGAGTAGACAGCGTAAAAAACGCTGCATCCTCCGGGGGTATTTTTATGCCCAAAAAGGCACAAAAGAATGCCCGCCCACCTGTGGAGACCCACGGTGGGCGGGCATTTTATGGTTTATCGTTTACGCGCTGTAAAAGCCTTCAGAGGGCGGTGGGCTGGGGTACCAGCCGGAAGAGCATTACGGGCAGCGCGCTGTTTGCAAAATCCAGCGTATAGATGAGCTTTCCGCGCTCTGTTTCAAAAGGCATCTCCGTCTGTGTGCCGTCCGGGGCAATGCGCACAAGCGTTTTGCCTTCCAGCAATCCGGCGGGCAGCGCGAGCCTTACCCGACCGGTGGGCTGCGTCAGGCTGCCTGCGGTTTCAAAGGCCACACTCAGGTATTCCCCGTTCGTCCGTGCGGTCACATCCTCCGCAGAAAGACTGCCGCTGTTAGCCCACGCCGTTGCCGCTTCGATCATTTCCAGCTGCGCGGCGTTTTCTGCCTGCCCGCACACGGGGCAGAAGGTCAGCGTTTCGCCTTCCGCAGTGCGGAAAGTAAACTTCCGGCAATCCGTGCTGCCAGTGTGCGCGCAGCCCTGCCGCAGACAACTGGCGCTCTGAGAGCCGGTTCCGTTCGGGGACCATGCACCGAACTGGTGCCCCAGCTGATCGGTCGGGTCTGCGGTGTAGCTGTCTTTGCAGCGGCTGCAGGTAAAAACAGTATAGCCGTCTGCTTCACAGGTGGGGGCTACGGTAACAGCCTGATAATCATGGTTCAGCGCGGGCAGTTCTGTATAGGTGGTATGGTCGCAGCGGGAACAGGTTTCGTAAGCATTCCAGCCGATTTCCGTACAGGTAGGGGCTTTTGCTGCGTATTGCTTCAAATCATGATTCAGCGCGGGCAGCTCTTTGCGGGTGGTATAGTTGCAGCCGAAGCGGGAGCAGGCTTCGTAAGCATCCCAGCCGATTTCCGTACAGGTAGGGGCTTTTGCTGCGTGCTGCTCCAAATCATGGTTCAGTGCGGGCAGCTCCTGATAGGTGGTGGTATAGTTACAACGGGAGCAGGCTTCGTAAGCGTTCCAGCCGATTTCCGTACAGCTGGGGGCTTTTGCATCGTGATGCACCAAATCGTGATTATTTGGGTCTTTTTCGCCGTATTCCGCGCCGCATTTTTCGCAGGTTTTGCCTTTGGTGCAGGTGGGCGTTTCGGTACCGCCGGTATGTACCTTTAAATACGAAACATTGCCATCGTTGTGGCAGTTCTGGCATTCAGTTACATAAACCCTATGACTGTTCGAATCATATTTTCTGTATCCGAGGATCTCACGTGTCTCCGTACTCCCACAGTTTTTGCAGCGCACCGTGGTTGTTTCTGCCGCCGCTTTTAACACGATCCCCGGTATCAGGCACACCATTGCCAGCACCGTCAAACACCGGATCAGCCATTTTTTCATGTTACTCCCTCCTTGTCATCAAACCTTGTTATCCTTTCAGATCAAACTGCACGGACAGCGATGCAAGCACGGCATCTACCACCTTCCGCGCCTGGGCAAGCATATCGATCTCCGCCACAAAAGCGATGACCTGCTCGCGCTCCTGCGCGGGGACCTGCAGCGCACTCAGACTCATACTCAGATAGCGCCGTATTTTGCGCTCCAGTGTAAAGTAGGGGTCGCACCGCCGTGCCATGTAGCCGCGCATCATGCCAGCCGTGCCCAGCTCCATCTCGTAGAAATCGCACTCGGCGCACCCGGGCAGGTACGCGCTGAACGCCGCCTGCAGCTCGGCCGTGGTGCTGCGGTGGATGATCTCCGCCGTGGCGGGGAAGGTGTACGCTTCCACATAGATATCCCGCAGATTCTCGCTCAGCTCGGTCACCGCCAGCTGCAAAGCCGTCTCCACCGCGTAGAGGTACACCGGCGAGGGGGCGTTTGCCGCCAGCGGCCTTACCGCGCCGAACTGCCTGCTGAACATCATGCCGATCAGCTCGGTCAGCACACCGTCCTTGGTGCGGAAAATATTCTGGAACGACCCGGCGGAAACATCTGCTTCCTTTAAAATTTCTGCCACCTTGGTGTTCGTGTAGCCTTTTTCCAGAAAAAGCCGGACACAGGCGGTCAGGATCCGCCGTTTTGCTTCTTTGCTGTCGTATCTGCGCGCCATTGGAAATCATCCTTTTCTATAATTGGTCTCTGACCCAATTATATATTGATTTGAAAATTGTGTCAAGTAAACTTTTAAGGCCGTATTTTGGGCAGTTTGACGAGGGAGAGCTTTCTGCGGGTGCGCATCCGGGCAAAACAAAGCGCAATGGACATTGCTGTTATCCGCTGCCGCAGCCAGACAGTTCGCGGCAGCAAAAAAGAGGCCACCGATCGGGGTGACCTCTTTTCAGCGTATTTTCAGCGTAAATCCCGCAGCAGGCGAACCCACCATCTCCATGACGGCTCTTTTGGAGTTGCTCTTTGCGTAAGATTGCAAGATAAATCTTATTTCTGACAGAAAGAGCCGGACCCGTGCAACGAGTCCGGCCCTTTCTGTGCTTTGGTTGGATCTTAAGCAAAGTTATGGTAAATGAAGAAGTTGGCTTTGGGAGTTTACAGCAGGCTCAGTGCTTCCTCGTCTGCCACAAGGATGCAGTCCGGATGCAGCTGCAGGATGCTGCCGGGGCAGGCAGGGGTCACAGGGCCGGTCACGGCGTCCTTGACGGCCTGTGCCTTGGCTTTACCGTTGGCTACCACCAGCACCTTGCGTGCCTGCATGATGGTCTTGATGCCCATGGTGTATGCCTGTTTGGGGACAAGGGCCTCGTTGCCGTCAAAGAAGCGCTTGTTGGCTTCGATGGTGGTGGGAGCAAGGTCGATGCAGTGGGTCTCCAGCTCAAAGGCTTCGCCCGGCTCATTGAAGCCGATATGACCATTGGGGCCGATGCCCAGCAGCTGCAGGTCGATGCCGCCCAGCTTGTGGATGATACCGTTGTAACGGGCACACTCAGCGGCGGTGTCCAGATTGGTGCCGTCCGGCAGGTTGGTCTTGGCCGGGTCGATATTCACCTTGCTGAACAGGTTCTCATTCATGAAATACCAGTAGCTCTGGGGATGCTCCTTGGGCAGGCCGCGGTACTCGTCCAGATTGACAGTAGTGACCTCGGAGAAATCCAAATCGCCTTTGTTGTACCAGTCCACCAGTTGGGCATAAGTGCCCACCGGGGTGCCGCCGGTGGCAAGACCCAGTACACAGTCCGGCTTCATGATGACCTGTGCGGAGATGATGTTGGCCGCTTTGCGGGACATATCCTGATAATCTTTTGCGCGGATGATCTTCATAATAACGCTCCTTTTATAGTACCGTTACGCCTGCGTTCCGGCAGGCCTGTAAAAATTCTACGGGCAGCTTTTCGTCCGAGATCACAATATCAATATCGGACAGCTCGCAGATGTGGAATGTACTTTTCAGTCCGATCTTGGAGGAATCCAGCAGCACGGCTTTCTGCTCACAGTCACAGCGGCGGAGCACGGTCTGCTTGAGCCGTGCTTCATCCTCCACGCCGCAGGTAAAACCGGTTTCCGGGCTGTAACTGGTCACGCCCAGCAGCAGCAGATCAAAGTTGATGCCCTCCATCGTCTGGATGCTCTGTGCACCGCAGACGCTCAGGCTGAACCGGTTCAGTCTGCCGCCCGGCAGGGATACATTGGGCTTTTCCAGCTTTGCCAGCTCCATGGCGCAGCTCAGGCCGCTGGTGTAGATGAGCATGGGCTGATCCGGGATGCACCGGGCCACTGCTGTGGCGGTGCTGCCGGAATCCAGAAACAGGGTGGTGTTGGGGCGCAGCAGAGCAGCGGCTTTTTCGGCAATGATCTGCTTTGCTTCGGCATTGCGGGCGGCACGGCGGCTCAGCAGGTCGTCTGTGCCTACCACCTGCTCCACCGACTTGACACCGCCATGCACCCGCACCACACGGCGGGCTTCATCCAGTGCTTTCAGGTCGGTGCGCAGGGTCATTTCCGAAACGGAAGGGAAAGCTTCCTTGAGCTGGGCAAAGCTAATGCTGCCTTTGCGGTTCACCAGCTCCACGATTTGATTGCGGCGTTGTTCCATGGGGGATTCCTCCTGTCTGCGTTTGTCCTGTCCCATGGCACGTTCTGCTTAGTCCTCCGGGTTGAAGTTTGCCAGCAGATATTCCTCTGCTTCCGGGCACCACAGGCCGTTGTGGGCATCCACGATGTCAGCCAGTGCGGTATAGCGGGGGTCGTTGTCCTGTTCGCCCTTGGCACGCAGATCGGTCAGGGCGATGAGGGGCATGGTCAGGTGGGTGTAGATCAGCTTTTTGCCGCCGGGGATCTTGGGCAGGTTGAGGGTGGTCTCAGCAGCGGCGTTCAGACCGCCGATGTGGGTGACCATCACAGCCGGATCGATGCGCTTAGCGGCGGTCAGTTCCAGCGACTCGATCATGTCGGCGGTATTACCGCCGGTGGTGCCCATGACATGGGTAGAATTGTAGTGCACATCGTAGAAGTTCATCTTGGCGCTGAACTGCTTGTCGGTGGGGCCTGCAAAGAAGTTCAGGCAGCCGTCACGACCCAGTACAGCACTGGACAGCTCCACCACCGGCGCGATGGGGGCGTAGCAGAACACATCATCAAAGCCGGTACCGCCGGTCAGCTTCCGCAGCTCGGCAGCGGGGTCTGCCATGTTGGCGGTATTGACGAAGTACAGGTCGATGCCGTCCTTCTCCTTGACCTCCTTCGGGGGGAAGAGGGACTCCGCACGGGCCAGACGATCCTCGTTGATATCGGTGACCACCACCATGCCGGGGCGCACATCACGGTGCAGTGCGTAGGTCAGAGCACCCAGGCCCATGGGGCCTGCACCGGCCAGAATCGCCAGCTTGCCACCCTTCTTGATGCCCATATCGTGATGGTACACACCCATCTTGGTGTGGTAGGCGGCGTTGAAAGCACCGATGGAGCAGCTCATAGGCTCGGCCAGAGAAGCCTCGTAGTAAGCACGGCCCTTGTACTCCAGCAGGCAGCCCAGTTCCATGACCTCGGCAGGGATGATGCAGTAGGTGGCGTCGCCGCCGAAGAACTCGTAGGAGTAGCCGGGGCTCCACATGGTGCCCTTGTAGTTCAGGGCGGGCTGCAGGGTGAACTTCATGCCGGGCTTGAACTTGTCCTGATGCGCCTTGCCCACCTTGACGATATCACCGGCGAACTCGTGACCCATGATGGCGGGGTGCTCGGCTACATCCGGATGCACACGCTTGTGCGCAGTGCCTCCATCAGCCGGGGCGTTTCGATCAGCTGCCCGCTGACATTCTGCATGACCTCCACCGGGACGCCGTTCCCGTCGTCCGGAGCCAGCAGCACCAGTGCCCCCAGCACGATGCGCCCCGGCTCATAGACCGGCGGCTGTGCCTGCAGATAACCCAAGCGGCAGTCCTTTACCGCACTTGTCCTGCAATGGAGCAGCAGGGCATACAGGGGTTTGATGTAGGTATCGCCCTGCGTTTCACGGCGGCGAAGCTGCTGCTCCACCAGCCGGGCGTCCGCTTCCTGCGGGCAGAACAGCTGCGCCGCTGCATGGATGAGGGCAGCGCGGCTGCCGGGAGCCTTGACGGGCTGGATGGTCAGATGTTCCAGCAGCCCGGTCATGGACCGGGTCAGGCGCGCATAATACTGCAGCTTGGAGCCTGCGTGCGGTGCATCCTGCACAGGCTGCACCGCCGGTTCCGGTTCTGCGCGGTTCTGGCTGTACTGCGTGATAGCGTCCTTCAGCACGGCACGATCCGGTTCCAGCAGGGAAGGGCTGATGCACACCGCCGGGTAATCCAGTTCCAGCGGCACGGTGGAGATAATGAAGTCGATTTTTCTCCGGCGCAGGTCGGCGGCGTTCAGCTCCCGCACCGAGCAGCACCCCTCCACCTGCAAAGAGGGAAACTCGTTTCCCAGCCGGGAAGCCAGAAAGCGGCTGGAACCCATGCCCAGCGGACAGGCCACTACCACCCGCAGCCGCAGCCGGAACATGGCATTCTGTTCCAGCACCGCACCAAAGTGCATGGCAAGGTAGGCCGCTTCATCGTCCGAGATGGCGGGCAGGACGAATTGCTGCTGCACCGCATCACAGGCGGCGCGGGTGGCTTTCCACAGGCCGGGGTAGGCGGTGCGGATGGTGTCCAGCTGGGGGTTTTCGGTACGAATGTTCTGCTCCACCCGCAGCAGCATGGGTCGCAGGTGGCAGTACAGGTCATCCCGCAGGGAGGTGTAACCGGAAAGGTCTGTGTGCAGCGCCTTTTCCATTTCCCGGATAAGGCCGGCTTCCAGATTCCGCAGCTCCATCTCCTGTGCGCTGCCCCAAGGGTCCTCTGCGCCCAGATAGGCGGAGAGATACAGTTCCAGATACTGCGCTTCCTCAGGCGGCAGGGTCAGCCCGAAGGCACGGTTCAGCGCCGCCACCAGCCGGGCAGCATGATTGCCCGCCGGGCGCAGCCCTCTGGGGGCAATGCCCTTGTCGCCGCCCTGCCGCAGCTGCTGAATGGTCAGGGTGCAATGGATCGCCAGCGCCAGAAAGCCTGCATCCGGCAGATGGAGCTGTTCTTCCTGTTCAAACTGCTGCAAAGCCGCCCAGACCTTTTCGGCCGTTTTTGTATCCAGCAGAGTCGAGAAGATCTCGTTTTCCGGCATCCGTCCGCAGAGCACCTCTGCCAGTTCCTTTTCCGGCATACTGCTGCGCAGCAGGGCAGACACCACCCTCCGGTAGGAAGAAGCATCCCCCTGCAGCCAGACCCCCACGCCGGGGCGGCGGAACATCTCCACCCGGTAGGGGTGCAGCTTGGTCTCAAGTTCATCCAAGTCCGCAGACAGCGTGCTCTCCGAAACGCCAAGCGCCCGTGCAAGCACCGCTGTTTTGCAGGGCTCCTGCTCGCTGAGCAGCCTTGTCAAAAGCTGCTGCCGCCGCTCTGTGCGGGAAAGTTCTTTCCTGTCGCCGCTGTTCAGCTGGGTGCGCAGTGCGTCTCGCCGCTCCGGCGCTTCATCCAGCAGCAGACCCTTGCCGGGATTCCGCACAAAATGCGCCCCGGCAGCCTGCATCCACTGCTCCACAGCGGGCAGCTCCCGCAGCACGGTGCGGCGGCTGACCCCGATGCTTTCAGCCAGCGCCGCCGCCGTCACCCAGCCCTGCGGAAGGCTGAGCAGCTGCTCGATCAGCTTCCGTGCATTTGCCGACAGTTCCTCACGATACACCGCACCCATGTTGCTTTTCTCCTTTTCCAAAAAGTTACCCATTGCTTCTATTGTAGCATAGTGCCACCCCGTCTGCCAGCCCCCAACGCAGAAAAGAAGTTGTGTGTTTTTTGTCACCATTGCCCGGTGACAAAAGCTTCCTTGTTCCCGTCTTGTATCCCGGTGCATCAGCAAATATGCACAAATCACCCGCGCATCCATTGGAAATGTTGCCGTATCAGCCCACTGGTGTCACCATCCTCCGGTGACAACCCCACCGCTTGTCACCATTGAAATCCGGCGCAGTATCGGCTAGAATAGTGCCAGAACGAAACGAAAGCTCCTCCGAACAACCGTCCGCAGGCCGCAGCTCCCATGCCACAGGAGCTGCACCGCCTGCCTTTCAAGTGAAAAAGGAGAGCTACAAATGAAAAACGCTGTTTCCCGCTTTGGCAAGTTCCTCAGCGGCATGGTCATGCCGAATATCGGCGCATTCATCGCGTGGGGCTTCCTCACTGCTCTGTTCATTGAAGCGGGCTGGTTCCCCAACGAAAAGCTGGCCAGCATGGTCTCCCCGATGCTGACCTACCTGCTGCCCATCCTCATTGCAGGGCAGGGCGGCAAAATGATTGCAGGCGACCGTGGCCGTGTCATCGCCGCCATCGCTGTGGTGGGCTGCATCTGCGGCTCGGACTACACCATGCTGATGGGCGCCATGGTCATGGGCCCTCTGGCCGGCTGGGTCATCAAGCAGTTCGATAAGAAGGTGGAAGGCCATATCCCCGCCGGTTTCGAGATGCTGATCAACAACTTCTCCATCGGCATTCTGGGTATGCTGCTGGCCATCCTCGGCTACTACGTCATCGGCCCGTTCATGACTGCCATCCTCACCGTGCTGACCGCCGGTGTGGACTTCCTTGTGGCGCACAGCCTGCTGCCGCTGGTGTCCATCTTTATTGAGCCTGCCAAGGTATTGTTCCTGAACAACGCCATCAACCACGGCATCTTCAGCCCCATCGGTGCAAGTCAGGCTGCTGAGACCGGCCGCTCCATCATGTATATGCTGGAAGCCAACCCCGGTCCCGGTCTTGGTGTCCTGCTGGCCTACTGCTTCTTCTGCAAGGACGACACCACCCGCCAGTCCGCTCCCGGTGCTGTGATCATCCACCTGCTGGGCGGCATCCACGAGATCTACTTCCCCTACATCCTGATGAACCCCGTGATCATCATCGCCCCCATCGTGGGCAACTTCTGCGCCATCCTGTTCTACTCTATGACCGGTGCAGGTCTGTCCGGTCCTGCTTCTCCCGGTTCCATCATCGCCTACATGGCAATGGCTCCCCGGGATTCCATTCTCACCGTTCTGCTGGGCGTTGTCATCGCCGGTGCTGTTTCCTTTGTTCTGTCCTCGATCATTCTGAAAGCAACCTCCGGTCACACCAAGAGCCTGACCGACGCCCAGAACGAAATGAAGGAGATGAAGGCACAGGCTAAGGGCGAGATCCCCGAGCCTACTGCCGTGAATGTCGGCCAGATCCGCAAGATCGTCTTTGCCTGCGATGCCGGTATGGGTTCCAGCGCCATGGGTGCTACCAAGTTCCACAACCGCATTAAGGCGGAGCGCCCCGACCTGACCGTGACCAACTCCAGCGTGGACACCATCCCCGCTGACGCGGACGTGGTGGTCTGCCAGCGCGTTCTGGCTGACCGTGCCGCCAAGTGCGCCCCGCAGGCACAGCTTGTTACATTGGATAACTTCCTTGCAGATCCGCATCTGGACGCATTGTACAACGCACTGACCTCCACTACCCCGGCACTGGATGCCAAGGCCGAAGCTGCCGCCAATGAGGAGATCGTATCCGACCTGCGTAACGCAGCCGTAGCCCCTCTGGCGGCTGCCGTGACCGAGGCTTCCAAAGCCAACGATTCCGTGATGAAGATCCAGGCGGAGGACATCCAGCTGGGTCTGCCCTCCGTCACCAAGGAGGAGGCCATCCGTGCCGCCGGTGCGCTGCTGGCAAAGCGCGGCTATGTGGATGACAGTTATGCCGACGCCATGGTGGAGCGCGAAAAGCTGGTGAGCACCTACATGGGCATGGGCGTAGCCATTCCCCACGGCACCAGCCAGAAGAAGGGCACCGTTAAAAAGTCCGGCGTTGTCCTGCTGCAATATCCGCAGGGCGTGGACTTCGGCGATGAAAAAGCCTACCTCGTGTTCGGCATTGCCGGTGTCGGCAACGACCATCTTGACCTGCTGGGCAATGTCTGCGAGATTTTGGAAGACGAGGATGCGCTGGAACAGCTCAAGACCACTTCCGATATGAACTATGTGCTGGAGCACTTACAATAACGATTCCAAAAAGGAGAGATTTTTATGAAGAGCATCGATATCACCATTCAGGACAAAGAAGGTCTGCACGCCCGTCCCGCCGGTATCCTGAGCAAAGCTGCCAAAGGCTTTGAGAGCAAAGTCACTATGACCAAGAACGGCAAAGTCGCCGACATGAAGAAGATCTTTGCCGTAATGGGTCTGGCCGTGAAGTGCGGCGAGACCGTGACCATCGCCGCCGATGGCCCGGACGAGGATGCCGCCATCGAAGAATTGACCAAGCTGTGCAAGGACGCATGACTTCTCCCTCCGTCTATGACCATTCTGCATAAATACTGCTGACGCAAAACCGCTCCGGGCAGAACGTTCGGAGCGGTTTTACTGTCAGTATGCGTTTTTCATCACCGTGTTTTCCAGAAAGCTGAAAAACACATCGTATTCATTTGGGGTCAGCATTTTGGGAGAACTCATGATCACAAGATCATGCCCGTGGTTTCCCACATGATAGGGTGGATGAGTGTGAGAATAGGGGTTTTCCAAAACCCTCTTGACGAATTTCACATACAGTAGTATTTTTCCTGTAAATCCCACCGTCTTTGTGGATTGGTTTGAAACCACCCACAAAATGTGGTCGTGTTCATTTTGAACACAGGCACAGAAAGTGGTCGGTTATCACCGTGAGACCCACCACTTCCGTGAGGAAAAGTCCACGAAAGAACTTACCGTCCCGCAACACACCCGATTCATTTTGCCGCTTACTTCACCCGACAAAATCCATCGCTGCGCTGCGTGGGCGGTATTTTTCTTTTATGGTCACTTGTCGGGGCGGAGGCCCCTCCATCTTGCTAACGCAAGACCGTTCGGTCGCTCAAAAGCCCCACTGGGGCTTTTGTTGCTGCGCAAACGCGGCATTTTGCTTTCCGAAGAAACAAAAAATCCGAACCCTTCTCCTATTGAGAAAAGGTTCGGATTTTCATTATTTGGTGCGATGGAAGGGACTCGAACCCCCGGCCTACTGATTCGTAGCGCACGCCGGGCGATTCACTCAATTTTTGGAAGTTACGTTTCATCGTCATTTCCAAGCGATACATCGCAGGTTTTGAGCTTCGAGTTTCTGCACCCTTTGTCCGATTTTGCAACGATTTGCACCCTTTGCACGTTTTGAAACCGTGCAAAAA
>OFMV01002029.1_pt1 | contig 14285 bp, 18 predicted proteins | sample 1541881 | NCBI WGS metagenome assembly OFMV01 (sample SAMN04209220, study PRJEB22552) | human gut metagenome | biome: gut; material: feces | host: Homo sapiens | place: USA: Oklahoma
AAACAATCAATCTGCGGTGGATGTATCCCCACTACCGGCATGACGAGTTTGTGGATGTTACGGACGAGGTATGGGCAGCGATGTATCAGGCCCAGCGGGAGATGGAGAACTATGAGCGTCGGAAAGTCTACCACCGCGCCTACTACTCTCTGGACGCATACAGCTGGCTGGAAAATTACGCACTGGAACACAGCAGATCGCCGGAAGATATTTTGCTGGAACGAGAAGAAATGACCACCCGCCTATACCTGATTGCAGCTTTGCCGGTGGCTCTGGCTCATGCCACTCCGACACAGGCCCGCCGTGTTCACGCCTACTACATTGCCGGTATCAAGCAGCCGGAAATCGCCCGGAGAGAGGGTATCCATAGCAGTAAGGTCAGCGTTGCCATCCACCGGGGTCTGCGGAATATGCGCCGCTGCTATGATGGCTTTTTCCAAACAGAGTGAGGGCATGCCTATGCAGACCATCAATCTCAAACAATATTATCCATTTTGCAAAGAGGACATTTTTGTGGAGGTGTCCGATGAGATCGTCGAAGCGTTTCTTCTGGACAAGAGAGCCGAGGCCGCCAGAGATCGCAAGATGTTCCGGTATAAGGCGTTTTATTCCCTCGATTGTAACGATGGAATCGAAAATGCCGCCATCGGCTGGGCGCAGCCATCGCCGGAGGACTACCTGATAGAAAAAGAAGAATTAGCCGAATACGAAGAACTGATACGGCGATTGTATGAAGCCATTTCTTCCCTGCCGCCTATGCAGGCTCGCCGTGTCCACGCCCGCTATATGCTGGGTATGAAAGTGAAAGATATTGCCGCAATGGAGGGTATCACGCCATCACAGGCGGGAAAATCCATCCATGCCGCACTGCGGAGGCTGCGCCGGTACTTTGCGCGTCAGAAATGGACGGTCAATCTATGAGCGTTTCCAAAGAAAAGAGGTGCATGACATGAACGAAAAAATTACAGCCCACCCCCCAAAAGAAGAACGGGAGGAAGTCCTGAAGGAGATCCGGCAGCTTGAAAACCGCAAGAAGATTTTGGAGAACAAGCAGCGGAACGAAGAACGCAGGGTTCGCACCCGCCGCCTGATTGAGCGCGGAGCCATTTTGGAGGGGATTTTCCCACTGGCTTCCAACCTTTCCGGCGCAGAGGTCAAAGCATTTCTGATTGCCCTGTCCCATCTTCCGGGGGCTGCGGAATTGACTGCAAACCTGCCAAAATCCGGGGACACGCCATAAGTCCCTTGTTTACAAGGGCGCACTTATACACCGTTGCCGGTGCTGTGCGCCCTGCCGGGGGCGTTGCGTACTTCGTCCGCGATGGGAAGCTACGCTCCCCAAACCCCTTGTGCGCTCTGCGCAGCCAAACACCCGCTTTGCGTTTGTCCGGCTCCACAGAGCCTGTTATCCCCTCACTGAAAGGAGGTGTTCCCCATAGATTTCTGTCATATCCCCGTCAGTATCATCAAGCGCAGCGCAGGCCGTTCTGCCGTTGCCGCAGCTGCTTACCGCAGCGGAACCAAGCTGACAAATGAATGGGATGGAATGACCCACGACTACACCCGGAAAGGCGGCATTGTCCATGCGGAGATCATGCTGCCTGCCCACGCCCCGCCGGAATTTGCAGACCGTTCTATCCTCTGGAACAGCGTGGAGCAAATCGAGAAAGCAAGGGACAGCCAGCTTGCCCGCGAGATTGAGGCAGCTTTGCCCCGTGAACTGTCCGGCGAACAACAGCTTGCCCTTGTGCGTGCCTATGTGAAGGACAACTTTGTAGACAAAGGAATGTGCGCCGACTTTGCTATCCATGACAAGGGAACCGGCAACCCTCATGTCCATATCATGCTGACGCTCCGGCCTCTGAAAGAAAATGGACAGTGGGGCGCAAAGTGCCGCAAGGCATACGATCTGGACGAGAATGGACAGCGTATCCCGGATGGGAAAGGCGGCTGGAAAAATCATCGGGAGGATACGACCGACTGGAACGATAAAGGAAATGTGGAGATTTGGCGGGCAGCGTGGGCAGCCTACACCAACCGGGCGCTGGAATCTGCCGGTAGACCGGAGCGCATTGACCACCGCAGTTACAAGCGGCAGGGCATTGATAAAATTCCCTCTGTCCATCTGGGGCCAGCTGCCAGCCAAATGGAAAAGCGCGGTATCCGCACCGACAAGGGGGAAGTAAACCGACAGATCGTCGCCGACAACAAACTGCTGAAAGAAATTAAAGCCCGCATTACCCGTCTTTATCGCTGGTCGAAAGACGAAGCGGAAAAACCACAAACACAGCAAAGCAGCTTGACTGCTTTGTGGGAGGCCCAGCAGCAGTTGAACACTCCCCGCACCCGCACCGGCAAAATCCGGGCTTTGCAGGAAAGCGCTGCACTATTCAGCTTTTTGCAGGCAAACGGCATCCAGTCTATGCAGCAGCTTCATGAAAAAATCGCTGATATGAACAGCCGTTACTATGACCTGCGGGGAAAGATCGTCAAGGCTGAGCGCCGGATCGCCATTCTTACCGAACGCGGGGAGATGTGGGAACAGTACAACCAGTACAAGCCCATCCACAAACAGCTTGCCAAAGTAAAGCCGGAAAAGCGGGAACAGTTTGAGCAGCGCCACAGCCGGGAACTGATCCTGTATGACGCAGCAGCCTGGTATCTGAAAGAACTGAAAGACAGCGGCGAGGGGATCACCCCGAAGGCATGGCAGCGGGAGATCGACCAGCTGACCGCCGGAAAGCAGACGGACACGCTTGCCATGAAATCCATGAGGGAGGATTTGAAAGCAGTGGAACGGCTCCGCAAAACCGCCGAGCAGCTGTCCCGACAGGAAAGGGACAAGTCTCACGACCGTGGGCCGGAGCGGTAAAGGCTACCGCGTTTTGGCGTACCCCTGTCAAGTGTGTCGCGTTTCACGACATACCTTTGCATACAGAAAAACCGCCGTACAGGTTTCCCCATACGGCGGCAGACTGTTTATTTGCCGAACAAGTCGCTGTGTGTGCCGGTGCGGGCCAGCGTCAGCACCAGAACATCATCCTCTATGCGGTAGACAAGCAGCCAGTCCGGGAGAATATGACATTCCCGATGGCCTGCCCAATCGCCGGACAGGTCATGGTCACGGTTCTTATCCGGCAGCGGTTCGCCCATTGCCAGCAATGCTACGACCTGCTCCAGCAGCTCAATCTTCAAGCCACGCTTGATGGCTCGTTTGTAGTCTTTTTTGAAACTGGTCGTGTACTTGACGGTATATTTGGTTTCTTTCATCTTTTCAGGTCAGCAAACAACTCGTCAAGGTCATTGTAGCCCTTTACAGACGGGTCTTTTGCAATCCTTTCCGCTTCCAGCATGGCAGCAACCGTTTCTTTGTTCGGCTGTTCCAGCCTTACTTCAAAGGGAATGCCGCCTTCACGAAGCGACTGGCGCACAAAGATGTTAAACGCCGTAGTCAGGTTCATGCCAAGTTCAGTAAACAGTGCGTCCGCCTGCGCTTTCAAATCTGCGTCCATGCGGATACTGATGTTTGTGGTATTTCCAGCCATACGATCAACCCCTTTCTGCTGGCAATTATAGTATATGCCATTTGCACGAAGAAAACAATACTTTGCACGAATATTTAACAATAAATTCATTCAAGGAGGTTACCGGCTTTATGAAAGAAATCATTTATGAAGAACAACAAGACTGAACCTATCCCTGTCATGGATTACCGCCAGTACCGCAGAGCGCGGAGGCTGGTGCATGAGTGCTGTAACTACATCGACGGAAACTGTATCGCCCTGGACGATGGGGAGGAATGTGTCTGTGTCCAGTCTATTTCCTACTCCCTGTTGTGCAGGTGGTTTCGGGCGGCGGTATTGCCGCAGGATAAGGAACTGGAAACGGCGCTGTTCCACCGGCTGAATGCTAAGAAATGCGCCGTATGCGGGGCGCTGTTTACCCCCGGTTCTAACCGGGCCAAATACTGCCCGGAATGTGCCGCACGCATGAAGCGGATCAACGCCGCAAAGCGCAAGCGGAAACAACGGGAGAAATGTCACGCTTTAGGGGCTGAAAAACCCTTGTAAATCAAGGCTTTTTTCGAGGGTGTCAAAGGCAGGCTGATAGATTTATCCTCTGACCCCTAAAACGGCCTTAAAATGCGTACAGAATCCCAAGAGAAACCCCAAGGAGGAACCCTATGTCAGACAATCGAAAATATTATTACCTGAAACTCAAAGAAAACTATTTTGACGATGATTCCATCGTGCTGCTGGAAAGTATGCAGGATGGTGTGCTGTATTCCAACATTCTGCTCAAGCTGTATCTGAAATCGCTGAAACATGGTGGACGGCTTCAACTTGACGAGGACATTCCTTACACGGCGCAGATGATCGCCACCATTACCCGCCAGCAGATCGGCACTGTGGAGAGAGCCTTGCAGATCTTTTTGAAGCTGGGTCTTGTGGAAGTGCTGGACAGCGGCACATTCTACATGAGCAACATCGAACTTTTAATCGGCCAGTCCTCTACCGAGGCTGAGCGAAAGCGGGCTGCGAGGCTCCAAAATAAGGCTCTTTCTGCGCCCCGGACAAACGGCGGACATTTGTCCGACATTCGTCCACCAGAGATAGAGATAGAGTTAGAGAAAGAGATAGAGATAAAGAGAGAGATAGAGAAGGGACACCCCGCCCACGCCTATGGCCGTTACCAGAATGTTTTCCTGACGGACGGGGAACTGGCAGACTTGCAGGCCAGTTTTCCCACTGTATGGGGCCAGTACATCGAAAAGCTGTCCGAATACATGGCCTCTACCGGTAAGCGGTATCAGAGCCATGCCGCCACCATCCGGCGCTGGGCCGGTGAGGACGCGAAGAAAGCAGCCCCGCCCACCCGCAACCGGGATTACAGCGTAAAGGAGGATGAAACCGTATGATAGAGATCACCGCAGAAATCCGCGCCATCATTGACAAGGCTGCCGCCGGTGTGGAACTGGCCGGGGACGAGTACATAGACCCGGCAGATGGCTTAATCCACTGTAAGAAATGCAAGGGCCAGCGCCAGACCATCGTGCCGAGGTTTGGAAAGCCCGGCTACTTCATGCCCCGCTGTATCTGCCAGTGCCAGCGGGAGGCCGAGGAACAGAGAAAGGCCGCCGAGGAACGGCAGCGCCGCATGGAACGCATCAAGCGCCGGAAAGCCCAGGGCCTACCAGACCGCTATCTGTATGACTATACCTTTGCCAACGACAACGGGCAAAACCCGTTGATGGACAAGGCCCGCGCCTATGTGGAGAACTGGAAAGAGGCATATAAAAACAACACCGGGCTGCTGCTGTTCGGGGATGTGGGAACCGGGAAATCCTTTTTCGCGGGCTGTATCGCAAATGCCCTGCTTGACCGGGATGTGCCGGTGCTGATGACGAACTTTCCCACCATCCTGAACCGGCTGACGGGGCTGTTTACCGAGGACAGGGCCGCCTTTATCGCCAGCCTGGACGAATACGACCTGCTTATCATTGACGATTTAGGCGTGGAGCGCAGCACCGACTACGCGATGGAGCAGATGTTCTTTGTGATTGACAGCCGCTACCGCAGCCGCAGGCCCATGATTATCACCACCAACCTGAAACTGTCGGAACTCAAGAACCCGCCCGATCTGCCCCATGCCCGTATCTATGACCGCATACTGGAACGGTGCGCCCCCATCCTCTTTGACGGGAAGAACTTCCGGGAGGAAAACGCCGGGGCCACCAAAGCGGCGGCCAAAGACCTTGTGAACCGTAAGAACGACTGATTTTTGTTTGACCGGGCGGAGCAGCCCGGAGAAAGGAGCGCCATGAGCGAAGAAACCCGTACCATGCAGACCGCAGACCCCGCACCGGCCAGAACGCCGGAGGACGTTCCCGCGCTGGTAAAGAAAATCGGCAAGACCACCTACAAGGTGCGCGTCCATTTCAGCAAGACCAGCACGGAAACCATGAGCGACAAAATCAAGCGTATGCTCAAAAACGAGATACAGCAGATGTGACCGGCTGATAAAGCCAGCCGCCTTGTGCTAAACTGATGATGGTACACACCAAAATTTTTAGCCAAGGAGGACACAAAATGCTGTACGAAGAAACAGAAAAGAAAGAGATTGAGAGGGTTTATACAGCCTTTGCGGATTATATCCGGGAAAGCCCTTATCTGGAATGGTTCTGGTCGGAAAAGCTGGGCTATCTGCTTCTGAAAATCGGCGCGGAAAAACGGTATATTGCGGAGGACATAATCATCTATACCGCTGAACAGCTTGCCATGATACTGTTTTCCGAAGTGTCGATGGATGTGTTGCAAATGACAGGAAACGACCATACCGAGCAGACCGCCGATCCTCTGGAATTGACTGAGATAAAGCGGCGCTGGCAACCCTTCCTTGAACGGCTGCCGGAATACCAGACCGTTTGCGAAAAAATCCTTGCCGGGGAAAAGTAACCCTATCCCTTGAGTGCCAGAGCCTTAAAGTGCTTCTGGCACTTTTTTTGTGGATTTATTGTGAATTTGATTAAAAAGTCCTTGACAACTTGTTTCCGGAAAGACCGCAAAGTCTATTTTGATATCGGTTGGTGTCCGTCTGGCAGCGTTCAATCTGAAACAGATCGCCAATCTGACCTGTACAGACGAACTGGACTTATACAGTATCGGGGAGAAAAAAGTAGCACTGTTTTGCTGTATTCCGGATGCCGACACCAGCATGAATTATCTGGTCGGCATGATTTACAGTAATCTGTTTCAGACACTGTATTATGTGGCAGACCGGAAGTACGGAGGAAGGCTTCCGATTCCGGTACACTGCATTATGGATGAATGGCCAAACGTAGCCTTGCCGGATGATTTTGACAAGATTCTGGCAACCATGCGTTCCAGAGGGATTTCCTGCAGTATCATCATCCAGAACATTGCACAGATGAAAGCCTTATTTAAAGACTCGTATGAGAGTCTGATCGGCAACTGCGATGAATTTTTATATCTGGGTGGAAATGAAAAAGAAGGACATAAGTATGTCTCGGAATTATTGGGAAAAGAGACATTGGATACCAATACCTACGGACAGACAAAAGGGCGTAGCGGCAGCTATTCGGTGAATTATCAGCAGACTGGAAGGGAACTTTTAACACCGGATGAAATACGGCTTTTAGATAACCGCAAAGCGATTTTGTTTATTCGTGGGGAGCGTCCGATCATGGACGATAAATATGATTTAAAAAAGCATGTGAATTTCAGATACACAGAGGACGGTGGTGCATCGCCTTATGATTATGCGAAAACACCACTGGCTCACGACGACCTAAAGATTGACATTAACAGATTAGACGACTACGAACTGCTGTCTACCGAAGACATCCTTGGTGAATAGCAGTTTTTTGATGGATTGGAGTGATGTGTATTGAAGAAATTTCTCACAGGAGAAAAGAATAGAACAAAAAAGAATACAACTGAAAAAATGACAACCCCGATGCCGATGGGGAGAAAACAGAAAAAGTGGATGAGTCTTTACATGGCACTGGTACTGACCGTAACGGTTGGAGCAACGACCGCATTCGCAGCCGGTGATCCGTTGTCCGTTATCAATAACCTGTCTACTTTTATTTTTTCCCTGATTCGTGCAATCGGTTTGATTTTGCTTGGATTTGGTGTTGTGCAGGTTGGTCTGTCTTTAAAAAGCCATGATCCAAGCCAGAGGGCAAATGGATTTCTGACACTGGCCGGAGGAGTAATTATTACGTTCGCCAAAGAAATCCTGGATCTGATTATGGCGTAAGCCTCTTTGAAAAAGTATATCAGGAAACAGCAGGAGTGCCGGAAGGTACTCCTGCATTCAAAAGTATGTTCAGGGAGGTGAAAGTTTTTGAGCGATAACTGGATTGTACAGAATCTGAACTCTGCGTTGTCTACATGGAGTGAAAAGATGGCAGAACTGTGGACACTGCTTACTGAAAATCCGGCAACTTTTAAAGGCGGCGGCATCTGGCGGATTATGACCAATATCAATGATGCACTGACAGCTATTGCCTATGGATTACTGGTGTTGTTTTTTGCAGCCGGAATCATTAAAACGTGTGGCAGTTTTACAGATCTGAAAAAGCCGGAACATGTGCTAAAAGCATTTATCCGGTTTGCACTTGCTCAGGGAGCAATTACATACGGGATGGAACTTATGCAGGCACTGTTTTCCATTGTGCAGGGAATCGTGACAACCGTAATGAGTGGCTCCAGTATGGCAGGAAGCGTGACGGAACTGCCAACGGAGATTGTAGATAAGATCGAGAGTGTGGGAATGCTGGAATCCATTCCATTGTGGATTGTCACACTGCTTGGCAGTCTGCTGATCACCGTATTGTCATTTGTGATGATCCTGACAGTGTATGGCAGAATGTTCAAAATCTATATGTATACGGCAATCGCCCCGATTCCGATTTCCTCATTTGCAGGAGAACCCACGCAGTCCATTGGAAAGAACTTTATCCGTTCTTATATAGGCGTGTGTCTGGAAGGGGCAATTATTGCACTGGCGTGTATTATCTTTTCTGCTTATGCGGCAAGTCCTCCGGCAGTGGGAGATACGGAGCTGAGTGCAGTTACAATCGTGTGGAACTATGTAGGAGAACTGGTATTCAATTTATTGGTACTTGTTGGAGCAATTAAGGCATCTGACCGTATTGTCAGAGAAATGATGGGACTTGGAGGTTAAAAATATGGATACAAAGAAAACATTAAGATATAACTGGGAATTCGGACGTGAGACAGTAGCGATACGAGTGAGCTCTTATCGGAACAATGGGAATTTATATGTAGGACTCTGCCATAAGGAAGGGAGAGAATGGGAAGATTTTGGAGATGTAACCATTAATCTGCCCTATCAGTTCTTAGAGCCAAATGAGGCTTTTATAACAGGAGATTTTACCAAGGATATGCTTCATTTTATCAAGGAACATAAACTTGGAAAAGTGTTGAATGAAACAGGAAGATCAGGATATGCAACCTATCAGAAGGTAGCGTTTGATCTAGCAAGACTTGCGGAATTTGATCCGGAAGGCGTTGCAGAACACTGTAGATTTGCCGGGATAGAAGTACCGAAAGAAAAACCACAGAAAACGAAGAAACAAAACAGGGGAGAGGAACGATAATTTATGGAAGTAAAGATGAACAAAGAAATCAGGGACTATCAGGAATCCATGTTTATGGGACTGGACCTGAGACAATGTGTGTGTTCTGTTCTTGCGATTCTTACAGCAATCGGAATTTACTTTGGAATGCGTGATATTACCGGACAGGAAATAACCGGATGGCTGTGTGTGCTTGGTGCTGCTCCATTTGCTGCCTGTGGCTTTTTCAAATATCATGGTATGACAGCCGAACAGTTTTTATGGGCAGTGATCAAATCCGAATTGCTGTATCCGAAGAAACTGGTGTTTCAGTCGGAAGATATCTACTACTCCTGCATGCAGGAGACCATCTCGCTGGGAGAAAAGAATCAAAAGGATGGAGCGGAAATCATAAAAGAGCGGGAGCAAAAAGCAGAAGCAAAACAGAGAAAGAAACGCAAGGGAAGGAGTGATGCCTTTGATTAAAACCTTAAGTCAGGCACTTCGGATGGATAAGGAACGCTTCAAAGTTCCGAAATCCGTCCAACAGGCAATTCCCATCCAGCGAATCTGGCCGGATGGAATTTTTCAACAGGGAACGAAATTCTCAAAAACATATCGTTTTACAGATATCAACTATTATATTGCGAGTAAGGACAATAAGACAGAAATGTTTCTGGATTATTCTGAACTCTTAAATTCACTGGATTCCGGCATTTCTGCCCAAATTACCATCAATAATCGGAGAATCAATAAAGAAGAATTCGAAAAGTCTATTCTGCTTCCAATGAAGGAAGATGGACTGGACCACTATCGGGAAGAATACAACGAAATGCTCCTGTCTAAGATTACAGGAACAAACAACAGCATCTATCAGGAACGGTATCTGACCGTCAGTGTACATAAAAGATCGATTGATGATGCAAGAACCTATTTTGCACGTATCGGAACAGACATCGTAACACATCTGGCAAAGTTATCGTCCACAGCAGAAGGACTGGACGCAGAGAGCCGGCTCCAGATTTTCAGGGATTTCTTCAAGGGAGATGTCCCACAGGCATTTCCGTTTGATCTGAAACAATTTGCCAAGAAGGGAACAAGTTTCAAGGACTGGATGTGTCCGGATTCTATGGAATTTGAACGTGACCATTTTAAAATCGGTGACAGGTACGGAAGAGTCCTGTATATGCAGGATTATGCAAGTTATGTCAAAGATGACATGATTTCAGAACTGTGTGACTTCAGCCGGAATCTGATGTTGTCGATTGACATCCTGCCAGTCCCTACGGATGAAGCGGTAAGGGAAATCCAGAACCGACTGCTTGGTGTGGAAACTAACGTGACCAACTGGCAGAGAAGGCAGAACGCTAATAATAACTTCTCGGCAATCGTACCATACGATATGGAACTTCAGAGAAAAGAAACCAAGGAAATGCTCGATGATCTGACAACCAGAGACCAGCGTATGATGTTCGGGATTTTGACAATGGTACATCTGGCAGACAGCAAAAAGCAACTGGATTCCGATACGGAACTGATTCTGTCAATCGCAAGAAAGCATCTGTGCCAGATGGCAACATTAAAGTGGCAGCAAGTGGACGGACTCAATACAGTGCTTCCTTACGGACTGCGAAAGATCAATGCCCTGCGTACATTGACAACGGAATCAACGGCTGTTTTAATCCCGTTCCATACACAGGAAATCCTGCAGCCGGGCGGTATCTATTATGGGCAGAATGCAGTCAGCAAGAACCTTCTGGTAGCCGACCGGAAGAAACTGATGAATGGAAACAGTTTCCGGTTGGGCGTCAGTGGATCAGGAAAGAGCTTTTCGGCAAAAGAAGAGATTGTGCATCTGGCATTGAGTACCGATGACGATATCCTGATTCTTGATCCGGAGTCCGAATTCACAAAATTAGTAGAGGCTCTGGGTGGACAGGTTGTAAAAGTATCTGCGACATCAGACAATCACCTGAATGCAATGGATATGGACGCAGCCTACGGCAATGAAAAGAATCCACTGATTGAAAAATCGGAGTTTATTCTGTCTGTATTTGAACAGTTGGTTGGAGCAGGAAACCTGTCAGCAAAAGAAAAGTCAATCCTGGACCGCTGTGCTGCAGATGTGTACCGGGATTATATCCGAAGTGGTTATACCGGAGAAGTTCCGACATTGAAAGATATGTACCGACAGTTGATGTTACAGCCGGAAGAAGAGGCAAGGGGACTTGCACTGTCATCCGAACTTTTTATCAATGGAAGCCTGAACACCTTTGCACAGCCGACCAATGTGAATAAGAAGAACAGGATCATGGATTATGATATCCGGGAACTGGGGGAACAGCTTATGCCACTGGGAATGCTGGTTACCTTAGACAGTATTTTCAACAGGGTAATTCAGAACTGGAAAGAAGGAAAAACGACATGGATATTTGCCGATGAGTTCTATCTGTTATTCCGCTATGAATACAGTGCAAATTTCTTCTACCGACTGTACAAGAGAATCAGAAAATACAATGGATTCGTGACAGGTTTAACCCAAAATGTTGAGGAACTTCTGAAATCGGACACTGCAAGACTGATGTTGGCAAACAGTGAGTTTTTGATTCTTTTGAATCAGGCAAGTACAGACAGGGAAGAATTGGCAGCTCTTTTGAATATTTCCGAAAACCAACTGTCCTATATTACAAATGTATCGGTTGGCAGTGGCCTAATCCGTTGCTCTGGGAATATCGTACCATTTGAGAATACGTTCCCAAAGAATACAGACCTTTATAAACTAATGACAACAAAACCGGGAGAATCATAATGAAGAAAAAAGAAGAAGTAACGATAACTTTTTATGCTGCAGAGTGCGGTGAGTTCCATGATTTAGGAGAATATACAAAATGCAGAACGCTGGAAGAGGCATATAAAAAGTACCAGAAATATTGTAGAACATCTGCCAATATGTGTCCGGCTATTGAGTTTTCTATTCATGATCCAGAATCAATTTATTCAGACATGGAATATCCATTACCGTTGTCATCAAAAGACAGGGGAGACTTGGAACTTGTGCCATATTACAACGAACATCCACTGGTAAATGAGGCAATCAGACAGGTGGAGCAGTTGCAGAAACAGCAGGAAAAAAAGAAACATCGGGATGTTGCCCGATGAGATAAGAGATACGGAAAGAGGGTGACCGGATGAAAGATATCAAGGAACGGGTAAGGGATAAGAATCCGAAGATTCGAAATCCGGCTGCCCGACTTCCGAAAGAACTGGTTCGCTCAGCGGTTCTGGAAGCAAAAGAAAAGCCAAGGGAACTACATGAAAAAAGCAGTGGGCAGTCAGAATCCCCAACACAGTATGGAACTGAAAAAATAGAATCCGTACAGTACAGAGCGGCGAGTGTGGCAGGAAAAAGTATAGGGAAAACCACATATCAAGGTGGAAAAAAACTTGCTGGAGTGACCTACAGGAAGATAAAGGAAAGAAAAAGCAGACAGGAAGAAGCGAAAGCTGCCGAAGAAGCAATGGAGCAGGGGGCAGAAAGCGGAAAGAAATTAATCAAGTTGAAACCGGAGCAGGCAGCACTTGCCAAGGAGAATGGTAAACGGCAGGTGAAAGCAGCACCGAGAGTGGTAAAAGTATCCGGTCTGTCTCAAGAAAAAATAAAGACACAGGCATCCATGCAGAAACAGCAGATGGAAAAAAGTCTTCAGGCGATGCAGAAAGCAAGAGCAGCCCAGATGGCAAGAAAGTCAGCACAGGCATCGGCAGAAAGTGGAAAAGCAGTCCTTCAGGTAACTGGAAAGGGTTCAAAGTTATCCGTACAGGGAATTACAGCAGCGATTCAAAAAGGGGTAGTAGCTCTTGAAAAAATGGGAAAATGGATTGCTGCCGGAGGCGGTGCATTTCTTCTGGTATTTATTCTGATTGCAGGAATCATTGCAGGAGCAGCCTTCAGCAGTAGTTCGGAAAACTCCGAATCTCTAAGTGATGAGGTGCTGGCTTATACTTCGGTGATACAGCAGTACGCATCCCAATATGGCATTCCGGAATATGTGTCTGCGATACAGGCGATTATGATGCAGGAATCCGGGGGAAGAGGAACAGATCCGATGCAGTGTTCGGAAAGTCCGTACAATACAAGGTTTTCACACAGCCCCGGTTCTATTACCGATCCGAATTATTCGATAGAGGTGGGAGTACAGACCTTTGCAGACTGTATCAGTCAGGCAGGATGCAGCAGCCCACAGGATATGGACAAGTTAAAACTTGCATGGCAGGGATATAACTATGGAAACGGATACATAGGATGGGCGTTGCAAAGAGGCGGATACACAGAAGCCAATGCTTTACAATTTTCACAGGAGCAGGCAGCTTCGCATGGATGGAGCAGCTATGGAGATCCCGAATACGTTCCCCATGTGATGCGGTATTATTCCGGTGGCAGCCTGTTTGCTGGTTTGTTTGGAAGTCAGCAGATTGTATCGGTAGCAATGGGGCAGATCGGGAACAGCGGCGGTCAGAAGTTCTGGAGCTGGTATGGATTCGACAGCCGGGTAGAATGGTGTGCCTGTTTTGCATCATGGTGTGCAGAACAAAGTGGAATGGTTGCATCTGGACAAGTATTGAAGTTCTCAAGCTGTGCTGTAGGAGCAAGTTGGTTTCAGGGACAAGGAAGATGGAAAGGAAAAGGCTATACACCATCCGCAGGAGACTTTATCTTTTTTGATTGGAATAAGGATGGACAGGTGGACCATGTAGGGATTGTTGTGAATGTAGCGAATGGACGAGTGAATACGATTGAAGGAAATACAAGCAATATGGTGGCAAGAAGAAGTTATCAATTGGGGGGAATAGTGATAGTGGGATATGGATATATATAAACTCTATTGACAGAATCTCCTCCTTGTTATATATTTATAACAAGGAGGAGATTAATATGAAAAAAAGAATTAATCCGATATCCTATCTTGGATGGTTAGGAATAGTGGGAGTGATAGGTATTAATACAGGAGATTTTATGTTGCAATTGTTCTTGATATATTTCATATTTCTTACATATAGAAATATGCCAGCTGATGAATTATTTTGGTTGAATATAAGAAAATCAGCAACTAGAGCGTTTATATTGGAGATTATTTTAAATAGTGTGATGATTATTCTAATTACAATATTGGAAAAATAT
>OFMV01002055.1_pt1 | contig 14147 bp, 16 predicted proteins | sample 1541881 | NCBI WGS metagenome assembly OFMV01 (sample SAMN04209220, study PRJEB22552) | human gut metagenome | biome: gut; material: feces | host: Homo sapiens | place: USA: Oklahoma
CATCGAGCCGTCTGCAAGACCGCAATTTCACCGGAACGGTGTATAATTGCGCCCTTTATTCTAAAGGGTTTTGGACGTTGCTGCGTTCGTGAACGTCATGCACCATCTTTGCAAGCGCCAGCACAACTTCTGGTTGACGGAACGCAATTTTCAGCAGCTCCATCACCTGATCGTTGGTGAGTTCTTCCGGCGCAATCAGAAAACTTTCCAGCATTCCGGCACGGGTACACAGCCGATGCACACGGGCCTTGCGGGTCAGCTCCGGTATCTGGTGTTCCAGAATTTTCTCCCGGTGCTGGTAGTAGCGCAGCTGCTGTTCTGCTTTGGCTTTCTCGCTGCGGAGATAGGCGAGATCGGTTTTCGGTTGGGTCAATGGCATCACGCTCCTTTTCAAAAGTTGGTTGTATTCGACATTTTTATTGGTTCGTGGTACACTACACACAATCAATGTGAATAGAGGTGACTGCGTTGCTTGCGTTATATCTAAGTGTGCTTGATGATCGAAACTTTGAAGAAGATTTTACCGAGGTGTACAATACATACAAACGGCTGGTTTACCATACCGCTTACAAAATCATGGATGATTCGTATCTGGCAGAGGATGTGCTACAAGAGGTATTTTTGTACGTTGCAAAAAATTTTTCTAAAATTCATCGAGAAAACTGTCACGAACTCGCTGCTTATCTCGTTAGTTGTAGTAGAAGCCGTGCATATGATATGCTTCGCAAACAGCGAGAAGAATTGTTGGAAGATGTCCCAAACGAACCAGATGACGCTCCGGTGCCGGCTGATGCAATAATCAGTGTTGACAATATCGAGAGGTTGACAGAACTGATTGGACAAATGAAACCGAAATATCGTGACCCATTACGCCTTTTGGCAATGGGATATACAAATCGTGAGATTGCGAAATCGCTGGGATTAACGGACGAAGTAGTACGAACACGGCTCTTTCGAGGGCGAAAACTATTATGGAAGGAGTTGAGTAACCATGAGTGAGCAGACAAACATTTCATTTGAAGCGGCCTTGATGATTGCACTTCGTGCAGATGCACAAAAGGAACTGGATACACTGCCAACACCAGAACAACTTGAAGAACTTTACCCGGATACTTCTCAATGGGATGAACGAATGGCAGTGGCATTACGGAGGAAAAAACACCGTCCGATGTTGAAACGGGTGTTGGTTGCAGCCTTGACGCTGGTGGTGCTGACCCTTGGCGCACTTGCGGTCATCGCAGACTTCCGCAAGGCAGTCTACACGATGATTCAAAAGTTTCTGCCCATTGAGATGCAGTTGACTTATCAGGTGGATGGCGAACCGCTGGAACGATTGCCGGATGGATACAGCGATCATTATGTGCCGGACGGCTTTGAAATGGACAATGCGCAGAAATTTGAACGAGCAGAAAACTTTTTACATGTTTACTCGTCAAAAGAAGCAGAAGAAAGCTACACTGTCCGTTGCTCAATTATCCAGCCGGGGCAGCAGTCCCTATTTGATAATGAGCATACAGTGTACGAAACCGTAAGGGTCGGAGAAGCAGACGGTGTACTTGGAACCAGCTCAGGTGAAGATGGACAGCAGGTTTACACCTTGAACTGGGAGAGTAATGGCATTGCGCATACCGTTATGGGAGACATCCCCTACGATGAGATTATAAAAATTGCAGAAAGCATCCGTTAAGGAAGCCGGACACTTGTGAGAGTTCACAAATGTCCGGCTTCCTTTTTGTCTGAACTTACAAAGATGGAAAATTTGAAAAAATTTCTCCTGAAAATTGAAACGAAGCGAATGCGAATTGCGTTGATTATACAAAGGCTCTTGATGGGAGCAAAAAAACGGAGGTGTATGTCTATGTCGAAAAAGCGTTTGTTGTCCATTGTTATTTCAGCGGTGATTCTCTTGAGTTTTGCTTGCACCGCAATGGCCGTTGAAAAGTCTGAGCGGTATGTAGGCGATAGTACGGTCAACGGATCTATTTACCAAACATACTATCAAGTTGATGCCCAGACACGAACTGAAGTAAAGAAAATCAGCGTTTCAGGCGTTCTCTATGAAAAGGGAACAATTGGAACATGGCAAAAAGTAAGCAGCTGCTCAAACAGCAGCACGACCTCAACCTGCGTGGGGAGCGGTAACTTTAACACTAAGCCTGGAAAATCTTACAGGCTGGAGTATTCTGCAACCTTTAGCTATTCCGATGGGCGGAGTGAAACCATTACTGGCAGTACCAGCAGATAAGTGAAACTGTTATATATTTCAACAAATTAGAAAGGTGGGAGGTAATTGTAAAGGAGAGACCAACGCGAGTTGTCTGATATCTAGCTGTAATTTTATAAAATAGAAAGGGTGGCTCCAGTGCAGAGGTGATTATTGCTGAGAAGAAAATATCAAGAGAAAGAAACGGCAAACATTATCGCATTCGATATGGATGTGCGGATGCAAAAAAGTAATGGAGGATATTTTATGAATAACGAGATTAACCGCCGGGATTTTATGAAGCTGAGTGTAGCAAGTATTATGACGGCAAGTGTAACACTGAATTTGGGCAATACTGCTTTTGCTACAACAGCTTCCGAGAATCCCAAAGATGTTCTGAAAAATTTTTTTGAATCGTTCTCTCCAACAGACCATGAGTCTTGGGTAAATTATTTCGCAAGTTCGGTATATGGATACTATCGCGAATTTGCGCAGAATGCATTTAACCAGGCTAAAAGATTGGGGCTTTTAGATATTGATAAAGCCGAACTGCTTTATGCTGAAAAAGTAAACAACGTCTATGCTCCGAAATATTATGAATTTAACCGGTACTATGATTCTGGCACAAATTATGCCTGCTACAAGACTATTACAGATATGGAAACCGAAACGGGCGAATATTTCGGGAACGGCACAAACTTTAGTCTTGTACTGATGATTCGAGAAGCAAGTGGTTGGAAAATCGGAGGCATTTGCAAATGTCCACGCGATCTCGGAAGCGTTCCAGCCGGTGTTACGGTATCGAGACAAAGTTATGGATTTGTTTCTTATCAAAGTCAACCGGATTACATTAAGGTAAAAGATGAGAAGGGAGCGGTCAAAAATGTTGCATTCTCAACTTATCTGAAAAATGTTACCTACAATGAAATCGGAAATATGGGGTATTACGATGAGGCAATCAAAGCCAATGTTATGGCTATCAAGATGTGTGGTTGGTGGGCACATGCCGCTGGGTATCGTTCTGCTGAGGGCTGTGATATAAAGTATGGCGATGTTGCATATAAAAGCAGCTATCAAACGAAACCGGCAATCACAAATGCAATCAATGCTGTCGATGGCAAAAAGCTTGTGAGTTCTGGTGGACAACTGTTTTTTACGTCTTACTTTGCAGGAAGTTCTAATACGGATGGTAAAAATTCTGGGCGACTGCGTCAGAATGGCTCGAATTATCTTGCAAGTACAAAGTCGTATACATATACAGAGATTCTTCATTATTACTATGATAATTCATCCTACAATAATCCGTCCGTTGGCATTGTCAAAATCAATTAATCGCTAGTTGTTTTTTATAGATAAACAGCAAAAGGTTTTCGAGGCTAGAATATGAAAAACAAAAAAGCGTTTTTGATGATGTTCACTGGCGTTGTAGTACTTTTGGGAGCTTTCCTTTTTTTGAAAGATGAAAAAATTCCAAGCCATGAAATTGAATTCGCTGCACAAGGGTCCGGACAATCTGGCAGTACGATTTCGATTACACTCCCACAAGGGTGGGAATTTCAGGAGAAAACAAAGAAGTCGGGCACCGAACTTGAGCCGCTCATACTTGCTGGATTGAATCCGCTGTACACCGTGTATGACATTTATGACAGTAATCGCACACTAATCGGTGCAATTGGTTACAGCAATTATGAACCATACGAGGGAGATAAAGATTCTGTGCAGGTCGTATATTCTGCACTTCGGCTTGGATCAGTGTACAGATTTGATACAGACAGCAGGTATGAGGTGGTCAAAACAAACAAATATGGAACGACTGCACTTACAACGGTAGTTTATCAGGATGGTGCAAGCGTTGAACCGGTGAACAACTGGGGCATTCTCTCATATAATAATGAGAAAGAATGCTTTGTAGCGGTTGAACTCGAATCGAATTTTGTGTCGGAAGAACAGGTGTTAGAAATAGCAAAATCCATTGAATTTTAGAAGGATATTTATAAGTGACCAGTGGATTTGCCTGATGTTTATGATTTCTTTGGTCATTGGGCAGTTGATTTTGCACTACCATGAGCAAAGGGAAAATTTAAAATAAGCAAACAGCCCTCCATTTGCAAAGATTGCAGGTAGAGGGCTGTTTGGTCTATTTAGAGGTTAGTCTTTCAGTTTGCCATGATCACAGCCGAGCGTGAGGTAGTGCTCTATCTCCCCGCTCAGCACCATCTGTGCGTACTCCAGCGGATTGTTGTATAGCAGCCAATCAAGTTCAGCTCGCTGTGCCGGGGTATTGCCGTACTCGTCCTCAATGGCGATACAATCAATGGAAAGGGTTGTGCCATCTTCAAATCGGGTTTCCACCCGGTTGGTGTCCATGTTGTAGCGGCAGGAAAGCGCTTTTTGAGAGTGATTATGGTCGAAATACTGATTTCGTTTCATTTGAATTGCTCCTTAAATGATTTTTGGATTTGATTTTCAACGAGATGAGGTCTCTTTTTCCTTTCTCTTAAGTCACCCAACCGCACTGTCCTGCATCGCAACTGTTCACGATGCTATCCACATCCGGGCGGTGCATCAGCTTTTGTAGGATGCCGAACTGCTTTTTGGTGCTGGCAGACACCAGATACTGCCACTTTTGCGGCAGGATGGGCAGATCTGCAATGCTCCACTTGACGTACTTTTCATCGTAGACATTGGGCGGTGCCAGCTCCACCAAGTGTCCCACGCACCAGCTTACCAGATAGCCGTTGCCCTTAAGGTAGCCATCCTGACGGCTGGTGGCACCGAGGACTTTAGCGTAAGCCATGGCAACGGACGGCTTTTCCGCTACGATCAATTTTGCGATAAATATCCCTCCATTCTGTTTCGGATTGCAATATGTAGGCGGCAGACCGCCGCCTTAAAATCAGATAGGTTCGGTATCTTCTTCGCCTGTCTCCTCCGGCTCGTCCTCGGTGGGAATCTCGAAGTCGCCCTTGTCCTCGGTGTAGTTTGCATCGGGGTCAAGAGCTTCTTTTTCAGCCTGCCTTTTCTGCTTCTGCTTCATAAAGGTGTAAATGCCGCCGCCAGCAGCCAGACCGACCAGAGCCAGAACGCCTAAGAATGTGGCGGCATACTTCGTAACTTTGTTGCCACCAGTCTGTTCTGTGCCGGATGCTGCCGCTTCTTCTGCGGCTTTCTTGGCTTCTTCCTCGGATTTCAGCTTATCCTGTTCAGCCTGCGCCGCTGCTTCTTTTTCAGCGGCATAGGCATCGGCAGCATCTTCCTCCATCAGAGCCAGAAGGTCGGCTTCGTCCACAAGATTCATAAAGTGGACGGTCTGCTGCCCCTTGGCGTTGCGGTCAATGACCAGATAGAAGGTGGCACCCGACTTTGACACCAGCGTAATGAACTGCTGTCCAGAGCCGTCCGAGTAAGAGGTGTGATAGTCGTCTACCAGCGTCAGATTGCCCTCCGGGGTCAGGGCACCAGAGGTTTCGTCCATGATAGTGACAACATCCTCCTCCACCACTTCCGGCAGAACCGGCTGCTCCACGGGGGCGGCTTCGCCCTCGAAGGCAAAGGCAGGAGCCGCCATGCCAACGCACAGTGCCGCCGATACCAGCAGTGCGCCCAGTTTCTTAATCTTCATCTGCATCCTCCTTCTCGAAAGTGGCACCCACGGCAGACAGCGCAGCCGGGTTCGGGGTGGTGGTAGCCGACTGCCGCAGCAGGGCGGCAAGCTGTTCCGGCGTGACCTTTGCAGTCCGCACCATCTCGTTGACCTCGGCGGAATCCTCCTCCTGAATGCGCCGCTCCAGAATCTCGATGCGGTTGTTCAGTTTGATGCGGCGTTCCTTCTCTTTTTCCAGCATCGCCCGCAGCTTATCCGATTTTTCGCTCATAAAACTCCTCCAATCATTTTGAAAGCCGTCCGAACCCGGCGAGATGCTTCTCCCAGTAGGACGAGTGAATGTTTGCGTACTTGATGGGGTCTCCGGCACTGACCATCATGCCGTTGCCGAGATAGATTCCAGTATGGCTCATGCCGGGGGTGTCATAGGTGCCTTTGAAAAAGACCAGATCACCGGGCTTTGCTTCGGCTTCGGAGATGTGCTGGCTTTTCTGCCATAATCCGTTGGCGGTAGTGCGTCCCACATCATAACCGTTCTGGTTGTACACCCAGCAGACGTAGCCGCTGCAATCAAAGCCGGTCTCCGGGGTAGAGCCGCCCCAGACATAGGGCGTGCCGACATATTTCTTTGCTTCGGCGTAGATTTTGGAAAATTCTTCGTCCGTCATGGCTTCTGCCGGAACCTGATAGTCGATGCCCGGTGCGCCGGAGCCATCGGAGCCACCGGGCGGCAAGCCACCATTAAAAAGGTAGGGTCTGCCGCCCAAGGTGTCTTGAAAGATCTCGTACCGTTTCCATTGGTCGTTGTTCAGCTCCTCCCGGATGACCACCTCCAAGCCACGGTTCACCAGCTTGGTGTGGAAGATGCGGTACTCATAGGGCACCTGCGTAGGAATTGGGATTCCTGCCGGGCTGATGACCCACACGGTCATATACCGGGTCTGCACCTCCACCCATGTGGTCAGCTTGTACTGCTTTTTGAAGGTCTCCTTCAGCTTACCCTGCACCTCCGACCGGGTGTAATCGTCATACAAAGTCGTGAGAAAAGAGGTGAGCTGCCATGGGTCGTGCTCGATGGGGTCAAGGTGGTACTGGTACTCGTTGTAGCCGGGATGGTCGGTTGGTGTGCGCTTGATCTTTTTGTCCAGTTCCTTTTCCAGCTTCTTATAGTCCTGCTCTGCACCCCGGATATCCCTGTCCTCGGCAGAGTACATGGTCTGCCCGGACACCTGTGTGCCGCCGGAAAAGAGGATGCCGCAGGAGGAAAAGCCCGACATGACCATGAGGATGAGCAAAACAAAAACGCCCACGATCACCAAAACGTGCGCGTTGCTTTTTGCAAAATTGGCAATGCCGTTGACTGCGGTGCTGACCACAGATCTTCCTTTGTCGATGACCTGTTCCATGCCTGACTTTGCAGCCGTGGTTCCATTGGATGCCGCTTTGCCGCCTGCGGTCTGCGCCGCCGTGCCCGACCGGGCGGCGGCGTAATAGCTCTGCCGGATGTTCTGTTTCTGCCGCCACCGGGAAAGCCAGTTGGAGCCTCCCTCGCCGGTGCCGGATGCGCCTGCATCTTGTGCCGCAGTCGGCTTCTGTGCAGAAGATTTTGCGGTTTTGGTGCCCTTCTTGCCCTGCATCTTGGCTTTCTTCTTGAGCTTCCGGGCATAGCGGCTCTTGGAAATATCCCGGATATTGCCAGCCGCTTTTTCGCCCTCGCTCAACGCCTGCACACCGACGTTTTCATCCTCGTACTGGTCAACTTCGTGATGCACCGCAGACCGGGCGGCATGGGCAGCGTACATCTCCCGCTTCTGTGCCTTACTCAACCGGCTCAGTTCGTCCGGGGTCAGTTCCGCCTTGCCAAACCGCAGATGCTGTGCCTTTTCCGCAGCTTTATCCGCATCGGTTTTCAGCTTTTTCTTTCTGGGTACCGACTGCTCCACCTTGGCTTTTTTAGGGGGAGAACGGGTCTTTTTTGCGGACGACTCTTCTTTGATGTTCAGTTTCGGCTCACTCATTTCTGTGCGCCCTCCGAGACTTCACCCAACTTGGTGGTCATGATGCGGTAGAGTTCCAAATCAGTGGGGAATCGATCCACAAACGGCAGAATGACATTGCCGAAAAACAGCAGCCCTTCGCCCTCGCCGGAATGGGTGACGTAGGAAAGCTGATGGGGCGAAATATTGAGTTGCTTTGCGAGGATCTGCCGGTCTCCCGCCGCCTGATTCAGCATGATGATCATGTCCGAATTTTCAAAAATATTCTCGACCTCACGAGAAGAAAGAAGGTCTTTGACGTTCTGCGTTAATCCGGTCGGGATACCACCCCACTTACGGAATCGCTTCCAGATCTCGACGGAATACGCCGCAGTCTGCTCCTCTTTCAGAAGCAGGTGCATCTCGTCCATATAATACCGGGTGGACTTTCCGCTGCTGCGGTTTGCCGTGACACGCCCCCACACCTGATCCTGCACGATGAGCATACCGAGTTTCTTCATCTGCTTGCCCAGTTCCTTGATGTCGTAGCAGACGATGCGGTTACTGACGTTCACGTTAGTGCGATGGTTGAACAGGTTCAGGGAGCCTTTCACATAGATTTCCAGAGCCGTGGCAACATGGTGGGCTTCTTTCTCGTCCTGTTGGAGCAGGGCATTGTACAAGTCCTCAAGGATGGGCATATTCTCCGGGCAAGGGTTCGCAAAATATTTGCGGTAGATCAGATGCACACAGCGGTCAATGACGGTTTTCTCCACCGGCAGCAGCCCTTCCTTGCCGCCCACCACCAGTTCACACAAAGAAAGAATAAAGTCAGCTTTCAGGGAAAGCGGATTATCTTCCTCCGAATAGTTGGCGTTAATGTCCATGGGGTTGATGAACTGGGTGCTGTTGGGGCTGATTTTGATGACCTGACCCTTCAAACGATTCACCAGCGGCGAGTAATCGGCTGGGTCAGCGGTGTTACCACCGCCTTCCCGCCTAAGAACCGTACGTGACAGTTTCCCGTCATACGGCTCAAGCATTTCATCACTTCTTCAAGCGGTTCTCAGCATAAATACGCTGACAGGTGCAATGAACGTAGCGCATATTGCGAACATCTTCCATGCCAGCCTTTGCCTTTGGTGCAAGGTAGAAGATTTCTCTTTCTTCCGTTACATCCATCGGCATTCCGCAGTGGTAGCACAGTCCGTTCTGGTTTTTCCAAATCATCTTGAATTTTCCAGTCAGCCGGTGCATTCCTTTATCGAATTTCCTTTTTTGGAAATACGCCTCATCGAGGAACGGATTTGCAGTAGCTTTTATCTTGGTATGTCGCACAATGGCTGTGCTGTCTACCCGTATCAGCTCCTTGTTTTCCGTAGAGAACACCCAGTTCCGATTACCGACACGATGCCAGTATCTCATGGAAATCCACCACTTGTTCTTCTTTGGGTGCCGTCTTTTAGCCCATCGCCACAGCAGTTCGTACAGGACATAGTCCAGATGCGCGAACGCATCACTTGCGCATACGGACTGGTGGTAATTAGTCCAACCTCGAATTTGTTCATTCAACTTCATAATCAGAACATCTTGCTGCCACGCTTTTCCTCTGCGGAGAATCGTGTCAGAGATATTGGAAACGATAGCCTTGACCGCCTTTTTGGAAGGCTTGATAATCAGCTTTTCGTTATACTTTCTGAAGTTCCAGCCGAGGAAGTCGAAACCATCGTCAATGTTGGTGACAACGGTCTTTTCATCAGAAAGTTCCAATCCGCGTTCAGCGAGAAACTCTCGAATCAGCTCCTTTGCTTCAAGAGCCAGTTCAGGTGTTGCCGCTGTGACCACAAAATCGTCTGCATAGCGGACGAAGTTTACTTTGTGGGCATTCTTAAATCTTAAATCGACCTTACCGAGCGCGTTCGTGTGAAAGCGTTCGACCAGCTTCTTCTCGATACCATCCAGCGTCATGTTCGCCAGAATGGGGGAGATAATACCACCTTGCGGAGTTCCTTCCTCGGTAGGAAAGAGTTCGCGCTGATAGATAAATCCCGCCTTTAAGAACTGCTTCAAAATGTTCTTGTCCATGGGGATGTTCGCCAGAAGCCAATCATGGCTGATATGGTCGAAACAACCTTTGATGTCACCCTCCAAAACCCACTTCGGAGAAATGTGCTTGCGCGACAGTGCATTGAACAGATATTCGCAGGCATCCTGTGCGCATCTTCCTTTTCGGAAACCAAAGGATTTCCCATCTGCTGTTGTTTCCGCCACCGGCTCCAGTGCCAAAGCATAGAGAGCCTGCATTGCGCGGTCATACATTGTAGGAATGCCCAATGGACGCTTTTTCTTCTTGTCCTTCTTTTCGATATACACTCTACGGAGAGGACGCGCACGATACCCTTTATCTGTCAGCGATAGAACCGCTTTCATTTTCTTCGCCGGGGTGTTCCAGAGAACACCATCCACACCGGGAGTCTTGCGCCCATCGTTGGTAACGACACGCTTAACAGCCAGTGCTTTGGCGTAAAAGGAATGTGTCAGAAGATACTGAAGTCGTTTTACTGCGTTGTAGTCTTTTTGCTGAGTTGCCTTGACAATCCTGATTTGTAGCCTGTTGACTTCCCGCTCTGCCTTATGCCAGTCAATGTTTTTCCATTGGGCACTCAACATAGCTTCGTCCGACAGCTTCTCAGAAGTTTTACCTTCCGTCGTTGAATACTTATCGTTCACAGGAATACCTCCAATCTTGCCATGAAATACCCGGAATAAGTCAGCACCCTTTCAGGTCAGGGCAAATTTTGAACCCCTATGCTCACCGTTACAGTGAACCTTTCGCTTTTTATTCCATCTCATACCCTCTGCGCCATTTCTTCCTCTTGCGAGGTCGATACCTTTGTTCAAGGAACGCATAGGGTTTTCCACGTTCCACGTAATGCATAATTCTCGAATGCCTTAGCCGCCATCTTTGAACCGGGAGGATTTGTGTCCATTTGCTTCGGGGTAGCGAAAGGCCCCTCGGTCACCTCCAACACCTTTTGGTGTAGGTGTATCAGCCTTATTTCACCTATTCCCTGTAACGATCCTTACGATGATTCACATTACGTTCGACATAGCATTCTTTACCCTAACAGTACATCCGCTTTAGGCTGGCAGATTTCCCATATTGTCCTGTGAGCTTCCCAACGCCGGCTTTTGACCAGTGCAGGTCACAGTAGGGTTGCTCCAAATGGATAGAGCAGTGTTTATACACAATACATTACGCGACTTCGTGTCGCACTTCGCCTTCGGGATCATTGATAATAATATCATCGTCCGTCACCAGAAACGCATTGGCAATCTCACGTTTTGCCGAGAAACTTTTGCCAGAGCCGGGAGTGCCCAAAATCAAGCCATTCGGGTTTTTCAGCTTCTTGCGATCCACCATAATCAGGTTGTTGGACAGAGCATTCAGACCGTAGTACAGCGATTCTTTTCCGCTCTGGTACAATTCCTGCGTGGTAAAGGGGATGAAGATAGCCGTGCTGCTGGTGGTCAGTCCCCGCTGAATTTCGATCTGGCAGTCTGCCAGCGGCAGGCTGCTCATCAGACCCTGCTCCTGCTGGAAGTCCAGTCGGCACAGGTTGCAGTTGTGCTTCTGGGCAATACTGGATGCCTGAAAAACATTGTTTTCCAGTTCCTGTTCAGTCCTGCCGGTGTTCAGCACCAAAAAAGTGACGAGGAACATCCGCTCGTTCTGGCTCTGCAATTCTTTCAGCAGAGCCTTGGCATCCCTGCCGTAGGTTGCCAAATCCGACGGAATGATGTCAATATCATATCCGGCACGGATTGCCTTCTTCTGGTGGAGTAGGGAGCTGCCGCCTTACTATCTTGCAATAGCAGGTTTGCATCACCCTCTCCGGGAACCGTACTTACCTCTCTCGAAGTATACGGCTCTGTCATTGTTCGGTCAGAAAAACTCATTGATTGTGAATTAGATGGTGGCAATGCTCACACACTACAAGTGTCTTTCGCCGTTTTGCTAACATTGCGATTTCCCACGGTTCTTTTCCTTTAAGGTTTTTCAGTTTATTGATATGGTGGATTTCGTAACGTTCGCTTTCCGTTGTGCCACAGAGTTCACAAATTCTTGCTTTCAAACGCTTCTCAAGCGGTGTTACCGACTGACCATAAATAATTGCGGCATTGCTAATGCAGTCTGTTGAAATTTTCGCATCTTTACAGTCCATATAGTTGGCGAAATAGCGGCGCTTGGCTTTCTTTTTCGTTTCATAGGGGATACCCCATTCGCCAGTTCCGTCTTTATACATAGCAACAACTTTTGAGATTTTGCTTTTGTGTTTTGCTGCAAGCGTTTTTAGGCAGCTGTATTCCATAAGGTAAGACAGATATTTCAGTTTACAGAAGTTGCTGGCTATTCCGTAATAATTACAAATACCTCTCAACTCATCGTTGTAAACTGTGACTATCTCAAGGTCTGTCAGCCGTAGCAGGGAATTTCTGTGAACGGGAAATAGCTTTCCGTCCTTTTTCTGTATCGCTATACCCTTTGAGAAAATAAAGTTGTGGATTTTGTCATCGAATGGCACTAGCAGTTCAACATGGTTGTTGAGAGTTCTCGCTTTTGTGCCTTTCTTGTTCCGCTTTACTTTCTCACATCTTCTGACACGAACATCAAAACCTAAGAACCGGGCACATTCACTGCTGTGGGTAATAAGTGTCTTTTCTTCGCTGAGTTCCATCTTGAGTGTTTGCCCAATAAACTCAGAGAGTTTGCTCTTAATCCACTGGCAATCCTCTTTACTGCCCTTTACACCAATAATAAAATCATCTGCATAGCGGATATATTTGAGCTTTTTATCCGTCTGTGCTGTGCAAGGAGTTTTCAAAAGTTGTTTGCGGAGTGTTTTACACTCTGCAATCATGCTTTCTCTTTCTACTCCATTCTTTCTGTCGATGTGGTAGCAAAGATTTTTGATTCTATTGTGCAGTTCACGGTATTCCGGGGTGATTTTCCCTTTTTCAGGAGTGTCAAATTCGTCTTTTAGCTGCATGACGAATTTATCAAGTTCGTGCAGATAGATGTTTGCCAGCAACGGTGAAAGAATACCGCCTTGCGGTGTGCCGCTGTAGGTTTTGTGGTAAACCCAATCTTCCAAATATCCTGCTTTTAGAAATTTGTAGACCAGTTTTACGATGCGTGCATCTTTGACCTTGCTGCCGATAAATCCAACCAGTGCATCGTGATTTATATTGTCAAAGCACCCTTTAATATCCCCCTCAACAAACCAACGCACACCACCAAATTGGTACTTCAATTTGTCTAATGCGGTGTGACAGCTTCTTTTCGGGCGGAATCCATGCGAGCAGTCCAGAAAGAGCGGTTCATAAATTGCTTCCAATATCATACGGAGTGCTTCTTGAACCAATTTGTCCGTAAAGGTCGGAATACCTAATGGACGCTTCTTCTTCGGATTGCTTTTCTTTGCAATATAAGTTCGTCGTACTGGCGTGGGCTGATAGGTTTCATCTGCCAAGGACTGAATGATTTTTTCAATCTTAGCTTCGCTGAAACCGTCTGCTGTGTCTTGATTGATACCTTTTGTCGATGCACCCTTGTTCGTGTACAGACGCTGGTATGCCTGATAGTAAATATCTGGGCGCAGCAGATAGCGATACAATCTAGTAAATACTTCTTCCTTATGGGTTAATGAGTCTTTGCTGATTCTTTCTAAAATTTCGGTTGTTGGTTGCAATGAGGTTTTCCTCCCTAATCAACGTTCTATCTTAGTACACAATAACTACGCTCCTTCGCCATGTAAGGGTCATTATCCCTTTCGGACTACTATGAGCGTTCCGTACCCATGCAGGATTTTCAGGCTCTACAGCCATAGCCTTTTCAGGCGTTCCTGTGTAGGGTATCCCCAGTTAACATTGTGTGTAGGGAAATGCGGATTGTCGGTATGCGCTTTCGTTTCCTTGCCATAGGTTCTCCTACAGATTCCATGAACATTGAGATAACCGATGGATGGAAGAGCATCATCCATCGCGTTCATGACAGAGGTTTCAGACATTTTCCTCCGCCTGAAAATAACAGAAATTAGAAACTTGCGTATCAGTAAACCCAACTTCATCCTCGTATCCGCTTAACATGGCGGTTCAGTCGCACAATACTGTCTTTCAGTGACTTACCGCTTTCCTGCCGTGCTCTGTTCCCGTTTCAGCTTTCGCCTTTCGGTTAGGCAGGTTGTTTCCCGCGTTATCCTACGGGGTAGTCCCTTACGCTACACTACACAATGCCCTATCTGGGCGCACTTCCTCGATCTTGCTGCGATCCAGTTCCGTGATGGTGCGCTTGACGGTCTTG
>OFMV01002057.1_pt1 | contig 14138 bp, 13 predicted proteins | sample 1541881 | NCBI WGS metagenome assembly OFMV01 (sample SAMN04209220, study PRJEB22552) | human gut metagenome | biome: gut; material: feces | host: Homo sapiens | place: USA: Oklahoma
TATCTTTCCTCACTCTCATCAATCTTTTCCCCGAACCAAATGTTCAGCTCTCCGCCGATCAAAATGCAATACATGCAGAAATACATCCACATCATGATCAACATGATCGTTGTCAGACTTCCGTACATACTGGAAAATCCCTTGAACACATCCACATATACAGAAAACACCCAGGAAATGACCATCCACCCCAGCGTAGAAAATACTGCTCCCGGAAGTTGCCTTTTATATGTGTCTCTTCTATTAGGAAGGAATTTATATATCAACAGTAAAAATACAATCATTACAATCGGTGTAATAATATTCCTTGCCCGGATCAGCCAGTCGGCCATATTTCTTAGAAATGGTACATGCTCAGCAATAAAAATATTCAGGCTGTTACCAAATACCGACAACACAAGTAAAAATATAATAACGAGTATAAACATTACTGTATAAACAGTTGCTCTTATCCTAAGAAAAAAATAGTTACGTGTCTCACGGCAATTATACACACAGTTCAGTCCTGAACTCATGGCAAGTACACCTTTTCCTGCAGACCAAAGTGCTACCACGATCGTAATCGGGATAATACCAGATGACTGATTATAGACCTGATTGACAATGGATGTAATCAATGAATCTACCGATGATGGAAATACCTGGATCACAGCCGTCATGACATCAGCCTTTGTGACGGGCGTATATTGCACCATAGTCAGTAACAACAATATAATCGGGATCATGCAGAGCATAAAGAAAAATGCTGTCTGTGCAGCGTATGCCCCTACATGGTCTTTCGTTATCTCTCCAGTCAGCTCCATGATGTCATCATATAATTCTTTTATCTTTTTCATCACTTTTACCTAGCTTTGTTTATGTTCCGGCGTTCCACTTTTCCCAGTGATATCGCCTGTTCTGAACAGTTACATAATTTTATATTTTACCCGATTTTATACATTTTGTCTACGAACAATTATCCAATGGTGACGCCTTGATAAAAAAAAGTCAATATTTCCTGATAGTTTTTTCCACATTTTGCCATTTCATTCGCACCGGTCTGACTCATGCCAATCCCATGTCCGAACCCGCCGCCCTTTATGACAAATGTATCTCCGGACTTATTTATTGTGAAAAATGCACTTGGAAGAAGCTTGCTGCTTTTGACTTTTGTACCGTCCTGCTTTATAATTGTGTATCCTTTTCCTCCAAGAGCACGCCGGATTTTATTTTCCGTTGAGACTCTTACACTACCTTTGTCACCAACAGCCTCTATTGCTAATACTACACCACCCGGTCCATTTTCCAAAATATTGATATTCTGCAACGTTCCAATATCTTTGCCGGTATTTAGTCCAATCAAATTTGATAAAGTCTTTGCCTGAATCTTCGCCTCCCAGCGATACCATGGCAGATTTCTCTCATAATCACCGTTCTCATCTTTTACTTCTACAGACTGAAGATATCGGTTTCCGTCATTCGCCTCATTCCCCCAGGCTTTCATACTGGTCGTCTTTCCGCAAGAAGTGGAATAATAATAAGTCGTCACAATCTCTCCGTCCAGACGCACGACTTGTCCTGCCGTCTCCTGAACAGCTAGATCTGCGCTGTCTGCCGGTGCACTGTTGCCGTAGACCTGATAATTCGTACTGTCATCCACATGAGCTTCATATTCCGGATATCCATATTCTGCCATCTGCCTGTAGGCGTAACTTCTGGCACAGACTGCCTGCGCTTTCAGCGCTTCTATTTCATAACCGGACGGCATTTCGCTGGGCACGACCCGGCACAGATAATTCTCAACGGGGAGTTCATTGATAATCGCAATTCCTTCCGCTGTTGTCCGAAGCTCCAGTATGCCTTGATAAGAAGGAATCCCGTATCCACGCTTCAGGCTATTTACCGTAATCTCCCCTTCTTTTGCCTGGATTCGGATATTCCCACTCTGAAAACGGCTGTCATCTGGCATAAATGTCACTTCCGTCCCCGCTTCACATTCTTCTACTTTCTCTCCATACGTAATAGAAAGTCCTGTTGTTGAACTGACTGTCACAGACGGATGAATGGTATTCTTATATCCATTCGTCATAAGAAGAACCCGGATATTCGGATTAGACACTACCTGCGTCTCTTCTCCCTGATTTTTCTGCTCCGTTTGAACTTCTTCCTGCTTCTGGTCAAATGCTTCTTTTTCCTGGCGGTTTCCACGGACTCCGCCTTCGAGATTACTTGTTAGTCCTGCAATAATAAACACCAGAACCAGCACTGTCATACCATAATAAAATCTCTTTTCTCCTCGAAAATGTTTCAAACTCTATTCTCTCCCTAATCATTATGCCCTATGATTGATTCAACACCCACTCAAGTAGAAGGGGAATCAAATAAATGTCCCCCTCACATTAGAAAAAGACAGCCGCATAAACGACTGTCCTTTATCTTTTGTATGTTCCCCAAAATGCCGGTTCCTGTATTTTGACTCCTAGCTGTCTGCTAGGTGGGTGTCCGCATTCGCTTTTCTGCCATCCTCTGCATAATGAAGGCTCGACATATTACGAAGATATAAGAGTCCCGTTTAAAGTGATGTAGGTTCAAAATAACAGGAGTTATCGTGCATCCCAGGTTCTTACTTCTTGAATTATTATAACTCATTTACCCATTTTTTACAACAGGTAGATTTATCTAGTTTCCATTTTATAAAATCTTTTTCTTTTTTATTCCGTTCGAAGTGCGGTCACCGGATCACTCTTGGCAGCCTTCCTGGAAGGAATCAATCCGCCAAGTAATGTAAGTACGACACTTAAAAGAATCAGAACAATCGCTGGTGCAGCCGGAAGGATTGCGCTGACCTGATTATTGCCTGCAAGCGCATGAATCAGCATATTTCCCGGAATCAATATCAGAAGTGTCAATCCGATACCGATAAGTCCGGCGCAAAGTCCAATGATAAATGTCTCCGCATTAAATACCTGCGAGATATTTCCTTTGGATGCTCCGATAGCTCTTAAAATACCAATCTCTTTCTTTCGTTCCAGTACACTAATATAAGTAATAACTCCAATCATGATCGATGATACGAGCAGGGAAATTGCCACAAATGCAATCAGTACATAGCTGATTGTATTGATAATGGTAGTCACTGATGACATCATCGTTCCTACAATATCCGTATAAGAAATCACCTGCTCTTCTTTTCCCTCGTCTTCCATTTGCTGATTATAATGATCCAGAACCTCTACCACTTTTTCTTTGTTATCAAAGTCTTTTGGATAAATGGAAATGGAACTCGGCTGACTGAAATCTGCATATCCGAGCTGCTGCAGATTATTATCATAGGAAGCGCTCTGTGTCCCAGACATGGACATCATAAGTTCCGTCAGATCATCTTCCGTCATATTGAACCGGAAAGCATTTGCAAATGCATCGGCATTAAAGTTCATAGAGCCTCCCAGTGCTTTTTGTAGATTTTCTCCAATCCGGCTCATGGCAGATGTCATAACCGTTTCTAGTCCACCGGCAAGCTGCGTGGTCACCTGACTCATAGCGGATGTCATCTGTGTACTGATTGCCTGAGAAATGGCACCGGTATATGCACTCATGGCCTGACCCATGTAGCTACTCATGGCCGTGCTGATCTGCTTTTGGAGACTATCCATATTGATTGCTTCTGAAAGTCCCTGATTCAGGCGTCTCTTTCCATCATCTGTCTTTATATAATTTACGAAATTCTCTGCCATCTTTGTCGGATCTGCATAATTCTTTTCCTTTGCATATGCAGTATAACCTCCTGCCAGTTCTTTTGCCATAGCTTGCAGTGTGTCACTGGAAATGTCGAAATCTATATTTCCAAATATTTCATTGGCCCATTTATTTACAATTGCATTGGCACGCCCGGTCTGTAGATACTGCTGGAAGTACATTCCAAATTCCTCTGCGCCCGGATTAGCGTTCTGCTCTACAAGCCAGCTTTGAAAATCACTCATCACGCTGGTCAACAGTTCCTTAATCTGCTCTGGTGTAATCGTAACTTCCCCGTTATTTTTCAGAATGTCTTTCAAATATTTCTGAATAATGCCCTTTGCCTGATCGGAAGTCAGATATTCTGCAATCTGATTTCCAAGATTGGAATAATCTGCTTCCGGATGACTCTTTACATATTCCTGATACCCTTCCGAAAGACTTGACAGCATTTTCTGCATGCCATCTGTATTGACCTGTACATCCAGATTCGTAAGAATATCTCCCAGATTCATCTGCGGCATATTGTCCATGTTGATTTCTACCTGATCCAAATTCACCATACCGGACAAATCCATAGAATTTCCGTCCATCTGAAATGCCTTGGAAAGATCAAGTCCCGACAGATCCATGGAACTTCCAAGATTGTTCATGGCACTGCTGTCAAAACCAAATGCGTTTTTCAGGGCATCCTCATCTATACTGAACAGAGAATTCATGTCAAATCCATTGTTCCCATCTGTATTGCCAAATTCTTCCCCGGTAAATACATTTACATTCGGGTTCGCAAGCTGCTGTTTTACAATCTCGCTGTCTTTTGCCTGTTCTGCCACATGATTTACAAGGTCTGCGGTATAGTTAATTCCCGGTGTCAGTGATGAAGCCTTCGCATCTTCGGCTGACTGCACGATTCCCACAATTTTTACATCCTCTCCATCTTCGACCAGTTTGTTCATATAATCCGCATTGTCAGTTTTGTCTTTCCACACCTGATATTGATCGTCATATTCATAATAATCTGAAGCATTTACCAGTTTAAATGTCTTTCCCAAAATATCATCATAAGTATAAGTTCCAATGTTTTCAGGCGTTTTTATCGTCTCTTCGTTGATGAACTGCTTAATCATATTATCGAGTTCAACCTGGTCTCTGAGTCCCAATGTATATAATAAGAAGTCGCTCATAGAACCATCCGGCGTCAGTACAAGAACGCATTCATTATATTTTTTCGGCCATCTTCCGGCTTTTACATCATACTGTCCTTCATAGAGATCCGTATTTTCCGGCATCTCAAAGAACACATTGGTACTCATCATGGAGGACATCAGACTGTTCGAACCTGACGATGCACCAAGTCCCAATGAGGAAAACGACTGATCCGGATTGACCTGACGAACATTGTCACCGTCCTGTCGAAACAATTGCGGCATCACATTGTAAGAATATTCTATTGCTTTTGTATAGTCATGAATCTTAGATTCACCACTGTCCAGATATTTTTTTAAAGCACCAAGGTCATTGGAATCCATCTTTGAAAACATATTGGTGACTACCTGCATGACCTTTACCTTATCTTTATCTTTTCCACTTTTCTTGTCATCACTGCTTCCGGAATCCCCATTCATACCCACCATCATGGAAGTGAGATCAAATCCGGTACTTTGTATCTGCAGTGGATATTCAGACAATGTCTCTTGCTCAATGGACCGGATATAAGCATTGACTCCATTTGAAAGAGCCAGAATCAATGCAATTCCGATAATTCCAATAGATCCTGCAAAAGAAGTCAGAAGGGTTCTTGCTTTCTTTGTCCTTAAGTTATTAAAACTCAGTGACAATGCCGTCAGAAAAGACATGGAAGATTTCCCCATATTCTTATGCTCCGGCGGTGCCAGATTTTCCTCTTCCACAATATATTCATCTGTGTCCGAACGGATCTTTCCATCTTTCAGATTGACGATCCTGGTCGCATACTGCTCTGCCAGTTCCGGGTTATGTGTGACCATAACGACCAGACGGTCTTTCGCTACCTCTCTAAGAAGATCCATGACCTGCACACTGGTGTCACTGTCCAGTGCCCCGGTCGGCTCATCTGCAAGCAGGATCTCCGGATCATTGACCAGCGCTCTTGCAATTGCGACTCTCTGCATCTGCCCTCCCGACATCTGGTTCGGCTTCTTATGAAGCTGCTGCCCAAGACCCACCTTCTCCAGTGCATCCATTGCACGCTTTCTTCTTTCTTCCTTCCCGACTCCCGAAATTGTCAGTGCCAGCTCAACATTTGCAAGCACCGTCTGATGCGGAATCAGATTGTAGCTTTGGAATACAAAACCAATCGTATGATTACGGTACGAATCCCAATCTCTGTCCTTATATTTTTTTGTGGAAATGCCATTGATAATAAGATCTCCGCTATCATAGCGGTCCAGTCCTCCGATAATATTCAGAAGCGTAGTTTTACCGGAACCACTGGGACCTAAGATTGCTACGAATTCATTATCTCTCAGATTCAGACTCACATCGTCCAGAGCCTTCTGTACCAGACTTCCCGTCCGGTACTCTTTTTTTATGTGTTGTATTTGAAGCATTTAAATTCTCCTATAAATATAGTATCAGCTTTAAGAATTTCTTACTCTCACTATACTACACTCCATTAATCAAATCAATAAATTTGTTTTACCAATGCAAAGGAAAAATTAGCCGATTACCAGAGACAGTTTGGTGTGTATGCTGAAGCGAATTCGGAAGTAATGGGGGCTTTCGGTGCTACAGTTACTGCAGCAATAGTATTTACAGTTTCACTTTGAAAGACCTATCGTGGATAATGGTTCCACAATAGGTCTTTCTTTTATTATTCCCCGCTGATCGGCGAACCACAATACTCACACTCGCCCACAGCTCCTCTTTGAATTTTATTGATACCACCACATCCCTTACATTTTACAGTAACAAGTTCTGCATCTGTCTGTTTGACCGTCTTTGTAAAAGAGGGGTTACCAATCTTCTGATTCATCTGATTCTTTCGAACAAATAACTTTGCCTTGTTATCCACATAAGCATCGTTAAAATATTTCTTTTTACACAATTTTTCAAGATTTCGACGTACTTTATCCTCCGGCTGGCTAAGAATCGCTGCCATATCCGGGATAAATCCATCCTGCGAAGCTTCTGCAATCTCTTTATATTCTCGATACAGCTTTTGCAGACGGAGTGTCTGGATCCCGAGCACAATCAGGATCACCCCGAAAATTCCAAGAACAATGCACATAATCAATCCCGAAATTTCCATATCCGCTGCATATGCCGGATCAGAGAACCATTCTTCCACACAGATTGCTGCAACCAGAAGAAAAAATGTTCCTCCGGTAATCCCCACAACTGACAGAATCTTTTTCATAATCAACATTTTATATTTCCTCCCCACCTAATCGTTTTCCACATTCCGGACAGAAACGTAGATTCCCTTCCAGCACAGTTCCACACTGTGGGCAGTGTCTCTCTTTGCTTATAAGCCGGCTTCCACATTCGGAACAGAACTTTGCATCCGCCAGGACTTCGTTCCCGCACTGCGGGCAGAATTTTGATTTTCTATATCCGCCACGCAAATCTATATTCTGTGCCATAGAAGAAAACTGGTTTCCCATCTCTCTTCCAACACCGAATCCCATTCCAAGACCCATTCCGGCTCCCATCACAGAACCTGCATCTGCATTTCCGTGACTGACCGCATTTTCCAATGTATCAAAGGATCTCTCCTGTTGATAATTGTAGCCTATAATCTCCATCTCGGCACGCTTGGATAAAGCCTCCTTGAGCTTTTCCACAGACGGATCATCTTCCGGTGTGCTGATTTCATTTACATAAAATGAAGTCAGTTCCAGTCCATACTCTTCCATTATCGGACAGATTGTCTCCTTCATATATTGTGAAATTTCATCTATGTACGCATTCATCTCAAGAATACTGATCTTTCTGTGAAGTAGATATGAAGAAATCGTATCCTTTATCTTCGTCACATACAGACTTCTGAAATACTTCGTTACGGTCTCTGCGTCAAAAACATTCATGGTCGTCACAAGTTTTGTCAGAAACTTCACCGAATCTGTTACATGAATTCCAAACGCTCCATTCGAGCGTATCGGAATAAATATTCCATACTTTGGATCCTGGATCTGAATCGGCGTTGGTGTTCCCCACTTAATATCCAGGTAATATCCTTTATTGATATACCATACTTCTGCCTTGAACGGAGATTTCCCGCCAAACGGAAGATTGATAATCTTATTCAGAATCGGAATATTCTTTGTATCCAATGTATGCGTTCCGGGCCCGAACACATCTGCCACACTTCCACCTTTTACAAGCACGGCTTCCTGTGACTGATTAACTACCAGCTGCGACCATGTTCCAAGCTCTTCACCCGGATATTTCCATGCGAAGACATCCGGCCTTCCATTATATTTTATAACATCCATTATTTCCATCTTAAAGTCCCCCACTTTTCTGATTTGCAGCGTCTCACTGCCAGATTCTGTCTGCGTCATACTACAGCAAGCAGCCCCATTCTCATTATATTTATCATATCTTTCCTGGCGAAAGGAGTCAACCTCTGTTTCTTCTTATATATCTTTGGTTTCTACTTTTCGGTTTTTCTGGAATTGTCATTTGTACCAACTGAAGTTGCATAGCCGGATTCATGTAATTTTTGCGAAAAGTTTCCTTTGACTTAAGTCCGAGTTTTTCCATCAAAACAGTGCTTGTATATGGCACTTCGTATTCCATAACATTCAATATTTTTTTACATATTCTGTTACATGCGTATGCATTTTTTACTTCTTGAATTTCTTTTTGTTCGCCCAATACAAGTTGTCCACTGATAACATCTCTTACCTGACCGATACTCAACGAATTTGCTTCAATTCTCAAAGATGAATAAATGGATCTAATCCTATTGTTCTTTCTTAAATGAGGTTTTGCTTCCAAATTTTTTAATGCACTCATTTTTCCGATTTTCTCCGATATAGATGCAACGCAATCCAACATTGTGTTTGTAATCGTAAACGTTGGAGTATAATCTGCCATAATTTTTCACCTCTCAGCATTTCATCTTGCTTATTATCTTGCGTGTTTTCTTGCTTATTTCTTGCTTAATTATACATAATTTTTTCCAAAAATCTATAACTTGCTCCTTCCTGTTATCTCTTGTTGTTTCTTGATGCTTCAAGTATAATGAAATTCATAAAGGAAATAGACGTACAGCATGTGGACTTACCACCCGATAATCCTCATGTTTTGCGATATACAGGGAGGTTATTCTCATGGGGAAACAATCTACAAGAGAAAATAAAACAATTTATCAGATTTGCCGGGAAGAAGCCGGTCTTACCAGATCAGAAGCCAGCGAAAAAATGACTGCTGTTTCTGATTCTAAAATTGAAAAATTTGAATATGAAATGCAGGAACCTACACCTTACGATATTATCCAGATGGCAGACGCTTACGGGCGACCAGATCTCTGCAATTATTACTGCTCTCATAAATGCGAAATCGGTCATCGTTATGTCCCGGAAGTCGAAGTTTCTGACTTATCCAATATAATCCTGGAAACCATTGCCAGTCTGAATGAGATTAATCCTCTTACCACACGTCTGATCCAGATTGCCCGTGACGGTAAGATCAGCGATGATGAGATCAAGGATTTTGCTTTTATCAGTAACAAACTGGATGAAATTTCTCTGGCAATAGATTCTCTGAATCTCTGGGTTGATAAAACAGCCGGAGAGCAGGGACTAAACATCGAATTGCTCAGAGAAGAAAAAAAGAAACAGAAATAAGTATGAAAAAACAAGGCAGCGAACCTATTTATGGTCCACTGCCTCTTTCCTTTACATATGCTGTAACCGGTTTATGATGTATTCCGTTCTGCGGATGGCTTCTTCCACCTGATGTCTGGCATTATTGATTCGATCCTGCACCATCCAATCCACAACAAATCCATCAAAAAAATAATCTGCAAAGGATAAGAAGTCTCCAGTATTGATCTTCAGATTACAAGCCATGTTCACATCATTTAATTCCCTACTGAAATTACGAAGATCATATTTCGCCTGTTCCATATTTTGTCTGGCCTGATCCATCTTGGAGTGTTTCAACATCGTAGAAAAGAATCCACCGCCAAACATATCCACCAAGCCCCAATTTTTTGCACTGTTCAGGTTTTCTTCTGCTGTCCGAAGACTACTTAACGCACGTTGTCCTGCTTCAATCGCTTCTCGTTTCTCTTTTTCTATATCATATCCCATAATTTCTTCCCTCCTCGTATTTTTATGAGTTAGATGATATAAGTGCAATGATTCCGCCGATGATCAACAATGGAAATGCAATATAAATCAGTCCGCCAACAACCATTCCTATCAAAATCACCGGGAAAAATACAACTGTACAGAGCAGCTTTAAGATTCCCCAGGATGCTTTTACACCAAATATAAAAAATTTTCCAATAAACCAGATCATGCATATAGCAAATAGTAACGATAACATATTCTACTCCTTCTGACTCCTGTTATGATTTGAATCATTCATTTTTTTGATTGTTTACTTGATATAAACTCAGATGTATTTCTCACACCAATTTTACTACTGAATTCTGGATTCTTCTCTATTTTTTCAATCATCCGAATTAACCTTATTTTCTGTGCTGTATCCATCTGCTCACCTCATTCTAACAGTTCTGCCTTTTGATATTGTCAGTATAACCGGATAACTTTTCAAAATATATACCTAATACAAAGAATTGAACATATGTAATTCTCAATTTTTGAGGAATCTTAAGAAAGACCCAGAGGAAATTCCCTGAGCCTATTGGTTATATAGCAGTATTTTTTTCAAACAGAATCAGCTTAACATACAAATGCACTTTCCTCTTTTGCTTTCCGCAAATCTTTTAACACTGTTCCTATATCTCCCAAAATAGCAATCCCCTTATCTTCAATGAATTCCGGCAAAAACTGATATTCTGAATTTACGGAGATATAATATGCATCTTTCAAGCTGTTTGTCAGTTCCCAAAACGGCTCCTGTATAAACATCGGTGTCATGCGCCCTACTCCAAGTTCTATCAAGAGAATTTTTCTATCTTTGTTCTTTTGAATGTATTTTGAGATTTTCTCATATTCTTCTTCGTATTTTTTCCCTTGCAGAAAATTCCCATATCCTCTTACCCACGGAAACATTTCCACACCACAATGAGGGCAGCGAGGAATCAGTTCATCCGGCACCATTGTCCCCTCTCCCATGGCCGCAATCATATCTGCCACAGGTTGTACGGCATCCCATGTTTCATCCTGACAGCACTGGGAACACTGGAAGAAACGATGATCTCCCTGAATCTCACTGACCTTTTCTTCCGGATAAATCTTTACAAACTGTGTATCCTGATTAGTCGTTAAGATATGAAAATCCTTTCCCTGCAAGATTCTATCCAAATCCAGATATGGCTCTCTGATAGGAGCATTTTGTGTAGTATTTAAAAAGGTTGCCACATATCCCCAGTGTTCATTTCTTGTAGAAAACCGATGCATCATGCCGCTAAAAGCACCTTTGAATCCATACTTATCTGCAAATTTTCCAAAATGCTTACGAAAAGAAGGGGTATCACTATAATAAAAGTCACCACCTCCAGCCGCTGATAAACCGGATGCTCCGCCTACTATGATACACTCTGCCTCCTGCACTCTGCGAACAAATTCCTGAATCTGTTCCTCATAAGGAAGTGGTTTTTGTTTGCTCAACACTACAGCAGTACCGCCGGATGCATAGGTACTATAGTGTCTGGAATAGTTCATTTGTGTTTTCATTACCAAATTTTCATAACAGCTCATTTTTTCATTCTCCTATCTCACAACTGTAATATCTTTAACCATCTTACTTAGTCTATCCTTCCCTTTCTGATTTCCTTTAACGCTACCGTAAGATTACCATCCACACCGATGGATTTTTCTTTGATTTCCTCTGGAATGTAAATTTCGCCCTTGTTAAATGTGATATATCTTGCCTGTGGTTCTACTGCTGCTAGCTGCATCAAAGGAGCTTTAATCATCTGATTTCTCCAACCAATGCCAAATTCCAGAATTACCAGCTTCTTTCCATGTAAATTCTGAATAAATTCTTGATAGCGGGCAGCCTTTTCCTTCCAATTTTTCGTTTCTGTAAACGAGGACATCTCACCCCAATTTACTTCCATATCTCCACCGCATTTTGGACATTTCGGCAGTAACTCTTTGGGTACTCTTCCGTTTACTTCCTCTTCTGTCATGGCGAGAACTGCTTTTTGATTAGGATAGACCTCGTCATGACATCTGTTCTTGCACCGCATCTGGGTTAATTTCCCTTCCATTTCAAAAACACGGTCTGCCTCAAAACCTGCCGGCACAAAATGATCCTCCGCATTGGAAGTTACTACGAAATATTCTTTATCCTTTACTAGTGCATAGATGTTTTTCATAATCTCACTCGGCTCATCCTGCATAGCTTTTGCTTTAACAAGTCTGCTTACAAACGCCCACTTTTCTTCTACCTTCATTGGCACTGAAAATCCGTGTAAAACACAACGCAGTCCGTATTTTTCTCTGAAATCTCCCATATTTTCCTGAAACCATGCGTCATCTGCAAAAATATTATATCCCTCTGCGATAGACAAACCATTACTGGCTCCAATCAAAATACCATCTGCTTCTTTGATGATTTGACTGATCTCTTGATATACATTCATCTTCATCACATTTCCTTTCCCGCTATGTTTTCTTTTAAATCCCGCAGGGTTTCTGCCAAATCTCCTGCTATATAAATGCCTTTGTCTTTTATATGCTCTGGAACTGAAGATTTCTTCTGATTCAGACAGGCATAAAACACCTTTTCATTTTTATATGTCATTTCCCAAAAAGGAAGTTTAATAATACTGGGTGTCATCTCACCAACCCCCAGCTCCAGCAGTACAACATTCTTATCTGTTCCATTCATGAGATATTTTTTTAGGAAATTCTCATATCGCCTTACACCTTCCCTCCAGTCTTTCCCCTCCAAAAATGTATCATCCCTTACCCAGGGAACCATGATTCTCCCGCACTCATTACATCTTGGCAGAAGCTCGGAAGTAACACGCAGCCCCCGGATATTTTCGTTCATCCTGCGAATCATTTCTACATTGGAATAAATTTGGTCATGGCAAGGCTGACTGCATTGAAGATAGCCGATGTTACCTTGATAATCGCAAATCCGTTCTTTCTGAAAAATCCGTTCAAACTGCATATCTATATTGGTTGTTAAAACAAAGATTTCTTTTTCCGCCACAATATCACGCAGGTCATAGTATGGCTGTCCTGTAGGTGCATCCCGCATACTTTGTATGTAACGTGCATAATATGCCCACTGTTGTTCCGGCGATGAATAACAGTAGTAAAAACCGTCAAAAGGAGATTTCAGTCCATACCACTCCTTGAAATCTTGTAAACATTCCTCCATATAGGGTAGCCAATGATAATGGTTATATCCCGCCGCACTGGAAAGACCAGAACCACCGCCTATCAAAACGGCATCTGCCTGACGGATTTTTTCTGCCAGAAAACTGACTTGTTCCTCCTTTTGCATACACCACTTTATCTCCTTTTTTATATCAGATTCCACACCTTTTATTTTGCTTGACTTTTATTTTTTTACTTGTTAAAATTAAATTTACATCAAGCATTAAAATCATATTATCATGTAAGTTTAAAAATTGCAAGAAGAAAATTCGAGGTGACAAATGAAATATTCCACAAAACTTAGTGACACCATTCATATTCTTATATTTATTGCTCTTGGAGATGACGAACAACTCTCCAGCACAAAAATTGCAGAAAGTATCAAGACAAACCCGGCTTATGTCAGACAGCTTATGGCAACCCTGAAAAATGCAGGCATTGTTGTCAACACACAAGGTCATGCGAATGCCGCTCTTGCAAAATCGGCAGATAAAATCAATATGTATGACATCTACCGAGCCGTAGAGGGCGATAAGCCGCTGCTTCACCTGGACACAGATACCAATCCGGATTGTGGAATCGGTATCAACATTCAATTCGCTATTGGGGACTTCTATCATGAAATTCAAAATATGGTAGATGAAAAAATGAAATCCATTACATTGCAGGATATTATTGATCGGTATTATTTTAAAATCAGGAAAGTTAAAAACCTTTAAAATTGAATGTGTCATCGGTATCACTGATGATGACAAACATGGCTGTTCTCTGATCGCCGATCATATCCAGTTCCATTTCGTCATACGACATGCTTTCTCGAAGCTCCTGAATACCAAATGGTGAAAGTCTGACACCACAGGAAATCAAAATCGATTTTGCAGTTTTGCCAGTAACAAAATGTCAATA
>OFMV01002061.1_pt1 | contig 14132 bp, 10 predicted proteins | sample 1541881 | NCBI WGS metagenome assembly OFMV01 (sample SAMN04209220, study PRJEB22552) | human gut metagenome | biome: gut; material: feces | host: Homo sapiens | place: USA: Oklahoma
AATAATTACACATTTTATTGTTATTGAATGTGTCTACCTATATCAGCATAAGACAAACAACAATACCCCTGTATGTAAACGTTTTTAATTGACTACTTCGCATCTTATTTATAAAGCAGGTTGACCGGTTTGCGACTTAGTAATAAAAGAGGTTGACCATGTTCTATCTTATTCATGAACGAGGTTAAGCCGGACAAAATAATTAACATTGTTTGCACAAATTCATTCAACTCACGATATAAATAGGTGACCTTAGACTGGCAAGCCTCTTATTTTGGGACTATCAGCTAAAAGTCAGCCCAAAAGATTGGCAATCCTAAGACCAATACAGACTTAGCTAAGTAATATATACTGTGTTGGGCAAGTCAGTATATATTACTTAGCCAAGTCAGTACTACTGCCGATAGCAAGCTCATCACACAAATAAACCATCAAATGAACGTTGAGATAGAGAATTTACTCTCCCGAAACGATCTTTAGCGAATATCCTTTACCCCGAGCACTCTCTATCACCAAACCCGGAATAGGAGACAAATCCTCTTTAAGCCTTTTAGCCGTAGCGGTAAGAGCATCTTTGGACACACTTCCATCCGGCCAGATTTCTTCTTTCAGCTGATCGGACTCTATGAAATATCCTTTATGTTCTAATAAAATACAAAACAGTTTCAGCCGTTGATTTGCCAATTCGATACGATGCCTATGATAATGCAATACGCCATGTGTTTCATCGAACAAGATATCTTCTTTTATTTGTATCATCTCTTTAGGTGCTTCTTGTAGTGGCAAGATATTTATCCTTGGTCTTTTCCATGTCAAGACAATCGCAATAACCCAGAGAATAACCATTGCCAGAATCCAAAATATATTTCGCAAAAACACTTCACCTACTAACGCTTGCAAAACGATCGCCCGATTCGCTCCAAAAACAATTTCTTTTAATGGTATAAAAGATTGATAAAAAGAAGTATCCGAAGAGCTACATTCCGTCTTGTCTATAAAGGTATAACAAGTTACGGTCTGAGCCGGAATCGCATGTTCATACAAAGATGCACGAAAAGCGCTATCCAGCAAGGTTACTTGAATCGGATTCTCCATGGACAAATAATGTTGGAGGCTAAAATCAGACTTCTCCTGTGAAGACATCCTCCGTGCCACCTCCTTATTATTCTTCATATGTATAATCGTATCGGCAGTCTTGATTGTAATGCTATCTCGTTCCAATCGATTAGCGCCTGAATAGGAAAAACAAAAAGCATCCCCTAAATCTTTTATCCGCCTATTTGTATCATCTTGAACTGCCCGCTGAAATAACGTTTGAGACTCTTCTTGTAATTCATACTTTACATTTTGGTATGATTTATAAAAAGACAACAAGCAAAGCATCGTCATCAGAACAAATACACTCCACTTCCAATAAAATTTCCAATTTTGCTTCTCCATAATGATTCCTCGTTGAAACTGCAAAGATACGTTTTCCATTCCTTTCTACGAATAAATTCATTCAACTCGCAAGATGAAAGATGACTATAGGTAGACTAAAGGCTTATTTTTCAACTGTCAGCTAAAAGTCACCTAAAAAGATTGGCTATCCAAAGACCAAGCCGTACGTTTGTAACAAAAATTAGAAACGACATGAAACAAATTACTTTCAAGAAAGCTTTCGCTATCATTTTCATTTGCGCCTTGTGTGCTTCGTATTTTCTTTTGAAAGAAGGAAAACAAAATTTCACAGATCTTACTTTCTCTAATATTGAAGCTCTAGCTTCCGGTGAAAGTGGATCCGGAGATTGCTATGGGGCTGGCTCTCTATCATGTAATGGAGGATATTACAAATATATATACAACCGTTAAAATAACACATGAACTACTACGTGTACATAGTTCTATTAATAGGTAGTCTGGTATCCTGTTCTGAATCCTCACGGCACTTCCCCCGCTACGAGGATTTTCCCGATGAAAAGGCATTAAATGCGCAGGTTATCCACCTAGATACCGCCTTGTTCCGCTATCCTTTCCGGGTAGCGGTCAAGGATGGTATCGCTATTATCATGGACTTGCACAACGTAGATTATTTCTTCCATGCCTTCTCTTACCCCGAATGGGAATATATGACATCGTTTGGCAAACGAGGCGAGGGACCTGAAGAAATGGCATCGGCAGATTGCTTCCGATTTATCTCCAAGGATTCTATCTGGACGCTCGATGCGAACAAAATGCGAACAACCCGGTGGAAGATTGAACAAAATATGAACAACATCATCCCCGTAGAAACGATCGATATGGACAAGCGGCTGGTTAGGGCATTGGACTTTTACCCGATGGAATCGGGCTTTTTGGTATCTGACTACCTCGGTGAATATAGACAAAAGTGGACAGACCGAGAAGGGAAATGGATTCACTCCGCTAATCAGATCCCAACCGAAAATAATTATGAAGACATCGCTCGCCCCGCATTGGCGCAAGCGTGGCGAAGCTTCTTCGACTATAATCCCCAAAAAGGCATCTTGGTCATGGCAACCCAACTAGGAGAAGCATTAGAAATATACAACTTCACAGATACTACACAAACCGTACGATACGGACCTAATGGAGAACCTCAATTCGCAATCTCACAATCGGAGGGAATTCCAACGGGTATCATGGGATTCAGTGATGTTCATATCACAGACAATTTCATTTATACCGTATTTCATGGCCGTAGTTTCAAAGATATCGGGCAGGCATACCAACGAGGGGAAGATATCGAGGATGGCGGGCGATACATCTATGTATTCGACCTCAAAGGAAACCCCGTCCGGAAATACGTGCTCGACCATGCCATTTATGGTATCGACGTAGATGAGGATACGGGGACGATCCTTGCCACGGATGTAAACAGCAACGATCCGATTCTTTCATTTAAAATATAACGACAAAATATCATGAAATACTTAAATCTAATCATACTATTATTATTCCTTCTAGCTTGCCAAGACAAGAAAAAAGACGAGATCAAGCATTTAGTATCCGAATGGCAAGGAAAAGAGATACGATTTCCGAAAGACATGGTCTTTGCACGGTTTGCAACCGATACGGTAGACTTCACCCTGCCAAAATCCCCCCACAAGGTGCTGGTTTTCGTGGATTCCATAGGATGTACCAGTTGCAAACTCCAACTGCACCGATGGAAAGAACTGATTCAATACACCGACTCCATTACCCAAGGAACGGTTCCCTTCCTCTTTTTCTTCCAGTCCGATGACAAGAAAGAAATACGGTATCTATTGAAAAAAGACAATTTCGACAAACCTATCTGTCTGGATCAATCCGACAAGCTGAACGAACTAAATCATTTCCCGGCCGATGGGAGATTTCAAACCTTCCTATTGGATAAGTACAATAAGGTCGTAGTGATAGGAAATCCTATCCACAACCCGAATATCCGGGAGCTATACCTAAAAGAGGTCACCGGAAAACAACCCGCTTCACAAATACAGACCACCGTGAAAGTGGAAGAGGCATCCATACAGCTAGGAACTATCCAAATGGGAGAAAGCAAAGAAGCTGTTTTCCGATTAACAAACACAGGAAATAACCCGTTAGTCATACTAGACGCAGCTACAACCTGCGGCTGTGCCCGCCCATCTTTCGACAAACATCCCGCCAAGCCGGGAGAGATCCTTCAAGTAAGAGTCATCATGACACCGAAAGACAAAGGAGTCTTTGACGAGACGATTACCGTGAAATGCAATACGAATCAACTGATAAAATTAAACATTCGGGGGATGGCTCAATAAATAAAAAAGAAGGGAGAGCTTGCCGGATATATTGGAACGATCACAAGCAAGCCTCCCACCCCACTTTTACTCATGAAGCAGAAAGGAGGTGACACAAAAGTAGTAAATTAAATTGAAAGAGGAATTCGAGAATATCCTTATCTTGCAGAAGAATAGTAAGCAAGAGATTAAATTCTCAAAAACATAAACTATAAAAAAGAAATATCATGAGAAAAAAGATTTTAGGAATAGCCGTAATGGCAGTCGTAGCAGTAGCTGCGGCATGGAACATCAACCAGAGTGAAAACGAGATTAAACTCTCTGATTTAGCGCTTGACAATGTGGAGGCATTGGCTAGTGGGGAAGGTGGAAGCGGATATTGCAGTTACTCTGGGGGAGGATGTATTATCAAATATTCCGATGGGACATCCACTTACATACCGGGACGTTGGAACTAAAATTTAATCAAAGGAGGGTGTGCCAAAACGAAAAAAATCACAATGGAATACAGTCGGTAAATCAATGGAATGCAGATGTTTTCTCATTGATTTTTAATTTGTATTTCATAGACTCTAGGTATCTTGAGCAAGAAGAAAATGTGTTCAATCCCTTAATTTGGCATGCCCTCCTTAAAAAATCAGTATCATGAAGAAATACATTATCTTACATCTTTCACTCATCCTATTAGTATTCATCGCTTGTACCGATGATCAAAAACAAGATGACAAAAACATAACCTTCCAGAGAAGTGATTTCAAAGTCCGAAAATCACTATCCGGAAAAACTATTGAATTTGACAGTCTTATTTTACGACCTTCACAAATCCAATTATTCGACTCCTTCCTAGTTACTTGCAATCAAGGGGCGGAAAAACAATTCCACATCTTCAACCTCAATACGGCACATAAGGAAGGAGAATGTATCCCTGTAGGACAAGGGCCTAAAGAGATGATGACACCATGTTTCGTCAATCGGAACGATTCCGTAGTCATTTTTGATATGATGACCTCTACGATTTTCACTTACTCTATCCCGGAATTTACCAGTGGAAAAGAACCGGAATACGCCAGCCGTATCTCCCTAGATACAAAACCGCTATGGAGCAATATTCGAAGCTTGGGCAACGGGTTCTTAGGCGTATCCTATCAAGAGACGAGTCCTGGATTCCTTTTTGATCAAACAGGTAAGAAAACGATGGATTTCGGTACTTATCCTAAAACTGAGCAGGAGTATACTCCTGCCGAATTAATCAATGCGTTTCGGGCAGACCTAACCACCAACCGAAAAGAGAAGGTTGCAATCACTCACTACTTCACTGATTTAATTTGCATCTATAACGTGAACGGGACCTTGGAAAAACAATTACGGGGACCGGATCATTTCGCATCTGTTTTCAAAGAATTTAGGGATGGAGACATTATCGGAAGTAAAGCGAGCCCGCAAACTTATAGAGACGCTTTTTATAGTCCTGTAAACGTGGGGAATAGTTTATTTGTTCTTTATAATGGAAAAATGGTGACAGAGCCTAATTACAATATATTATGCAAAGAATTATTTGTAATCGGATGGGACGGTAGCCTTGAATGCCATTACACATTAGACCAAGGAGTCTCCTCCATCGCTGTAGACAATCAAAAACGGAAGATCTATGGTATCAGTGATGATCCGGAATATCATATCGTAGTGTTCGACTATTGATGACTGATATCCAAAGAATTTGGATTTAGGAAATGAGGCATAAACATAAAAGAATGGGAATAGAAAAACGTATATACAAAACAAATATAAATCAGATGTTACGATATCTGACACTTATATTTTATGGGGTATTTGGTATTGGTTGCATATACGCATTCTTCCTCATCTTCTGTTTCAGCACGTTCAAAATCCCTTCCGATTCCATGGAGCCTCAACTCCAAACCGGAGATCAAGTATTAGTAAACAAATGGATAGCCGGACCTAGGCTATTCAATATTTTCGCATCTATGAAAGGGAAGCGGGTAGATATATACAGAGTACCCGGAGTCGGGCAAATCAAACGGAATGATATTCTCGTATTCAACTACCCGCATCCCTATTCATGGGAGCGGATCGAAATGCACATCATGCAATATTATATCAAACGCTGCCTCGGGTTACCGGGAGACTCCATCCGGATCGAACAGGGATTCTACCGAAACAACCATACAAAAGAGCCTTTGGGGAATGTGGAAAGTCAAGCGAACCTATCCAGACAAAAAGCGGATCGGATGCCGGACGGTGTCTACCGTTGTTTCCCTTTTGATTCTACATTCAATTGGAATGTTCATGATTTCGGTCCTTTGTATATCCCCCGAAAAGGGGATAGAATTACCGTGAATCAAACAAATTATAAGCTATACAAACAAATGATCGAGTGGGAATCAAAAGATTCCCTATCGTGGAAAGATAGTAAAGTTTATATAGGAGACAAACAGGTAAGACAATACCGGTTCCAAAGCAACTATTACTTCGTGGCCGGAGATAAGACAGAAAACTCTAGAGATTCCCGTTATCTCGGACTTATACCGGAGGAATTTATCGTAGGGGTAGCTTGGAAAGTGTGGAAATCCGTTGACCCTTACACGGGGGAATACAGAAAGGGACGTTTTTGGAAAAATATTCGAAACAATTGAAGAATTATGAATAAGCTTATTTTATATGTATGCGCTTGGATCTGTCTGCACTCTTGCGGTTTCTCAAAAAGCCAAGAAGAAAGTATGTTGGAATATGCGTTGTCGCAAGCCGGCGATAACAGGAAAGAGTTGGAATATGTCATCAAATACTATGAAGGGGATTCATTAAAAAGAGAGGCCGCCCGCTTTTTGATACGCAATATGGTCTATCATTTCGGATATGAGAAGCGAGAGAGGGTATCAGACATCACCACCCTATCCTCGGACTATCTAATCCGTAATATCGAGCTGGCGTTTCAGGCGTGGCCCAAGCCCTGGAATAAATCGGTAAGTTTCGAGAATTTTTGCAGGTATATACTTCCCTACCGGGGGTTATACGAACAGCCCTCCGGTTTACGTGAGGAGCTGATGCGGACGTACCTCCCTTTGCTGGATAGTTTGCATATTGATAACACGTACGATGCGGCCGTGAGGTTACAAAAGATACTACGAACCCGAGTCACCTATCAAACGGAGATACCCATCCACTATCCAACCGCAGAGGAGATCCACCGGACAGGGGTTGGACGTTGTGATGGGGTAGTCTTGTATGGTATCCAGCTGATGCGTGCGGCCGGTATTCCCACTGTAGCAGAACATACGATCTGGACTCGTAGGAACGGGGAACATTATTGGTGCGCATTCTTAAACGAGGATGGGCGATTCCTACCTTTCGCTCCGGAGTACGAAGGCCCGGATTCCTTGATCTACAACCTAACCAAGCCGTTCTTGACCCCGGCCAAGGTTTACAGATACGGATTCGCCCCCTTACATCCGGTAACGACCGAGTCGACCGATGAATACCGTACGTTCTTAAAAAATCCGTTATTGACCGCTGTCACGGAGCAATACCTACCACCTGTCGCAGATATCCATACGACTTGCGACCTCCCGGTGAGATCAAAAAGAGCACCTATTTACCTCTGTACCTATAATCATGGTAACTGGAGGCCTTTCGCCATGAGCGAACGGATCGGCAACCGCTGTACCTTCCCGAAGATCGTAGGCGATGATGTGTTTATCATCGCCGAATATGACAAAGAGGCTTATGGCTCACTACGCTTCATCACATCCCCTTTCCATGTGAGCAATACGGGGATCATCACGAAAATTAAGCCCGATCCGGCCCGAACCGATTCCATCTTTATCGCCTCGGACAACCCGTATCAACAGCAAGTGCCGTATACACTCGCTTATTGGGAACAGGAACAGCAGTGTTTTAAAAACGGATATTTCCCGACAGACACGATACCCGGTGGCATCCTCATTCGCAAGATACCTAAAGGGAGCCTGTTGAAAGCGATGATCTCGCGACCGGAAAAGGCTGCGGAAGATCGTATCTTTTTGGTGGAAAACGATACGGTAAAAAGATATTAACCATGAAAGAGCTGTTGAAACTCGGCGTATATACCCTACTCGGGACACTTTTGCTGAGCGCCCCTTTCGCAGGATTGGGAATGCTATCCACACACTTGGTGACAGAGAAAACCTTTTGGATTCAACTAATCGCCCTGTTCTTATCCGCCGTGTCCCTACAAGGTTTGTGGTTGAATCCAAGCAAGGGGCTGTGCCCATGGACTTACGTGGATATCCTCCCCCTTTCCCTCTTGGGGCTTATCCTCCTCTCTTATCCCTACTCCATACACCCGGAGCCGGAAAAGCTCCTGTTTATCGGACAAATGGTTGTCTTGTGGTATCTGCTTCGGCAGGTGTTCCATGAATATCCGGTGCTCATAGGATATTTTTCAATGTTCTTTATCGCGACAGGCCTTATAGAAGCCATCTGGGGCTTCCGTCAATTACAGGGATGGGCCTATTCGAACCATTCCCTGTTTCGGCTGACCGGCTCTTTTTTCAATCCGGGGCCTTATTCCGGATATTTGGCGATCACATTACCGGTGGCTCTTGGCATCTTGCTGGAACAGTCCAAACGAAATATGCCCTATTACCTGTCCATGGGATGTATAGGCACAGCGATCGTTGTACTTCCTGCGGGAATGAGCCGATCGGCATGGATAGCGGTGGTCGTTTCTTGCGCCTGGGTATATGCCCTGTACCGCCTTGACAGGAAACAGGCAGCGACCAGACTGAGACAACACAAAAGGTGGTATATCATAGGCGGTATCCTAGGCGGCATATTGCTTCTTGGCGGGAGCGCATCACTCTATACATTAAAGAAAGATTCGGCAGACGGAAGGTTTCTGATGTGGAAGATCACGACGAAAGCGATACAAAAACAACCGATTACAGGTACCAGCCTAGGTGGGTTCCCTGCCGCTTACGCTGAAACACAAGCGGAATACATGGCTTCGGGAAAAGCGACTGAACAGGAAAAGTTGGTTGCCGGATGCCCGGAGTACGCATTTAATGAATACTTGCAGATTGGATTAGAACAGGGGTTAGTAGGATTAGCCCTATTTATAGGCTGGCTGGGGCTTCTATTTTATAAAGGAATAAAGAACAAAAGGTATGCTTGTTGCGGGGGATTGATGTCTCTGGCTATATTCGCCTTCTCTTCTTATCCATTGCAATTGCCGGAGTTTTGGGTAGTATTGATATTCCTAGGGGTGATGAGCGTAACACCGGACAAGGATGAGATCCGTGAGAACCAAGCCGAATCAAATGGCCATAGATGGGGCAAACAGATATTTTTTATGGGAATCGCTATTCTTGGAATTGGTTTGTTCTGGATGCAAAAAGATCATTATAAGGCTTATCAACAATGGAATAAGGCGCAAATGTTTTACAATAATAAAGCTTACGAAGCGGCCTTGGAGGTATATGAACCTTTGTATCCATTATTGAAGCATAAACCGGAATTCCTTTTCGAGGTCGCTCAATGCCTAAGCAAGACCGGACGATACGAGAAAGCGAATGGATATCTGGAAAGAGCTGTCTTATTAAGCTCCGATCCCATGCTTTATTACGTAATGGCTAAAAATGAGCAGTGTTTAGGTGAATACCGACAAGCGGAAAAGCACCTGTTACATGCCATTGATATTTTACCGGAACGTATCTATCCGTATTATCTGTTAATGAATCTTTATACGGAACCATCTTATTTTCAACCTGCAAAATTGAAAAAGGCGATTGATTCCGTATTAACTAAGAAACCCAAAGTGGAAAGTTCCGCTATTAAAGAAATGAAAGAGAAAGCACGAAGTATGTTAAACAACACATCAATATGAATACAATATCCTTATTTTTATAGCAATTACGACTACATCGTAACAATAAATACTTATATTTGCGAATGACAAATTGTACAAACCGATCAATCATACGAGTATGAAATACTATAAATTGTTGACCTTTACGCTTTTATTCTGTTTAAGCGCATGCGGCGGAGAAAAGAAAGATACAGATACCACACAGGATTCCGTAGAGACCGTATTGCCGGATGAGGCGAACGAAGTCACGATCATGACATTGAAGCAAACGGAATTTAATCATGAGTTGATAAGCAATGGTAAACTGTCCGCTCGCAAGTTGGTGGACTTACGGTTTGAGTCGGCGGAACCCATCGCCCGTATCTACGTGAAGAACGGAGACCGGGTAAACAAAGGACAGAAAATAGCGGAACTCGCTACTTTCCGGCTCACGAACAAAACAGCGCAAGCCAAAGATGCCCTAGAGAAAGCGAGGCTTGAATTAAAAGACGTATTGATCGGTCAAGGATATATGCTGGAAGACTCAGCGAAAGTCCCGCCCGCAACGCTCAACCTAGCACGGGTAAAAAGTGGATATGATCTGGCGCTCGCCCAATATCAACTTGCCCAATATGAGGAACAGAATGCGACGCTAATCGCGCCTTTCGACGGTATTATCGCAAACCTTTTCGCTAAACAAGAGAACGTGGTGTCTACGACGGACGCATTCTGTACCGTTATCGATCCTCATAGTCTGGAAGCCTCTTTCACCGTATTGGAAAGTGAGTTGCCGCTTATCCAAAACGGAGATAAAGTGGAAGTTACCCCTTTCGCCACCACCAGCTTAAAGACTGAAGGACGTATATCCGAGATCAACCCGCTAGTGGATGAGAACGGGATGGTACAAGTGAAAGCGGCGGTAAACGACAAAGGTAAATTATTCGAAGGCATGAATGTACGGGTTAGCGTACAACGCTCGCTTGGGAAGCAATTGGTCGTACCTAAAACGGCTGTGGTATTACGTTCCGGAAAACAAGTCGTATTTACTTTAGTTGATGGGCACGCTTATTGGAACTACGTGCGCACCGGACTGGAAAACGCGGATAGTTATACCCTTTTGGAAGGATTGAAAGAAGGGGATGTCGTGATTACAAGCGGCAATATTAATCTGGCGCATGAGTCACCGGTCAAGGTAATTGAAAATTGAGAATTGAGAATTGAAAATTAGTTGCGTATGATTCGCTTCCTGCTACAACGTCCGATAGCGGTATTGATGGCTTTTACGGCTTGCTTTATCGTGGGGTTGGTGACTTATTTCACCATACCGGTCTCCTTATTGCCTGATATCGCCATACCTGAGATTACCGTTCAGATATCCGGACAAAATACATCCGCACGGGAATTGGAAAACACCGTCGTGAAGCCGGTCCGTTTGCAATTGATGCAAGTGGCAGGATTACGGGATATCCATAGCGAGACTCGTGATGGAGCGGGTATTATCCGCCTTAGCTTCGACTTTGGCACGAACACGGATCTTGCCTTTATAGAGGTCAATGAGAAAATAGACGCCGCCATGAATTACCTGCCCCGTGAGGTAGAACGTCCACGGGTAGTCAAGGCGAGCGCTACGGACATTCCGGTGTTTTGCCTCAACCTCACACTCAAGACAATTGAAAATGATGCCGCTTTCCTCGATCTTTGCCAATTCGCGGAAACAGTGATCAAACGAAGGATTGAACAGTTGCCGGAAGTGGCGATGGTGGATATCACGGGCATATTAGGACGGCAATTACAGATCGTACCGGATATGAAGCTCTTGGATATGGCTGATATTACGTTAAATGATTTGGAATCAGCCTTGTCTGCCAATAATATAGAGCCGGGAAGCATGACCGTACGGGATGGTTATTATGAGTACAATATCAAATTTTCTACCTTATTACGTACACCGGAAGACGTACAAAATATCTATATCCGTAAGAATGACCGGATCTTCCAGATAAAAGATCTGGCAAAAGTAGCTGTCGTACCAGAAAAAGAAACCGGCTTATCGCTAGCCAACGGGGAAAGGGCCGTCACGTTAGCCGTTATCAAGCAAGCGGATGAGAATATGGACAATATGAAAGAGGCGCTTGCCGAGGTTACCGATTATTTCAAGTCTATTTACCCGGATATTGAATTTACGATCACAAGAAACCAGACCGAGTTATTGGATTATACGATCTCCAACCTCAAGCAGAACCTATCGTTAGGTTTCTTATTTATCTGCATCGTGGCGATCCTTTTCCTCGGAGACGTAAAAAGCCCGGCGGTAATCGGACTAAGTATGGTAGTCAGTATCATCATTAGTTTCTTGTTCTTCTACCTTTTCAATATGTCCTTAAATATCATCTCCCTATCCGGATTAATTCTGGCATTGGGTATGATGATAGACAGCTCCATCATCGTGACGGAGAATATAGCGCAATACCGGGCAAAAGGAGATAATCTGGAAGAAGCGTGTATAAAAGGGACCACAGAAGTAATCACCCCCATGCTTAGTTCCACATTTACCACGATCGCTGTATTCGTTCCGCTGGTATTTATGAGTGGTATAGCGGGAGCGATTTTCTTCGATCAGGCGTTTGCCGTTACGGTTGGTTTAATGGTCTCTTATTTCACCGGAATCATGTTACTGCCTGTACTTTACAAATTAGTTTACAGCATACCGGAGATCAAGCATTCCTTTTTCAACCTGAAAATAAACAATTTGATCAAGGAGCATACGCTGGACCGGTTCTATGACGGAGGGGTTGATTTCATATTCAGGCATAAGACCACTAGCCTACTATTTGTAGCTGTCACCATCCCCCTTTGCGCAATCCTATTCTATATGATCCCCAAAAGCCGGATGCCGGAAATCGATCAGAATGAGTTAATCGCACATGTTGAATGGAATGAGAACATCCATATTGATGAGAATAGAAAGAGAGTCACCGAATTATTTGGTGAGGCCGATCGGTTAGGTGCGCAACACACGGCCTATATCGGACAGCAACAATTCCTGCTAAACCGAGACAGGGAATTATCCATCTCGGAAGTAGAGCTTTATTTCAAGACAGAAGAGACCGATGCTATCGCTCCTTTACAACAAGAAATCTCCGCTTGGGTAAAGCGAAATTACCCGACAGCCGTATTATCGTTCTCTCCGCCGGAGACTGTGTTTGAGAAACTGTTCGTAACCGGTGAGGCCGATATCGTAGCCGAGTTCTATGCCCGTAACAAAGAGCAAGCTCCGGATGCCCCTACTTTGCAAAAACTAGAGAAAACACTAGAGAGTAAGACCGGTCTCGCTCCCGTTGGCGTAGCTTTCGAGAATCAATTAAACATATCCATAGACCATCAGAAACTATTACTTTATAATATCTCCTATGAAGAGGTCTACCGGGTACTTAAGACGGCCTTCAAGGAAAATGAAGTCGCTACTTTACGCTCTTATCAACAGTATTTACCGATCACGCTAGCCGGAAACGAGCAAACGGTCGATCATATCCTACATAATACGTTAATCCGTACGCAACCGGACGAAAACCAAAAGACGAATCATGTCCCTCTTAGTGCAGTAACAAAAATTACTCCCGGAGAGGATTTGAAGATACTCACCGCTGGAAAGAACGGGGAATATATTCCTTTTAGCTTCTATCAAGTAGAGAATGCGGAACAGTTAATGGAAAATATTCGGGAGCTCGTCCGCAGCGAATCCAAAGATAAGACGAATTGGGACATCGATTTCTCGGGAAGCTTCTTCTCGAACCAACAAATGCTGAATGAACTGGTCGTCATCTTGTTCATATCCATTCTCTTGATGTACTTTATCTTAGCGGCGCAATTCGAGAGCTTCTTGCAGCCCTTGATCGTCCTGCTGGAAATACCTATAGACGTAGCCGCCTCCTTACTGGTATTATGGATATGCGGGCATACCTTAAACCTGATGAGTGCTATCGGTATCGTGGTAACTTGCGGTATCATCATAAACGACTCTATCTTGAAACTGGACGCGATCAATGAGCTTCGGAAAGAAGGTGTACCCTTGATGGAAGCGATCCATGAGGCGGGTCGTCGCCGTCTGCGCCCGATTATCATGACCTCATTGACAACTATATTCGGTATGGTACCGCTACTATTCACGTTCGATATGGGTAGTGAGTTGCAAAAGCCACTCTCCATTGCCATGATCTCGGCGATGCTGATCGGTACGGTAGTCAGTTTATTTATTATCCCTTTGGTTTATTGGTTTATCTATAGGAGACATGCATTATGAAAAAAAGATACAAGAGGACATTCCTAGTTTTATACGCGTTCTGTTCGCTATTAGCCGAAGGAGTATCGGCCCAATCGCTCGTCCTTTCCCTTGAGAAGACGATCTCATTGGCCGCCGATAGCTCGCTGGAGGCTTTTCGTACGAAAAACCTATTCTTGTCCGGCTACTGGGAGTTTCGTAATTACAAAGCGGAGCGACTGCCTAGTCTTACATTGAATATCACACCCGCCGAATA
>OFMV01002075.1_pt1 | contig 14060 bp, 9 predicted proteins | sample 1541881 | NCBI WGS metagenome assembly OFMV01 (sample SAMN04209220, study PRJEB22552) | human gut metagenome | biome: gut; material: feces | host: Homo sapiens | place: USA: Oklahoma
TCAATTTTCATTCTCTTGGTCGGTGCATTTATGACCTTAAAAATAAGCTCGTCAACACAATCCGTATATCTGCCCTGTTGTATAAGCTGATTTTTCAGCTCCACAAGGCTATGTAATAACAGGTTTCTTTCTTGGCTATCCACATATAGATGATTGGTCTTTTCTCTCATAAACGCCACCTCCTTGTCTTTGGCTCTATTATATAAGGAAGTGGTATGACACTCAAATGTGTAACCAAACAAGATTAAATAATCGCAGAAAAACTCTCTTTGAACGGGTAACTATCGCCTTTTAAATTAGCACGGTTTTTAGCAGGATTTTTCGGAAAATTAGCAGGAAGCCCGTTTTAATTAGCAAAATCCGAAAATTTCTTGCTAATCATTAGCAGGCTAATAGGTGACATCAATTAACAGTCCGATTCTTTTACAGCCAAATCCAATTAGCAGAAATCGGTCTTGCTAATCGCACTTTGCTACGAGTTCAAATCCTCTCGGAAAATAAGAAACGCCGAAAACCTTGAAAAATCAACGTTTTCGGCGGAGTTTTTGGCGTCGCTAAGAGGATTTGAACCTCCGACCTACCGCTTAGGAGGCGGTCGCTCTATCCAGCTGAGCTATAGCGACATCTGAAAAATCTATTAAATTGTACTTGTAATCTGAACTCTTGTCAATCGCCTTTTTTGCTTAGGTGTATGTTATAACACTTTCTTAGGAGGCGAGTGCTCTATCCAGCTGAGCTATGACGACACATGCCGCAAACCCTTGATTTTACTGGGTTTCTGGGATTTTTCCCTTCGGCCATATATAAGATTATCAACTCTTTTTCGAGTTGTCAATCTACAGATTTTTTCGATTTGGTAACATTAGAACGTTCCCCAATTTGGGGATTGCCTCGGCTTTTTCTTAGAAGACGCTTGTTATATCCATTTAACTAAGGAAACTCAGCTATTGTATTTTAGCATTTATAAGAGATAAAAGCAAGCGTCTCCAGGCCAGACGCTTTGATTTTTTACTTTATATAGTAGCGATATGACTGTGTTCGTCCACATAATACGGCGTGAGAAGTCCCATAGAGTCGTAGAGCTTAAGAGTCGGAACCGTAGTCCGATTGATCTTTGCCATTTCGCCAATGCTAATATAGTTGGAATCCTTATTGTACATGTTGTGTATACAAAACCTTCTTTTTCCAGTTGGGGACGGGGTTTTTTCAAAAAAACCCCGTCCCCAACTGCACTTTAACCTGTCCCTTTTTGAATTGTGTTTTATTCTTCTTCAATTCCGGTGAATTCGATATCTGGCAGTAATTCGAAGTAGAAATCTGGATATTTCTGTGCCAGTGCTTTGATGCACTTATCTTGCAGGTGTTTGAATTTTGACAGCGATACGATATCTTTGTCGAATGTGATGTAGACGCTGATCCAGAGTTTTCTTCCGGTTCTTACAATATCGTAGTATAGATTTTTGTGGCCGTAGATACCGATGATTGGTTCTACGGTCTTTTTGATGTCTTCGATTGTTTCTTCCTCTGGTGGAATCAGCATGAGATCGCGGATTCCGGTGATGACTGTGCGTACTGGTGTCTGGATCATAATAACAGACAGAAGGATCGTAATGATTTGATCTAGATATGGTGTTACGCGGTCGAACCATGCGAATGGTATCATAAGTGGCAGTAAAAATGCGAATGCCATGCCGAGGGATATGACGGAGTCGATCTGCCAGCCTTGCAACTCCATTGTAATGAGTGGAGAATGAAGGTTTTTATTCTTAATTCGCAGATAAATTGTGACAATCACGCTTAAAATACAGGCGAACATTTCAAATCCGGCAATTGTATGAAAGGATACAATGTGTCCTCCGTGCAGCATCAGATGGATATTATTGAAAATCAGTCCAAATGTAACGGCTGCCATGGTGATGCCTTTTACTACGACAAATAGTGTTTCCAGCTGCATATATCCAAATGGATGCTGTTCATTTGACGGGCGGTATAAAAGTGGAATCAGGAACACGGACGGAAGCAGCATAAAAAACTCCACTCCATCGTAGACTGCGTCCAGGAGGACTGCCTGAGAGCCGGTTGCAATTGCCATGACCAGCTCGATTACAACAAAGACTACGTTACCATATAAAGAAACTGACATTACAGATTTTTCTCTTTTTTGTGATTTTTTTCCTACATGCATAAAAATGCTCCTATTCTTGATTTAAGTGCCTTATGTAACGTTATCTATTATCAGTGCAAGGTTATGAAATATTTTCATTATAAGCAATCCTTGTGGAAAATGCAAATACGTGTCATCATCTTGTCTTTTTATGGAGATAATTATAGAATCCAGCAGAAAAATGTGATAAAATAAAAAGACTAAGTAAGAAGAATACCTGGAGGAAATGCCAATGATATCAGGCAAACGAGTCATCGCGGCGATGCTTACGGCACTTATGGCAGTGACGTTTACAGCCAATACTGCGGTGAGTGTATATGCGACAGGGGTAACGGCTACGGAGAATGCACAGACCATAGATGCACAGAGTACAGATGCGCAGGCACTGACACCGGAAGAACAAAAGGCTCAGGAATTGCAGCAGGTCTATGATATGCCGGTGGAATCGAATGGATATAAGGACTGGCCGCAGGGACCTGGGACTTATGGAGAAGCCGGAATTGTTATGGAAGTCGGAACGGGAGCAATCCTGTATGCCAAGAATATAGATGCTCATGAATATCCGGCAAGTATTACGAAAGTATTGACGGCGCTTGTAGCATTGGAAAATGGACAACTGACGGACAATGTGACGTTCAGCCACGACAGCGTAGCGTTTTTACAGAGAGGAGATTCTTCCGTCGGATTAAAAGAGGGAAATGTAATCACACTGGATCAGGCAATGCATGCGATGCTTCTGGCATCTGCCAATGAAGCAGCATATGCAATAGGTGAGAGTGTCGGAGTGAATGCCGGTCATGATTACAATTGGTTCATAGAGCAGATGAACAGCCGATGCAAGGAACTGGGCGGTGAGAATTCCAATTTTGCTAATACAAATGGACTGCATGATCCGAATCATTACACATGTGCAAGAGATATGGCGCTGATTGGACGGGAGTTGTTCAAACATCCGGAATTTTTCCAGATTGTACAGACTCTCAATTATACAATTCCAGCTAGCGAGACGACGGAAGAACACGTTTTCCATCAAAAGCATAAAATGCTTCAGCCGTCGAATTCCAATTATTATCCATATACAATAGGTGGAAAGACTGGTTATACATCAGATGCGTTGTCAACGCTGATTACGATGGCGGACAATGGGCAGACTCAGCTGGTGTGTGTGGTACTGAGGACTCACGGAAAGAACATATATCCGGACACCACGAATTTATTTGAATATGTATTTAATAATTTCACAAAAGTAGATGTGACAACCCAGGAGAAATCTGAGGATATTGAAACATTTCTGACAGAAGACGGGCAGAGTGAACCGAATTATGTGATGTTGCCAAATGGTGTGGATTTTACAGCTTTGGATCAGAAAATCACGCAGGATACAGAAGATAGCAGCACAGGAATTGTGACATACAGTTACGATGGTCATGAACTTGGAACTGCAAAGGTGAAGCTTAGCAAATCCTATTTGAAAGCGCATACAGACAGTACTCAGGACGAAAGCAAATCCAGTGGACATGACAACAGTAAAAAACAGACTAAATCCGGGAAACACCTGTCACTTGGAACAACAAAAGGAAAAGTTATTCTGGGGCTGAGCATTCTTTTAGTAATATTGATCATAACATTTATAGCTACGGTGTTCCGCATAAGAAAAAAGAGTAATAAGAGAAAAAGTAATAAGAGAAAGAAACAGTAAAACACAGTTGCGAATACATAGTAAGGTACGGTATTTGAATTGGGGGAAAGGTCAAAATGGAGTTAAAAGAAGTATACGAGAAAATCGGCGGTGATTATGATGATGTAGTAAGACGTCTGATGGGTGAGAAGCTTGTGAGAAAGTTTCTCCTGAAATTTCTGGATGATAAGAGCTACGCCGATCTTGAGAGAACATTAAGCGAGGGTGATTACAAAGAAGCATTCCGTGCAGCCCATACACTGAAGGGTGTCTGCCAGAACCTGTCACTGACAAGCCTTTATCAGGTGAGCAGCCAGCTTACAGAGGAATTGAGAAATGAAGACACTGCAGTTCCAGGTAATCCGAACATTTCAGATTATATGAGCAAGGTAACAGCAGAGTATCACAAGACAATTGAGGCAATCCAGGAACTTGAGTAAGAAATCCAGCCAACAAGAAATGTGAAGAAAAGGGACAGTAAAAACCAGAAAATAAAATAGCAGAAATAAAATAGAAAAATGAGGATATAAGTTTTGCGGTACAATCACTTATGTCCTCATTTTTTTGTTGCCAAGCATACGACAAAAAGGTCCGGTGGACCTTTTTTAGTGTGTTCGTGGTGAGCATAGTTCCAAAAGCCCGCCCGGACAGGTGATGATCGTGCACAACCTACATTTTTCTTTTCAGCATCTCCGGATTAGTTGCGTATGCCAATGCAGTTTCTGCTGTAATCTGCCCTTCTTTATAAAGAGTTAAAAGACAGGAATCATTTTCTCATCAATAGATGGAACAAGCTGCTGTGAGATGACTGCCTGCAGTACCATGGATAACTGGACAGCTATCTGATGCTGCTGGTTTGGAGGAAATACATCGATAATGCGGTCGATCGTGCTGGCTGCACCGATCGTATGCAGGGTCGAGAAGATCAAATGTCCTGTCTCAGCGGCGGTCATAGCAACCTGCATAGTCTCGTAATCACGCATTTCCCCAAGGAGTATAACATCCGGGCTTTGGCGCAGGGAAGCACGAAGAGCCGTTACATAACTTTCTGTATCTACGTTAATCTCACGCTGGCTGACAATACTCTGGTCCATAGAAACTTTGCCTGTAAAAAGGGGCTTAACCCCTTGACGAATCTGTGATAAAACTCGTATAATAAAAAAGTGTATGAGATATTTAAAGACGTTGACGAAGACAGTAGGTTATATCCCAACGATACAGAGAACCGGCGATGGTGGGAATCCGGTACAAGTAAGATATAATTGAAGATCACTTCCGAGTTTCAGAGTTTGAACGATCTGTGATATGAGCCAGGGCATCTGCACAGGCATAAGGAACAGAATTCAGTAAGACCTGACGGAGTTCCACCGTTACAGGGAAAGCATATGTCAGTATGTTTAGGTGGTTTATAAACGTAAGTATAAGGCTTTCGTCCTAATCAGGACGGGAGCCTGTTTTATTGTATAAGAAAGTAATATCTTTACAATAAGTTATGTTTAATGGTAAAAAAGGGACACCGCAAAATGCAAAAAGGGACATCCTTAATCAATGATTGGGATGTAGTACTTTGGCAAAATGCTACGTCCCCAACAAGGAGGATATTATGTATAAGAAGGTTTCAACAGACATGAATTTTGTTGACCGGGAGAAGGAAACGGAGAAATTCTGGGAAGACAATCACATTTTTGAGAAGAGTATGGAGGACCGTGAGGGCTGTCCACAGTATATGTTTTATGATGGACCGCCGACTGCGAATGGTAAACCGCATATCGGCCATGTTTTGACACGTGTTATCAAGGATATGATTCCTCGTTACCGTACTATGAAGGGGTATGAAGTTCCGAGAAAGGCCGGATGGGATACTCACGGACTGCCGGTCGAGCTGGAGGTTGAGAAGGCTCTTGGTCTTGATGGAAAGGATCAGATTGAAAAATATGGTGTTGAGCCATTTATCAAAAAGTGTAAAGAGAGTGTGTGGAAATACAAAGGTATGTGGGAGGATTTCTCTAATACTGTAGGTTTCTGGGCTGATATGGATGATCCGTATGTTACTTATCACAACACATTTATTGAGTCTGAGTGGTGGGCACTGAAGAAGATCTGGGATAAAGGACTTCTTTATAAAGGATTTAAGATCGTGCCTTACTGTCCGCGTTGTGGAACTCCGCTGTCTGCACAGGAAGTGGCTCAGGGATACAAAGACGTAAAAGAGCGTTCAGCGATCGTTCGTTTTAAAGTGAAAGACGAGGACGCATATATTCTTGCATGGACAACAACTCCATGGACTCTGCCATCTAACATTGCGCTTTGTGTAAATCCGGAAGAGGATTATGCGAAGGTAAAAGCTGCTGACGGATATACTTACTACATGGCTGTTGCCCTTCTTGATACGGTTCTTGGTAAACTTGGCGATGAGGAGAATGGTGTAAAGGCTTATGAAGTTCTTGAGACATACAAAGGTCAGGATCTTGAGTACAAAGAGTATGAGCCGCTTTATCAGTGTGCTTATGACTGCGCCGCAAAGCAGAATAAAAAAGCATTTTATGTAACATGTGATACTTATGTAACATTGACAGATGGTACCGGAGTTGTTCATATCGCTCCTGCATTTGGTGAGGACGATGCGAAAGTCGGACGTAAATATGACATGCCATTTGTTCAGTTAGTAGATGAAAAAGGTGAGATGGGCAAGACAACTCCATTCGCCGGATTATTCGTGAAGAAGGCAGACCCGGAAGTGTTAAAAGACCTGGACGGACGAGGACTTCTTTTCGATGCACCGAAGTTCGAGCACAGCTATCCACACTGCTGGAGATGTGACACGCCGCTTATTTACTACGCTCGTGAGTCATGGTTCATTAAGATGACAGCAGTAAAGGATGATCTGATCGCGAATAATAATACGATCAACTGGATTCCGGAGAGTATCGGTAAAGGACGTTTTGGTGACTGGCTTGAAAATGTTCAGGACTGGGGCATCAGCCGTAACCGTTACTGGGGAACTCCTCTGAATATCTGGGAGTGTGAGTGTGGATGCCAGCATTCGATCGGAAGTATTGAAGAGCTGAAATCTATGTCTGATAACTGCCCGGATGAGATCGAGCTTCACCGCCCATATATTGATAATGTGACGATCAAGTGTCCGAAATGTGGAAAAGAGATGCACCGTGTACCAGAAGTGATCGACTGCTGGTTCGACAGTGGATCCATGCCATTTGCACAGTATCACTATCCATTTGAGAATCAAGAACTGTTCGAGAAACATTTCCCGGCAGACTTCATCTCAGAGGCGGTAGACCAGACTCGTGGATGGTTCTACTCACTGCTTGCGATTTCAACTCTGATCTTCAACAAAGCTCCTTATAAGAACGTTATTGTTCTTGGACATGTTCAGGATGAGAATGGTCAGAAGATGAGTAAGTCCAAGGGAAATGCGGTCGATCCGTTCGATGCACTGGAGAAATATGGAGCAGATGCGATCCGCTGGTATTTCTACATTAATAGTGCGCCGTGGCTGCCAAACCGTTTCCACGGAAAAGCAGTGACAGAGGGACAGCGTAAGTTCATGGGAACTCTGTGGAATACTTATGCATTCTTTGTACTGTATGCAAATATCGACAATTTTGATGCTACAAAGTATACACTGGAATATGATAAACTTCCGGTTATGGATAAATGGATTCTTTCCAAGATGAATACCATGGTAAAAGATGTGGACAACAACCTTGGTAATTACAGAATCCCGGAGGCAGCACGTGTGCTTCAGGATTTCGTAGATGATTTAAGTAACTGGTATGTAAGAAGAAGCCGCGAGCGTTTCTGGGCAAAGGGAATGGAGCAGGATAAGATCAATGCTTACATGACTCTGTATACAGCCCTTGTTACGGTATCAAAGGCAGCAGCTCCGATGATTCCGTTCATGACAGAGCAGATCTATCAGAACCTGGTTCGCAGCATTGACAAGGATGCTCCGGAGAGTATCCACCTGTGTAGTTTTCCGGAAGTTCATGAAGAGCAGATTGACAAAGAGCTTGAGAATAATATGGAACACGTACTTGACCTTGTAGTAATGGGACGTGCATGCCGTAACGCATCCAATATCAAGAACCGTCAGCCGATCGGTCAGATGTTTGTAAAAGCAGACTTTGAGCTTTCTGAATTTTATCAGGAAATCGTAGCAGACGAGCTGAATGTTAAGAATATTAAATTTACAGATGATGTAAGAGACTTTACTTCTTATAGTTTTAAACCACAGTTGAAGACAGTTGGACCAAAGTATGGTAAAATGTTAGGTGGTATCAAAGCAGCACTCAATGACATCGATGGAAATGCAGCAATGGATGAGCTGAATACTACTGGCGTACTCAAACTGGATGTAAATGGTCAGGAGATCGAACTTTTCAAAGAAGACCTTCTGATTGATACAGCTCAGATTGAAGGATATGAATCTGTCAATGATAATGGAATCACAGTTGTACTGGATACGAATCTTACACCGGAACTTCTGGAAGAAGGATTTGTAAGAGAGATCATCAGCAAGATCCAGACGATGAGAAAAGAAGCTGATTTCGAGGTGATGGACAAGATCCGTGTTACGTACGAAGGCAGTGAAAAAGCAGAAGCTGTTTTTGAAAAGAACAGCACCCTGATCGGTGGAGAAGTACTTGCCACAGAAGTTGTAAAGGCAGAGCCTGCAGGCCATGTAAAAGAGTGGAAGATCAACGGTGAAGCAGTTACGATGGGTGTCGAGAAAAAAGGAGAATAAAAGGATGTTCAGTAAAAGATTTGAGAAGGCTGCATTTAAGACAGCAGTGAAAGAAAATGTAAAGACGCTTTACAGAAAGACGATTGATGAGGCTACACCTCAGCAGTTATTTCAGGCGGTTTCTTATGCAGTTAAGGATGTTATTATTGATGACTGGATCGAGACGCAGAAGCGTTACGATGAGACAGATGCAAAGACTGTTTACTATATGTCCATGGAGTTCCTGATGGGACGTGCATTAGGTAACAACCTCATCAATATGACAGCATATAAAGAGGTAAAAGAAGCGTTGGAAGAGATGAATATTGACCTCAACGTGATCGAAGATGAAGAGCCGGATGCGGCTCTCGGAAATGGAGGACTCGGTCGTCTTGCAGCATGTTTCCTGGATTCTCTTGCGACATTGAATTATCCGGCATACGGCTGTGGAATCCGTTACCGTTACGGTATGTTCAAGCAGAAAATTGAAAATGGATATCAGGTAGAAGTACCGGATAACTGGCTGAAAGAAGGAAATCCGTTCGAGATCCGTCGTGAAGAGTATGCAAAGGAAGTACGTTTCGGAGGAAATATCCGTTTCGAGAAAGATCCTGTTACAGGAAAAGATAAATTTATTCAGGAAAATTATGAGTCTGTTATGGCAGTTCCGTATGATATGCCGGTTGTTGGATATGGCAACCACGTAGTAAATACACTGCGTGTATGGGATGCAAAGCCGATCACGGATTTCAAACTGGATGAGTTCGACAGAGGAAATTATCATAAGGCAGTAGAGCAGGAGAACCTTGCAAAACTGATCGTAGATGTTCTTTACCCGAATGATAATCATTATTCAGGAAAAGAGCTTCGTCTGAAGCAGCAGTACTTCTTCATTTCTGCAAGTCTTCAGGCACTGATCGCAAAATATAAAAAGAAGCATGGAGACATCAGAAAGCTGTATGAAAAAGTTGTCATTCAGATGAACGATACGCACCCGACGGTTGCTGTACCGGAGCTGATGCGTCTTCTGATTGATGCAGAGGGACTTAGCTGGGATGAGGCATGGGAAGTAACAAGCAAGACCTGTGCTTATACAAACCATACGATTATGGCAGAAGCACTTGAAAAATGGCCGATCGACCTGTTTTCAAAACTGCTTCCGCGTATTTATCAGATCGTACAGGAGATTGACCGCCGCTTCGTGATCCAGGTTCGTGAGATGTATCCGGGAAATGAAGAGAAAGTACGGAAAATGGCAATCCTTATGGATGGACAGGTTCGTATGGCAAATATGGCGATCATAGCAGGCTTCTCTGTTAATGGTGTTGCAAAGCTTCATACGGAGATCCTTGAGAAGCAGGAACTGAAAGATTTCTATCAGATGATGCCGGAGAAGTTCAACAATAAGACGAATGGTATCACGCAGAGACGTTTCCTGGCTCATGGAAATCCGCTGCTTGCAGACTGGATCACCAGTAAGATCGGTGATGGCTGGATTACAGATCTCTCTCAGATCTCCAAGCTGAAACCACTGGTTGAGGATGAAGAGGCAAGACGTGAGTTCATGGAGATCAAATACCAGAATAAAGTTCGCCTTGCAAAGTATATCAAGGAGCATAATGGAATTGATGTAGATCCGCGTTCTATCTTTGATATTCAGGTAAAACGTCTGCATGAGTACAAGCGTCAGCTTCTGAATATACTGCACATCATGTATCTGTATAATCAGATCAAAGAGCATCCTGAGATGTCCTTCTATCCGAGAACATTTATTTTCGGAGCTAAGGCAGCAGCAGGTTATCTTCGTGCAAAAGAGACGATCAAATTGATTAACTCCGTAGCAGATGTTGTAAATAACGACAGAAGTATCAATGGTAAGCTGAAAGTGGTATTTATTGAAGATTACAGAGTATCTAATGCAGAAATTCTTTTTGCGGCAGCAGATGTCAGCGAGCAGATTTCTACAGCTTCTAAAGAAGCTTCAGGAACAGGTAATATGAAATTTATGCTTAATGGTGCACCGACACTTGGAACAATGGATGGAGCGAATGTAGAGATCGTTCAGGAAGTTGGCGAGGAGAATGCATTTATCTTCGGATTAAGCTCACAGGAAGTTATCAACTATGAGAACAATGGTGGATACAATCCGGTTGACATTTACTTTAATGACTGGGAGATCAAGCGTGTAGTAGACCAGCTTATGGATGGAACTTACTCCAATGGTGACCACAATATGTATATCAATCTGTACAGCTCACTGTTAAATACACAGTGTACAGACAGAGCAGACACTTACTTCATTCTGAAAGATTTCCGTTCTTATGCAGATGCACAGAAGAGAGTTGAGGAAGCTTACAGAGATCAGCAGGAATGGTCGAAGATGGCAATGCTCAACACTGCATGCAGTGGTAAATTTACATCAGACAGAACGATTGAAGAGTATGTACGGGATATTTGGCATCTTGAAAAAGTAGAAGTACCTTCAGGACAGGATCTTTTTGATTAAGACAGGAGGAATGACAGATGGAATATGGAAATGATTTTGATTTTTCATACGGAGTTCCGGATGGTCCGACAATGAGCAGCAGTGGATCAGATATATTTTCAGTGATCATGACCGTTTATCTGTTGGTGATCGTGGCAGCCGTGATGATTGGTATTGTGAAATATGTATTTAAATCCATTGCACTTTACCGTCTGGCACAGAGAACAGGAAATGCAAATCCGTGGATGGCATGGGTACCGTTTGCGAGATCTTATCTTCAGGGAGATCTTGCAGGCAGTATGCCTTTAAAGAAAAGAAGACTTCAGAGTCCGGGACTCTGGAAAGTCCTTATTCCGTTGATCGGAACGGCTGTAATCGCAGGACTTTATTTCCTTTTCATTGTTGTGGCAGGAATTGGAACTGCATTGAGCTATTCCACCGGAATGGGTGCAGGAAGTCTGACACTGATCTGGGTGATAGTTTTCCTGCTGATTATTGCAGTAGTAGCACTTCAGGCGATTGAAGCGGTGCTGGATGTACTGGTGAACTTTCATATTTACCATAGACTGACATCCCATAATATGGCGATTATCCATAGTGTTCTTGGTATATTTATTCCAATGTACGAAGCAATCTGCTTATTTATTATGAGCAAGAAGCCGTATAACCCGGGAATGGAGCCAAATCTTCCACCGCAGGCACCAAATTTCGGTGGTAATCCGATTCCTCCGACGATGCCTGTATCACCGGCAGCATCAGAAACTCCGGCAGAATCTGTATCTCCGATGCCAGCAGAAGCACCGGTACAGCAGGTCCCGGTAACTCCGACAGAGTCATCGGCACAGAATCCGTATGTGAATCCGATGCAGGTTCAGGGAACAGAAAACCTGGCAAAAGATGCACAGAGTACAGAAGCAGAACCGACAGAAAATAGTGCAGAAAAATAAAGCGTAAAGGTAAAATTTCATACAGGTTCTAAAATAAGACAGCCCTTCATATAATAAAGTATGGAGGGCTGTCTTTATGAGCTTTTATTCAGCAAAAAAGAAAATAAAAAATATAGCTGCATTTCTGATCATCCTCATATTTCTTCCATATGTTGTCTCTATTTTTGTAAATGGAAAAGATGTGAATCTACAAAATGGGAGCGGTCATTTTACAATAAAAGTTGCAAGAACAGACCCAGATGGAACGGAACTGGATCTTGATCTGGACTGGGAAGAGTATCTGATCGGGGTTCTTGCATATGAAATGCCGGAGTCTTACGAATTGGAAGCGTTGAAAGCACAGGCCGTGGTGCTGCGTACAAGCCTGTGCAGAGAACTGGCAGAAAACGAGGAGAAGACGGCAACAGAGAAATATCTGACTCATGCAGAAATGAAACGGAAATGGGGAGCGGCCAATTTTGATACATATTTGAAAAAATATACCAAAGCAGTGGAAGATACAGAAGGAACAGTGGTCTGGTATAATGAGGCTTGTGCATGGACACCATATCATCAATCCAGTAACGGTGAGACACGGAACGCATCAGAAGTTCTTGGAACAGAAGATTATCCTTATATCTGTAAGAGAGAATGCCCGTTGGACAAAGCGGCTGAGGATGAAATTCAGGTAACAGTTTTTGACTATCAGGAAATACAACAGTTATGCAGAGATTTTCTGGTGGCAGAAGAAAATTCGGAGAGTGCAGAAAAAGGCTATAACTTTGCTGACTTTGAAATACTGGAAATGGATTCTTCCGGTTATGTGCGACAGATGAGGATGGGAGATACAGTCTGTACCGGGGATCAGTTTCGGGATGCATTGTCCCTGTCTTCCAGTGCATTTTCATTTTACGAGAGTATAAAAGGTTTGAAGATCACGACCATCGGAAAAGGACATGGACTGGGAATGAGTCAGTGGACAGCAAATGAAATGGCAAAGGAAAAGAAAAATTATGAAGAAATCCTGCAGTTCTTTTTTGAAGGAACAACATTAAATAAAGAATTTGACGAAAAAGAAGCGACAGGGAATTAAAATAGAATTCTTTCCGAATAGAAGTCACATATTCTGGCAATGCTATAGTCAGAGGTGATGATGAATGAATAAGAAAGAGAAGTTTTCCTTTTTAAAGGGAAAAGGAGCTTCTGTTGGAATCGTACTTTGCTTCGTGGCAGTCATTGCAATGGTGGGGACAGTTACATTCAGAAATTACAAAAAGAATATGAATGAGCAGATTGCAAAGGTTCAGCAGGAGACAGAAAAACTGACAAAAGAAAATGATGCAGCGGCAAATTCAAAAGATGTACTTCCAATGGAGGGAGAGGAAGATGCAACACCGTCACAGACAGATCATGCGGATCGTCAGGAACAAGAAGGAGCATCCTCCACAGACGGAACAGAGGCAGAAAATGGACAGCAGCAGGGTCAGGAGACGGATGAGACTGCGGCACAGGGAAGTTCCGGTGCATGGTTTACGGAAGCAAGCATACTGGAGTGGCCGGCAAGCGGGGCAACGCTGATCGGGTACAGTATGGATCAGACCGTTTATTTTCCTACTTTAGAAGAGTATAAGTACAATCCGGCAATGATCATCGGTGGTGAAGTCGGGGAAAGCATCAAGGCATCAGCGACAGGAACAGTGAGCAGTATTGAAGAGACAGCACAGACGGGAACAACCGTTACATTGGATATGGGAAATGGATATGCGGCTGTTTACGGCCAGTTAAAAGACCTGTCCGTATCAGAAGGAGATACTGTTGCAACAGGTGAGCCGATCGGTCTGTTGAATGAACCTACAAAATACTATAGCGTGGAAGGACCGAATCTCTATTTTAAGGTAATGAAAGATGGAGAGCCGGTAGATCCGATGAAATTTATGGAGTGAAATTTGTAGTTGTTGGGGTGATACGCTTGTAAAGAAAAAGACTTCTTTATGGCGAAGCGGACGCAGAAATCAGGGATATTCCTTCGCAGTGCAGGCCCGCTTTACCTCAGCCCGTTGACC
>OFMV01002104.1_pt1 | contig 13900 bp, 13 predicted proteins | sample 1541881 | NCBI WGS metagenome assembly OFMV01 (sample SAMN04209220, study PRJEB22552) | human gut metagenome | biome: gut; material: feces | host: Homo sapiens | place: USA: Oklahoma
AAAGCAGATAAAGTGTATCTCGCAACTGACCCGGACCGTGAGGGTGAAGCGATTTCCTGGCATCTTAGCAAGGCATTAAAACTGGAAGGCAAAGATGTCAACCGAATCAGTTTCAATGAGATCACACAGAGTGCGGTGAAAGCGTCTTTGAAACAGCCGAGAGACATTGACATGAACCTTGTGAATGCGCAGCAGGCGAGACGTATCTTAGACCGTATGGTTGGTTATAAGATCAGTCCGCTGCTCTGGGCAAAAGTAAAACGTGGCTTAAGTGCCGGACGTGTGCAGTCGGTTGCACTTCGCATCATCTGTGACCGCGAGGAGGAGATCAACGCTTTTATTCCGGAAGAATACTGGACACTTGACGCAGAATTAAAGATCGCAGGTGAGAAAAAGCCTTTACTTGCAAAGTTCTACGGAGACAGCGAGAGCAAGATGAATATCTCTTCGAGGGAGGAGATGGACCGCGTGATGGCAGAAATCTCCAAAGAGAAATTTAAAGTGATCGAGGTAAAAAAAGGCGAGCGTGTGAAAAAAGCGCCGCTTCCATTTACGACCAGTACCCTGCAGCAGGAGGCATCCAAAGCGCTGAACTTCCCAATCTCAAAGACGATGAGAATCGCCCAGCAGCTCTATGAAGGTGTGGATGTGAAGGGGCAGGGAACGGTCGGTCTTATCACTTACCTGCGTACAGACTCTGTCCGCATTTCCGAGGAAGCAGATGCACAGGCACATGAGTACATCGGAAAAAATTACGGTGAAAATTATCTTGCAACACAGACAACTGCCAAAAAGTCCGGCGCAAAGATCCAGGATGCACATGAGGCCATCCGTCCATCCGATATCAATCGTACACCGGCAATGGTAAAAGATTCCCTTTCCAGAGATCAGTTCCGCCTGTATCAGCTGATCTGGAAACGTTTTGCAGCAAGCCGTATGGCATCTGCGGTATATGAGACGACCAACGTGAAGATCGGTGCCGGAAATTACCGGTTTACAGTATCAGCATCCAAGATCGCATTTGACGGATTTATGTCTGTATATACCAGTGAGGATGACGAAAAGGCAGAAAATAATGTGCTGCTGAAGTCGATCGATGAGAGTACGGAACTTTCTTTGGAAAAGCTTGATGAAAAACAGCATTTTACCCAGCCGCCGGCGCACTATACAGAGGCGTCTCTGGTCAAGACATTAGAGGAACTTGGAATCGGACGTCCGAGTACCTATTCCCCGACCATTACAACGATTCTTGCCAGACGCTATATTGTAAAGGAAAATAAGAACATTTACGTGACAGAACTCGGTGAAGTGGTAAACCAGATCATGAAGGAATCTTTCCCATCTATCGTGGATGAACATTTCACGGCAAACATGGAGAGCCTGCTCGACAGTGTCGGCGAGGGAACTGTTAACTGGAAAACGGTTATAGAGAACTTTTATCCGGATCTTGAAAAAGCAGTCGAGGCTGCGGAAAAAGATCTTGAGAAGGTCAAAATTGAGGATGAAGTGACCGACGTGGTCTGCGATGTCTGTGGCAGAAATATGGTTGTGAAATATGGACCGCATGGTAAGTTCCTTGCCTGCCCTGGATTCCCGGAATGCCGCAACACAAAACCTTATCTGGAAAAAATCGGCGTCAAATGTCCGAAATGCGGCAAAGAGATTGTGCTGAAAAAGACCAAGAAGGGCAGAAAGTATTACGGCTGTGAGAATAACCCGGAATGCGACTTTATGAGCTGGTCACGTCCGGTAGAAGAGAAATGCCCGAAATGCGGCGGCTACATGGTTATGAAAGGCAGCAAAATCGTCTGCGCAGACGAGCAGTGCGGTTATGTGACAGAGAAGAAAGAAAAAAATCAGGAATAATTTGAATATATTGAATTTTCTGAATAAATGTGCTAAAATACAAAATGTCATAAAAAACCAGCAAAAACTTATGGGAGGCTGTCAAATGAGCGTTCAATTGTTAGATAAAACAAGAAAAATCAATAAATTGCTGCATAACAACAATTCGTCAAAAGTGGTATTTAATGATATCTGTGATGTGCTTAAGGATATTTTAAACTCTAACATTCTTGTGATCAGTAAAAAGGGAAAAGTGTTAGGAACCGGTCTGACGGATGGTGTGGAAGAGATCCGGGAGCTGATCGTGGATGAGGTCGGCGGATTTATCGATCCATTGCTGAATGAACGTTTACTTGGAATCCTGTCCACAAAAGAGAATGTCAATCTCGAGACGTTGGGATTTGTGAATGACATTAAGAAATATACTGCGATCATAACACCGATCGACATTGCAGGAGAGCGGCTCGGAACACTGTTTGTGTACCGGGAGAATGATCCGTATGATATTGATGATATTATTTTGAGCGAATATGGGACAACCGTGGTAGGACTTGAGATGATGCGTTCGGTAAATGAAGAGAACGCTGAGGAGACAAGAAAAGTCCAGATCGTAAAATCTGCGATCAGCACGCTTTCTTTTTCAGAACTGGAAGCCATCACCCATATTTTTGAGGAGATGGATGGCAAAGAGGGAATTCTTGTTGCAAGTAAGATCGCAGACCGTGTAGGAATCACAAGATCTGTGATCGTCAATGCACTCCGCAAGTTTGAGAGTGCAGGAGTGATCGAATCAAGATCTTCCGGCATGAAGGGAACCTATATCAAAGTTCTGAATGACGTTGTCTTTGATGAACTGGAACAGATCAAGAAAGAAAATAACATAAAATAAAGGAATTTACGCAAAAAAGGGATTTTATAGCTTGCTATAGAGTCCTTTTTTTCGCATTAAGCAGGAATTGTCAGGGAAGATGGGAACACAGATTGAAAAAACAAAGCACCATATTGTGCCTGACAGTCAAAAATCTACAAGATATGTCAAAAATGGTAAAAAAAGACTTGTGTTTTTTGATTTATTCTTTATAATAAAACTAGGTTACTGTTGAATTATGTAAATTGGAAGGGGAATGTGTCATGATTACTACGAACGCATTTGACTATATCAATGTGTTGGATAAAGCGGCGGATGCAAGCTGGCTTCGTGAGACTGCGATTATGAATAATCTTGCGAATGCGGATACGCCGGGATATAAGAGACAGGAAGTGGATTTTGAGTCTGTACTTCAGAGAGAATTAGGCCACTCCAAATACACAACGCTGGACAAGAAAATCCGTTCCTTAAATGCGGATCTTTCCGGTCTGAATGTATCTACCTATACAGACTCATCAAATTATTCTTACCGTCTGGACCAAAACAACGTGGATCCGGATACCGAGAATGTGGAACTGGCATCGGAGACGATCCGTTATCAGGCACTTACGAACAGCATCACCTCTGATTTTACGAGAATGCAGGCAGTTTTAAAGTAAAATAAGAGCAGGATTACAGGAGGATAAAAATGGCTTTATTTCAGGCGTTTGATATCAGTGCTTCGGGAATGACTGCGGAGCGTTTCCGTATGGATACCATTGCAGAGAATATTGCAAATGTAAATACGACAAGAACAGAAGATGGAACTCCATACCGAAGAAAAATAGTTACTTTTGCAGAGAAGGAAGTGACTTCTTTCTCAAGGTATTATCAGAATGCCAGATCTAAGTTCGTGGGAAATGGTGTAAAAGTTTCCTCTGTCAGAGAAGATACAGAGACAGATTTTATCATGGAGTATGATCCGTCCAATCCGGATGCGGATGAGAATGGTTATGTTTCTTATCCGAATGTGAATACGGTCACAGAGATGACGAACCTTATTGATGCATCCCGTGCGTATGAGGCAAACACAACAGCATTCGAGGCTGCAAAATCAATTGCACAGAGCGGACTCTCCATTGGAAAATAAATAAAGATAAAAGATAAGTAAGGTGGTATGACATATGGATATCAGTTCATTGACAAATATCAGTTCAGATTATCTGAATCAGATCGCACAGCAGAACAGGCTGGTCACGACAGACGATGATTCGTTCAGTTCTGTCCTTTCATCTGCGATGAATATGGTTTCAGAGACAAACGACCTGCAGAACAACGCACAGTCAGAGGCGATCCGTTTTGCATTGGGACAGTCAGAGAACACACATGATCTGACAACGGCACAGACCAAAGCACTTACCGCGATCCAGTATACGGTGGCAGTGAGAGATAAAATGATCGATGCATACAAAGAAATCATGAATATGCAAATTTAGTGAACGAGGGTAGATGAAAATGCCGGAACAGGTACAAAAGGTTTTAGACAGAATCCTAGAATGGTGGAAAAAATTCAATACAAAACAAAAGACACTGCTGATCAGCATTGTGGCAGTTGTGCTTGTGGCTCTTGCAATTCTTGCGGCAGTCGTTTCCAAACCGAAAATGGTAACATTAGTTACCTGCGCGACGACGGCAGAATCGGGACAGGTCAAGAACATTCTCGACTCCGAGAATATTTCTTATGAACTCTCCGCAGATGGGCTTGCCTTTCAGGTAAATGAGAAAGATTACGCAAATGCTTCCATTGTTCTTGGAACAAATGATATTCCAACCAGCGGCACGAAGCTAAGCGACGTGTTTGATGGAGGTTTCAGTTCCACTGAGGCAGACAAGACCAAAAAGTACAAATTATATCTCGAAGAGTATTATGCTGAGAAGCTTGAGACATTATCGAATGTAGATGCAGCGGCAGTGACACTGGATCTGCCGGACGAAGATGGAACGATCCTCTCCAAGGGCGAACAGGCATATGTGACAGCGATCCTGACACTCAATGGAACAATGGATGATGAACAGGCAGCCGGACTTGCAAAATATCTTGCAACAAATGTTGGAAATGATGACACATCCAATGTGCTCATCCTCGATAATAGTTCAAATGTTCTTTTCTCTGGTCAGGATGATACGTCTGTGACAGGAAATGCCAACAACCAGTTGTCTTTAAAGACCAAAGCCGAAAATCAGGTAAAAGGTCAGGTGAAAGATGTCCTTGTAGGATCATCACTGTTTGACAATGTAGAAGTCGGTCTGAATCTTGCGATGAATTTTGACCAGACCACAGAATCCACACACGAATATTATGCGCCGGATGGACAGACCAATGGTATGGTTGGCTCAAAGAGTGAATATGAATCGAATGCAGTCGGTGGAGCAGCGGCAACACCGGGAACAGATTCCAATGATGACGATACGACTTATGTGATGGAAGATAATGATTACACAAGTTCCAGTGTGTCTGAGACGAATACAAACTACCAGAATAACGAGAAGATCACAACAACAACACCGGCAGTTGGAACTGTTAATTATGACGGCTCATCCATATCTGCAGTCGCAACGAACTATGTGATCTATGATGAGGATACACTGCGTGCTTCCGGAACGCTCGGTGACATGACCTTTGATGAGTATGTTGCTGCAAACAGTGAACCTGTAAAGGCGGAAGTAGACCAGGATCTTTATACGCTGATCTCCAATGCAACAGGCGTACCGGTGAGCAATATCACGATCATTGCATATGATCAGCCGATGTTCCAGTACAGCAAAGGAAGTACACGGACCATATCGGATTATCTGCAGATCATCCTTGCAGTATTGATTTTTGCACTGTTAGGTTATGTAGTATTCCGCAGCACAAGAAAAGAGAAAGCAGTCGAGCCGGAGCCGGAACTTTCTGTGGAGTCTCTGCTTGAATCCACGAAAGAATCTGCAGATACATTGCAGGATATCGGATTCAATGAAAAATCAGAGACAAGAGTCCTGATAGAAAAATTCGTAGAAGAAAATCCGGAAGCGGCAGCTTCCTTACTTAGAAACTGGCTGAATGAGGAGTGGGAGTAGAATATGGCAACTGCAGATTACAATGGCGTTCAGAAAGCCGCAATCCTGCTGATTACATTAGGACCTGAACGTTCCGCAGATATTTTTAAACATCTGAAAGAAGAAGAGATTGAGGAACTTACGCTGGAGATCGCAAATACAAGAAGCGTGTCTCCACAGGTAAAAGAAGATATTTTAAATGAGTTTTATCAGGTGTGTCTGGCACAGCAGTATATCGCAGAGGGTGGTATCGGTTATGCAAAAGAGCTTCTTGATAAGGCTCTTGGACAGGAAAAAGCACAGGAGGTTATCTCCAAGCTGACTGCTTCCTTACAGGTCCGCCCATTCGAGTTCGTGCGGAAGACAGATCCGAGTCAGCTTTTGAACTTTATCCAGGATGAGCATCCACAGACGATCGCAATGATTTTATCATATCTGACAGCATCGCAGGCGGCGATGGTTTTAGGAGCACTTCCACCGGAGAAACAGGCGGATGTTGCAAAGAGGATCGCAATGATGGATCGTACATCACCGGATGTGATCAAAGAGGTGGAGCGAGTGTTAGAAAGAAGACTTTCTTCTCTGGTCAACCAGGATTACACGATTGTCGGAGGTGTCGATGCGATCGTGAATATCTTAAATACGGTAGACCGTTCTACAGAGAAGCATATTATGGAATCTCTTGAAATTGAAGAACCTGAGCTTGCAGATGAAATCCGTAAGAAGATGTTCGTATTTGAGGATATCCTTCTTCTCGATGACAGAGCTATCCAGCGTGTTCTTCGTGATGTTGAAAACTCAGATCTTGGTATTGCATTGAAGGGTGCAAACGAAGATGTTCAGAATGCAATCTTTAACAACCTGTCAAAACGTCTGGCTGCCATGATCAAAGAGGATATGGAATTTATGGGACCTGTGCGTATGAAGGATGTTGAGGAGGCACAGCAGAAGATTGTCAGTGTGATCCGAAAACTTGAAGATGCAGGTGAGATTGTAATTTCAAGAGGCGGAGGTGACGAGATTATTGCCTAATCTTTACAAACAATATTTCGTGCACAATGAGCCGGATAAAACACGCGTCATTAACTCAGATGATATTTTAGAAAAGCGTTTAGAGAAGATGGCAGAGCTTAAGCGCATGGAACAAAAAACAACAGACGGAAATGGTTTCTCAGCAGGGATCGTTGGTCCTGACACAGATTATGTGGAGGAGATCGACCATACTGCAGAAGCAAAAAAAGAGGCTGAGAAGATTTTAGCGGAAGCACATGCGCAGGCAGAAACAATTTTAAGTCAGGCAGATCAGGAAGCTGAAAATATCCGGGAGAATGCAAAAAATACCGGATATCAGGAGGGAAGACAGTGCCTGGAGAGTGAGCTGGCGGCACAGCGTGAACAGTTACAGAATGAATATCAGAGAAAACAGGAAACGCTTCAGGATGAATTCAGGGAGAAACAAAAAAATATGGAAAAGGATCTGGTAGATGTGATTCTTGAGGTTTTTAACAAAGTATTCCATATTCAGTTTGATAATAAAAAACACATTCTGATGTATCTCATTGATGATGCAATTTTAAATATCGAGGGAGATAAAAAATTCCGCATCAAGGTTGCTAACAGCAATGTGATGTTTCTTGAGAATCATAAAGAAGAAATTCTGGAACGAGTGGGAGCCGGGATCGAGATCGAGATTGTTGCAGATTCCTCCATGGATGGAAATTCCTGCGTGATCGAGACAGACTCGGGGGTATTCGACTGCAGCCTTGGTGTGCAGCTCGAAAATCTCATAAAAGATATAAAATCACTATGCTTATAAGGATGGTTGAAAGTGGACAGCAGGTATAACAAGTATTTACGACTGGCGGAGAATACATATTTTAAACGGCTTGGAAAAGTTGTTAAAATTGTTGGATTGACCATTGAATCCGTAGGTCCGGACGCAAAACTGAATGACTTGTGCAGAATTATCATTGATGAAAATGCTGGCACCGTGGTAATGGCTGAGGTTGTGGGTTTCAGGGATAAAAGACTGCTTTTGATGCCTTATGAGAGCGTAGAGGGGATAGGAGTAGGATGTATCGTTGAAAATACGGGGCATCCTTTATCTGTTTCTGTAGGAAATGAACTTTTGGGGCACACCTTAGACGGAATTGGACGTCCAACGGACATTGACAAATTAGAAACACCGTATGAATATCCGGTCGATGCACAGCCTCCGGATCCGATGTCAAGAAAGATCATCAGTGAGGTGCTTCCTCTCGGCGTGAAAGCGGTCGATGGATTGATCACAGTCGGAAAAGGACAGCGTATCGGAATTTTTGCAGGTTCCGGTGTCGGAAAAAGTACACTGCTTGGTATGTTTGCAAGAAATACAAAGGCAGATATCAATGTCATTGCCCTGATCGGTGAGCGTGGCCGTGAGGTGCGCGAATTTGTGGAACGGGATCTCGGAGAAGAGGGTATGAAACGTTCTATTGTCGTTGTGGCGACTTCTGACAAACCGGCATTGATCCGTAAGAAGGCAGCAATGACGGCGACATCCATTGCAGAGTATTTCAGGGATCAGGGAAAAGATGTGCTTCTGATGATGGATTCCCTGACACGTTTTTCCATGGCACAGCGCGAGATCGGACTTGCATCCGGAGAACCGCCTGTAACCAGAGGATATCCGCCGAGTGTATATTCGGAGATGCCAAAACTGTTAGAGCGTGCAGGAACTTCAGATAAAGGATCGATCACCGGATTATATACAGTACTGGTAGATGGTGATGATTTTAATGAACCGATCACAGATACAGCCCGGAGCATTTTAGACGGACACATCATGCTGTCCAGAAAACTGGGACATAAAAACCACTATCCGGCCATTGATATTTTACAGAGTATTTCCAGGGTTATGAGTTCCATTGCAACGCCGGAACATAAAGAACTGGCAGGCAGGTTAAAAAATGTACTTGCCACATACAATGAGGCAGAAGATCTGATCAATATTGGAGCCTATAAGAGCGGTTCTAACAGGAATATCGATTATGCCATCCAGAAAATCGATGCTGTAAATGATTTCCTGATGCAGAAGACCGACGAAAAATTCCAGTTTGAACAGGAGATCGATCTGCTGCGTGCACTTTTTAATGATTAGAGGTTGATAGGATATGGCAAAATTTGCATATCGGATGCAAAGCATATTAGATATAAAAGAAAAAATGGAAGGCCAGGCGAAAATCGCATATGGAGTTGCAAATGCAAAACTCATGGATGAACAGGGAAAACTCCAGCAGATCATGATACGCAAGGCAGGTTATGAAAGCCAGGCGAGAAATTTGGTGAATGGAACCATTGATGTACCTAAGATCAAAGAATGCAAGCGGGCAGTAGATACCATGAAAACGATGCAGCGCAGCCAGATGATGAATGTGCATGTCGCAGAAAAAAATGTAGAGGCTGCCCGGTTGAAACTCAATGAAGTCATGATGGAAAGAAAGACACATGAGAGACTGAAAGAGCAGGCGTTTGAAGTTTTTAAACAGGAAATGCAATATGCAGAGAATAAAGAAATTGATGAGCTTGTAAGTTACACCTATCATGAGGGGATGACAGAAACCCGGTAATTTTGACAGGGCAATATACGAGAAAGGCATGGACGAGATTATGGCAGAACAAAAGCAGCAGGAAGAATTACAGAAGGAAAATGAAGTTTTAGATAAAAAACAGTTAAAGGCGGCAAAAAAGCTGGAAAAAAAGAAGAGAAAACAGAAAAATCCGGATGATCTGGATGGAGATGAGGAAACCGTTGGAGGCAAAATCCTTGTTTTCTTTGTCACGATTATTATCATTCTGATCTGGCTTGCCATCTTTGCAATGCTGATCAAGCTGGATGTGGGCGGATTTGGCTCGGGAGTCTTAGCTCCTGTGATCAAAGATGTTCCTTATCTGAATAAGATTTTGCCGGATTCTGTCACAGAGGAGGTTTCCACGGAAGACAGCCAGTATGCATACACAAATCTGGATGATGCGATCAACCGGATCAAAGAGCTTGAGATTGAGCTTGCAGATGCCCAGAACAGTGCAAATTCTGATGCAGATTATATTACACAGTTAGAGGAGAAGGCGAAAGAGCTGGATACCTATAAGCAGAATGAGGCAGATTTTGAGAAGGAAAAAGAAAAATGGTATGAGGATGTTGTCTTTTCGGAAGATGCTCCCGATATAAGTAATTACAAAGAGTATTATGAGAGCATTGATGCGGCAAATGCGGAAGTGCTTTATAAACAGGTGGTAGAACAGACTCTGACGGATGAACAGATGGATGATTATGTGAAGACTTATTCCAGCATGAAGCCGAAAGAGGCGGCAGCTATTTTTGATACAATGACAGACAACCTTCAATTGGTAGCAGATATATTATCCAATATGGACACACAGTCCAGAGGAGATATTCTCGGTAAGATGAACTCAGATACGGCAGCAAAAGTAACTGAGATCATGGAGCCTTCAGAATAGAGGGAGAGATCTGAGGATCTTTTCCGGGCAGTGCATACTGCCAGACAGTAAGACGATAAAAGAAGAAAGGAGGAAGCATATGGCTGGTACAACAATTTCTGAATTAGGAAAAATGTTTAACCAAAGCACACAGTCTGTGCAGGGGACAGAAAGCAATACCCGGATCACCACTGGAAAAGTAGATTTTGGTTCTATGATGAAACAGTCCGGAAACCGTCAGACAGCATCTTATGCAGGGATTGACCACAACAAAACAGTAAAGACAGCAGCAAATGGCAGTAAGGACACTGTGAAAGCGGCAGATGATTATCAGAAGTATCAGTACAAGGATAATACGATCGCATCAGAGATAAAACAGGTCACATCTGAGGATGTTGTCAAAGAGCAGTTCGAACAGTTTACAGAAGATGTAAAAGAAGTTCTGAAAGAGGAACTTGGCGTGTCCGATGAAGCGATTGAAGCAGCAATGCAGACACTTGGCTTGCAGTTCCAGGATCTGCTGAATCAGAACAATCTTGCAAATCTTGTGGCAGAACTTACCGGAGCAGACAGCGTACCACAGCTTTTGTGCAGTGAACAGTTTGTAAATGTACTGCAGAGTGTCAATGACATTGGAAAAGATATTTTAAATGCACTTGACATGAGTCTGGAAGAGTTTCAGAGCGCAGTTGCCAAAGTGATGGACGATAATGCCGGATCGTCAGATGCTGTTACCGGACAGGAAACAGAAGCATCTGTGGATGAGGCAGTTGTTACAGATCAGACAGCCACAGAGCATACCGGTGCATCAACACAGAAATTTGCGGTAGAGGATGGAAGACAGACAAAAGCGGCAGAAAATGCGCCTGCGCAGGATACACAGTCTTCTGAGGTAACGGAAGATATTCCGGAACAGGAAACTGTACAGAATGGGATGACATCTGAAAATGCGGCAGAGGATTCCACAGATCAGAACGATTCTTCTGATACACCAGGCAGGTTCCGTTTTACAAATGAGACAGCCCATACTGCAGACGGGGCGGTTATCACACCACAGAGTCAGGTGGTACAGGAATTTGCTAATGTTGAGACAGTAGAACCGTTACAGCAGAGTGTAAATACACAGGATGTGATCGATCAGATCGTAGAGTCCGCAAGAGTGATCCTGACAGAAGATAAGACGAGCATGGAGTTACAGCTGAACCCGCAGAACCTCGGAAAGATCATTCTTAAGGTTACCGAGCAGGAAGGCGCAGTAACAGCAAAGATCATGACACAGAATGCAGTGGTAAAAGAGGCATTAGAAGCCCAGACCGTAGAACTCAGACAGAATTTAGAGCAGGCTGGTGTGAAAGTGGATGCTGTTGAAGTGACCGTTGCAAGCCATGAGTTTGAGAAAAACCTTGAGCAGAATGCAGAAGGTGAAAAACAGCAGGGCGAGCAGCAGGAAAAAGAAAAAGGCAGAACCCGCAGATTAAATCTGAATGATTTAAGTGAATTATCCGGCGTGATGTCGGAAGAAGAAACTCTGGCAGCCAAAATGATGGCAGAACAGGGAAACAGTGTAGATTACACTGCATAAGTTTTGAGAAAGGAGAGAGACAATGGCGTTAATTCAGCAGGTAAAAGATGGAAAATTTGTAGATGAGACTACCGGTAAAAGCAGTACATCAACAAAATCGTCCGAGAAAGATAAAAAGACCAACAAGCTTGGTTATGACCAGTTCTTACAGATTTTATGCGCAGAGATGCAGTATCAGGATCCGTTGGAACCGACAAGTAATACCGAGTATATTGCACAGCTTGCGACCTTCTCACAGCTGGAGTCACAGCTTAGTGTGCAGAGTACGATCGAGGCTTCTTCGGCAAATGATCTGGTTGGCAAGTATGTCATCATGAAAGTGACTTCATCTACAACAGGAGAGACAAGCTATATCGCAGGAACCTGTGATTATGTACTTCACAAAAACGGAGAAACATTTCTTTCTGTCAATGATGGACTTTACAACCTGAAGGATCTGGATACTGTTGCAGACGCAACTTATATGGAAGCAGTGACACTTGCAGAGACAATTAAATCCGCAATTTCATTACTGCCATCCAAAAATTCAATCTCGCTTGCAAACAAAGATGATATTGAGAGCATCCGTAAGATGTATGATGGACTGAACGATTACCAGAAGAAATTCGTTTCCAAAGATTCCTGGAAGAAGTTTGAAGAACTTGAGGCAAGATTAAAAGAACTGATCAAGGCAAACGAATCTGCAGATGGATCTGACAAAACAGACAAATCTGACAAAGCGGAGGGAACAGACAAGACTGACAGCACAGGCAAGACGGACAGTACAGACAAAGCTGACAGCACAGGCAAGACGGATAGCACAGACAAATCTGATAGTACAGACAAAACAGAAGAAACAGGAAGTGCAGGATCAGGAGATACAACCGATAACAGTTCAGACAGGACAGAGTAACAGGAGATGGGGTTATGAATAAAATTAATAACCAATTCACTTCGATTGAACAGATCACGGACCGTTATCTTGGTACCGGAAAAGGAAATTCCACAGTCAATGCATCGGGATTGTCCTTTGAGGAAATTTTAAAACAGAAACAGGATGTTTCTGAGAGCTTGGAACTGAAATTTTCCAAACATGCCTCCATGAGACTGGAGAACAGAAAAATCAATCTGTCAAAAGAACAGAGCGAACGGCTGGAGAGTGGAGTTCAAAAAGCAAGTGAAAAGGGAATTCGGGAGTCACTCGTAATCGTTGATTCTCTGGCATTCATTGTAAATGTCCCAAACAAAACAGTTGTGACGGCAATGGACCGCACGGAATCCGATGACAACATATATACCAATATTGATGGCGCAGTGATCATATAGCTGGACCTTAGGGGAGCAATCGGTTTCTGACTGACAGAAGAAACCAGACACCCTGCGCCAAAAGAACTTTAGGAGGTCATTTCATTATGATGAGATCAATGTACTCTGCTGTGTCAGGTTTAAAGACACATCAGACAAGAATGGACGTGATCGGTAATAATATCGCCAACGTCAACACAGTAGCTTTTAAATCTTCTTCCGTAACATTCAGTGATATCTTATATCAGACCACTTCGAATGCATCCGGAGCAAATGCAACAACCGGTACCGGCGGTGTCAATGCAAAGCAGATCGGTCTCGGTACAACTGCGGCAGCAACCAAAGTCAGCATCACTTCTGCAGGTGCATCTGAGACAACCGGAAATCCATTTGATATCCGTCTGACTGATAAAAACTCAACGAACTTCTTTATTGTAAACAATGGTTCTGAGAACGTATTTACCCGTTCCGGTTCTTTCTACGTAGACGGTTCCGGTAACTTATGTATGTCCTCAACAGGCTATACGGTTATGGGATGGCAGGTTGACGAGACAACAGGTGAGATCCGCAAGGACACTGTTTCGGCACTCCGTATCATGCAGGAGAAGAACCTGACTTCCGCACCGGAAGCAACCACACAGGCAACCATCGCCGGTGTGCTGGATGAGAATGATACAGATGTTAAAAATGATGCCGGCAGGGTAATGAACTTAAACTTCTACGATAACCTTGGCTATCAGTATACTGCGAAGTTTGCAATCAAG
>OFMV01002118.1_pt1 | contig 13845 bp, 6 predicted proteins | sample 1541881 | NCBI WGS metagenome assembly OFMV01 (sample SAMN04209220, study PRJEB22552) | human gut metagenome | biome: gut; material: feces | host: Homo sapiens | place: USA: Oklahoma
ACAGCCACCGCCTTACAAAGAAGGAGTGGGAGGCGTACGAGAATAGTCTCTGGGTTGTGCGCGACAATATGGCGTGCATGGCAGCTGCAGAACGCGAAGCACGAGAGAAAGGACATGCGGAAGGACACGCGGAAGGTCGTGCGGAAGGCATGAAACAAGGTCGTGCGGAAGGACGTGCGGAAGGACGTGCAGAAGGACGTGCAGAAGGTCGTGCGGAAGGTCGTGCAGAAGAGAAGAAGGCTATTGCGAAGCAGTTCCTTGCAATGGGACTTACCGTAGAGCAGGTTGCACAGGGCTCAGGCTTATCAATAGAAGAGGTAAAAGGCTTGCAATAACCTCCCAGGGGTGCACTTGTCTCAAGTGCACCGACCAAGCAATCGTAGGAGGGTATGGCATCTTGCCATACCCACGCCACCCTCTGACAATTCTCCCACAGAACACACAGAATTCACAGAATTTTCTGGCTGCGTATATTCTCCCACGGATTTCACAGATGCTCACAGATCTTTAGGTTGCGTTTTTGCCTCCTAATCTGTGCACATCCGTGCAATCTGTGGGAGTTTTCGTAGGAGGGTATGGCATCCTGCCATACCCACGCCACCCTCTTAGGGGGTGCACTTGTCTCAAGTGCACCAACCAAGCAAACCGCGCATATCTTCCCACAGAATTCGCAGAACCCACAGAAACGACTGTCGGAGAATATCTTGCGCCAGAAAATTCTGTGAATTCCGTGGGAGGCTCTTCTCCGCCAGAAACTTCTGTGGGAAGATAGTTTAGTGGCTGCGTGGGTATGGCAGGATGCCATACCCTCCTAATCCGCTATCCGTGGGAGTTTTCGTAGGAGGGAATGTGCGTTTTGTGTGAGTTAATAGTGTAAAAACTTAAAAAATTTGTGAAAATTTTTGCTGCTATACATATTTTTATTAAATTTGCAGCGAAGAGGGAGTGCGTAGTGCCGGAGTGCGGCGCGTCACTCATACACGCCAACACAAGCAGCAGCGATCCCCCGGCAACTGAAAACCGAAAGAAACCGATTTTAAAACCGATTTATTCAAACAGAATTTTTTTAATTAACTTAATTCAATAACAATTTATTAACAAACAAAAGAAAGGATTTAGTATGAAAAAAATCTTATCTCTTCTTTCGATGTTGATGATTACCGTAACGGCATTTGCTACAAGCTATACGGACAAACTTACATATAAGTTGACCGTATTTACAGCTTTGACAAAGAATTTGCCCGCAGGTGAACTCACCATCAAATCTTATGGCACATCAAATTATATAGTGACTGCCAAAGGATGTGATTTGTCTGATTTTGATGCAGGTAACTGGGACGAAATCGTTTGCGAGGACGTTGCAGGTACAAAAGACGCAAATGGTGTTACCACAATCACACTGGATAACCCTTATGCTTACCGTACATCAGACAATACAAGTTTTTCAAACACTAAACTCGTTGTGAAGTTCAACGGTACAAAGGCTTATGCTCATTTCGAGGGCAAGATAAAAATCGGGCTTGCTTCGCGCGCTTTTGAGTACACCTTCGGTACTGACGAAGGCTTCGAAGGCGGCGGTTCTACCGGCGGTGGCGAGACTGGTGGCGAGGTTGCAGCAGCTTTCGAGAAGGTTAACTTCGTAGGCGATGGTACTAACTTCGACTGGAAAATCCCAGTAAATTGGGATACACAGAAGATCGTTATGTCTATCAACCCATCTACATGTACTGGTGGTTGTGAAGATATTATTGGTCTTGGTGAAGTTGCAACAGCTTGGGATAATACTCTCCACTTATATCGCAAGACTGACGGCACCCTTCAGGGATACTTCCAGGTACCTGGTGGCAGCAACAACAACACCAATCCGTTCGATGAGACCAATCCAATTAAGGTTGAGGTGTCAAAGGCTAAGGGCTTTGTTGTTAATGACGTGGTGAAGATTCCTGCAAGCGAAATGAGTGCTCTCTTCGCTCTCTCAACAGTTAATATGGGTACTGGTGAAGGCACTAACGACAAGTCACGTGCTACATACAACTACGTTAAGGTAGTTGATAAGGATTGGACAGAGGTTCCTCCAGTAACTGTTGTTGACACCAAGGAGTTCAAAAACGTTGCTTACACCACTTCAATGGGTGGTAACGGAACTGCAACTGTAACATTCACTGAGATGTCTGACGGTACATTCCCGATGACATTCGTTTCTGACGATTTAAATGTTAAAGCTGAAAACCTCACAAAGGGTACAGACGAGAAGGGTCGTACAACTTACACTGGTACAGCAAAACGCACAGATGTTGATGTAACATTCACTGTTAAGGCAGTTGTTTACGGCGAGACTACAGCACAGAAGCTCTACATGACAATGGATAACGGCTCAAGCTTAGTTGTTACTGTTGGTGAGGATCCCGACTACGTAGCTCCAGAGCCAGAAATCGAGGGCACAGTAGTAGAGGGTTCTAAAAACTATGCTGCTAATGGCTCTAAGTTCGAGTGGTCTAACATCGCTATCAACTGGAATAAGCAGAAGCTCGTTGCAGTTATTGACCTCTCTTCTTGTACAGGAACGAGTGAGAACATTCTCTCTGTAGGTCAGAATATTGGTTCTTGGAGCATCGGTGGTTGGCACTTCTACTACACTGTAGCATCAAAGAAAATGAAGTCTGACTACCTCGCAACAGATGGCGCACACCCAGTTTCTGATCCTAAGACAGGTGTTGAGCCTGGTACAGTACGTATCGAGCTTTCTAAGGCAGAGGGTTGTACAATCGACGGCGTATCATACAACGCTCTTTACGACTCAAGCGTAACTGGTACATGGCAGTCAAATACAGAAGACTTCTGGAATCTCACAAGTGTAAACATCGGTTCTAAGGAAGGTGCTAACCGTAGTAACGCCGTTATCAAGTACGTTACTGTAGTTGACCTCCCAGTCACTGTTAAGGACGAGAAGACCTTCAACGAGGCTCTCTATATGGTACAGGGAACTACATCTACAAAGGTTGCTGACGCTAAGGTAGTAGTTAAGGAGATGTCTGACAATACAGTCAATATGTCTCTCCAGTTCAACGGAAACGAGTACACATCTACTGAGCTCGTAAAGGGTACAGACGAGAAGAATCGTACTACTTACACTGGTAAGGTATCTAAAGACACTCAGACATTCGATGTAGCAGGTGTTGTTTACGAAAAGGAAACTGCAGATCGTCTCTATATGACAATGACAGCTACTGGTGTGACATTCGTTGTTGGTGAGAACCCAGACGTTGTAACTCCAGAGGTAACAGAGGTTTCTAACAAGACATACACAAGCAACCTCCGCATCCTTGATGGCGAAACGACAGTTGTTGAAGAGGCTGAAGCTAATGTGAACATCGTTAAGTACTCTGACGAGTCTTATAAGGTTACTCTTAAGAACGTTAATATGCTCAACAAGACTCAGGACCTCGTATTCGTAGGTAAGGCACTCATTGAAGAGGCTCCTACTGAGGCAACAGAGCCGCTCACAATCATTGCTAAGTCTGACGAGGCTACAACTACCGTCTTCGGCGAGCAGGTGAGCGGAACATTCGAGATCACAGAGGTTTCGGCTGATGAGATCAAGATGGGCTTCTCTATGGAGAGTCAGAACTTCAGCTATCAGGGCGAGTTCAACTACACTGAGGAAGAAACACCTGAGGTTTACACAAACAACCTCCACATCTACGACGCTGCTGCTCCTGAGACAGACCTCTTCCTGGCTGACCAGGCTAAGGTAGAGTTCTTGGCTACTGAAACAGGTGAGTTCAAGCTCACTCTTAAGGACGTAACACTCAACGAGAAGAAATCTGACCTCGTATTCACTGGTGCACTTCCTACACCACAACCTGGTGGTCAGGATCCGCTCGCAGAAGAGGGCGAGGGTGAAGTAACTCCAGCTGAGCCAGCAATGGTTCTCAACGCTACTGCTGACGAGGCTACAACAAATTTCTTTGGTGTCGCTACTTATCCAACAGCTGTGTTCAATGTCTCTTACGATAAGAATGACAACTTCATGATGACATTCACTATCGCAGCAGGTGCCAAGAACTACGGTGGTGAGTTCAACTACGAGAAGAAGGATCCTGAGACTCCAGATCCAGAGCTCTTCTGCAAGGAGAACTACGTAGCTGACGGCACAGGCTTCGAGTGGGATATCAATGTTGATTGGGATACTCAGAAGATCGTTATGTCTATCGACCCGTCTACATGTACAGGTTCTTGCGAGGATGTAATCGGTCTCGGTGCTGTTCCAACAGCATGGGATAACACTCTCCACTTGTATCGCACAAGCGAAGACCAGATGCTCCAGGGCTACTTCCAGAACGAGAGTACCAACAACAACACTGGCAAGTTCGCTGAGACAGCTCCGTTCTTGGTAGAGGTTTCAAAGGCTCAGGGCTTTGTTGTTAACAACGAGGTTAAGATTGCTTCAAGTGCAATGAGCTATCTCTTCACTCTCCCGACCGTTAAGATGGGTACTGGCGAGGGCGCTAACGACAAGTCGCGTGCTACATACAACTACGTTAAGGTTGTTGATAAGGATTGGACAGCACCTAAGGATCCTGACACAGGCATCAACGCAACAACAGTTGCTGAGGGTGAGGTTGAGTTCTTCACAGTTAACGGCGTTAAGCTTAACAAGCTCCAGAAGGGTCTGAACATCGTTCGCACTGCTGACGGCAAGGTTAAGAAGGTACTCGTTAAGTAATCATAGGAGGGTATGGCATCCTTGCCATACCCACGCATCCACATAACTAACGTAAGAGGGCATGGCATTCCGCCATGCCCTCTTTGTTTTTTCCCCAGGGGGTGTCCTCCAACAGAGCACACTTAGGAGGGTATGGCATCCCTGCCATACCCACGCCGCCCACTTAATAATTCTCCCACAGATGGCACAGATGCCCACAGATGGTTAGGCTGCGTAGGGTTCTCCCACAGAATTCACGGAATTCACAGAAGCTTCTGGCGTAGAAGGCCTCCCACGGAATTCACAGATGCGCACAGATGGTTAGGCTGCGTAGGCTTCAGTGGGAAGATAGTTTGGTGTCTGCGTGGGTATGGCAGGGATGCCATACCCTCCTAATCTGTGGACATCCGTGCAATCTGTGGGAGAATATCTTGCGCCAGAAACTTCTGTGGGTTCTGTGGGTTCTGTGGGAAGATAGTTTGGTGTCTGCGTGGGTATGGCAAGGATGCCATACCCTCCTAATCTGTGCACATCTGTGCAATCTGTGGGAGAATATCTTGCGTCATAAACTTCTGTGGGTTCTGTGGCTTCTGTGGGAAGATAGTTTGGTGTCTGCGTGGGTATGGCAGGGATGCCATACCCTCCTATGGTTTGCACTGTTTGCTTTGTTGGTGCAGCGGAGACAGCTGCACCCCCTTGAAAGAGATAGCAGCAAAAAAGTTTGTGGGACTATCACTTTTTTATTACTTTTGCACCAAATAATTAGACACGACACCCTTGCATACGATAGACTTAATTCAATAATAGTTAATAAATAAAAGAAAGGTTTTAAAGATGAAGAAAATTTTATCTCTTCTTGTTATGATGGTGATGAGCATCACCGCGTTCGCACAGACAGACGGTTTATATAAGGGTCAGCTCAACTACGAGTTGCTCGTCGGTTCTGAGGTGAAGAAGCTCGAGTTGCCAGAGGGCACCTTCAAGCTGGAGAAGCGCGTTGATGGCCACTATAACGTGGAGGCTAAGGGCTGCGACTTCACAGATCAGGGCTACGACAACTGGTACGAAATCACATGCGACGACCTTGAGGGAAAAGTGGACGAGAACGGCGTTACGGTAATCGACGAGACTGACGTGTACGTACTGCGCTCAAGCGATTGGGCTGAGTTCAAGAACACATCGCTCACCGTTAAGTTTAATGACAAGAAGGTGTACGCTCACTTCGAGGGCGATATTGTACATAACGGCAAGAAGGTGACACTGAAGTACACCTTCGGCACCGACGACTTCGGCACCACAGAGCCTTCAGAGCCAGAGGTGACAGAGACATCGAACAAGACATACAAGAGCAACCTCCACATCTTCAACCTTGAGTCGGAGGACGAGTCTCTCGACCTCTTCAAGACCGACGAGGCAGAGGTGAACATCATCAAGTACTCTGACGAGTCGTGCAAGGTGACTCTGAAGAACATCACTCTCAACGGTAAGACTGCCGACCTCGTGTTCGTTGGTAAGTTTGATACCGATGAGCCTGCTCTCGACCAGCTCGCAGAGGGCGATGATGAGAATGGAACAGTAACACCGGAGGGAACATTCTTAATGGCTACTTCCGACGACGCTACAACAGAGTTCTTCGGAGCTGCTATCAGCGCAACGTTCGAGTGGCAGGAGCTCTCTGAGAACGAAATCAAGATGTTCTTCAATCTTGAAGGTGGTTCTATCTCTTACGAGGGTGAGTTCAACTACAAGGAGAATTCGGAGACAGCAATCAACGGCATCCACGCTGCTAATGGTGAGGCACAGCTTTTCACAGTTGATGGCGTTAAGCTTAACAAGCTCCAGAAGGGTCTGAACATCGTTCGCACTGCTGACGGCAAGGTTAAGAAGGTACTCGTTAAGTAATCTTTCAGGGTGTGCACTTGTCTCTGCTCGGCTTTGCCGCTTGCCAGAGCAAGAAGTGCACCAACCAAGCGTTCAGATGCACCAACCAAGTAAACGGTGCACCCACAGAATAAACTCATAAGAGGGCATGGCATTCCGCCATGCCCTCTTTGCGTTGCTACCACTCCCACGGATTTATCGTAGGAGGGTATGGCATCCCTGCCATACCCACGCCGCCCTCCCAGGGGGTGCAGCGGTCTCCGCTGCACCAACCAAGCACTCGTGCACCAACATTGTAATCCTCCCACAGAATTCACGGAATTCACAGAAGCTTCTGGCGTAGAAGAGCCTCCCACGGATTTCACAGATGCACACAGATGGTTAGGCTGCTTAGGGTTCTCCCACGGAATTCACGGAATACACAGAAACGAATGGCGGAGAAGAGCCTCCCACGGATGCTCACAGATGGTTTGGCTGCGTATGGTTCTCCCACAGAATTCACGGAACACACAGAAGCTTCTGGCAGAGAAGAGCCTCCCACAGATTTCACAGATGCTCACAGATTTTTAGGTTGCGTTTTTGCCTCCTAATCTGTGCACATCTGCGAAATCTGTGGGAGAATATCTTGCGCCAGAAACTTCTGTGGTTTCTGTGGGTTCTGTGGGGAGATAGTTTGGTGGCTGCGTGGGTATGGCAGGGATGCCATACCCTCCTATAGTTTGCTCTGTCTGCTTTGTTGGTGCAGCGGAGACAGCTGCACCCCCTTGAAGTTTGCAACAAGGTTGCAGAATATTTTTCCGAACTTTGTCAAAGATTATTTTTCTCTTAGTGATTAACAACAAATGAAATATGATTAGAAGAATATCCTATTACTTATTATCAGCAGTCTTCGTGGCGGGAATGAGCGCCTGCGGAGGCAATGCGCACGACGGTCACGACCATGCAGACCATGAACATGCAGCCCACGACCACGATCACGACCATGAGCACAGCGAGGCGGAGGGACACGACCACGAGGCTGAGCTTGCAGGCAAAGAGGCGAAGGGCGCACATGCCGACGAGATAATACTCTCTGCGGAGAAAGCCCGTGCAGCCGGAGTGAAGGTGGAGGAGGTGAAGCCCAGCACGTTCCACGGCGTGATACACACGAGCGGAAAGGTGATGTCGGCATCGTGCGACGAGACCACCGTCGTGGCTACTATCAGCGGACGCGTGCAGTACAAGAACCACGTGAGCGAGGGACTGAAGGTAGCAAGCGGCACCACGCTGTTCTCCATCACCTCCGCCGGTATGCAGACCGCAGAGGGCGACCCCGTGCAACGTGCACGCATCGACTATGAGCGTGCCGAACGCGACTACACACGTGCGAAGATACTCATTAAAGACCGCATAATCAGCGAGAAGGATCTCGCCGTGGCGAAAGCCGAGTATGAGGCGGCGAAGCTCACGTATAACGGCATGAAGCGCACGCGCAGCGCGGGTGGAGTAGTGGTGACGGCTCCGCGTAGTGGCTACGTGAAGCAGTGTCTCGTGAACGGCGGCGACTACGTAGAAGCCGGTCAGCCGCTCGCTATCATCACGCAGAATAAACACCTCTACCTGCGTGCCGAGATACCCGAGCGCCACTTCAATGAGCTGAACAAGATACGCTGCGCGAAGTTCCGCACGAGCTACAGCAAGCGTCTCTACGACATCACAGAGATGGGCGGACGCATAAAGTCGTACGGTCGCTCGGCAGAGGTGAACAACTCGTATCTGCCCGTCATCTTCGAGTTCAACAACACGGGCGACGTAGTGCAGGGCTCTTACGCCGAGATATACCTCATAACCCAAGACCGCCCGAACGTCATCACGCTGCCCCTCACCGCCCTCACCGAGGAGCAGGGCATCCACTTCGTCTACGTGCAGATAGACGCGGAGGGCTACCGCAAGCAGGAGGTGACTCTCGGCGAGAGCGACGGCGAACGTGTGGAGATACTCACGGGTGTGAAGCAGGGCGACCGCGTCGTGACGAATGGTGCCGTGCAAGTGCGATTGGCTTCGGCTGCAAACGCCATCCCAGCGCATAACCATAATCATTAATTTTTAAGTAGACGAGGGACGGGTAGACAAGCAAACAGTGCGTGTTCTCCCACGGAATACATAGAAGGTTAGGGTGCGTGGTGTTCTCCCACGGAATTCACGGAATGCACAGAAGGTTAGAGTGCGTGGTGTCATCCCACGGAATTCACGGAATGTTAGGGGGTGCAGCAGTCTCTGCTGCACCAACCGAGCAGAGATGTACTGCTCACAGAGCACACTTAGGAGGGTATGGCATCCCTGCCATACCCACGCCACCTGCCGTGATCGTATTCTCCCACAGATGGCACAGATGCACACAGATGTTTAGGTTGCGTAGTATTGTCCCACGGAACACGCAGAATACACAGAAGTTCTCCTCTGCAAGAAAATTCTGTGAATTTTGTGGGAGTACATTTCAGCAAGAGGCTTCTGTGTGTTCTGTGAATTCTGTGGGAAGATGCAGTGGCAGCTTGGTTGGTGCAGTGGAGACCACTGCACCCCCTGGTAGGGTGCGTTGGTATGGCAGGGATGCCATACCCTCCTACAATTGCACAGACTGGGAGGGTGTCCTAAAATATCTGTGCGCATCTGTGATATCTGTGGGAGAATATCTCAGCAAGAATTTCTGTGAATTCGGTGAATTCTGTGGGAAGATAGTTTGGTGGCAGCGTGGGTATGGCAGGATGCCATACCCTCCTATAAGTGCACACCCTGAGGAAATCTACTTATCAACTTGTCTACTTGTTAACTTGTCAACTAATAAAAAAAAAGAACTATGCTGAACAAGATAATACGCTTCTCGCTTGAGAACAGAATACTCGTGTTGGTGGCGTCGGTGCTGCTCGTCATAGGCGGACTGTACTCCACCAGTAAGACCGATGTGGACGTGTTCCCCGACCTCAATGCCCCCACCGTGGTCATCATGACCGAAGCTGGCGGCATGGCGACCGAGGAAGTGGAGCAGCTCGTGACGTTCCCGATAGAAACCGCCGTCAACGGCAGCACCGGTGTGCGTCGCGTGCGCTCGCAGTCGACCAACGGCTTCTCCGTAGTGTGGGTGGAGTTCGACTGGGGCACCGACATCTACCTTGCACGTCAGATTGTGAGCGAGAAACTCGCCGCAGTAGGCGAGCAGATGCCCGCCGGAGTGAGTGCTCCGGTGCTCGGTCCGCAGTCGTCGATACTCGGCGAGGTGCTCATCGTGAGCCTCACCAGCAAGCACACCTCACAGCAAGACCTGCGCACGTATGCCGACTGGGTGATACGTCCGCGTCTGCTCTCCACCGGCGGTGTGGCGCAGGTGAGCGTGCACGGTGGCGACATCAAGGAGTATCAGATACTACTGAGTCCGGGCAAGATGAAGCACTTCGGTGTGTCGCTCGCCGACATCATGGCGTGCACACGCGGCATGAACACCAACACCAATGGTGGCGTGCGCTACAAGTACGGCAACGAGTACATCATCCGCGGCATCACCTCGACAAACGACGTGGAGAAGCTCGGTACGAGCATCGTGAAGAAGAACGGCGAGAGCGTCGTCACCCTCGCCGACGTAGCCGACATAAAGATAGGCAACCAGTCGCCGAAGCTCGGTGTAGCCAGCGAGCGTGCCCAGTCAGCCGTGCTCCTCACCGTTACGAAGCAGCCCAACACCAGCACCATCGACCTCACGAAGCATCTCGACCTCGCACTCGACGACCTAAAGCAGACCCTGCCCTCCGATGTGCATATCTCTACCGACATCTTCCGCCAGGCAGACTTCATAGAGAGCAGCATCGACAACGTGCAGAAGTCGCTCATCGAGGGTGCCATCTTCGTGGTTGTCATCCTTATGCTCTTCCTTGCCAACGTGCGCACCACGCTCATCTCGCTCGTCACGATACCCATCTCGTTCCTTGTGGCGATGATAGTGCTCAACGCCCTCGGCATCAGCATCAACACCATGACTCTCGGCGGACTCGCCATTGCCATCGGCTCGCTCGTAGACGATGCCATCGTCGACGTAGAGAACGTCTACAAGCACATACGCCAGAACCGCGCGTTGCCCGAGGCAGAGCGTGTGCCCATCATCGAACTCGTGTACAACGCTTCGCGCGAGGTACGTATGCCTATCCTCAACTCCACGCTGATCATCGTGGTGAGTTTCGCACCGCTCTTCTTCCTCAGCGGTATGGAAGGCAGGATGCTCATACCCCTTGGCATCGCCTTCGTGACAGCCCTCTTCGCCTCCACCCTCGTAGCCCTCACGCTCACCCCCGTGCTCTGCAGCTACCTGCTCGGCAAGAGCAAGGGCGAGATGCCGAAGGAAGCCTTCGTGGCAGTGTGGCTTAAGACATACTACGAGCGCGCCCTGCTGTGGGTGCTCGGCAACACACGCAAGGTCGTAGTAGGCACCGCAGCGTTGTTCGTTGTCGCCGTGGGCGTGTTCTTCTGCTTAGGCAGCAGCTTCCTGCCCAAGTTCAACGAAGGCTCGTTCACCATCAACATCTCCTCGCTGCCCGGCATCTCGCTCGAAGAGAGCGACTCTATCGGTGCACGTGCCGAGCGACTGCTGCTGCAGGTGCCCGAGATAAAGACCGTGGCACGCAAGACTGGCCGTGCCGAACTCGACGAGCACGCCCTCGGCGTGAACGTGAGCGAGATAGAAGCCCCGTTCGAGCTGAAAGACCGCAGCCATGAGGACGTGCTCAACGACGTGCGCAAGCGCCTCTCGGTGCTCGCCGGTGCCAACATCGAGATAGGTCAGCCCATCTCCCACCGCATCGACGCCATGCTCTCGGGCACGCAAGCCAGCATCGCCATCAAGCTCTTCGGCACCGACCTCAACCGTATGTTCACCATCGGCAATCAGATAAAGGACGCCTGCCAGGACATTGAGGGCATCGCCGACCTCAACGTGGAGCAGCAGATAGAGCGTCCAGAGCTGAAGATAGTGCCGCGCCGCGAACTGCTCGTGCGCAACGGCATCACGCTGCCCGAGTTCAACGAGTTCCTCGCCGTGAACCTCGCTGGCGAGACCGTCTCGCAGGTGTACGAAGCCGGCAGAGCCTTCAACCTCGTGGTGAAGGCAGCCGACTACGACGAGGTGAGCGACCTCATCATCGACACGCAGGACGGACGCAAGGTGCCGCTGAGCGACGTGGCAGACATCATATCCAGTGCCGGACCCAACACCATCAACCGCGAGAACGTGCAGCGCAAGATAGTAATCTCCGCCAACACCAGCGGCAGAGCCTTGAGCGATGTAGTAGCCGACATCAAGCAGGCAGTAGTCGAGAAAGTGCAGCTGCCCGAAGGCTACCACGTAGAGTACGGCGGACAGTTTGAGAGTCAGGAGAGTGCCAGCCGCGTGCTCTACCTCACTTGCATGCTCGCCATCGTCGTCATCTTCTTCCTGCTCTTCATGCAGTTCCGCAACGCCCTTGAAGCCGGCGTCATACTGCTCAACCTCCCGTTGGCACTCATCGGCGGCATCTTCGCCATAGTGCTCACTACAGGCGAGGTAAGCATCCCAGCCGTCATCGGCTTCATCTCGCTCTTCGGCATCGCCACGCGCAACGGTATGCTACTCATCACCGAGTACAAGCGTCTGCGCACAGAGGAAGGCAGAAGCGTGCGCGACGCCATCGTCGAAGGCTCGCTCTCGCGTCTGAACCCCATACTCATGACAGCCCTCACCTCAGCCCTCGCCCTCGTGCCCCTCGCCCTCGGCGGCGACCTGCCCGGCAACGAGATACAGTCGCCGATGGCGAAGGTGATTCTCGGCGGACTCATCAGTTCTACATTACTCAACGCATTCATAGTACCGATAATATATGAGAAGATATCTAATCGCCACAGCCGTGGCACTCAGCGCGTGTAGCGCCACCCTCGCCGACACCGTTGGCGACGTGCTCAAGCAGATAGCTGCGAACAACCTCACCCTGCAGTCGGCAGCGCACGACACGCGTGCCGACGTGCTCGACATAAAAGCCACGAACACCCTCGGCGGTCCGTCGGTAGAGTACAGTCCGTTCTTCACGAAAGGCTACTCCGGCGTAGCCGAGAGCGAGCTCGTGGTGAGCCAGGAGATCGACTTCCCTACGAAGTACGCCGCCCGCAGCAAGCAGGCGCAGATGCAGCAGGCGGTGGGCGAGAAGCAGATAGCCAAGCAGCGCCGCGATATACTCCTGCAGGCGCAGCTCGTCTGCCTCGACCTCATCCGCGTGAACCAGACCCTCGCCATGCTGCGCGAGCGCCTTGCCAACAGCGACACCCTCCTCCTGATGTACGAGAAGCGCATGGAGGCAGGCGATGCCAACGCCCTTGAGCTGAACAAGGTAAAGCTCGACTGCATGGAGGTGCGCACCCTCGTCAGCGAGGCAGAAGGCGAACGCACCGCCCTCCTGCAGCAGCTCAGGCAGCTCAACGGCGGCAAGCCCATCGACGTAGCCACCACCGAGCTGCCCCACTACGAGCCGATAGCCGACTTCGAGCAGTATCGCGCCCTCGCCCTCGCCTCGGATGCCGACGTGGCAGTGGCGCAGACCGCCCTCCGCGCTGCCGACCTGAACCTGAAGCAGCAGAAGAGCGAGTGGCTGCCCAGCATCTCCTTCGGCTACCGCCGCAACACCGAGCAGCGCGAAGCCATCAACGGCTTTATGGTAGGCGTGAGCTTTCCGCTCTACAGCAACAGCAGCAACGTTAAGGCGGCACGCGAGCGCCGTCAGAGTGCCGAGCTGCAGGTGCAGCAGGCGCAGCACGATGCCGAAGCCGAGCTGCGCACCAGTTACGAGCAGCTGCAGGGCTTGCAGGAGGTGATAGACCACAGCGACGTGAAGCTCCTGCAGGAGTCGCTCGCGCTCTTCAAGAAGGCATTGCAGCAGGGCGAGATAACCGCTCTTGTCTACTACGTGGAGATAAACAGCATATACGAGAAGCTACAGCGACACATCGACCTCCACTGCCAGAGCGTGAAGCTGCTGGCGGAGTTGCACCGGAATGAGTTGTGAGTTTTGAGTTTTGAATTATTCAAGGCTTAGGAAGGCTTAAAGAGGCTTAGCTCGGCTTATACGCTGCCTCAAGCCGCTGCCTCAAGCTCGGCTTAATTGCCCCAGAAAACCTTTGTTATACCCATCCGCGTCGACCGACGCAGATGCTCGTATCGACCGACGCAGATGCTCGTATCGACCGACGCAGATGCTCGTATCGACCGACGC
>OFMV01002125.1_pt1 | contig 13815 bp, 10 predicted proteins | sample 1541881 | NCBI WGS metagenome assembly OFMV01 (sample SAMN04209220, study PRJEB22552) | human gut metagenome | biome: gut; material: feces | host: Homo sapiens | place: USA: Oklahoma
AGCAGATACACCGCAATAGACAAAGAATTAGCCCGGATATATAATTAAAATTCACGCATGGTTTTGCGTTGCTGTATAATTAAAAATCTCTAATCTAAAAATGATAATCCAAATCTGAAAACTGGATTTTCAATAGACAAATTGAAGCTGCTGTGTTAGAATTAACTTGTATTATTGTATACTCTGACACGAGGTGTTACGATGACGATTTGTTATAATAAGCTCTGGAAACTCTTAATTGATAAAAACATGAAAAAGAAGGATCTCCGATTAGCCACTGGCATGTCCACCACCGCCCTTGCCAAGCTGGGCAAGAACCAGCATGTCAGTACAGAGATTCTGACGAAAATCTGTACCGTACTGGATTGCGACTTCTGCGATATCATAGAGCTCGTAAAGGAGGAAAACCATGATTGACTTTTCCAAAATCGAGCAATATCGGGAGAACAACCGCATTGAGGCGAAGAAAGCCCTTGGCGGTCTGCCCAAAAGCATTTGGGAAACCTATTCCGCCTTTGCCAATACCCACGGCGGTATTATCCTGCTGGGAGTGGAAGAATGGGCGGATAAATCCCTGCACACGGTAGATCTGCCCGACCCTGACAGACTCATTAAGGAGTTCTGGGACATCGTCAATAACCCCAATAAGACCAGCGTTAATGTGCTGTCCTCCAAGGACGTATTTGTCCAGGAGGTGGATGGCAACCATATTGTGGTCATCAATGTTCCCCGTGCAGAGCGCTCTTATAAGCCGGTTTATGTAGATGGTAACCCTCTCTGCACCTATCGCCGCAACGGAGAGGGTGACTACCGCTGCACCAAGGAAGAATATCAGGCCATGGTGCGCGATGCATCGGTAAAGACGCAGGATATGCTGGTTCTGAACGAGATGGACTTGACAGTGTTCAATCAGGAGAGCGTCCGCAGCTATCGCCAGAGGATGCGCCTCTCCCGTCCCGGCCATGTGTGGGAAGCCTTGGAGGATGAAGATTTCCTCCTGAAGCTGGGTGCCGTGGGCATCGGCTCTGATGGGAAAAAGCATCCCACTTCTGCCGGACTTCTCATGTTCGGCAACGAATACGATATTGTGCGGGAATTCAACGCTTACTTTCTGGACTATCAGGAACAGTATGACGCTGATACCCGTTGGACTGACCGTATCATCTCCTCCTCCGGAGACTGGAGCGGCAATGTGTATGACTTCTATTTCCGGGTCTACAACAAGCTGATCCAGGATATCAAGGTGCCCTTCAAGATGGACGGTGGTACTCGTATAGATGATACCCCAGTGCATCAGGCTCTGCGTGAAGCACTGGCCAACTGTTTGGTGAATGCCGATTACTACGGCAGACAGGGGTTGGTCATCGTCAAAAAGCGTAACAGCATTACGATGTCTAATCCGGGCAGCTTCCGCATCGAAATTGATGCCGCAAAAAGCGGTGGTGTTTCTGATCCGCGGAACGGAACGATGCTGAAGATGTTCAACCTGATTGATATTGGTGAGCGTGCTGGTAGCGGCATTCCGAATATCTTCCGCGTCTGGCGCGAGCAAAATTGGACAACTCCGGAGATTACAGAGCAACTGGAGCCAGAGCGGACAATTTTATCGCTCGCCTTTGAAAAGGCAAGCGATAAAAAGCAAGCGATAAAAGCAAGCAATTCCACAATTTACAGCAGGCAAAAACAATCCGTCATCGAATACTTGACCCACGAGATTCAAGCGGATTGTAAAACGATTGCGGATCTGTTGGAGATCAGCAGTCCTCGTGCCAGAGCAGTGCTTACAAAAATGGTGAAAGAAGAAATCATTATTACCGAAGGCGGCAACCGCAATAGAACATACAAATTGAAATCCTAAGTGTCCACTATAACGGACACCACTTATGGTAGACTTTTAGAGAGAAATTGCAGCAAGCAAAATGAAGTTTTCCGGAGGTTCCGTATGGGAAATGAATTGTTCAAGAATATCCCCAGTAAAGTAGGAGATTTGGTCAAGGATGTGCGCAATGGTCGTATCGGTTTACCTGATCTTCAGCGTCCGTTTGTTTGGAAAGATAATAAAGTCCGTGAACTTTTTGACTCCATGCTCAAAGGGTATCCTATTGGCTACATTATGCTTTGGGAGTCTCCGGCGGATTACGAAAGCAAAAAGAGTACAATCGGTGATAACTCAAAGACTTACGAAGAACCCAAAGAACTTGTCATTGATGGACAGCAGCGACTGACCGCCCTTGTTGCAGCTATGTTTGCTGTTAAGGTGAAAGACAAGAACTTTGCAGATCGTGAGATCAAAATCTCCTATAATCCGCTGACTCGTGAATTTGCCGTATGGTCTCAGGCATATGAAAAGGACACTGAGTGGATCAGCCGCATCAGTGATGTTTTTCTGGCAAAAGAGGATAATTCCATCAGTTCTCTGCGGCGTCATTTTATCAGGGAGGCTAACGAAGGCCGTAGTAAGAAGGAATTTCCGCTGTTAACAGACGAGGAAGAAGATAGAATCGAAGATAGCATCAATGCTCTACTGAATCTGTCCGATTATTCTCTGCCTACTTTGGAGATTAGCTATAACGCAGATGAGGAAAATGTCGCAGATATTTTTGTCCGGGTCAACTCTGGTGGTCAGAGCTTGACGGAGAATAACTTCATCCAGACACTGATCTCTGTTTATGAGAACGAAACCAGCGATAAGATTAATACGTTTGCGGCAGCGTCCAGAATCCCAGCTGCCAATACCTCATACAACACGCTTTTGGCAATCGAGCCTTCTCATCTGATTCGCATGGCCGTCGGTTTCGGCTTTAAACGTGCTCGGCTGAAATATGCCTATATGCTGTTGCGAGGCAAGAATCTGGAAACCGGAAAGTTCTCCGATGAGGTGCGTCATGATAATCTCCAAATTTTCAAGGATTCTTTGGATAAGGTAATGAACCTGAATAACTGGCACAACTTTATCAACATCGTAGCCGAGGCTGGATATATCAGTGACAAGCTGATTGCCTCCTCCAATGCGATTGTTTTCAGTTATGTTCTTTACCTGATTGCTAAGTATGACTATAAGCTGGATGCTGCACAACTCAAAAAGTGTATTAGTAAGTGGTTCTTTATGAGTACCATTACATATTTCTACACCGGTTCTACGGAGTCTGAAGTAGAGAAACAATTTGCGGATTTGCGTGATGTTCATACTGCAGGTGAATTCATCGCTTATATTGACCGTGTTATCGAAACACGATTTACGGACGATTACTTTAGTTTGACTCTGCCTAATGAGCTGAACAGTGCGGCAGCTATTTCGCCTGCATGGTATGGATATGTGGCAGCTCAGATTGTACTCAATATACCCATGCTGTTCAGCAATACTCCGGTATCCAAATACTTTATTTTGGGATCCAGCGGAACAAAGAATGCGATTGATAGGCACCATATCTTCCCAAAGAACTATCTGTCTGGAATTGGGTTTACCAGTGACCGTGACAGAAACCAGATTGCAAATTTCACCTATCTCGACTACGCCACCAATATTGAGATTTCGGACAAAGCCCCTCAAGACTATGTCTATCATTACCGCCAAAAACTTGGTGAAGATGGTTACCGCAAAGCATGTGAGGAACATGCTTTGCCAAAAAACTTCGAAGGTATGGAATACATTGAGTTTCTGAGTCAGCGTAGAATCTTGATGGCGCAAACTGTTCGCAAGGCGTATCAGAGACTGTGTGAGTGATATTTATTACAAACAAAGCCTTTCGAGGCGGTTGCGTGCTGTGTACAGAAACCGAAGGGAATACAATATCCAACATTTAGAACTAATATGGCGCGGAAAGGAGTCACGCAATGATTACAATTGATTCTTTAATTGGGCAGATGAAAAACCTTTTTGCCATTAAAACACCAGTTCGCTTCGATACGCCGGAGTATATTCAATTTCATAGTGACCTAATTCAGTACATTTACGAAAATCACTTTGAAGAGAGTGACGAGTGGAAAATCATTTCCCGTAATCTTGTTTACACCTCAACGCAGAGAATGGCTGTGGGAGAAGGCAACACAATTTTGATTCAATTAGATGCCTTGAAGCGCAGGGAACTGGGACTCCGTTTTGCGGTTGACTGGAAGCTGGTTCACCCGGATATTATTCGGGTGGCACGGTCACTGTATCAAGATGGCCATTATTTTGAATCTGCGCGCAGTGCCTTTATCGAAATAAATGCCAGAGTCAAAAAGCTTTTCCCGGAGCTTAGAGGAAAGGACGGAAAGCAGTTGGATGGTTACCCTCTTATGCAAACAGTTTTTTCGGCCAAATCTCCTAAGATAGTGATTGCAGATACCTCAACGGATACAGGTGAAAATGTTCAACGAGGATTTATGGATATGTTTGCCGGAGCAGCGGCTGCCTTGCGAAACCCAAAGGCCCACGAAAATGATTCCATTACAGCAGAGAATGCAGCACGGCAGTTAATATTTGCCAGTATGCTGATGTACAAGCTGGATGAGGCTTTGGAACGAGAGGAAAACAGCAACATAGCAGCAGTTGAAAAAAGTTCAACTGATTGCTGATACGGACCTCGCAAGCAACGGACACGGAGGAGGATAACGGATGGATTACAGTTTATTGATTGCCTATTTGCGGCAGAAACAATATATTACGGATTTGGAAAAGGATGTTCTGGACACATGGGACGAGCTTCAGAAATCCCCATTTGACCGCAGCTCTGCGCAACTGCAGATTATGCAGAACAACGCAAAACACCCGGAGATTTTTGCCGCAATCAAGGCGCTGCCAACAACGGTTATTCGCCCTTTTGATCAGGTAACAGAAAACGATATACGATATAATTTGGGGGAACAACTCGAGGCACTTGCCATGAAAGAGGGGTGGCCAACCAATGGCTAATAAATTGGAACTGACTTGGTATGGCAAGGACGAGCCGATTCGAGTCGAGCCTCGGTTGCTGATTGAAAATACGGAGCTTTCCAACACCGCCGCCGATTCGGAGACGCAGAATATGCTGATTCACGGGGATAATCTGCTGGCGCTGAAAGCGCTGGAGAGCAAATTTGCCGGACAGGTAAAGTGCATCTATATCGATCCGCCGTATAACACCGGCTCTGCCTTTGAACACTACGATGACAATCTGGAGCACAGTATTTGGCTTAATCTGATGCGTCCGCGCCTTGAAATTCTCTGGAATCTTCTTGATGATACTGTCGGTAGTTTGTGGATCAGCATTGACGATTCAGAACAGGCATATATGCGGGTTTTGTGCGACGAACTATTTGGTCGGCATAATTTTGTTGCACAGATTGTCTGGCAGAAACGGTATTCCCGTGAAAATCGTGAATCTATCGGTGACGTACATGAATACATTCTTGTGTACGCAAAGGATACGGTGTCTTTTAAAGAAGTGCGGAACTTAGTCCCAATGACTGAAGAGCAAGCTAAAGTCTACAAAAATCCAAACAACGATCCACGGGGGCGCTGGCGTCCAGTCCCCATGACGGCTCAAGCAGGTCATGCAACCCCAGATCAATTCTATGAGATAAAAGCGCCTGGTGGAAAGATTCACACACCTCCGGCTGGGCGATGCTGGTCGTTATCCAAGAAAACATTTGAAGAGCTTCTTTCTGATGGACGGATTTATTTTGGAAAGGATAATAACAGCCAGCCAAATAAAATTCGTTATCTCTCGGAAGTCCCTGGAGTAGCACCATGGACTTGGTGGCCAAGTGATGAAGTCGGGCACACTGACTCCGCAAAAAAAGAAATAATGGAATTGTTCGGGAAAGATAATATTTTTGATACACCCAAGCCGGAAGGACTCATTCAGCGCATCATCCACATTGCAACCAACCCCGGTGACCTTGTTCTCGATTCCTTCCTCGGTTCCGGTACCACGGCTGCCGTCGCGCAGAAAATGGGGCGGCGCTGGATCGGTGTGGAAATGGGTAATCACGCCTATACCCACTGCAAAGTGCGCATGGATAAGGTCGTTGCTGGGGAAGACCCCGGCGGCATTACCAAAGCACAGAATTGGCAAGGCGGCGGAGGGTACCGTTTCTATGAAGTTGCACCTACGCTCATTAACAAAGATCCCTTTGACGAATATGTCATCAACGAGGACTATGATGCCAATATGCTTGCAGCGGCGGTGGCCTTGCATGAGGGATTCCGCTATCAGCCGGATGGAGACCTGTTCTGGAAACAGTCCGTAGGCAACGAGAACAGCTACCTCTTTGTGACGACCCGCCACCTGAACAGCCCCTATCTGGACTCCATCAAGGACACCATGGAGGAGGGCGAGTATCTGATCATCGCTTGCCGCTCCTTTGACAGCGGACTGGACAAGGCTTACGATAATATCACAGTGAAGAAGATCCCGCAAATGCTGCTGGAACGCTGCGAGTTCGGCAAAGCGGATTACAACCTGAATATCGTACACCCGCCGGTGTATGATGATTGCGACGAGGAGGAAGAGGATGTCTAACGATTTTCCGCTCTATACAACGGATTATATCAGCGGTGTCATGTCTCTCCGCAAGCCGCAGACGCAATCATTGAAGATTCTTGAAGAAATCACCAACGCCGTACAGCTCCGCAAGGGTATGAATCTGAAAGCGGCACTGGGTGCTGTCCACGCGATGTATCCGATCTGCTCCGATTTTGAGCGTGACTTTATGTCCCTGACTTTTGCTCTGGCGACCGGCGTCGGCAAGACTCGTTTAATGGGAGCCTTTATCGCCTACCTCTACACACAGCACCATATCAGGAACTTTTTCGTGGTTGCTCCCAATACTACGATTTTTGAAAAACTCAAAAAGGATCTCAGTGATAACAACAGTGCCAAGTATGTGTTCAAGGGGCTTGGCTGTTTCAGCACGCCGCCGCAGATCATTACGGATGACGATTACCGTGAAAAAACGCTCTCCCTGTTTGAATCCGATGTTCACATCTTCGTGTATAACATCGACAAATTCAACAAAGAGGGCGCAAACATGAAAAAGGTGAACGAGCTCATTGGGGACTCGTTCTATCAGGCGTTGTCCGACTTGCCGGATCTTGTGCTCATTATGGATGAGTCGCACCATTACCGGGCAGAAAAGGGGGCACAGGCGCTGAACGAGCTGCATCCGCTGCTGGGATTGGAATTGACAGCGACACCATTGGTGACCAAGGGGAACAAGCAGGTGCCGTTCAAAAATGTGGTATATGAATACCCTCTGTCCAAGGCAATCGAGGATGGCTATACCCGCACCCCATATGCCGTGACCCGCTCGGACATTGATTTCTATAACTTCGGTGATGAACAGCTGGATAAAATGATGTTGCTGGACGGCATCACCTGCCATGAAAGCACAAAGCGCAAATTGGAAGTCTACGCTGCCAATCACGGCAAGCCTGTGGTGAAGCCGTTTATGCTCGTAGTTTGCAAGGATACAGATCACGCAACCTGGGTGGAGCAATTCGTAAAGTCAGACGAATTCCGTGGTGGCGCATATCGCAACAAAACGATAATCGTCCACTCTAAACAGAAAGGCGCAGAGACTGAAGCGAACACTCGTCTGCTTCTGGATGTGGAAAATCCGGAAAATCCGGTGGAGATCGTGATCCATGTCAATATGCTCAAAGAAGGTTGGGACGTCAACAACCTCTATACCATCGTTCCGCTTCGGACGGCCGCATCCAAAATTCTGCGAGAGCAGATGGTCGGTCGCGGCTTGCGCCTACCCTATGGAGAGCGCACCGGTGACCGGGATGTGGATGCCGTCATGCTGACTGCACATGATAAATTCAATGATATTCTGGCGGAGGCACAGAAGGGTGATTCTATTTTTAAGGCTGGGAATGTCATTAAAACAGAAGAAATCCAGCCCGAAGAAGTGGTCTATACTCAGCTGACAATAGAAACCGATCCGGATGCCGAGCTGGAAAAAGCGTATGCTCATACTCAAATTGAAAAGACGGATACCACAGATGCACTGATCAAGAAGGCAACTGACTTGATCAAAGCAGAGGTTGAGCAGCACATTCAGCATACCCCGGCGCATACGGTCACCCCTGTGCAGGCACAGCAAATTGTAGAAACAGTCAAACAGAAGGTCGCTGAGGATAAGGATCTGGGACAGACCTTCAAGGAGAATGAAATGCCGCTGGCAGCATGGATGCTCTACCAAACCGAGGAAACGCACAGAGCTGCCGTGAACAAATTTATTCCGATTCCCCGTATCAAGGTAACGGATGCCGGTGTTGAGGAATATGTGTTCGTAGACTTTGATTTGGACATGGCAGATTTTACCCATGTGCCGATCAAGAATGAGCTGCTCGTTCAGAATCTGGAGGATATGCAGGACCGGCAGCGCATCAAAGGCGATGCAATCGATTTTGAGGGCTACAATCCGAAAAAGGTCATACTGGAGCAACTCCGACAGAAACCGGAGATCGACTACGAAAAATGCTCCAAACTGCTGTTCAAGCTGATCACGCAAGTCTGCGACTACTACGAAGCACAGTATGGCACCAATGGAATGCAGAACATCATTATGATGTATAAACGTGATATCGGAAACAAGATCTATAAGCAAATGCTGCAGCACTTCTATTGTGAGAACGGCTTTTTGCAGGAAGAGGTCGTCGGCACAAGAGATTACAACCTGCAGCAGTCTTACAGCTGTGCCGAACGGGTCAATCTTTTCTCCGATGATTATACCGGGAATATCCAATCGGTTCTGTTTGAAGGTGTCAAGCGGGGCGTATTCAGCGCCGCCAAGTTTGACAGCCGCCCCGAACTGGTACTTGCACGGGTGTTGGAGACGGACACCGATGTGCAGAACTGGCTTCGCCCTGCTCCACAGGAATTCAATATCACCTACAATCACGGGCATAACTATGAGCCGGATTTCGTTGTGGAGACCGATGATACGATTTATCTTGTGGAGGTAAAGGGCGAGGACAAGCTCAGTGACCCGGATGTTATCGCCAAGAAAAAGCGCGGTATCCAATACTGCGAAGTTGCCTCTCGCTGGGGCAAGGCAAACGGCTATAAACAGTGGCGGTATCTGTTTATCCCGTCCAAGCAGGTAATGCCAAACTCGTCGTTTATGCAGTTGGCAAAAAGGTTTGGAGAATACTAAATTAACAAATAATCTCTGCAAATACAATTTAGCTAAATGTGTAATGTACAAAATCTGTTCTTCATGGAAACGCTAAGTTTTTCGTGAATCTAATGACACTCGATATAGTCAATATTGTTGCATTAAATTTAGTGTCAAAGCTTTGAATACTAATACGGTTGCGAATAATAATTTAGGTGCTTGTAGCTTTGATGTTTCAACAGAAATATCATCAAATAAAAGAATTGGAGGAATAGAAAATGGCAGAGACCTTTAAACTTCCGTGCTCATCGTATGAGGAGCTGATTAAACTGTTCCAAGCGTATGCGAATACGAAAGAAGGAACCGCACTATCATTGGACGAGATAACCCAAGCCACTGGAGTACCTCGTACTATTGTAAGCAAGAACAATGGTTTTATGGTACAAGTGGGTTTGATCACGGAGGGCAATAAAAAAGCAGCAACCGAAACGGGACGCGCTTTAGGACGAGCATATACCTCAAAAATTACAGATGAAGTTGAACGGATTTGGAAAGAGATTATTGCTGAAGTTGATTTTTTAAACCGGATGTTGTCTGCTGTCCGAATTCGTAATGGCATGGATCGTTCGAGTTTCATTAATCACATTATTTATTCTTCAGGACTCAAAGATGCTAAGGAATCTCGCGCAGGAGCTGGAGCACTGATTGAAATTTTTAAGAGTGTTGGGGTATTGTCAGAGGTTGACGGCAAGCTATCTGTCCTGGATGAACCAAGCTCTGCCCGAGTATCTGTTGCATCAAATACCATATCTGCTGAGCAAACGCATTCAGAACCAGTTGCCCAACAAGCGCTTCCCGTTGCAACAATTTCGGCAAAGAACTCTATTGTCATCAACATCAATATCAACTGTACACCAGCAGATATTGATGGACTCGGCGGAAAAATTAGTCAACTGCTTTACGAGTTGTCTGAATGATTAAGCTATTCATAACAGAGAAAGTAGGTGCAGTATGAGTTATAACATAGTGCTTACTACTGCTGAGGATATTGTTGCAGTTGTTGATGCTGTCATCGCAAAAGGCTCTGAAGCGGCAAAGGATTTCATCGCAGAGTTCACGGGAATAGCAACTGACGATCAGGTTCTTAAGGCACTTCAGATGGCATGTGAACTTCAGTTAATTGTGTTTGATAGTTCACGAGGCTGTTATGGGTCTCCATCATTTTTGGCCCGGAAGCTTGTATCTGCATCATCAGACGAGCAGAAGGCCGTGTTTATGCGCTTGATTTTGGAGCAATATGCTCCATATAATACATTCAAGACACGATACGGTTTTACAAAATCCATTGAGCTTGCTTGTCGCCAAACGAAAACCCTACATATGATGACCTCCAACGAGAGAGACGTGAAAAATACGCTTATAAGCATTGCTACCTACGCAAAGGCGCTTAAAAGCGAAGGCGCAAACTTATATAGCTTTGTTGAGGATGTGGATGCTGTAGGTATTATTGAAGCTGCGCTTCGCTCGGCAAACATTACCGAAAACTCGTTGCGTACGTATTGGGGGGAAAATCTGTATACTTTTGTTAATACATCCAATGTGTTTGCCCCTTTGGTTGAGGCATTGCAGAAAACTCATTCTGGGACAATGGATGTTCGTTCTATCGTTGTTTGTGCGGCAAATGCATTTGAATCTTTTTTAGCTGATTTTGCAGTAAGAAAAGGAGTCTCTTTAAGCGGTAGAAATGGGATACTGCAAAAGCGAGATGCATTATCTGCACACATTTCGAAAAAACATCGAGGGATGATTGAATTCGTTGGACAAGTCCGCAATGCGGCAGACCACGGTGCAGATCCCGACGAAAACAACCAAGTTTGGACAATCTCTAATGAAACTGCAAGAATATATCCCTGCATTATAGCAGCGCTAATTAAAGCGATTTTTTCACGAGATGCTACAGGGAGCATTGAAGTATAAATGGGATTTTCTCATATGCTGTGTGGGGGGAGAACCTTTTTATCAGACTGACCCTTATCCTCCGTGTCTACACCATCCGAATACACATCTTCAGGAATATCATTCGGAGTATCACCGTCATATAGGTCATCTGTAGTTGTGTCTTCAGGCATATCTTCAGAGACATCAGCAGGTAAATCCTCCGGAATATCGTTCTCCGGGATGTCGTCCTCTGGGATGTCATCTTCCGGAATGTCATCTTCTGGGATATCATCTTCTGGGATATCATCTTCTGGGATATCATCCTCCGGGATGTCATCTTCCGGGATGTCATCCTCCGGGATATCGTCCTCCGGGGTGTCATCTTCCGGAATGTCATCCTCTGGAATGTCCTCTGGGACATCGTCCGGAATATCATCTGGGACATCGTCTGGAATATCATCTGGGATATCTACATCAATATCAGCTGTATCCAAGCTTTCGCCCATATCTTCGTCCATCTAATTCACCTACGCTTTCTCAAGAGATGTTTTTATCAACTGGTCCGTAACGGGGATCTTGGTGCCATATTTGATGCGCCGCCACAGTTGGGCTTTAACACAGGCCAACAGTTGCTTGTCAAATGGCTCATCGTTCAACTCGCTGATTACTAATTTCGTAATGTGACCAAACACTTTCCTAACCGCATCAAAATCCTTCATATCTGACTTGAAATGTCTCACAAAGATGCGCCGGGCTATTTCTTTTGCAAGTACTCTGCGGTTGTAGTCACAGGTATGCAAACAATACGGTATAACGCAGCATTCAGGGTAGGGCCGTAACAAGGTTTCTCGACCGCTCCAATAAGTAGACAAAGAACGGATGCCTTCATCCGACAAAGTGATACTTATATTATTTTCTAAACGATAGTTTGGTGTAACAATTTCTTCTGGTGCCTCAAGTTTATTAAAGAAGAAGAATGCTTCACCTGGCTTTAGCTTTGTTAGGCGTGAAACCTGAGTATCGTCCATATCAATACTCTCGGCCAGTATCTGTTTATCACTCGCCTCAACTAATCGAAAAGCCACTTTAATATCCGTGAGCGCAACAACGTCGGTTGTCACTTTTCGAGGTGACTGATCGGCAATGATCAAGCCAACGCCATAAGATCGGATTTCTGCAAGCATTCGCTTAACCAGCCCTTGTGCAATAGCGCTCGGATTAGCGTCACCTTGACCGGCATTTGTATCTGCATCCAGCAACACATGGGCCTCTTCAAGAAGAATAACATTTTTCAAATCGCCCTCACCAACATAGTTGCTGTTGACATATGCAAGAATAGAAAGAAGCAGCAAGGCAATAATGAGAGCCTTTTGATCGCTATTCTCAATTGCGGCAAGTTCTATAATTGTTGGCTTAGTCAAGATATCTTCAATAGGAATAGAATGATAATTATCAAAAAGATTGACCAGGCTGTTTAATCGGACAACACCGGCTCGGCCAATATTTTTAGCATCTCCGGTATATCCGATGTTGTCGAAGGTTTCTTGAAAGCACTTAATAAAATCGGTTATATTAAATATCTTGCCTTTATCATCCACAGTATAAGTATCAAGCCACCTGAAGTCGGAGTAACAATTATTAATGCTCTCCTCAAAAATCTTATCCAACGGCGTGGACATGGATACTGCAGCCGCAAATGCGGTTTTTAGTGTGGATTTATAGGTTTCCAGCTTCACATTTTTGGGTGGAACAAACGGATTGAATACAAATGGCGAAATGAAGTTTTTTCCTGGTGTGAACACCTGAAGATCAGGTATGCTCTGAACTAAAGCCCGATATTCATTCTTTGCTGGCTCAATTACTAAAAAGGGAATATGGTGTTGTTTCCATAGCCGATCCAGCAGACCGACAGAAAAAGTTGTTTTACCTGAACCGGGGGTACCTACTACGAGCATATGCTTTGCCAGATCTTTCAGCGAAATACCAAGAGTGTCGCCTTTCGCAGAAGATTTCAGCTTGCCAATAGTGATATCACCGCTGTTAATTAAGTTATCTGTGTATGTACGGCTACTTTTTGCGGACTCATTTACATTTAATCCGGCTTTTATGCTATTGCCACCAATAGGCAATCTAAAAAACTCTGCCGCTTCATCGGCCGTAATAATAAATGGCATGCGGTACAGAGGAGCAAATGGGGAGTTTGCGTTGCCCCAAATGTATGGACTCCGATCACTGCCGGATAAGGCCTCATGAATTGCCCAGGGTAATGGGTAAAAATTATTGTTGAAGTCTGCCTCTTCTTGGTAGAGTGGAAGAAACTTCATGCTTATTTGCTGGTCCGGAGCGGAATTTAGCTGACCATACAGGCTTGATGCCAGACTATCTGTAGCCTGTTCATTTCCATAAACGACAAGGTTGAACTGGAATAATGCGCTGCTCTTATTGCTTTCGTAGAATTTGTAAACTTCCGCATGCTTTTCTGCCAGAGAAAAGCTAATATTGCCAATACTTTGATCCATAATACCCTTGGTCAAAGTATCAAGCATTTGCCGCATTCTTCCGAGTGCATCGGTCTCTATTCCGGTCAGCTTAGTCGGAATGAGTTGCATGGAAATTGCGCAATTGGGATAATCGATAAGCGAATTGACAAGCCGATCCAGCCCACCGATGCTTTGTGGAATCCTATCGAAGCCGAGACATTGCGGCAACAACTGGTTTTGCAGGTTCTCGACTTTTTCTTCTTTGACCAGCGCTTTAATAGAGCTTTTGCTAACTTTGCTCAACAGC
>OFMV01002143.1_pt1 | contig 13718 bp, 10 predicted proteins | sample 1541881 | NCBI WGS metagenome assembly OFMV01 (sample SAMN04209220, study PRJEB22552) | human gut metagenome | biome: gut; material: feces | host: Homo sapiens | place: USA: Oklahoma
TTCAAATGGATACATACCAAGCCTTGTTGTTCAGACAATGGTTTATCAGTAAGGTAGTGAACCGCAAGGATTGTCAAACAGAGCAAGTAAAACACGAGTATCCGATGATTATTGTGATGAACGGAACAATGCCAAGAGGTGCAAGTTAGAATTTCTCATCTTTTAATAAGATTCCTACACCTTTATAACATAATAGCGTACAGGGGGAACGATTTTTGTCGTTGTACCCTGTACGCTATTTTTGTTTCGCTATAATGAAGCAGTACCCTCCCCTTGCGAAACAGTGCCGTCGATTATCGGCTTGCGGTAATTACCAGTGAGAAGTGCTTGTATCTCGGATTCCGGATAGAGGGTCTTGCCACATAATATAATGTAGGGCAAGATGCCTTGCTTGCGATATTCCTGCAAGGTACGGCGACTAAGCTTCAGGAGCTCGGAGAGTTCCTTGTCGGTGAGGTATCGCTCCCCGTCCAAAGGTGGGCTGTAGGACTCGATGAATGAGGATAGCCAGTTGTTGGCTTTCTTCAAGGATTGCATGGCGGTGTCTATCGACTTGCTCTCATGCGTAAGAAGTTGGTTCATGTTCATTGTTTACAATTTGGATTAAGTGGTGAATATAAAATGTGTTGGCTCGCCCAGGGTGAAGTTTTTGGCTTTGCCTTGGGCGAGTTTGGCTTTATGCTATACCGATTTGATTCTGGCGATAAGCGGAACGATGGCTTTGACCTCTTCGGGGCAGTAATAGAATTGGCGACCTATCTGGGTATGCCCCAAGAAACGGCGGTCACGAAGTTTTTGTAAGGTGCGCTGGCTGATGCGAAGCTGCTGGCAGACCTCATGACCTGTAAGCCATTTGTTCAGACGCTTGCCGTTAGCCTTATGCTTCAGCAACTCAACTTTCTTTATCAAGGCATCGTATCTTGCCATCATCAAGTCGAATGCTTTCTTTTCCATTGTTACTACTTCCATATTCTCTGTTTTATTGGTTCTACAAATTCGGGTGCAAAGTTAATGTGTGTATGTAGAAAAACAATGAAAATGAATAACTGTGGCAGTGCTTTTCTGGGGTTTGCCGACCGCTTGGCAAGAAAAATCAAGAAAATTATACGTGAGTCATTAATGAGTTGTTAAACGGGTATTTCGCAAATGGTTAATTTTGCCGCCGAGAAATATAAACAACGAATTATATAAGATTTCAAACGGAATTAGAATGGAAGTAATAACAATGGAAAGTGCAGCCTTCAAAAAGCTGACAGAACAGTTGACAGAAATAGTCCAGTACGTGCGATTGGCAAAAATGGCATTTCAAGGGAACTTGACGGGTAAGGGATTGAAGCCGATGTTGACCAATGACGATGCAGCTAAGATGCTTGGTGTGAGCAAGCGCACCTTGCAGCGAATGCGCTCAGAGAACCGCATTGATTTTATTAAAATTGGCAATCAATGCCGATACCAAGTTGAAGCCATTGAAAGAATGGTTGAGGAACGAACAATAACAAAGGAAACATGAGCATGGAAGATGGAACATTGAGAAAACTGGAGTTATATCTCCATGACCTACACAAAAAGATAGACGGCATCTACGATATGCTGATGTTGAGACACGAACGAGAGACGGAACAAAAAGGAAGTTCTGCCATCAATGAAAAATTGCTCGACAACCAAGACCTCTGCCTCTTATTTCAAATATCCCCTCGTTCCCTTCAACGCTATCGCAGTCTGGGAGTGCTTCCCTACAAGCGTTTGGGGCAGAAAACCTACTACACGGAAGAGGATGTGATGCAGTTTGTAGAGAATAATGTCAAAGAATTCAAGAAAGAGAATGTGGAGCATTACTTGACTCGCATTCATCAGAAATTCAAATAACAACAGTATTCACCATTAAAAATTTACAATTATGGTACAAAAGAAAAAGAGTGATGAACAGGACGTGCTGGTCGTCCGTGACGAGAAGACGGGTGAGATCAGCGTCGTCGCCGGACTCAGCAGAGACGGCACACCGAAGCGAGCACCCGCCAAGGCGGAGAACACGCCCGACTTCCTGCGTTTTGACCGCAACAGTGACCTGATGGACAGTTTCTTTAGAAACTTCTTCCGCCAGTGCAAGGAGCCAAGCCGATTCGGATTCTACCGCATAGCGGCAGACCAGGTGGAAAACCTGCTTGGCGTGATGAAGGAGTTGCTGAAAGATCCGGAGGCTAACAAGGAGATTCTTTCCGCCCACAAGGTTGACACCTCCAATTATGAGAAAGAGGCAAAGCAATCGGAAGGTCAGGCGAAAGAAACCGCATCATCGGACGATGCGTCCAAGACGCAAGCTAACACAGAAAAAGAGAATGTATCATCTGAACAAACCAACGAAAAAGAGAACGACATGGAACAGAAACCAGAACAGACCGCAACAGAACAGCAGGCACAGACCGCTTCGGGTGTAAAGCAGAACCTCATCAGTGGTAACGATGTGAACCTGCAGGAACTTGGTGCCAAATATGGCATAGACTTCAACAGTATGAATGAGAAGGATATGAAAGCCCTGCTCAACTACGGCAAGACGGGGCTTGTGATTGTGAAGCCGACCTTCGGTGGTGAACAGATAGAGATACAGGCCCGTCTGTCATTCCGCAAGGACGATAACGACCAGTTGCAACTCGTGCCGCATTTCGTGCGCAACGAGCCAAAACTCGATGTCGCTTACAAAGGCTATATCTTCACTCCAGAGGACAAGAAGAACCTGTTGCAGAACGGTAACCTCGGAAAGGTAGTGGATTTCCCCGACAAGAATACAGGTGAGCTGCGTCCTCATTTCATCAGTATCGATCGTCTCACCAATGAGATTGTTGACATCCCGACCAACAAGGTGCGCATACCCGATACCATCGGCAAGACACCTATTACCAAGGACGACAAGAGAGTGCTCTACTCTGGTATTCCGCTTCGCAAGGAGATTGAGCTTGCCAACGGGCGCAAGTTTACACCGCTGCTGCAGGTGAATGTGGAACAGCGTGGCGTGGAGTTCGTGCCTGGCAGCACAAGACAGGCGCAAGGTCAGAAACAGAATGGAGACAAGAAGCAAACCGCTGACAAGCAGGAGCAGAAGGCAGAAGGTGATGCGGGCGGTCAGAAGAAGCAGCAAGATCCCAACCACTGGCTCAATGAGGACGGGACCATCCGCCGACTCAACACCTATTTCAAGAAGGAACTGACCGAGCAGCAGAAGGACGACTATGTGGCAGGCAAGACCATCGAGATCAAGGAAGTGCCGAACAAGAACGGCAGCGGTACCTATACCGCCTATGTGAAGTTCGACTTCGACAAAATGCAGCCACGTTCCTACCGCAACAATCCAGACCTCAAACAGTCAAAGGAACAGATTCCGACCAACGAGAACAAGGTACAAGTTGCCGTCAACGAGCAGGGCAAGACCCATGAGGCGACCAAGCACACCAAGGAGCCGCTGAGTCCTGGACAGTCTGCGCCAAAGAACGAAAAGCAGCAGAAGGAACAGAACGCCGAGGAACAGAAGCCAAAGAGAAAGGCAAGAAGCGTGAAGATGTAGTTGCCGCCACTTGATTCACAGAGTTAATCATCCATCATAACAACCGACATCTGCGACCGTCTATCCCACGGTTGCGGATGTCACAAAAACAACAGACAATGAAGACAATCATCGCAGAGAAGCCAAGCGTAGCCAAGGAAATCGCCCACATTGTGGGAGCTGACAAGCGTGAGGAAGGCTATATGCAAGGCAATGGCTATTATGTGACATGGGCATTCGGACATTTTAGTGCAGCCAGCCATGCCGGAAACCTACGGCATGAAGGGATTCCATGCAGAGAATCTGCCTGTGATTCCCGACCCGTTCGTTCTTGTTCCCCGACAAGTCAAGACTGAGAACGGCTACAAACCAGATGCAGGTGTGCTTGCCCAGATTAAAATTATCGGCAAGCTGTTTGACAGCAGTGAGCGCATTATCGTAGCAACTGATGCCGGACGTGAGGGAGAGTTGATTTTCCGATACCTCTATACGTATCTCGGTTGCAGGAAACCTTTCGACCGTCTCTGGATCAGTTCGCTTACGGATACCGCCATCCGTGAGGGACTTCTGAACCTCAGGGACGGCAAGGAGTATGACAATCTATATCATGCAGCCAAGGCACGAAGTGAGGCAGACTGGCTCGTCGGCATCAACGGCACACAAGCCCTGACGATAGCCGCAGGACGTGGCACCTATTCCGTAGGTCGTGTGCAGACCCCGACCCTTGGCATGGTGTGCGAACACTATTGGGAACACAAGCGTTTCGAGTCGAAACCGTTCTGGCAGGTACACTTCGGTGTGGTTGATACAGACAGTGGCAATATACTGAAGTTCACATCTGCCAACCGATGGACAGACAAAGCCACCGCAACCGACATATATAATAAGGTGAAAGAAACAGGTTCTGCCATCATCACAAAGGTCGCAACCAAGCGAAAGGTGGAGAAGGCACCGCTCCTTTACGACCTTACCACCTTGCAGAAAGAAGCCAACTCCCAGCATGGCTTCACGGCAGAGCATACACTATCCATCGCCCAGAAACTCTACGAGACAAAGTTCATCACCTATCCAAGAACATCAAGCCGCTATATCTCGGATGATGTATTTGCCACCCTCCCCAAACTCTTCAAGAATCTGGAGAATCATTCGGAATATGGAGAGAAAGTGAAACTCTTGCCTGGCAGTGAGGACTACAGCAAGAACAGCGTGAATGCAGCCAAGGTGACCGATCACCATGCCCTGCTCATCACAGAAAATGCAGCCATTGGTCTTTTCAAGGACGAGAAGATCGTTTATGACATGATATTGTGCCGGATGATTGAAGCGTTCTCGGCAGACTGCATCAAGGACATCACATCAGTAACGGCGCAAGTGGATCATGACGTCGAATTTGGCATCAGTGGCTCCATCATCCGACAGACTGGCTGGCGAGCGTTGTCGCTCAAGGAAAAGAACAACAGGCTGGACAAGGATGCAGACGCAACCGACAATGAGGTCAAGGAGCAAGTCATTCCCAACTGGCAAGAAGGACAGCATGTCACTCTTTCTGGCTGCACCATCACGGAGGGCAAGACCAAGCCAAAGCCTTTGCATACGGAATCCACATTGCTTGCAGCAATGGAGACCGCAGGCAAAGAGATAGAAGATGATACGATGCGCCAGGCAATGAAGGACTGCGGTATAGGTACACCAGCTACACGTGCCGCCATCATCGAAACCCTGCTCAAACGAGAGTATATGGTGCGCCAGCAGAAGAAACTTGTGCCGACGGAAAAAGGACTCGCCCTGCATTCCGTGGTGAAGAACATGGCGATTGCCAATGTGGAGATGACGGGCAAATGGGAGGCGGAACTTGCCAAGATTGAACGAGGTGAAGCAAGTGCAGACGGGTTCACCCATAGTATCGAAGGCTATACCCGTGAAATCACTGCGGAATTGTTAGGTTGTGACAGACTTTTCAGCCACAAGGATTCCGGCTGCCAGTGTCCTAAATGCAAGCAAGGCACTATGCAATTCTTCGGAAAGGTAGTAAGATGCAGCAACAAGGAGTGCGGTATGCCAGTGTTCAAGCAGGTAGCAGGAAAGTTGCTCACTGATGCCGACATCACCGACTTGCTTACCAAGGGCAAGACCAGAACGCTCAATGGTTTCACCAGCAAGCAAGGAAAATCGTTCTCCGCAGCCATTGCCTTTGACGAGAATTTCAACACGAAATTCGTCTTTGCAGAGCGCAAAACAGCAGAAAAGCGAGGAAATGTGAAGAGATACAAGAAATAGTTTGTACCTTTGCCACCGAAACATGGTTCATAAATGGTGTCTTTATTTAGGATGCTTTTATTTACTGTGGATTAAGTGGCGGCACTCGGAGGGATACCGAGTGCCTTTTTCTTGCTTTCACACAAACACCAACCGCCATCCACGGTTTATTATTCACCACTTAATCCATTCAACTGACAAATGAACAGAAAGAAACAGACACAGACAGAGCTGTCCTATTACGGACTGTACCTCTTGAACCACCTCAGAGAGAACCGTTTTCCACAAGCCAACGATGCGGACTTTATCCGCGAACGTGCTGACCATGCCGCAGAAGTATATGAGCAGGCACGGCGTGATGCCCTCTTTGCCGATGCGGCACAAGAGCTTGCCATGTCAGCATTGCTGAAAGGTCTCCGCTTTTCCAAGTACAGCATCCTGTACGATGTTGTTGACAGTGAGTTTCCCCTGGAGGTAGCAGTAGAAGATCAGGAAGCGTTTGTCAAGAACCTCCTGCCTTTGGTTGACAACGTGTATTCCATTTACGACCTCACCGATGACGATTTTGCCCAGTCACCGGACTACGACCAGCTCTATACAGAGTTGACTGGAGCCGTAGCTCTTTTCATAGAGTCAAATGGCGTACAATAGAAAACAACGTCTGAACGATAACATCAAGGCGATAGAGACAGCATTCATCCTTGACAGGGAACTGCGCACGCCGACCGCCCGTGAGCGTCTCCTTCTGGAGCGTTACTGCGGATTCGGAGGATTGAAGTGCATCCTGAACCCTGCCAGGGAACTGGCGGATGCCGTCCATTGGGCAAAGTCAGACCTTGAATTGTTTGCTCCAACGGTGGAGCTGCATAGACTTATCCGTGAAAACAGCAAGAATGAAAGCGAGTACAAACAGTTGATGGACAGCCTGAAACAGTCTGTCCTCACGGCATTCTACACGCCGTCAGCCGTTACGGAGGCTCTGACGGATGTGTTGAAAGAGCATCAGGTCATCCCCGAAAAGGTGCTTGAACCCTCGGCAGGAATCGGTGCCTTTGTCGATTCCGTCTTGGATAACAATCCCAAGGCAGACATTATGGCATTTGAAAAAGACCTGCTTACGGGAAAGATACTCCGCCATCTGCACCCGGAGCAGAAAGTGCGCATAGAGGGATTCGAGAAGATAGAAAAGCCTTTCAATGACTACTTCGACCTCGCCATCTCAAATATTCCCTTTGGCGATGTTGCCGTGTTTGATCCGTCCTATACAGCCATGAAAGGCATGAGGGCACTTGTCACCAGACGCATACACAACTACTTCTTTGTCAAGGCTCTTGATACGGTAAGGGATGGTGGGTTGGTTGCCTTCATCACCTCACAAGGCGTATTGAATGCCAAAAACAACAGTGCCGCGCGTTTTATGATGCTCTATCATGCTGATCTCGTGTCAGCGATTCGTCTTCCCAACAACCTGTTCACGGAAAATGCCAACACGGAAGTGGGCAGTGACCTCATCATTCTGCAGAAAAATACCCAAAAGGAGTCGCTGCGAGGAGACGACAACCTGCTTGACACTGTCTATAATGACGAGAACCGCATTCCGACAAACAACTACTTTCTGGAGCATCCGGAACGCATTATCCATACAACGGCAAAGTTGGATACCGACCCATTCGGCAAACCTGCAATGATATACACGCATGAGGATGGTGTGGAAGGCATTGCAGAGGATTTGCGAAAGATGCTCCATGAAGACTTTAAGAAGAACCTCAATTTGAACCGATACTTGGGAATAGAGGAAACAAAGGCTGAGGAAGTTAAGGAGGTTGAAGAAACAGAAAAGATAGAAAAAACAGAGAAGATGAAGCCTTCCATTGAGGAAAAGCAGAACGATACGGTAGTATCCTTGCAAAAGCAGGAAAAGCCTACTGATGATGCTGAGCTATCCCAAAAGTCCAATCATCAGCAGCCACCAGTCCAAATGACGCTGTTTGACCTTTGGGGAATGGAAGAAGAAAACCGTCTGACTGTCCATGCTACGAAGAAGAAAGCAGAGGTAACAGTGGGTGCTGCCGCCAAGAAAGTGTCAAGGAAGAGAGCAAGTCCGTTGGTAAAAAGCGTCAATCAGACTTTTGAAGTTGTGACAAAGCCTGTGGAAAAAGAAGAAAAGCCTTCGTTGACAGATGCAAAAGAGCAGGAAACAACACAGGAGGCAAAACCAATCCTGCCTGGTGATGAACCATACGCAAGCATCTCTTGGGAAGAGAATCCGCCAATCAACGGCTTTTACGAGATGATGATGACCATGGCTCCCGAAGACAGGGTGATGCTGCGCCAAAAGGCGGAACTGCACCGTCAGGAACAACTCAAGGCTTTGGGCGTTGAAGATACGCTTGATCCGAAGTTCAAGCCGCCGATGGAACCGATAGAAGTTCTCAAAGTTCAAATCGGGCATGGACAGTCAAAAGGGAATGAGCCAAAAGAAGATTCCAAGACTCAGAACACATTGAAAGAAACAAATCATGAGCGGGAACAACAAAAAGAGCAAGAAAGAAAGCGGGAAGAGCAGGCAAGGAAGAAAGAGGATGCTATGAAGCCCCGTCCATTTGATGAGAAACAGGAAAGTTTTCATCGTGAGGGTTCTATGGTGCTCGACTCTGCCAGAAATATCGGTGTATTGAAAGACCTTACCAAGTATGGTGCTACCTTCATGCCGTTGGATCTGAATATGGAGCAGAAAGAAAAGGCTGTCTTGTATATCGCCCTCCGTGATGCCTATCAGAAACTTTACACCTATGAAGCGGAAGAACAGACGGAAAACAAGCAGATGCGTGAGAGTCTGAATGTCTATTATGACGCTTTCTTCATCCGCTTCGGCAACCTCAATGCCAAGCAGAACGTGAAGTTCATCCTCATGGATGCCTCAGGGCGCGACATGCTGTCGTTGGAACGGGTAGAAAACGGACAGTTCACAAAATCAGACATCTTCGACCACCCGGTCTCTTTTTCGCTTGACGAGGTCAGCCATGTCGATTCTCCAGAGGAAGCGCTCACCGCCTCGCTCAACAAGTTCGGCCGTATCGACTTGCCGTATATGACTGAATTATCGGATATGCCGGAACAGGAACTGACGGAAGCGCTTAAAGGACGCATCTATTACAATCCACTCATAGATGGCTACGAGATAGCCGACCGCTTCATTGCTGGCAATGTCATAGAGAAAGCGGAGCGTATAGAAGAATGGCTGAAGGAAAATCCAGACCATGCAATCGTGAGGGAGTCGTTGGAAGCCTTGAAGGCAAGCATTCCCGAACCGATAGCCTTTGAGGACCTGGACTTCAACTTCGGTGAGCGTTGGATACCTACAGGTGTGTATTCCGCTTACATGAGCCACCTCTTCAATACACAGGTCAGCATCGTCTATTCCGACAGCATGGACGAATATTCGGCAAAATGCAGTATGAAGACCATGGCCATCACGGATGAGTATATGGTGAAGGGATATTACCGCCACTATGACGGCATGAGTCTTCTGAAACATGCCCTGCATAACACCTGTCCCGACATGATGAAGAGCATCGGTGAGGATGAACACGGCAACGACATCAAGGTGCGTGACAGCGAGGGCATACAGCTTGCCAATGCCAAGATTGACGAAATCCGCAACGGGTTCTCTGAATGGCTGGAGGAGCAGTCTGACTCCTTTAAGGAACGCTTGACCACGATGTACAACCGGAAGTTCAACTGCTTCGTGCGTCCGAAGTATGACGGTTCTCACCAGACCTTCCCCGGTCTGGATCTGAAAGCCCTTGGCGGAAAGTATGGTGTCAAGAGTGTGTACCCAAGTCAGAAGGACTGTGTATGGATGCTTTTGCAGAACGGCGGCGGGATATGTGACCATGAGGTGCTGCGCCCATAAGGGCATACTGTAAATGTAGGTTTGGCAACCTACCCAGCAAGGGTTTTCTACGCTGGTCATCAGCCAACTTATCCACTTAGCTGAAAAGCGGTGGGGAGTGTAGCATGTTGGAAACGGCATAAGTCGGCTAACTATCATGCCGCTACTGAATGTCAAGATGAAACGATGAATACGAGGATGAAGACTATACTGTTTGAACGACAGTCCAAGACGTTAGTTGGTAAACACAGACCTAAGATAGTTATAAAGGTCTGTCTGCAATACTTCCACTTTCCGACTTCGAGTGCGAGAGCAGAAAACCGATTGCAGGTCAGCCGCAATAAGCGGAAAAGGACGAAAATCGCATCCGACAATTCATCAAGCCAATAGTTACAGTATTGTTTAAATGGGGATTACCTAAACCGAAGTGCCAACAAATGGCTATAGGAAGTGGGTTCTTTGAAAATTCGGCAAGGTAACAGAGTCTCCGTAGTAGTCCGAGCAAGGGAAAGCCTTGTACATGGCGAAGGGAGACAGTGTGTTATTTTTAATATGTTAAATGAATGATGTGTGAGACATTATGAGAAATTCAGAAAATGTATTAAACAGTCTGGCTGGGCATAGCCAAGACCTAAGCTACAAGTTTGAAAGACTTTACAGACTGTTGTTCAATGAGAATCTGTTTGCAGAAGCCTATCAACGGTTGTCCCGAAATCCAGGCAACTGCACAAAAGGAACTGACGGACAGACAATAGACGGAACAAGCATAAAGCGCATCCGTGACCTCATAGAACAACTAAAGGATGAAAGCTATCGTCCTTGTCCTGCAAGAAGAATATACATACCCAAAAAGAATGGAAAACTTCGTCCGTTGGGTATCCCTTCTTTCAAGGACAAGCTCGTTCAAGAAGTAGTAAGAATGATACTCGAAGCAATTTACGAGGGACACTTTGAGGATTGCTCGCATGGTTTTAGACCACACAGAGGGTGTCATACTGCTATGGCTTCCTTGCAAAAGGGAGGTTCGGGAACAAGATGGTTCATAGAGGGTGACATCAAGGGATTCTTTGACAACATCAACCATGATGTTCTCATAAGCATTCTTAGTGAACGCATCCACGATGAGAGGTTTTTGCGACTGATACGAAAATTCTTGAAAGCGGGTTACTTGGAACAGTGGGAATACAAGAACTCCTATATCGGCACTCCACAAGGCGGTATCATCAGTCCTATCTTGGCGAATGTCTATTTGGACAAGCTCGACAAATTCATGTTGAGATATATCGAGACATTTAACAAGGGTAAAGCACGTCAACGCAACCCTGAATACAAGAGGGTTGCCAATCGTAAAGACAAACGAGTAAAGAAACTGAAGAATGAACAGGACGAGCAGAAGAAAGGTGTTTTACGTTCAGAGATAGCATCCCTGCATCGTGAAATGCAACGACTTCCTGCAACTCTTGACATGGATGAAAACTTCAAGAGGATGAAATACGTACGGTATGCAGACGATTTTCTGATTTGTGTTATTGGAAGCAAAGCTGACTGCCAAAATGCAAAAGAAGATATTAAAAACTTCTTGCAGGAACAGCTGAAACTTCAACTTTCAGACGAGAAGACACTTATCACAAATGCTCATGATACAGCAAAATTTCTTGGATTTGAAGTCACTGTCCGCAGTACAAACAAAACGAAAAAGGATTACAGAGGGATTCCGATTCGCTCCCTTGACCATAAGGTCGTCTTATTGTTGCCATTTGAGGCAATGAGAAAGAAACTGCTGGACTACGATGCCATGCGCATTGTAATCAAAGATGGCAAGGAAGTATGGGAGTCAACTTCTCGTCCCTATCTTCGTAGTAATGACGACCTTGAAATTCTGAACCGTTACAATTCAGAAATCAGAGGTATCTACAACTACTATTGTATTGCTAACAATGTCAACATTCTCAACAGTTTCTATGGAATCATGAAAGAGAGTATGTACAAGACATTCTCGTCAAAGTACGAATCTACCGTAAGAAAGATTGTCAACAAGTATTGTAAGGACAAGATTTTCACGGTAAGATACCAAAACAAAAAAGGTGAATGGTTGGAACGTACCTTATATCATGGTGGATTTAGGTTGAACAAGGAAGCGCGCATTGACAATGCACACATTATGCCCAATTACTATGGAATGGAGAGTACAAGCCTTATGGCTCGCTTGAAAGCCCATAAATGTGAATATTGTGGAGCTGAGGACAATCTGAAAATGATACACGTCCGCAAGCTCAAAGATTTGAAAGGCAAAGAAGCATGGGAGAAACTCATGATTGCCCGACAAAGAAAAACAATCGCAGTTTGCGAGAAATGTTATAACAAAATTCATGGAAATAAATAGACTGACAATAACCACGGAGAGCCGTATACTTGGAGACGAGTACGTACGGTTCGGCGGCGAGTACATTGAAACCTGCTTCCATAAAGGGAAGAAAGGCGCATTGTGCTTAGCCATTGGAACTGGCAAAACCCTCATCATGTGCATGGCTGCGCATGAGATGAAACGCCTCGGTATGGCTCACAAGCCGATGATTATCGGGCTGAAAGCCAATGTCGCGGAGATAGCTGCCACCTATCAGACAGCTTATCCAAATGCGAGGATACTCTATGCCTCGGAGAAGGACTTTTCCACCAAGAACCGTGTCAGTTTCTTCAACAACATTAAGAACAACGACTACGACTGTGTAATCATGTCGCATGACCAGTTCGGGAAGATACCGCAATCGCCAGAACTCCAGCGGCAGATATTGCAGGCGGAGCTTGATACCGTGGAGGAAAACTTGGAGGTGATACGTACGCAGGGCAAGGACGTGTCGAGGGGAATGCTCAAAGGACTGGAAAAGCGAAAGTTCAACTTGGAGGCAAAGTTGCAGAAGATAGCCTATAGCATCGAGCAGCGCACCGATGATGTGGTGGACTTCCGCATGATGGGCATCGACCACTTGTTTGTGGACGAGAGCCACCAGTTCAAGAACCTCATGTTCAACACCAGACACGACCGTGTGGCAGGACTCGGCAACAGCGAGGGAAGCCAGAAGGCGCTCAACATGCTCTTTGCTATCCGTACCATACAGGAGCGGACAGGCAGAGATCTGGGAGCGACATTCCTGTCGGGAACAACTATCAGCAACTCACTGACTGAGTTGTATCTGCTCTTCAAGTACCTGCGCCCCAAGGAACTGGAGCGTCAGGACATCCGCTGCTTCGATGCGTGGGCGGCAATCTTCGCCAAGAAGACTACCGACTTCGAGTTTAACGTCACCAACAACATCGTACAGAAGGAACGTTTCAGATACTTCATCAAGGTACCGGAGCTTGCTGCCTTCTACAACGAGATAACCGACTATCGCACGGCGGAGGCGGTTGGTGTGGACAGACCACAGAAGAACGAGATTCTTCATAACATACCACCGACACCCGAGCAGGAGGACTTCATCCAAAAGCTGATGGAGTTTGCCAAGACGGGCGATGCTACCATCCTCGGCAGACTGCCATTGTCGGAAACAGAGGAAAAGGCGAAGATGCTCATAGCCACGGACTATGCCCGAAAGATGGCGCTCGACATGCGCATGATAGACCCGACTTGTGAGGACCATCCCGACAACAAGGCAAGCCATTGTGCCAAGATGATAGCCGACTACTATCACCGTTACGACGGTCATAAGGGGACGCAGTTCGTATTCTCAGATTTGGGAACATACCAACCGGGCGAATGGAACGTGTATTCAGAAATCAAGCGTAAGCTGATAGAGGATTATGGAATACCCTCGTCAGAGATTCGCTTCATTCAGGAATGCAAGAACGAGAGGGCAAGAAAGGCGGTGATAGCGGCCATGAACGAGGGCTCGGTACGTGTGTTATTCGGCTCCACATCCATGTTGGGTACAGGTGTAAACGCACAAAAACGGTGTGTAGCTATCCATCATTTGGATACACCGTGGGTGCGACATGAAGTCGCATAGATAATTGTTGGAATGATACTTTAAGTAT
>OFMV01002151.1_pt1 | contig 13667 bp, 9 predicted proteins | sample 1541881 | NCBI WGS metagenome assembly OFMV01 (sample SAMN04209220, study PRJEB22552) | human gut metagenome | biome: gut; material: feces | host: Homo sapiens | place: USA: Oklahoma
AACCGACAATCTATTTGTTCCTATCTTATGCGATGCTATCAGAATGGCTGGAATCAATGTAAGATACTCCCAAAAAGAATTCTGGGAATCGGATACGACTTATGACATCATCCATTTCCAATGGCCGGAAGAACTGGTGGGATGGACATGCAAAGACCCCGACGTCATCCGCCGCCTGAAAGAACGCATTGATTTTTTCCGCTCGCGAGGAACTCATTTCATATACACACGGCACAACATTCACCCCCACTATGCAAATGATATCATCAGCCGGGTCTACGACATAATCGAATCGGAGAGTGACACCGTAGTGCACATGGGACATTACAGCCAGACAGAATTCATACAAAAATATCCCGACAGCAGGAACGTCATCATCCCGTACCACATCTACCAATACACCTACAAAGAAGATATCAGCATAGAGCGCGCGCGCCAATATCTGAACCTGCCACAAGAAGCATTCGTCGTCACCGCCTTCGGGAAATTCCGCAACCGGGAAGAAAGACGTATGCTGCTCGGAGCGTTCCGCGACTGGGACAAAGAACGGAAACTACTGATAGCCCCTCGCTTATGCCCCTTTTCAAGGCGCAATAACTATGGCAGAAATATCCTCAAACGATGGGCTTCCCGAATTGGCTACTATGTCCTCATGCCGTTGTTAAACCGTATGTTCAGACTACAAGCGGGAGCCAACGACGAACCGATAGACGAGTGCGACCTCCCTTATTATATGTCTGCCTCTGACGTGATATTCATCCAAGAAAGAAATGCACTAAACTCCGTAAATATTCCTCTTGCTTTTCTTTTCCACAAGATAGTCGTAGGACCAAATACCGGCAATATAGGCGAACTATTAAAAAACACAGGCAATCCGACTTTCAATCCGAATCATAAAGCCGATATCATACGGGCACTGAAAATGGCCTGGCAGTTATCTACTTGGGGAAAAGGAGAAATGAACTATACCTATGCACTAGAAAACATGAGTATAGATAAAGTGGGCAAACAATATGCCGAAGTATATAGAGATTTGAACAGCAGATTGTAATGCTGCTGCCAGTATCAATAATTTATCAGAATACGAAATGCATGAAATATAATGAAATAAAAGTCAGTGTCGTCATTCCTGTCTATAACACTGAAAAATATGTTCGTCAAGCAGTAGAAAGCGTGATGTATCAAAGCTTGAAAGAACTGGAAATAATAGTTGTAGATGACGGATCAACAGACAAAAGTTTAAGTATAGTAGAAAAACTGGGTGACACTGACAAACGTATACAAATATATACACAAGCGAATCAGGGACAATCAATTGCGCGTAACAGAGGGATCTCACACGCACACGGAGAATATATCTATTTTATGGATAGCGACGATCTGCTGGAAGAAGATGCTTTGGAATTGTGTTATCATAAATGCAAAGAAGAAAAACTTGATTTTGTATTTTTTGATGCTTTAGTTTTCTTTGAAAACAACGTTGAAAATGCTCCAACACTGAATTACAAACATACAGAGAAATTAGAAGACAAAATCTATACCGGCCAGGAAGCACTTGAAATTCAATTACAGAATAAAGAATATACTCCTTCCGTTTGCCTGCACTTTATTCATAGAAACGTGATAGAAAAACATAATCTATCATTTTATCCCGAAATCGTACACGAAGACCAACTGTTTACTACCTTGCTTTATCTACAAAGCACGAAAGCAGCTTGCATTAAACGAACTTTTTTTCATCGTCGTATGAGAAAAGATTCTACAATGACGAGTAAATTCGCAATGCGGAACATAAAAGGATATCTTGTCGTCACAGAAGAGATTCTTAGCTTTAGAAGACAGACTACCGAAGATAAAAATAAAGAAATTATTGATTTATATTTATCTCAAATGCTTGACGCTGCCATGTGGCAAGCACATTCACTAAAATTACCGGAGCGGATCAAACTCGCACGGTTGTGCCTGCAAAAATATAAAAAGTATGTATCGACAAAAACGATAGGGGCATTACTTTTCAAATTCCTATTTATAAACCATAAAAAAACGGTCGACAATGGCTAGCAACATTAAAAATCAACTCTTTTCAGGAGTGTTCTATACCGCACTGGCCAAATACAGCGGCATTGTCATTTCTCTTGTAATAGCAGGAATACTGGCCCGCCTCCTATCTCCGGACGACTTCGGAATCGTAGCCGTTGCCACCGTAATCATCGCTTTTTTCAGCCTCCTCACCGATATGGGAATATCTCCCGCTATCATACAGCACAAATCACTGACAAAAGATGAACTATCAACTATTTTCTCGTTTACCGTATGGACCGGCATCGGAATCAGCATCTTGTTTTTTGCAGCTTCATGGATGATTGCCGACTATTACGAAAGCGAAATCCTGCGGACACTGTGTCAACTGCTGTCCGTTAATCTATTCTTTGCCTCCGCCACCATCGTGCCGGGAGCACTATTCTATCGGAACAAGGAATTCAAATTCATCGCTATCCGTAGTTTCGTTATCCAGATTTCCGCAGGTGCGGCAGCCGTGACTGCCGCCCTCTGCGGAGCAGGATTATATGCACTGATTATCAACCCAATAATATCCAGCATACTCATATTCGTCATCTCCTACCAGCGCTATCCGCAACGACTGCGTTTCACGCTGGGGCTGACGGCGCTCCGGAAGATATTCTCCTATTCCGCCTACCAGTTTCTATTCAACGTCATCAACTACTTCAGCCGCAATCTGGACAAATTACTGATTGGCAAATACATGAGTATGTCCGACCTCGGATATTACGAAAAATCCTATCGCCTGATGATGCTTCCCTTGCAAAACATCACCCAGGTCATCACTCCTGTAATGCACCCCATCTTCAGTGATTTCCAAAATGACAAAGCAAAACTAGCCACCTCTTATGAACGTATTCTCCGATTCCTCGCTTTCATCGGATTGCCTCTTAGCGTGCTGCTCTTCTTTACAGCAGAGGAAGTAACGTTGATTATTTTTGGAGTCCAATGGCTGCCCTCCGTACCCGTTTTTCGGCTACTCTCCCTGTCCGTAGGAATTCAGATCATACTCTCCTCGTCCGGTTCCATCTTTCAGGCGGCAGGCGATACACGGAGCTTATTTGTATGCGGAGTGTTCTCGTCTGTGCTCAACGTGACAGGCATACTGCTCGGAATCTTCTATTTCGGAACGCTGACAGCAGTGGCTAGTTGCATTGTGGTGACGTTCTCCATCAACTTTATACAATGTTACTGGCAAATGTACCGGATAACCTTCCGTCGAAGTGCGTGGCCATTCATTCGTCAGCTTATTTCTCCGTTCATCATTAGCATTTTGATAGCATTAGCCCTCATTCCCATGCAGTATGCACTGGAAGGGATGAATATTTTTGTGACAATTATAGCCAAAAGTATCGTTAGTTTTATTATCTTTGGCATTTATATACAAATGACGCATGAGTATGACATTATCGGCAAAGTGCGAAGCATCCTGTGTAAGAGATAATAAAAAGAACAGAATAAACAATATATAGAGATTTGAGCAACCAATGAAAGCCTTATTCCTTATATTCCACGGCTTCGACAAAGCCAACGGAATTAGCAAAAAAATACACTATCAGGTAAAAGCCCTCAAAGAATGTGGGTTAGATGTTCGTTTATGTTATTATGACATAAGCCCTTCCGGTGAACGCCGCTGGATGGCAGACAATGCAGTGATTGCTGAATTGGGACAAGGAGTGTTTGCGAAAATTCGGAAACGGTTGGGCCTAAACTGCATAGCAAACTACGTACTTCGCGAAAATATACATTTTGTCTACATCCGTTCATATCATAATGCAAACCCTTTCACCATAAATATGGTGAAACGTATGAAGAAAAAAGGAGCAAAAGTGGTCATGGAGATACCGACTTTTCCTTACGATCAAGAGTACATCACATGGCCTATGAAATTCAAAAGGCTCACAGATCGTTGTTTTCGTCATCGCCTGGCCTCTTTCCTTAATGGAATAGTCACCTTTTCAAACGCTAAAAATATCTTTGGCGAACGAACAATCCGCATATCTAACGGAATTGATTTTGATGCCATTCCTATGAAGAAACAAATGAATGACACGACACATGAGCTACATTTAATAGGAGTAGCTGAAGTACACTATTGGCATGGATTCGATCGACTTATCCGTGGATTAGCTGAATATTATTGTACGAATCCTGACTACAAAGTTTATTTTCATATCGTGGGACCATTATCCGGCGAACGTGAAAAGCAAGAAATCCTTCCCGTCATTCGTGATAATAAACTAGAATCTTATGTTATCCTCCATGGACCACAGCATGATCAGCAACTTGACGCCATGTTTGAGCAGGCAGATTTTGCTATCGGTAGTTTAGGCCGACACCGCAGTGGTATCACACATATCAAAACTTTAAAAAATCGCGAATATGCTGCACGAGGATTGGCATTTACTTATTCAGAAATCGACGAAGATTTTGATAAGATGCCTTACATTTGGAAAGCACCACCAGATGAATCACCTATTAATATTCAACAGTTAATCAGCTTTCAAAAGTCTCTGACTATGACTCCGCAGAATATTAGAGAATCTATCCGTCCATTGTCCTGGACAGCGCAAATGAAAAAAGTCATCGATGAATTGGACATCAGACCACAGCATACAATACTTGAAAAGTAATCCGATGAATAAAAAAGTAAAAATAGCCTATTGCATCCCCTCGCTCTATTATCCTAGTGGAATGGAACGTGTACTTACACTAAAAGCAAACTATTTTGCAGAACATTTAGGGTATGACATACACATCATATTGACCGATGGAAAAGGAAAAGAACCTTACTATAAATTGTATCCATCCATCACCACCCATCAGCTCGACATCAACTATGACGAATTGTATGGCCTTTCCTTACCGAAACGAATTCACCGATATTGGAGCAAACAGAAATTGTTTAAAAAAAGGCTGGAGACATGCCTCAATGAGATTGAACCGGACATTACCATCTCTCTCTTACGACGTGATATAAACTTCATCAATAAGATGAAAGACAAAAGCATTAAGCTTGGAGAAATCCACTTCAACAAGTCCAATTACCGGGAATTCAGCGACAACTGTCTTCCTGGTATCATTCAGCGTGCCGTCAAGCAATACTGGATGTGGCAACTCATCAGGCAGGTGCGACAACTCAAAAGTTTTGTCGTCCTTAGCCATGAAGATGCTGCCGAATGGACAGAGCTCAATAATGTAACCGTAATCTACAATCCACTCCCGTTTTTGCCGGAACAACAATCGGATAACACCCCCAAACAGGTCATTGCCGTAGGCAGATATGTCCCTCAAAAAGGATTTGACCGTTTAATATCTGCTTGGAGCATTGTCAATAAAAAACACCCGGACTGGATTCTCCGTATCTATGGTGATGGTATGCGGGAACAACTTCAGAACCAAATCTACGAACTAGGAATTAGCCCCAGTTGTATTCTGGAGCATAGCACACCGGATATTGTCGATAAGTACTGTAAAAGTTCTATCTTCGTCCTTTCTTCGCGTTATGAGGGATTTGGCATGGTTATTATAGAAGCAATGGCATGTGGAGTACCTCCCGTCTCATTTACATGCCCCTGCGGACCGCGTGATATCATCAGCGACGGAATAAACGGACTATTAGTAGAAAACGGTAATATAGAGGGATTAGCAGAGAAAATCTGCTATCTGATAGAAAACGAAAATGTACGACGAGAAATGGGACGGCAAGCTCGAATGGATATAGAACGTTTCAGGATCGAACCAATCGCAGAACAATGGAAAACATTGTTTGAAAGTATCATTGAAAAAAATAAAGATTTATGAAATGGTATACTAAATATCTGCAAGTTTACGAACAACCTTTCGATTCAGCACCAAAGGAAGCAGTAGATTTCGTAAAAACTAAATTGCAGAAATTATCGGAAAACAAACAACCCTTAGCATCTGTCATTCTCATCTGCTATAATGAAGAAAAGCGTTTGCTAAGTTGCTTATGGTCGCTTTGTGACAACATCTGTGACTTTCCGATTGAAATTCTGGCTGTCAACAACAATTCTTCCGATCGAACTGAAAGTGTGCTCCAACAGTTGGGAGTCACTTATTTCAATGAGCTTAAGAAAGGACCGGGACATGCCCGCCAATGCGGATTAAACCAAGCAAAAGGAACATACCATATCTGTATTGACACCGATACCATGTACCCGAACAATTACATCAAGACACATGTAAAAAAACTAATGCAACCAAACGTAGTCTGCACGTTCAGCCTTTGGAGCTTTATTCCTGATGAGCAACACTCTAAATGGGGATTATGGTGGTATGAATCATTAAGAGACTTTTACCTGCGCATTCAAGCCATACAGCGTCCGGAACTTTGTGTACGCGGCATGACATTCGCATTCAAAACAGAATTAGGCAAGCAGTTAGGATTCCGCACAGATATCATTCGTGGTGAAGACGGCTCACTGGCTTTAGCGATGAAACCTTACGGAAAACTCGTCTTTATCCATTCTTCAAAAGCACGGGTTATAACCGGATATGGAACAGTAGGAGCAGATGGAGGACTGTTTAAAAGCTTCAAAGTGCGTTTTATCAAAGGATTAAAAGGTATTGGAGGATTATTCACCAGAAAGAAAAAATATAAAGATAAAGACAATAATTTAATCAAATAAGCAAATGAAAATAATAAGAAAAATTATTCTAGTTGTTATTTGTGTAATATTAGTTGACTATATATACCAGTATAATCAATTTCAAAAGTATAATCAGGCTCCATTAATTATCAAGACTCCGGAAGGTAGTAACCAACCCTATCACCCATCAGTAATATACATTCCGGAAGGATGGAATGGATATAAATACTGGATGGCGGAAACTCCATATCCCTTAGGTGAGGATGGTGATTGGAAAGGATTGCCTCCATATAGAGAACGATGGGAAAATCCATGTGTGCATGTATCTAAAGACGGAATACATTGGAACGATTTTGAGGACTCTCAAAATCCAATAGATGATTTAGACGAAAACAATATTATAAATAAAGATTATTTTTCAGACCCACATTTAGTCTTTTATAAAGATACTTTAGAGTGCTGGTACCGCATCAGCCATCAAAAAAATAATGCTACTTATATATTACGCAAATATACTCTCAATGGAAAAGACTGGTCTCCCCGAGAGGTGATGATAAATCTACAAGATACCTCTATCATAAAAAATGAAACAGGTAATATGGTTATAAGCCCTGCGATACATAAAGGTACTAATGGATATGTAATGTGGTATGTGAACAGTATAGAAAAGCCAAGAGAAATCTGTAGAAGTTTTTCTACAGATGGGAAAAAGTGGAGCAAAAAAGAAACATGTCATCTACCTGACAATTCTGTTACCCCTTGGCATATTGATTTAGCATATATAGACAAAATATATTATCTAGTTATATATGATTATGATACTAATAACCTAGTATTATACTCCAGTTCCGACGGCTTATCATTTAACAACAAAAAATATATATTATCCAAAGCTCCAATGCTGGGTTCTTTTTATTCCTATGGTTTATATCGAAGTTCACTTATTAAGGACAATGAAAAATATAAGCTATATTTTAGTGCTTTTGAGAAAAAAACTGCTATAGGACTAATGGAAGGAAATTCAATAAGTACATTACATGCTACTTCTGCAGAGGGAAATTTTATATCTTTCTGCAAATTTCCAATTGTATATTTGAGGAATAAAAAACAGTCGCTAAAGGAATTATTTCAATAGCATAGTTGAAAACAAACAATATAATTATGATTGGCGGCACCTTAAGCGTATTTAAAAGTATTTGCAGACAAAATAGTGAGATAGAAATATGAATATAAAATTATTAATCAAACAATTTACATTCCCCTTGTCGTTAATATTACTATGCTATATTAATTTACAATACATGCACTACTCAATTCTTATTGATAAATATTCTCTTACTCCATTCTCATATCTGGAGAATATCATTCATGCTTTTATCGATATATGCCTATTATTCTTTATTCCACTTTATCTAATTGGAAAAAAGACTTATTTATTTTTCATTCCATATACTATCATTACAATACTGGTAATTGTAAATGTATCTTATAGTAGATTCTTCTACACATATATGCCTCCAATATTATATGGAGAATTCAACAATCTTGACGGACTATCAGCTAACGTATTTGCAACTATTAGGTTCTCTGACATTACAATACTAATAACAACTCTTGCAAGTATCTTATCTTATAAACAATTTCATAGAGCTTATTCTGAAATAAGAAGAAAGACACGAAGAATCTTTTCCCTTTACATATTAGGAATTGCATTTATTTTATTAGGAGGATTAATAGCTACAGCAACAATACATTGGTCATCATTAAACTACAAGTATGTTCACCCTTTTAAAAATAGTCCAACAGAAAGTATATTCAAATTCGGAATAATTTATGGGACCATTATACAATGTGCATCAAACAACAAACAAGACTGTAACCCAGAGGAAGTGGCAAAACTGGAACCATTCTTTTACGAATCAAAATATAGTATTGAATATCCACCAAAAGAAAATATTATTCTCATTATAGTAGAATCCCTTCTTTCGTTCCCTACAGATCTAAAAATAAATGGAATAGAAATTACTCCTACCCTCAACAAATTAGTAGAAAAAGGAGCATACTACAATAATAACATGACTTCTCTGATACAATTAGGCGAATCGAGCGACGGACAATTCACATACCTCAACGGACTTATACCCAAAACAAAAGGTGTTACCATTTACGATTATTTTAATAATACTTTCGTGTCCTTGCCCAAACTTTTAAAGAAACAAAAACCTGGAATCGAATGTAGAATGGTTATTCCTACTTCATCTAAAACATGGAGACAAGATGGAGTATGTATCCAATATGGGTTTGATAAACTCTATTCACGAAAGGAATATACATTGAGTAATTATAAAGAAAATTGGTTAAATGATAAGCTTCTTTTTGAATATGCAGCAAGCATAGACAAAAATAGCAAACAACCTTTTTTCTCACTTATCCTCACATCATCAACGCATTCTCCATATACCAAAGCAGTTGAAGACTACCTCATTCCATTCCCTGACACATATTCAGAAGAATTAAAAAATTATCTATCTAATGTGCATTATATGGATAAATACTTAGGTAAGTATTTGAATTTCTTAAAAGAAAATCATCTTTACCACAATTCTCTAATTATAATAGCCAGTGACCATTCCATTTCAAATGACTGGCTTAAATCCAAAGAAGAAGATAATGTTTCTTTTCAAATCCCATTGTATATTGTAAACTCTCCACAAAAGATCGACAAAACAAGCGATTATGTTATCACGCAAGCTGATTTATTTCCAACCCTTCTTGATTTGGGGGGTATTCATTCTGAATGGAGAGGAGTAGGAAATAGCTTACTTTGCCCTGATTCCATTTTGAACACCGAAAGAGAAAAAAAACGAATAATATATAGAGAAAAAATTTCTGATATTATATTAGATAGTGATTATTTTAAAGGAAAGAAAATATCTAAATAAATACAGCTATGAACGAAATCATCACTCTTTGTCTTGAAATAATTTTCTGGTTTGCCTTGTTCATTGTGTTCTACACATATCTGGGCTACGGAATTGTGCTTTACGTTCTCGTCAAGTTGAAAGAACTTTTCGTGAAGCCTGTGAAGCGTTCGTTGCCGGCATCGGACGCTGGTTTGCCGGAAGTGACTCTCTTCATTACAGCATTCAATGAAGAAGATGTTATAGACGAAAAGATGGAGAACAGTCTTGAACTGGACTACCCTGCGGACAAACTGCATATCGTATGGGTGACAGACGGAAGCAACGACGGTACGAACGAACGACTGAAAACCCGTTGGCAGGGAAAAGCGACCATACACTTCCAACCCCTACGACAGGGTAAGACAGCCGCAATGACACGTGGAATGACGCTGGTGGACACTCCGCTCGTCGTCTTTACGGATGCTAACACTATGGTAAACCGGGAAGCAATACAGGAAATCGTACTTGCTTTCCAAGACCCGAAAGTGGGCTGCGTGGCCGGCGAAAAACGGATCGCCGTACAGACCAAAGACGGAGCCGCTGCCGGTGGGGAAGGTATTTACTGGAAATACGAATCAACACTGAAAGCACTTGACGCCCGCCTCTACTCTGCTGTAGGAGCAGCAGGCGAACTATTTGCCGTGCGTCGTGAACTATTCGAAGCAATGGAACCGGATACGTTGCTCGATGATTTTATTCTTTCGCTCCGGATCACCATGAAAGGTTATACCATTGCTTATTGCACCAATGCTTACGCCATCGAAAGCGGTTCGGCAGATATGCGCGAAGAAGAAAAGCGGAAAGTGCGCATCGCTGCGGGAGGATTGCAGTCCATCTGGCGACTTCGTCCGTTGCTGAATCCTTTCCGCTACGGGACACTTAGCTTTCAATATACGTCTCACCGGGTATTGCGATGGTCTATTACTCCGTTCCTGTTGTTTGCTCTCTTCCCGCTGAATATTGCGATTCTGCTGTTAGGCGGTTCCGCGATATTCTACGGAGTGCTGCTTGCCATGCAGGTTCTTTTTTACGGATTGGGATATTGGGGATATTATCTATCCACCAAACAGATAAAAAACAAGTTGCTTTTTATCCCCTACTATTTCTTATTTATGAATGTCAATGTGCTGAAAGGCATCCGTTATCTGAAAAAGAAAAAAGGAAGCGGAGCCTGGGAAAAGGCGAAACGCGCTGAAAAGTAAAACAAATGCTATTATCTTTTGTTATCCTTACTATAAGACATTAGTCTCTATCATCTAATAAAAAACAGACATGAACAGAATATTACATGATGCGAATAACGCACAAAGAATATTGAAACTGACGGCAGATACAATGCTATTGGTTGACAGGCACGGAGTCTGCGTAGACATTGAGCCTCATTGTGATCTATTGTTTCTGCAAGAGGATATACTTTTAGGAAAAAATATATTTGAGCTTTTACCAGAATATACGAGAGAGAGGGTGATGCCCATCTTCCAGATTGTACTCGAAGAACAAAGAAGCATCAGCAAGAACTTCAAGTTGGTGCTGAAAGGCGAAACTTTTTACTTCAAATGCCTCATGTTCCCTTATGACGGTATGGTGCTTTGCCAATATCGCGACATCACGCAAAGAAGCAACGTAAAAAGACAGTTGGAACAGGCAAATCTCACCCTGCGGGCTATCCAAAAGGTAGCCCAGATAGGACAATGGACGTACAATACGAAACAGAATATTTTTCATTATCTTGGATATACCGGTGTTTTGTGCGAGGAAAATGTGCAAAACCTTGCCATTGAGAAATATGTGGAACTGATTGTAGAAGAAGACCGTCAGAGTTTTATGGAATGGTGTCGGGTGAACGAAAAAGAACTCAACATGGAAAGCATCAGCTACCGTGTCCGCCTGAACGGAGAAATCTTCTATATGCGTATCCAGACTTATCTGCGTGAACAACGCTCCGACGGTAGTTTCAATATCGAAGGCTATATCCAGAACATCACGGACATACAGCATCGTAGAAATGACATCAATACACTGACTCATGCCATCAACAACGCCAAAGAAAGTATCTTTGCCGCCAAGCCCGATGGCACGATTATCTTTGCCAACCGTCGTTTCCTGTACAATCATGGTATTTCAGAAAACGAAGACATCAGTCAATTAAAGATTTACAATGTCGCCGCAGATATGCCTACACAAGAGGCTTGGAACGAACGTTGCAAAGATGTCATACACGGTGGCAGCAGTAACTTTGTGGCTCATCACCCATCTAAAATCAATAAAGGTATATTGGCTTATGAAGGCACGATGTACAACGTGACCAATGATTCCGGAGAAGAAAGTTACTGGTCGTTTGCCCATGATATTTCCGAGAGGATTCGGTACGAAGCCCAAATCAAACGGCTCAACCAAATCATGGATACAACCATCAACAATCTCCCTGCCGGGATTGTAGTGAAGGAAATCAACAACGACTTCCGATACATTTACCGGAATCGGGAGGCCTACAACCGCGATCTTTATAAGAACGACCCTGTCGGCAAGAATGACTTCGATTTCTACCCGCCTATCGTAGCCGAAAAGAAGAGACAAGAAGATATCCAGGTGGCCACCACCGGAAAAGGTCTGCACTGGACTGCTGAAGGAAAGGACAGAAACGGAAACATGATTATCCTCGACAAACGGAAAATCCGGGTGGACGGTGACGAATTGTCTTCGCCTATCATCGTCAGCATCGAATGGGACATCACGGAGCTGGAAATGATAAAACGGGAACTTCAATCGTCGAAAGAGAAAGCGGAAATGTCTGATAGCCTGAAGTCGGCCTTCCTCGCCAATATGAGTCATGAAATACGTACGCCGCTGAATGCTATCGTAGGTTTCTCGCATCTCATTGCCGAAAGCGACGATGCGGAAGAACGGAAGACGTATTATAACATCGTAAACGCGAACAACGAACGTCTCCTGCAACTTATCAACGAGATTCTCGACCTCTCGAAGATTGAATCGGGAACCATCGAGTTTTCCTTCGGACCGGCTAGTCTCCATAATCTCTGCCGGGAAGTGCACGATGCTCATATATTCCGTACTCCGCAGGGAGTAAGCCTTGTCTATGAATCCTCGGACGAAAGTCTGATGATTGAAACGGACAAGAACCGGGTATTCCAGGTGATTTCAAATCTGATTGGAAATGCTGTCAAGTTTACGAAGGAAGGAAGCATCAGTTATGGTTACAAACTGGCGGACAATCAGATTGTATTCCACGTAACGGATACCGGAACAGGAATTGAACCGGAGAAAGTGGGGCGTGTGTTCGAGCGTTTCGCAAAGCTGAACAATCATGCGCAGGGTACAGGATTGGGGTTATCTATCTGTAAGTCTATTGTTGAACGGCTCGGTGGAAAGATTTCCGTCAACTCCGAATTTGGCAAGGGGACGACGTTTACATTTACTTTACCATACACGATTGCAAATCCTGCAAATGTGGATTCTTCAAAGAAAGAGAATGGTGAAGGGAACATTGCTGGAATAGCATCTGCCGGAAAAACTGCAGATTCGAGTGTTGACAGTTCTGCAAATACACGGCATGCCTGTATTTTGGTTGCCGAAGATACGGACAGTAACTTCGACTTATTGGAGGCTATTTTAGGTAAAGCTCACCGGCTTATACGTGCGCATGACGGAATGGAAGCTGTCACGATGTTCGATGAAGTGAAACCGGATCTTATCTTGATGGATATCAAGATGCCGAATCTGGACGGACTGGAAGCTACAAAAATCATCCGTGAACTGTCTGCCACTGTTCCTATTATTGCTCAAAGTGCCTTTGCATACGAACAGGACCGGAAAGCGGCTGAAGAAGCGGGATGCAATGATTTTATAGCTAAACCAATAGCGGATGATAAGTTGAAAGCAATGATTCATAAATGGTTGCTTCCTTCGTAGAGAGCTTAATCCCTCATGATATAACCAGCAAATAATTTAGATTAAATGAAAGCCTTTTACAGACTGTTTTATTACATATCCATCGTGCTGACCAGTATTT
>OFMV01002165.1_pt1 | contig 13583 bp, 1 predicted proteins | sample 1541881 | NCBI WGS metagenome assembly OFMV01 (sample SAMN04209220, study PRJEB22552) | human gut metagenome | biome: gut; material: feces | host: Homo sapiens | place: USA: Oklahoma
CGCCGAATGCTCGCCATCGAAATTTATCGGTGGCCCACTTCAGACTGTAATGGGGCGTATATTTGCATCGATGGGGACGACGACACATATATAATGAGCCGCTGCTTGCCGTCCTCATGGATTGGGGAGGGCCTTCATGAATCGCGTGTGTGCGAGAGCTCGAGAAAAGCTGAAGCCTTTTGGCGAAAAAACCAATACAGTCAAGCGCGCTCTAAGGATTTTGACCGTCCCGCTGGCGGCATGTGCACTCATGTTTGGTGCGACAAGCGCATCGGCCGACCAGACAGTTCCCCTTAGCAACCACACTGTGGAGACGGTGAATCCCACCGGCACTACGGTCAATTTGTTCGACTATTGGGCCGTCGATGGCGCCAATGATAAGTCCGTCAACATAAACAACTATAATGGCAATAACGACACCGGCATCAACAAAAATCACCAGCTCAAGTTCAATGGTGGTGGCGGCACGGGCATTAACAAGTGGACGGGCAGAAGCAATATCAACGGCTTTGGACGCCTTTCTTTTGTAAAGAACGCGCTGGTAGATGGCTATCCGTCAATCAAAGCCGGCACCTACACCTCCTATAACACGAGTGGTACGTACACCGACGAGTCGCTGGCTTATCTCTTTAATAACGACAGCCAGGTCAACGGCAAGGCCGTCTACAACAACGTGAAAGGCCTCTTCCAGCTCCAGAATGGTTATTACGTTTACGATTCGTATGGTTCTGAAGGCAACTATGCCGTATATAACTCCACGACTAACACCTTTGACGTCTACGATAAGGCGGGCGTATATAAGGGCGATGCGAGTAGCGAAACCAATCTGGGTCAGTTCTTCCCCTTTGACTCAGCTAGCAAGGTTTTTGATGAGCGGGGCAACAGCCTCTCCCCTAAGCAGATTATTGATGGAAGCACGAACCTCAATCACCACTTTGGCATGTCCATGACCACGGAGTTTGTCCAGCCTGCGGGCGGCAAGACCACCGATAACAACGACATGGTCTTTGAGTTCTCAGGTGACGACGACGTCTGGGTGTACATCGATGGCGTACTCGTGGGCGATCTGGGCGGCATCCACGAGAAGGCGACGCTTGATATCAACTTTGCTACCGGTGAAGTAAAGGTCGGTCATATTGACGGTGCGAATGGAGCCGAGAAGGAAATCGAAAAAACCAACATCAAGGCAAAGTTCAAAGCTGCCGGCGCAGATACCTCTAACTTCTCCGGCAACACCTTCTGTGACAGCAGCAAGCATACGCTGAGCTTCTTCTATCTGGAGCGCGGCGCGGGCGCATCGAACATGAAACTTAAGTTCAACCTCACCACGCTGCCATCGTCCGAGGTCGCGAAGGTCGACCAAAACGGCGAAGCAGTCAATGGCGCAACTTTCAAGCTGTACCAGTCCGATGGACCAGATGCCGAGGGACACTGGAATAAGGGTGAGCTCGTCGCTCAGGGCACGACGAAAGACGGGGGCCAGCTGATACTTCGAAAGTCGGACGATTCCGTTCTTTCGTTCGATAACCAGCATGCCGAGGGACACGACTACTTTGTACTCGAAGAGGTTGGCCTGCCCGTGGGATATCGCTCGAGCCTGACCTCATCGACTACCGCAACGCCAGGTGAGCTGCATCTGCAATACAAGAAAGCTGCGAGCGGCACGGGTGGCGTGGTGGTTGCACCGCAGACAACGGTTACAACAGCCGACGGCAAGTCATGGACGGGGAGCCGCATGTGGCTGAACGGCGGCTATCTGGCCGCTAAGGAGACCATTTCCCTTAGCAAAGAAACAAAAGACAATAAGGACAAACCCATTAGCTCGGGTACGACCTTTGCTGTCGTGCTCAAGCGCACCGATAAGAGCAAGAGTGACACGGACGAAAGCGCATGGACGGCGGTCACGGGCAATCCGCTCGAGGGCTACAAGCTATGCTCTGCGCATGGCATTGCCGGCGCGGTCGAAGCTGCCAAATCGGCAGATACGAGCGTCTTTGGCGTCATCACCAAGGGCGACTATGAGGTAACGGTCAGGTCGCTGCCCGGCGATATCGAGAAGTACGCCGCCATGTTGGAAGATAAGTCCCAGTCCGAATATACCGTGGCGGTGTATCACACCACGGCATCGTCTCTGGCGGAGGCAACCACCGACAACACCTCCATGGTCCAATATCAAATGACAAACAGGCAGTTCTCTACGGTGATCCACCTCACCAACGTTCAGAACCGTCTGTTTGTGCAGAAGGTTGACGACCCGGGCAAGCCCGTGAACGGCGCGACGTTTGAGCTGTACGAGGCCAAGGATGTTACCGGCGATAGCCCCAGCACGTATGCCATTAAATCGGGTGCCGAGCCGTATGACACCGTGAGGGCAAACGGCATGACCTATCCGTATGACATTGAGGGTGCTGCATGCTTCCCGCTCGATTCGACAAAGCATGCACCCCTTATCAAGGGTACGTACTACCTGCGTGAGTCTAAAAGCCCGGATGGTTATGAGATTAACAACACTATCACCAAGGTAATCGTGGATGATTCGGGCGTATACGCGGACGCCGGTGAGGAGAACGACGGCGTGCGCAGCATGAGCGGCCCGGGTTCGCTGATTGCTTCCCTAGCGCAGTTTGGCTCCCCCGACTCGATCGATAATACGCTGACGCACATCAAGGGCAAGCTGCAGAGCGCGACTGGTGCAGATGTCAAGGGTAACCTGACGTGGGGCCAGACGAGCACTGCCAAGGGCGTGACGCCTTCTCTGGCGGACGACTTGATGCATATGCGCTATGACAAGACGACGCAAGGTGCCAAGACCGTCTTGCGCTATGTCGAGGACGGTGGCGAGCGCGACGGCCAGCTGGCGACCATCTTTGCCGATACGGGCATCAACCGCATGGCCCTTTATCAAGAAGACGATTCAGCATATATAGACGATGCCTCCAAGACCCGTACTAAGCTGGGCACACTCCAGCTCAATCATCTCTTTACCACGGCAACGGCCGTGCAGTATACCGATTGTCGCGTGGCACCTCTGCAGGTGACCAAGACGGTGACGGCAGATACTGGTCTTACTGCACCCACTAAGGATGCGAATAACAAGGATCTGACGTTTACGTTTAAGTTCACCCTGCCGGAGTCCCAGAAGGGCTACGAGGCGCATGTGTTCGATGCGAGCGGCAACGCTGTGGGCAATTCCTTTAAGCTTAGGAACGGCGACACCCACTCCATCAAGGCCGGCGAGACCATCCGCGTATACGGCCTTAAGAAGGGTGCCAGCTATAGCGTGAGCGAGCTCACTACCAAGCGCGAAGCGTCCAACGGCGACGTGCTGGCGAGTATCGTCAACACCGTGACCGGTTCCGCCGAAGAGTCGGTGCTTCCGGCCGGCTTTAGCCTCGTGAGCCGTAAGGTCGGCGGCGAGGAGCAGTCGGGAACTGGCAACACCATCGAGGGCAAGATTGCAGCGCTCGTGGACGGGGAGATCCCTGCGAGCAACAAACTCGAGTTTACCAACAACTACAGCGCCAACTCGGTAACGCTTAAGGCCAAAGACGGTCTGAGCGCCAAGAAGGTGCTCGAAGGTCGCGATTGGGCCGATGGCGATTCCTTTACCGTGCAGCTTACGCCTGAGGACGGTGCCCCCATGCCCGAGGACGGCGTGTCGACGATTGCGCTGAACGAGAAAGTCCAGACGGCAACGTTTGGCAATATCACCTATGCCAAGCCGGGTACCTACACCTATACCATCTCGGAGGATATTCCCGGCTCCAATGCCAAGGCGGATGGCATAAGCTACTCCGCTGCTGTCTATACCGCGACGGTCAAGGTGGATGATAACCGCGCCGGTGCACTGGTCGTTACGAGCGTGAATGTGGTGCAGGAGCGCAACGACGCGGGTACCCACACCAACACGGATGTTGCCGATAAGATCGCAACCTTCACCAACCGTTACGATACGCACGAACATAGCATCATCATCCATGCCCAAAAGAACCTGACCGACAACGCCGGGAGTTTCCCGCTTTCCCAGAACGCCTTTAGCTTTAAGCTCGAGCGTGTGGGCGGCTATGCGGACGACAATGCAGCGTTCGATCCCGATAAGGTCGACACGAGCATCAAGGCTCCCATGCCCCAGGGCGCCGAGGGCAACACCGCGACCGTGGGCAATAACGCCGACGGTACGGTGACGTGGCCGGCGATCTCCTATACCGCCAAGGCGGATGCGGGACGCGCCTACGTGTACAAGTTTACTGAGGAGAATCCCGACAGTGTTACGGGCATGACCTACGTTACGGGCATGACCTACGACGGATCGATCTATTACGCCGTGGTGCGCAACGCCAAGAAGGGCGCCGGCATCCAGACCTCGATCGAGTACTACAAGATTGCAGAAGACGGCTCGGTAAAGCAGCTGGACACGAATGTCACGCCCTCCTTTACCAATATATATAGTGTGGATCCCACGAGCGTGACCCTACAGGGCCAAAAGACCGTGAGCGGTCGCGACTGGAACCAGGGCGAGAGCTATACCTTTAACCTCGCTGCCGCTACGGATGATGCCGGCGCGACCGGTTTGAGCAAGACCACCGCGCAAGCGGTAAAGGACGGGGCCGTTGCCGTTAACGTCAACCAAGCTGTCGCCAGCGCGCCCGAGTCGGGACGCGTGACATCGTTCTCCTTTGGCACCGAAGCCGCCCCGACCGTGACGTTCAACCGCGCAGGCACCTTTAGCTTCAACATCACCGAGGATGCCGCGCGGGATGGCCGGGCGGGCATGTCCATGGACAAGCACACCGCACGCGCGACCGTTGTAGTGACCGATCTGGATGAGTCGGGCAACCACACGGGCATGCTGCGTGTGCCGAGCGTGACCTACGCCAACACCGGTGCCTCCGATGCGGACAAGATCGTAACCGACAAGGCTGCCTTTACCAACGCGTACCATGCGTCGGGCACCTTTGGTGGCGTGACGGTGAGCAAGACCCTTGAGGGTCGTGCCTCTACCGCGGGCCAGTTTACCTTTGCCGTGACGGGCCTTTGGTACAACGGCGTTCAGACGTCGGTCGATGGCTCCGAGGCCAGCCTGTCCAATAAGGCGGCAGGGGCCGGCGTGTCCGGCGCTGTGGTGAGCGCAAGCGGGGAAGAGAAGCTCTTTGCCCGCAAGCTCACGGAACAGGACCTTGGCCGTACATTTGCCTATCGCATTCACGAGAACCAGCCTGCTGCTGCCGGCTACACCTATGACACCGGCTACGCTGGTGACGCTATCGTGCTCGTCAAGGTTCTTGCACACAAGGACGACCCCGCTAAGCTCTACACCGTGACGACCGTGCTCAAGGGTGCGGGTGTGACGGAGCTGCTGGGCGATGGCGCCGACGCGAGCGCGCTGACGGACGAAAAGATCGTCCAGCTCAAGCAAGATTCGAATACTTACGTGCAGCAGTACGATGCAGGTGAGGCCGGCGCTACGACGCCTACTGTCTCGTTTGTGAACCGTTACACGGCAAACCTCGACTATGGCGCCGCTGGCGGTCTGCAGATCGAGAAGACGCTGACGTATCCCAAGGACGCGAGCATTTTTGGCTCGCCTAAGAGCACGTTCCGTTATATCGTCAAGCCTGCTGACGAGACATCTGCCAGCAAGGTTGGCATTTCCACGAATGGCAAGGTCTTTGAGACCGCAAGCGTTGAGGCCAACGCTCCCAAGACCGTAAGTTTGGTACCTGCGGGCGGGCTGATCTTCAATCAGAATGATGCCGGCAAGACGTTCACCTATACGGTGAGCGAGATTGACGACAAAGCGACGGGCTATACGTACGACAAGACGGTCCATACGGTTAAGGCTGTCGTGGCGGATAACGGCGACGGTACGCTTAGGGTCACGACGTCGGTAAGCAAGCAGGTTGACGGCGAGGACGAGCTTGAGGGCCAGTGGATCTACCCGTCGAATGCGACGTCTGCCGGTGTCGCGACGGTCAAATTCAAGAACACCTATACGGTCACCGAGGCGGCAACCTATACTCCGTCCGTGACGAAGGTTGTTGTCGGTGCCAATGCTCCGGACAAGTTCACCTTTGCCATGACTGCGGCTGACGATGCTACCAAGGCTGCCATCAACGGCAAGCTTATCACCGGCTCTTCGATGAGTGCGGACAACAGCTATGTTGAGAAGAGGCAAACGAAGGAGGGCCTCAAGGACGGGGAACACTATCAGGTTAACTTCTCAAAGCTCACCTTTAACAAGCCGGGCACGTATAAGTTTGCTATTAACGAGCTGGCCCCGAATGGCGGCCTCGGCGAGTGGACGTATGACGAGCACACCTATACCCTGACCATTACCGTAACCGATGAGGGCGGAAAGCTTGTGGCCCGCGACGATGGCACGACCGGCTCGGAAGGCTTCATCTTCACCAATAGGTATCGCACCTCGACGAGCTACGAGCTCCAGGGCGGTCTGGAGATCGTCAAGACGCTCAACGGGCACGACCTGCATGCCGGCATGTTTGGCTTTACGGTAACGGGCGAAGACGCCGCCTCGACCGATAAGCTCAACAAGCTGCTGCGCGCAGATGAGGGCAAGCTCACCGTGACAAACGATGAGCCGCAGGCCGATGGCACGTCCCATACCGGCATTTTGGGTGGCCTGACCTTTGCGACGGAAGATGCGGGTAAGACGTTTACTTACAAGGTTGTCGAGAATGGCGGCGGCAAGGGCGGCTATACATACGACTCCACCTATTGGATGGTAGAGATTGCGGTTAAGAAGCGCGATAACGGTTCGCTCTATACCGTGACCACGGCCAAGCACTATGACGCCAAGAACGTCGAGCTTTCCGCGAAGACCTTTAGCTCCGAGAGCGGTACCGCCAAGGCCCAGGTGTCCTTTACCAACAGCTACATCGCGAAAGGAACCTTTGAGGGCCTTACCGCCGAGAAGGTGATGGACTCCGGCGACAAGATCGAGGCTGGCCAGTATACGTTTGACCTATATGCCGAGAAGGCCGATGGCTCGCTCGAAAAGAAGGATGAGGGCACGACCCAGGCGGGCGAGAACGGTACCGCAACGGTCGACTTCGGCAAGGTTTACTTTAAGCTTGGTGATGCTACCAGCGGAACTGATGGGCAGACGATTGACCTTGCCAGCGCCGTCAACGATGGCATTGCCATCAAACGACACAATGCCGACCACACCACCACCTACAGCTTTAACCTGGTGGCAAAGGAGCGCTTGGCCAACCTGCCCGCGGGCGTGCGTCCCGTGGATACGTCTGCGACGTGTCGGGTGCTGCTCGAGGTGACCGACAACAACAACGGCAAGCTGACGTTCAAGGTGACCTATCGCGATGGTACCGAGAACGGCAAGATCGTTTTCCACAACACGCGTGACAAGGTCAAGACGATTGGCACGGTCGCGAAGCCCGATGTGGACATCGACGGGCAGCTGCTTTCTGTGGGCGACTCCTACGTCTATACCATCAACTGGGCCAATACCGAAGCCGATGCCTTCGTGACCGTGAACGACGAGCTTCCCACGGGCGTCGTGTTCGAGGCCTTTGAGGGCGAGTATGCCGATAAAGACGCCGCGAGCGGCCAGTCGCTTACTTGGAACCTGGGTAAGCAACCCGCGGGCAGCCACGGTTCGGTGCGCGTGCGCGTCAAGATTACCGAGGACGCCGTGAAGGGTGCCCAAGGCGCTGTCGGCACCGTTGAGAACAAAGCTACCGTAACGGTTGGCAACAAGAGCTATACCGGCACCACGACCAACTACGTGCCCAAGAAGTCCGAGAGCGATGCCCAGGATTCGAATGAGTCGGGTGTGGCGCTGGGTGATGAGCTCACCTACACCATCGGCTACAAGAACACCGAGGGCGCGTCTGCCACGGTGACGATCACCGATGCCGTTCCCGCGGGAACCGAGTTCGTGGAGTTCGCCGGCGACCATAAGGATGCCGGCTCCAAGGACAATGACGGCAACCTCACTTGGACATTGAAGGACGTTCCCGCCGGCAAGGAGGGCGCGGTTCAGTTTAAGGTCCGCGTGACCGAGGACGCGTTTAAGAGCGGTGGCGCTTCGGGCGACATCTCCAACCAAGCGTCGGTGGCGGTCGGCAACAATCCTGCCGTCAAGACCAACACCACCACCGATCAGGTTTCTGACGGGCGCCTGACGTTGAGCAAGACGGTCACGGCCGCCGAAGGCATCACCGCGCCCAACAAGGCATTTACCTTTAAGGTGCTGCTCTACCAGGCCGATGGCACAACGCCTCTGGCCGGCACCTTTGCGTACGCCGGTCGCCCCAGTGGCACCAATGGCACTTATGTAAGCGGACGGATCAAGAGCGGTGACACCATCGCGCTCAAGGCTGGCGGCTCCGTCACGGTTACCTTGCCCATAGGTGCGCACTACGAGGTGCAGGAGCTCGACTCCAAGGGTGAGCTCATGACGAGCGAGGACGGCTTTGCGGTTGTCGATAAGGCGAACTCCCAGAAGGGTACCGTCGGACAGGCGACGCAGGTGGGCTTCACCAACGTCTACAGCGTGGAGTCCACAAAGGTGGAAAACGCTTTTAAGGTGCAAAAGAAGATCTCCGGACGCAACTGGATGACATCGGATGCCTTTACCATGACGCTGACTGCCCAGGGCGAGGCACCTATGCCCAAGGGCGTCAAAGACGGCGTGTCGACGATTGGGCTGCACAAGGATGCCCAGGTCGGCAACTTCGGTACCATCGAGTACACCAAGCCCGGTACCTATACCTATGTGATTACCGAGCAGTCGGGTGACGAGGCGGCACTCACGTTTTCGAAGGCCACCTATCGTGCCACCGTTACGGTGACCGACAACGGTGCCGGTAAGCTGTCTGCCAAGACCAAGATTGCACAGCTGACCGACGATGCGGGCGACGCTGCTGAGCGCACGGTCGAGGCGGCGGTCTTTACCAACACCGCCAAGACTGGCAGCCTCACCGTCAAGAAGACGGTCGTCGGTGGCGACAGTCAGCGCGAGTTCGGCTTCACGGTCGCGCTGGCCGACGGGGACGGCGAGCCCGTCTCCGGCACCTTCGGCAAGGGCGAGCACGCCGTGACGTTCACGGACGGCAAGGCGACCTTCACGCTCAAGGACGGCGGGGAGAAGACCGTCGCCGGCCTGCCCGTGGACGCGCACTACACCGTGACCGAGGACGCCGCCGAGGGCTACACGACCACGGTCAACGGGGCCGACGGCTCCAAGGCCGAAGGCGCCGTGACCGAGGACGGCGCGACCGTCGCGTTCACCAACACGTACGGAACGGCCGCCGAGGGCAGGGACGTCTCCACCGCGGGGCTCTTCACCAAGACGCTCGAGGGCCGCGACTGGGCCGAGGGCGACAGCTTCCAGTTCACGCTTACGGGCGAGGGCCGCGCCCCCATGCCCGAGGGCTCTGCCGACGGCTCCAAGACCGTCAGCGTGACGGCCGTCGCCGGCACCAAGGCGGGCGATAGGGTCGCCTTCGACTTCGGCCCCATCCGCTACACGCTTGATGACATCAAGGACGCCGGGTTCGCCGAGGTCGGCGGCAAGCGCGTGCGCGCCAAGACCTTCACCTACGCGGTGCGCGAGGTCAGGCCCGATGACGGCTCCGCCATCGCCGGTGTGGACTACGACGGCCACGCCGCCACGATGACGGTGACCGTGACCGACGACGGCTCCGGCAACCTCACGGCCACGACGCCCGCGATCGCGCAGGTGAGCGGCGGCGACTTCGTCAACACCTACACGACCGAGCTCGACTACTCGGCCCGCGCGGGCGTGCGCCTGTCCAAGACGCTCTCCGGCCGCGCCATGGAGGCGGGACAGTTCGCCTTCACCGTGACCGCCGACGCCGAGACGGCCGCCAAGCTCGGCCTCAAGACCGACAAGGATGCCTACGCCGTGGCCGCTGCCGATGACGGAGAGGCCGACCTGGTCGACCTCGTCGGCGGTGCTGCGGGCAGCGACGTGAGGTTCACCGACGCCGACGCGGGCAAGACCTACAGCTTCACCGTCACCGAGACCAAGCTCGGCGGCGAGGGCTACACCAACGACACCGCGCCGCGCACGGTGACCATCGCGCCCGGCTACGACGCCGCGACGGGCAAGCTCACGGTCACGACCACGGTTGCCAAGGACGGTGTCGAGGTCGCACGCAGCGAGGTCTCCACGGCAGATGACGCCACGGAGACGCCCGCGCCCGTGACGGTCGCGTTCGAGAACTCCTACGAGGCCACCGGAACGCTCGGCGGCGAGGGCAACGTGGCAATTAATGCCACCAAGACGCTGACGGGCCGCGCCGCGGCGGCAGGCGAGTTCTCGTTTTCCGTCCGCGATGCCCGGGGCGACGTGGTCGCGACCGCGACCAACCGGGCCTCCGGCGACGGCGAGGCCGCGGGGCTCTCGTTCTCGCCCATCGCCTACACCACCGACGCTCTCGAGCAGATGGTGGCGGACGGCATCGCCACCAGGGCCGCCGACGGCTTCTGGGCCATTCCCTATACCGTTTCCGAGGACGGTACGGACCGGCTGCCCGCGGGCGTGACGGCGACCGCCTCGAGCTTTGACATCACGGTCAAGGTGACCGATGACGGCAAGGGCGGGCTGGACGTTAGCGTGGTCTACCCCGAGGGCTCCGGCGGCACGCTGTCGTTCGTGAACGGCTACGGCACCAACGAGGCGACAGTCGACCTCGCGGGTACCAAGACGCTGGCGTTCGGCCAGGCCGGACTCGGCCTCACGCAGGCCGACATCGAGGGCAAGTACACCTTTAAGATTGAGCCGCTGGACGGCGTGCCCGCGCCGGTCGACGCCTCCGGCAAGACGGTAACCGAGGCGGCCAACGACGCCGCCGGCAACGTCGAGCTGGGCCACGTCACGTTTAAGCAGCCGAGCGACCTCGACGACGCCGAGATCGACGGCCAGGGTCTGCGCACCAAGACGTTCGCCTACCGGGTGAGCGAGTCCGGTTCGGTCGACGGCGTGGTCAACGACGCGACGGCGACCAGGACCTTCACGGTCAGGGTGGTCGAGGACACCAACGCGGGCACGCTCGCCGCGGAGGTCCTGCCCGCAGAGGGCACGCCCGAGGGCAAGGGCGCGTTCGAGTTCACCAACACCTACGGCGTGAACCCGACGCCGAGCTCCGTCACCGACCAGATCACGGTGAACAAGAAGCTCGAGGGCCGCGACCTGGCCGAAGGCGAGTTCGAGTTCCAGCTGGTCGAGATCGCCGCCGACGGCAGCGAGAGCGTCGCGGCGACGGGCAGGAACGCCGCCGACGGCACGGTCGCTCTCAGCCCCGTCACCTACACCGCGCCCGGCACGCACAGCTACGAGCTGCGCGAGGCCGCCGGCACGGCGGGCGGCGTGACGTACGACAGGGCGACGTACCGCGTGCGCACGACGGTCACCGATGCCGGAAACGGCACGCTCGCCGTCAGGCACGAGCTGGCGGATGCCGAGGGCAATCCCACGGGCGGCGACTCGGTGACGTTCACCAACGGCTACGAGGCCGCGCCCGTCACCCTCAAGCTGGGCGCCGCCAAGGTGCTCAAGGGCGCCGAGCTCAAGGCGGGCCAGTTCAGCTTTGAGCTCAAGAGCCGGGACGGCAAGGTCATGTCGACCGCCAGGAACGCCGCGGACGGCGGCGTCACGTTCGATGCGCTGACGTTCAAGCAGGCCGGCACCTACACCTTCACGGTGAGCGAGGTCGACGACGGCCAGGCGCACGTGACCTACGACAAGGCGGTGCGCAAGATCGTCGTCACGGTGAGCGACGAGGCGGCAGACGGCACCAGGACGGGCTACCTGTCGGCGAGGGTCTCCTACGAGGGCGACGCCAACCTGCCGCCGGTCTTCACCAACAGCTACGCCGAGAATCCCGGGACCCCCGGCACCCCCGAGAACCCCGGCACGCCGGGCGGCGGCTCAGGCGGCGGTTCAGATAACGGCTCCGGCAGCGGCTCCGGCGGCGACGGCTCCAAGGGCGGCATGCCCGACACCGGCGACCGCAGCCTGCCGGTCGAGGCGCTCGCGGCCATGGCCGGCATCGGCGCGCTGACCGTCGCGGGCGGCGCGGCCCTGTACCGTAGGCGCCGCTAGCGATATGGACGAGTGGGGCGAATCCATCCGATGGGTTCGCCCCACTTGCCGTGGCGGGCGGGAGCAGGTAAGATATACCGAGCGCCTAGCGCGTTCGATGGGTTCGGATGACGACATGTTCCGAACCTGGTCAGGTCCGGAAGGAAGCAGCCATAAGGAGCCTCTGTCGGGCATCCGAATCCATCGAGCGCACGGGCGCTTTTTTGTTACCGCGACATGGCCCGGCCGGCGGCGAGGCATTTGGTGTCTCGCTGGTCCTCGGCTGCGCCTGCGGGATCGCTCGACTACCAAATATCGTGCCGCCGGCCGGGCCAAATCGTCCAAAAATCACCCGTAAAGGCGCATTTATCTGAATAATTTAATCCCGTGCTTTGTGCTGCTTGCTGGCGTTGCCGGGAGCGCGGTGGCCACGTGGTTCATGAGACGGCGGTGCTGTCTCCTTTTTTGCAAGTAAAGAGGTCCGTTTGCGAACGAGCTTCGACTACTGAAGATGCGATGTTCGCACTAACGACATAGCGTAATTACGGCATTGTTGGTTTACGCACAAATTGAAGAAATCTAAAAGATGCGTCGATTTCACTTCGCCCGCAGCGTTACGGCGCGAGAACGTCCAATGGAACAACTTGGACGCCGCGGTCGGTAACATAGGCTTGTGAACCAAATCCAATAATCGCTACTTTAGAAACCGGCGGGGTGTTTCCGGCAGCAACCATCCGCTCTTCGACGGCAACAAGATTGTCAGATGCCTCTTCGATTTGAGCGGAACTGAGCTTGACCTCAACGGGAATCCACATCCCACCTGGAGCCGCTATGACAGCGTCGACCTCAAGATCGCGGGAATCGTGATAGTGATAAAGGCCCATTCCGTTTGCCCTCGCATAGACCCATAGATCATGGAGCGCCAACGATTCGAAAAGCAGCCCAAGTGTCTTGAAGTCTGACAACAACGTCTCCACAGTCGCCCCGAGTGCAGCCGCTGCAAGCGACGGGTCGGCAAGATGATGCTTACGCGCCTCCCTCAGATGCACCGGAGATCGCATCGCGGGATTCCATGCGGGGATATCGCAGACGAAACTCAATCTGCTAAGAAGGGATATGTATGATGCCGCTGTTTGTCTCGATACGTCGCCACCCAAATCGGCCACAAGAGTCTTGAGCGTCGCAAGAGTGGATTCGTTGCGCGCCAACGACGCGATGACGGCTTTCACTTTCTCAGGATCTCGTCGAGAGCCATCGACGCGGGGGATGTCTTCCTCAGCGACTATCTCGATATATCGTTTTGCCGTCGCGGACGCAATTCGCGCGTCACGCCCAATCGACGCCGGCCATCCACCGCAAACGATGCGCTCGGCGATCTCGGCAGAACCCATCGATCCGAAGGCGCCCCTGAACTTTTCGCCAGAAATGATGCCCGACAGCTTAACCGCACCGCTAGATTTCCCAAGTTCGAAAAGCGTCATGGTGTCCATGC
>OFMV01002172.1_pt1 | contig 13497 bp, 16 predicted proteins | sample 1541881 | NCBI WGS metagenome assembly OFMV01 (sample SAMN04209220, study PRJEB22552) | human gut metagenome | biome: gut; material: feces | host: Homo sapiens | place: USA: Oklahoma
CTGAAACACACTCCGATGTGCAATAACGATCTCATAAGCGAAAACCTTAACAGTATGTGGTACGGCAACGGCGTACACCATTGTCTGCTGATCTACGACAAGCAACAGGGCGACGGCTTGTTAATAGAGTCTGAGGGTGCTCCCTATGCAAGATATGCCCAGTATATTCCAAACGCAAAACTGCTGTATGAAAATCATATGCAGACGCATTTGCAGGAATTAAAGTTCTGCTGTCCCCTTGAAATCAACAGAGAACCGGAATGCTGGTATGACGAGGAATACGAAAAAATCTCGTCCTATGAGGCTTCTGTTTATGAATCGGAGATAAACCGATTTATTGAAGATTTTACAATGCCCGAGGAGAAAGAACGGGGGCTCATGAACTGGTATGACAAGGGCAATTCAGTCGACGAAAAGGTACGCTCGGCATTTATGTCGGTCGAGGGGCGTGACGGAGAGCTTGTTGGCGTTATTACGGCTCAGATTTACGGTCAGCTTACAGATGAAGAGCTTGAAGAATTCCGCTCGTACTGCGAGGGACAACTTTCAGACGGCGTTGGGGAGTCTCTTGAACAGCGGCCGATAAAAACTCCCGACGGCGATATTTATGTCAGCTTCTGGAATTCAGATGACAACTGGAGCTTGCAGACGGAGGAAGAAATAAACAGCATTCAGTCAGAAGATTTGACCGATGAACCCGATATTGGAATGACAATGTGAGGTACGCATGGTATACAATGAAAAGAAAGTTGAGTTGCTTAGACAGAGGTATCCCGAGGGTACTCGGATTTGTCTTGACCACATGGAGGACTTATGTCCTGTGGAAAGCGGCACCAAAGGAACTATTATTGGAGTCGACGATATCGGCTCAGTCATGGTTAAGTGGGATAACGGCAGAACTTTGAATCTTCTGCCCGATGAAGATAAATTTCATACGATCAAGCATGAACAAACTCAGTCAGACGAACAAACAGAAGAAAATACGGAAAATGAAGAAATCGCAGAAATCGAGGAATTATCGGAAGAACCGGAAATGGATATGTCCATGTAGGACTTGAAATACGGCGGTTTATGTGATATAATGTACAAGATAAAATTCTGAGAGGAATACGTTCATGAGTAAAAACAGTAAGATCTGCCCGAACTGCGGCAGAAAAATGAAACAGCAGTTTATCGGATTACAGCATTGTAAGTGCGGTATAAGCTGGAAACATGATATGGGTTACTTTGAACGCACAAACGATATGGTATTCGCTTTGCAGCGTGTTAAAATCGGCAAGAAGGTAAAGCAAATGCCCATTATACGAATAAAAGAGCGAAAGGAAAATGAATATGCCGAATAAGCCGCTCCTTGACCGAGCCTTATACAAAAAAATTAAAGCTATGGACCGTGAAACAATGGACAATTTCATTCAGAATATATATCAGACAGGAAAAGACGACGTACACGCCACAGAAGTCGACTTCGACAAGCTGCGTGAAGATATATCCAAGATCAAGGGTATCGGAGAAAGCCGATTGAATGAAATAATGGCTGTGATCGAAAGTCATATAGGAGCTGACTCCGAATAATACAATTAAATATCGCAGAACTGCCGTTAAATGAGAGATCATTTAGCGGTTTTTTTATTGTCAAAATCAGAAAGGGGCGCTTTGAATGATACGAGTATTCGACGCATTTTCAGGCATCGGAGGCTTCCGATCTGCTCTGGAAAGAGTCGGAGGATTTGAAATTGTGGGGTGGTGCGAGATTGACAGATTTGCGCAGAAAGCCTACAAAGCACTGTACGATACCGGAGGTGAACAATTTTATGAAAATATCAGAGATATTGACGTCGGAAAACTTGCAGACTTTGATCTCCTTATTGGAGGTTTCCCCTGCCAGCCGTTCTCGGTCTGCGGAGCAAGAAAAGGCTTTGCCGACGAGCGAGGAGATCTGTTCTTTGAGCTTGCCCGACTGCTTGAAGCGAAAAGACCTAAGTATTTTTGCTTTGAAAACGTACCCGGTCTCATGGGGATTGACTCGGGAAAAACTTTTGCAAAAATCATTGAAACGCTTTCTCAACTGGGGTATTGCGTGGAATGGCGTGTGTATAACAGCGCCGATTACCTTCCCCAAGTCAGAAAAAGAGTTTACATTGCAGGATGTCTTGGAATCGACTGTTCCGGAAAAATACTGGCTTTCGGAAAAAGCGACAGCCAGAATTGCCGGAAAACTGAACAAATCATAGGCGGAAGTCAAGGCACGAGAGTTTATGATCCCGATGGACTTGCGGTGACGCAGTGCAGCGGTTCGGGCGGTATGGGCGGAAAAACAGGTCTGTACTTTATTGACAGCAATCCTCCACCTAATCTCACAGAAAATGCAAGATGTATAACCGCAAGGCAGAACAGCGGAGTAAGTCATCACAAAGGTGAACACTCCGCTGTTTTTTGTGATCTGAACGAAAATCCGCAGATTACGGAAAACGCCCGATGTCTGCATACAAGAATGGACTTGGGGGTAACAAACGGAACTCATAAAGGAGAAAGATCGGGAGTTCTGATTGAGGACGGACCGAGAGCAATTATCAATCCGTTTAAGGAAACTACCCGTCAAAACGGCAGACGAATAAAAAATCCCAACGAACCGATGTTTACGCTTACGGTAACCGATCGACACGGGATTGTCCACCATGGACGGATAAGACGCCTTATGCCAATTGAGGCATGGCGGCTGCAGGGTTTTACAACAGAGCAATTCGAAAAAGTTGCGGCAACGGGGATGTCCGACGCACAGCTCTACAAACAAGCCGGAAATGCCGTAAGCGTACCCGTTGTTGAAGAAATTGCGAGAAATTTATTGAAATTTGATGAGGAGATAAATTAAATGAATAATATGATCAAGATTTTCAAAAATGAGAAATTTGGTTCTCTCAGAATTTTAAAGGATGATAACGGCAGAATCATGTTCTGCGGAAAGGACGTAGCTTCTGCATTGGGCTACAGCAATACAAAAGACGCAATAAGACGGCATTGTAGGTGGGGCGTGAAACACGACCTACCGCATCCGCAGTCTCCTGCCAGGACTATCGAAATGGTTTTTATTCCCGAGGGAGATGTGTATAGACTGATATCACATTCAAGGCTCCCTTCCGCTGAGAAATTTGAAAGCTGGATATTTGATGAAGTATTGCCGACTATCCGCAGAACAGGAGGCTATGTGGCAAGCGAGGATATGTTCATAGAAAACTACCTCCCGTTTCTCGACGAGCCGTACCGTGACCTGTTCAGACTTCAGATGACGGCTATCGAAAAGCTGAACGAGCGTATCAGACACGATCAGCCTTTGGTGGAGTTTGCAAATCAGGTGGCAGGAACAGATAACCTAATCGACATGAACGCTATGGCAAAGCTTGCGAGAGCCGAAAATATCTCCGTCGGTAGAAACAAGCTGTACAGCTGGCTCAAAAGAACGGGTGTACTGATGTCAAACAATCTGCCATATCAGAGATATATCGACAGAGGATATTTTGCGGTCAAGGAGTCGGTATTCGAGGTCAATGGTCTGAAAAAGACTTATCGGCAGACGTTTGTGACGGGAAAAGGTCAGCTTTTTATCATAGGTCTGCTGAGAAAATATTACGGAAAGGAGATGTCGTGATGCCCAAAAAGCCAAAATGTCCGCTGATAGGTCAGGACGGAAATATATTCAATCTTATGGGCATTGCTTCAAAAACGCTGAAAAGGAACGGAATGTATGATGAGGCAAAGGAAATGTGCAGCAGAATAACTTCTTCGGGCAGTTACTATGAGGCCTTGAATGTTATCGGCGAGTATGTTGAGATCACTTCTATCGATGATGAACAGACAGAAGATGAGGATATGGAAATGGAGATGATGTAAATGACGTATTTGTTCATTGGAATGATGATAGGTGTTATCATCGGAACAACGATAGGTTCTCTTGCCGTGGCTTTTAAGTCTGCTGAAAAAGAGATCGCACGTCTTGATAAGGAGGTCAAAGATGCACACAAACAGAGTTAAAGCCAAAGTAGACTTCAAGTTCTGTATTGGTAATATTCCTGCAATGCTGAGAGCAACAAAGCCTGTGCTTTCGGAAAAGCAGTACAAAGAATTATGTACTGAGGTCAACAAAGTTGACGGTTACCTTGAACAGAAACGCATTATATTCAGCTACGTCGATCCAATGATCAAGGGCTGAAGAAAACACAATTAAATAAAAACTAATGTCGTTTTGCCAACAGCAGATAAATAAATCTGGTGCTTGCAAAGCGACTTTTTCGTTTGCATACTTCTTTTCTGCTGTTTGGCAAGGAAAGGAGCTTAATGAACAGTTTTATGTCTTGGGTAGGTGGGAAGAAAAATCTTCGTGACGAGGTTCTTGCAAGATTTCCGCCTTACTATGAAAGGTATATAGAGGTCTTCGGCGGAGCGGGCTGGGTGCTGTTTCATAAACCGCCAGGTATGGATTTCGAGGTGTACAATGACTTTAATTCAAATCTTGCAAATTTGTATCGCTGCGTCCGTGATAAACCTGCAAAGCTGAAATACAAGCTTAGGTATGTGCTTGATTCAAGAGAAGATTTTGAATACTTAGCTATACTTCACAAACGTGGTATTTTGCCTAGGCTTTATGACGTTGACAGAGCGGCTAAGTTTTATCAGCTTATACGTTACAGCTATGCAAGCGGTCTTGACAGCTTTGGAAGTCAGCCGCATTCGATGTGGTCGGACTTCCCTATGATCGACCTTGCCGCAAGAAGATTACAGAAAGTAGTTGTTGAGAACAAGGATTTTGAAAGGCTTATCAGGCAGTATGACAGACCCGTCAGCTTTTTTTACTGTGATCCGCCGTATTTTGCGACTGAAAATTACTACAAGGACGTAGGTTTTACTGCAAAAGACCATATCAGACTGCGTGACGCTCTGCTTGACATCAAAGGCAGATTTTTGGTTTCGTATAACGATTGCACTGAGATCCGTGAGATATGGCATAAACCAAACATTCACATTGAAGAGATAAGTAGGCTGAACAATTTGGCACAGCGGTATGACGGCGGCTGTCAGTATGCAGAGCTGCTCATATCAAATTATGACACAAGCGAACGTGCGAAAGCTATCAAACAGCTTTCGCTTTTTGATTAGGAGGTTTTTATGAAGAAGATAATATTGGCACAGGTTTTAACGGCAAAAGGCAAAACAGAATTTTCTGGGCTTTATGACAGGCACGGAAATGCTGTAACGGTAGAGGTCGAACGTGACAGCAGCGGTGTTTCACTTATCGTATGGCAAGACGAACAGAAAAAGCAGCATTTTGACTGTGGGATATCCGAAGAGGAGATACAGCGTACCTGTGCAATGTTTGATGACTGCGGCGAGTGTCCGCTGAAAGAGTATTGTGAAAGTGAGGCAAAAGAATGAGGATACTTGTGTTTGAACCTCTGAAAGAACCGTATGTGAAAGATATCGAGGACGATATCCAGGCAATGCAGGAAGTAGTGGGAGGAAGCATTGAACCTATATATTTTGAGCAGACAAATGACGCACTTTGCTGGTGTAATGATGAGTTTCTGCTGAACGGCTCAAAGCCTAACAGGATAGTTGGAAATACTCTTGTTCACGGCACTTTCTATATTTCTGGCAACTGTCTGAACGAATACGGAGAGTGGGATTCTTGTTCACTTGCTGATAAACAGATAGAAAAGTACAAGCAGCAGTTTGATCATATCATAGTGGATCTGCCCGGTATCGGGCTGGTTGCTGTTAGAGAAACAAGACCTGAAGTGATCGAACCGCTTGAAGAATTTGAAGAGTCACCGGAGATAAGTATGTAGTTTGCTAAAGCTTATGCTGTGCAAATTGTGACAAAGGTAGAACTTCAATAAAAAGTCTGGATTTTAAAGTATTAGTGTGATATATTGCTTGTCAAGGAGCGTGATAATATGAAAAAAGCAATGGTCATATCAATATTCTGTGCGGTATTTTTATCAGCCTGTGGAAATATATCGGAATCCACAGAAAGCGAAAACTCTTCAGTAGCTAGTCAAACTGCGGCCACGGCTATAGTTTCCGCAGAAACATCGGCAAAGGAAGAAATGGATACAAGTGAAACCACAGCGACCATTAAAAAGAGTTCGCAGACGGTATCATCTTCCTCAAAGCCGACAGATACTGAGGTAACTGCGGCTAAGAAATCAAGCACTTCAAATACAGGCGGCAATTCGGTTCAGGGGCAGAATAACGCTGTACAGGGTAATAACCAAGCTGTGCAGAATAATACTCCATCCAACAATTCTCAGGATAATAACTTAGCGGAGCAGAACGCCCAGCCGTCCAATGAGAAGCCTCAGAATGCCACCAAATCAACAACGGCAAAGCCGTCAGCATCGGCAGTACCTACGGTAACAAATCCGCCTGACACAACGACAAAGCCGCAGACTACAAAAGTTCCGCAGACTCAACCACCCTCGCCGATGCCTACTGAGGAAGAACGATATATGGATATCGGCAGAAGCTTATCTCATAACGGCTCTGATTACAGCAAGGCAGAGGCGGTATACAACTGGATGACTGAAAACGGTTCGGGCACTTGTGTGAATTATTCGTGGCAGACCTACTATTTGTGCAAAGGTACAGGTTTGGAATGCTATCTTGCATGGACGCCGTCAAAACTGTATGGTCATGTAGCAAATGTTGTTAAGGTAAACGGAACATGGTTTGTTCTTGATACACAGGGACAAGGATTTCTGCTGAATAACGACTGCGGATTCAGCGAAATAATAGATATTGATGAATCATATGTGTCAGGGGCGGATTTGATAAGCAGCCAAAGATATGATGAAATATATTAAAATGTGCAAACGAAAGAGCCGAAATCAGGCTCTTTTTCTTTGCAAAAATGAAAAGGAGAAATGCACTTTATGTTCAAAAAATCGAAAATATTAAAGAAACTCAGCGCAGGGTTCATGGCAGGACTTTGCGCTTTTTCTATGCTCGGCTCATCTATGAGCGGAGTTATCACAGCGAATGCGGCAAGTACTTCGACTGAAAACTCAGCTTTTCCGTCGGCAGATACGGTGATCGCAAAAGCGGCAACCTTGCTCGGCTCGCCGTATACCTTTGGAAACAAAGGCTACTGGTACGCATACAATCAGGGACAGTACACTCCGCTGTCGGTCGAAACAATAAATAATCTTGGCATCGACTGTTCGGGTCTTGTATACTACACGCTTACACAGCTCGGATACAAAACTTCGGGATTTTCATGGAACAACCCCGTGCCTGTTGACACAGATCATTGGCTTACAGTCAATGATAACTGCACCATAACTTACGACGGAAAGACTTCAAAGGTCGAAGTCGAAAAGAAAAACATCAAGACAACGGACCGCCCGTATTGGGAGCGTGCTGACGGTTCGGTTATTACAGCAGGTTCTGTGGTGGTCGCTCAGAATCCGGTTGGTGAGGATCACGCTTGGATATATATGGGCGAATTTGATTCAAGAAACGATGTAATAAGCTATCTGAAGTCTATTGGAGTTTCGGAAAAACTCATAAACTCAAAGACAGTAGGCGACGGCACAGGTGCAGGCGGAAAGCATTGGAGAATAGAATCCAGCGGTTCGGAGGGCGTTGTTATCAACAACAAAACTGACGGTAAGACTGCTACCGCTATGAATATGTCGGCGTTCAGGATCACAAAAAATGATGTGAAATTTGAAATAACCAAGGTTCTTGCTTCAGACAGAACGGTTAAGATTTCAGGCACAAGCAAGGTAGACGGCACGGTTGCAAAATACGGAGTATATACCGATAAGGCTTGTAAAAACAAGGTCGGCGAGATCACTATCGGCAAGGACGGAACAGGTTCCATTCAGTTACCTGAAAAGCAGTATTACGTTAAGGAGATCTCCGCACCGACAGGTTACAGTATCTCTGAAGAAGTGTTCGCATTAAAGGTTGACGAAAATATATTTGTGACCGAAGATTTTACGAGAGGCACAATTAAGGTCAATAAGACCGCCGATGACGGGATCGTAAGCGGCAGAGAGTTCAAGGTCACAGGAGACGACGGCAGCAGTTACACCAAGAAAACCAATGCAAACGGCGTTGCCGAATTTAGCGGATTAAAGGTATACAACACATCTACGGGCAAAGCGATCACCTACACCGTATCCGAGATCAATGTAGATACAAGATACGAAGTTCCTAAGGCTCAGAATGTTACGCTGACAAGCGGAGATGTTGATCTGACTGTGAATGTGAAGTTCAACAATCAACTTAAAACGGGCTCGATAAAGATAAATAAGCAGTCCGAGGGCAATCAGAACGGCGACAGAGAGTTCACTATTACGGGCAACGGTAAGACCTACACAATAAAAACAGGTTCGGACGGTATTGCAATACTTTCCGATATTCCTGTTTACAACAGCAATAATGAGAAGATCGTGTACACCATTTCCGAGAAAAATGTTCCCATTAGATATGTAGTTCCTGCGGATCAGACTGCAACCCTTACGTCAGACGCAACCACAACCAAGACATTCAAAAATATCCTCAAAAAGTTTACAGTTGAGGTAACAAAGCAGGATTCTGAAACAACATCAGCACAGGGCGACGGAACGCTTGCAGGAGCAGTTTACGGACTGTACAAGGACGGCGAGCTTGCCGATACCTATACGACCGATGAAAACGGATATTTCAAGACAAAAGAGTATGTCTGCGGAAACTACACTGTTCAGGAAATTTCACCAAGCGAGGGCTATCTCCTTGACGAAACAGTTTACTCAGTTGGTGCAGAAGCTGAGAATTATTTCATTGAGCATAACCCACTTTCTATGGCAGTGACTGAGGACGTTATCAAGGGAAATATCGCAATGATCAAGCATTCCGATGACGGCTCTACTCAGATAGAAACTCCAGAAGTGGGAGCTGAATTTGAAGTGTATCTGAAATCTTCGGGTTCTTATGCAAATGCTGTTGAAACAGAACGTGATTACCTGACGTGCGATGAAAACGGCTTTGCACAGACAAAGGATATGCCATACGGCGTTTACACTGTGCATCAGACAGTCGGCTGGGAGGGTACTGAGTTTATTGCTGACTTCGATGTCAACATCAGCGAGAACGGACAGACCTACCGCTATCTTATCAACAATGCAGAGTTTGAAAGCTATGTTAAGGTGGTAAAGGTCGATTCCGAAACAGGAAAAACAATTCCTTATGAGGGCGCAGGCTTTGAGATCTATGATTCAAACGGTCAGAAGATCTCAATGACTTTTGCATACCCTACCCCAACAACAATCGACACTTTCTACACAAACAGCGAGGGATATCTGATCACTCCCGAAGTTCTTCCCTACGGCGAGTATTCACTTGTTGAGGTTCAGGCTCCTTACGGCTATGCGCTTGATAAAACTCCCGTAGCATTTTCGGTTTCCTTAGAAAATGCAGAGAAAGAAAACTCGCTTACTATTGTCAAAGTTGAAAAGCAAAACACCGCTCAGAAAGGCAGGATCAGCGTTCAGAAAACAGGCGATATTTTCACAAGCGTGAATATGGCAAGCTCTGCTTATACAGACGAAAACGGCGAGCTAGTTGTCAATTCAACGACCTACACTCCCGTGTTTGCGGACGGAGATCTCAGCGGCGCAGTATTTCAGGTGATCGCTGTAGAGGATATTGTTACGCTCGACGGTACAACAAGAGCTTATGCAGGAGATGTTGTTTCAGAGATCACGACAGACGAAAACGGCTATGCTGAAACTGAGCCGCTTTATCTTGGCAAGTATGAGGTCAGAGAGATAAAAGCTCCCGATGGTTATGTGCTGAACAATGAGCCTAAAGATGTTGAAGTGACATATGCAGGACAGGAAATCGCTGTTCTTGATACGGTAAATGCATCATTTGTCAATGATTATCAGAGTGTTGAAATCTCACTTTCTAAGGTTATGGAGAACGACGAGCTGTTCGGAATCGGAAACAATAATGAGTATCTCTCTGTTCGTTTCGGACTGTTTGCGGCGGAGGATATACAGGCGGCAGACGGTACTGTAATTCCTGCGGACGGTCTCATTTCTGAAATCAGTCTTGATGAGAATATGACTGCTGTAATCGCAGAGAAAATCCCATTCGGTAAGTACTATGTTCAGGAAATTGCCACCGATGAACACTATGTTCTCAACGGTGAAAAGTACCTTGTGACATTTGAGTATATGGGTCAGGAAGTAACTACAGTTTCTATTGACTGCGGTCAGTTCGTAAATGAATTAAAGCGCGGAAAAGTCGAGGGTATCAAGGTAAATGAGAGCGATGAACCTCTTGAAAATGCTCTGTTCGGACTGTTTGCAGTTGATACTGCCGAATTCACTTCTGAAAACGCATATATGACCGCTGTTTCCGATGAAAACGGATATTTTGAGTTTGATGAAATCCCATACGGCGAGTATATTGTCAGAGAAATCGAAGCTCCGACGGGATATATTCTCAGCGGTGAAAGCTATCCCGTAACTGTTTGCGAGGACGGCGAAACTATCACAATTCGTACAGTTAACAAGCCTATTACCGTTGAAGTGTCTAAGGTTGATGTATACGGCGAGGAATTAATCGGCGCAGATATGCAGCTTGAAAATGCTGACGGTGAAATCATTGACGAATGGATTTCCGATGGTACAAATCATATTGTAACCGAGCTTCCAGCCGGAGATTACACGCTCAAGGAAATTGCGGCTCCGGACGGATATGTGATAGCTACGGATATTGAATTCGAGGTTTTTGCAGACGGTACAATAAAGATCAGAAACGTTGATTCTACGGCGATTTCAGAGGACGGAAATCCGCTGATTGTTATGGTTGACGACACAACAAAGGTGAAGATCTCAAAGCGTGATATTACTACGGATAAGGAGCTGCCTGGTGCAACTCTCCAAATTATTGACGAGGACGGAAATGTGGTTGAGGAATGGGTATCTGCGGACGAGGCTCATCTTGTCGAGGGCAAGCTTATCGCAGGAAAGGAATACACGCTCCGTGAAATCATTGCTCCGGACGGTTACGAAATTGCAAATGAGATAAAGTTCACGGTAAACGAGGACGGTTCTGTGACCGAGGTCGTTATGTACGATGAGCTGACGCCTGATCTTGAAACCCCTCCTACGGTCATAATAGATATTCCTCATACAGGTGTATCCGCAGACAATAGTGCTGAGCTTTATCTCGTAGCCACAGCGGTTATTATGGTTTTCGGTATGGTCATATACAAAAAGAACGATAAGGAACAGAGAAAGGATGATGTGAAATGAGATCTAAAAAGAAATTGATCGCAGCAGCAAGTTCGGTGTGCTTTGCGGCTATGATGTCGCTAACCGCTTACGCTTCGGGCGATGTTGCAGGTGCGGTGACAAGCACTTGGAACACAGCCAGATCGCAAATAGTGTCGGTAGTGAACAATGTTGTTTTTCCGTGCCTTGATGTTATCCTTGCGGTATTGCTGTTTGTGAAGATAGGTGCGATGTATATGGACTACCGCAAGCACGGACAGATAGAATGGACTCCTGTTGCGATAATCTTCGCCTGCCTCATATTCACCCTTACCGCTCCGCTGTATATATGGTCTATTGTGTAAGGAGGTATGACAAATGAAGAATATTCTTATACTCGCCGTACTGTCTGCGGTGATCCTTACAGGCTGCGGAAATATCTCGCCGCCGTTCAAAGCCGAGCAGACAACGGTCACAACAGCCGCACCGACAGTAAGTGCGGCTGCCTCTTCGGAGGCTGAAAGTACCGTCGATGAAGAACAGGTAAAATATGATACCTTTATTGCGGAGTTTTTCGATTCAAATATATGCTTTGCAGATACAAGCACATTGGTAACAGAAGCAATGAAAGGCAGTTCCTTTGAGAACGAAATTGATAACTCAAACGGTGTGAATAAAATTACTTTGAAAGGCTCAAACGGCGGCGGTATGATAGATGTTCTGTGTATTGATCTAAGTCAGAGTGATCTTGATCACGATATGGAATATATCCTTGAAAACTTCGGAGATTATTACTTCGGACAGACCTCCGCACAGATGAGCGGTATCACCGAAGATGACTTTGTTTCGAGTTACCGAATGACAAGCAGTGTTGTTTCAAAGGGTAAGTATCAGCAGTACGGCTCTGTTCAGAAATCCGATGGTATGGCGACGCAGTTCGGATACACGGAAACCTACGCTGTGCTTTCGGAGAACAAGCTTACCGTTGTGTCGGGTGCATTTCTCAGTTCAGATATGATGGAAAGGCAGAGTTTTTCACAGGTTATGGGACAGTTTAGAGAATGCGTTGGTGGATGAAAAAAGGACTGATTTTACTCAGTCCTTTTGGTATGTGGTATTAGATAAAATGGAAGTTATCGAGCAGTAAAAATGCAATTTATAAAGAAAAGGCTTGAACGTTATAATAAAAAATTAGTGGCCTGAATTTTCAAACGTCAAGTGTCTTGAAATCAAATCATCAATTTTAATTATAAGGCATTCTAAATCTTTACTGTATTCATCTCTAAGGCAAGCCATATTATCCATTCTCTTAAATCCAAGTTTTTTATAGTATTTTTCAAGATTACCTGTTTCATTATCAGCACAAAAAAGTATTAAATATTGAAACCCTACCTTTTCAGCAACATCTAATACTATTGGAACAATATGTTTGTAAAAGACAAAATGTCCTACGTTATAGCTATTGCCTTTATAATTCACTTTACAAGATTTGACCCTATTCTTGTAACGATCATTTACACATAGTTGAGGAATTTCTATTACTGGAACAATAGATGTCACCTCAATTTTATCATCATCAATATAATATTTTTCTTTTTTCGAATCATATATTACGCCACCTATTTCTTTGGTACGACATTTTATTGTTGCACCCATTTGAAGAGAAAAATACATGACTATTTCTTCGTTGTCTAGAATAAGGTAGAAAGCTCTGTAATTGTTTGCCTCCTCAGTTTTAGCATGATAATGCAAGTATTTACCTAGTCCTGGATTTTTTGTTGATAGGAAATCTCTAATCTGAACTTTTATGTTATTATTATCAAACACCTCTTTTAAACGTTTGCAAGTAAAATTATCAACTTTTAACTCCTTCCTTTTGTTAATTGGTTTTTCTCTCAATTCCAATTTTCCCCCCCTCTAAATAAATTTCCGATTTATCAAGCGATATTGCTCTTGATCTTTCTTCTCATTATACCACACCAAACCAAAATTTTCAACCCAGAAAGGAGACAATTAATGCCCTACATCCCATTCACAGACGAACAAAAACAGCTTGCCAACAGCGTAGACTTGGCAGAATATCTGCGTGTGCGTGGTGAAAAGCTTGAGCGTGCCGGCATAGAGCATAAGCTCATATATTACGACAGCTCAGGCAAGCACGACAGTATAACTATCCGTGGGTCAAAATGGTTCGACCATAAAAATCAGACAGGCGGCGGAGCAATAAAGTTTATGC
>OFMV01002194.1_pt1 | contig 13368 bp, 10 predicted proteins | sample 1541881 | NCBI WGS metagenome assembly OFMV01 (sample SAMN04209220, study PRJEB22552) | human gut metagenome | biome: gut; material: feces | host: Homo sapiens | place: USA: Oklahoma
ATACTCCTGTTCCAGCCGTTTACTGACTTCTGCAACAACTTTTTTTCCATACTCAGGCTTATTATTTCCAGTTAACTCCACACTAAGTCTTTTTCCAATTCCCCAATTAAGAGAAATAATGGCATCATTCACAACTTTTTTTACATTAGTTTTCTTTTCCCTGATTAACGCATTTATTTCATCATAAATATTATCAATATTATCTGCTATTAATATCTCTTTTTTCATTATCGATCCCCTTCTATAACTTGAAATGCCAAATTGGCATTTCAAAACTGTCCCAACTGCTTACTGTTATATTACCCTATTTTTCTCATTCTGCCTACTGCTTTTTCATGGTCACATATAATAATGAGGTCGCATTCCACGACCTCATCACCTTCATTTAAACATAAATCAATTCCTTGAGAATAATTTCTTCCGCAATCGCTCTGTGCTGATTAACAGCTCTTACCCAGGTCATCTGATCTGCTTCTTTATCCGGCAGTGGTTCTTTTTCTTCTAACTGCTTCAGAATTACCTTTTCCCATTCTCTGGCTGCCTTGTCCACTTCCAGAAGATGCTCTCCAATGGTGTCCTGCAGAAGCATCACCTGATAAGTTGAATTTCGATGGTTTTTCAGATAATCTCTGCGAAGAAAACCATACTTGCCAAGTTGCTCCATCTGCTCACCGGATTTATAGGTGAGATTCGGGATCAGATATCCATTTACATTTGTATACGTTAATTTCATTTTATTAGCACTCTCCATTTCTCATCATTTTTTGACCACAAATTTACGACATTTACGACAAATCTGACACTGCTTTACAATACCAGACAAAATGACTGATGCCCCGGAAAGCCTGTAAAACAGGCACTTCCGGGATACACAAGACAGGACAAAAATCAACTTCCATTATCAAGTGATGAGTGCTAATTAATTTGCATTGTTCAGTCTACAATCCCCAATAACCAGTCTCTGGCATTAATATGTCGAATTCCCTCATATTGTTCTTCTGGTTCTTCATCCATTGTTAAGATAATCTTTGGATAATGATCTCGTATCGCCTGTAATGGTCTTAATTCTCTCAAAAGTGTATTTTCATCCTGTACAGTCAGTGCCACCTGGAAATATACTGTTCCCTTTTTATTCTGTGCCACAAAATCCACTTCATATGAATTGATTTTTCCAACATACACATCATATCCTCGACGTAACAATTCCAGATAGACTATATTTTCCAGAACATGTCCTGCATCTGCCTGCCTCGATCCTAAAAGCATATACCTCATTCCAATATCAACTATATAATATTTTTCAAGAGTTTTTAAATATTGTTTTCCCTTTATATTATAACGTTTTGCCTGATATATAATATAACTCTCGCTAAAAGCCTCCAGATATTTTTCCACCGTTTTTGTATCAATTTTTCGCCCTTCTGAGGTCATCGTATCTGCAATTTTTTTTGATGACAATGGATTTCCTATATTATCAAACACAAATCTTAAGACACTCTTAAGCATCATAGTATCTGTGATTTTTTTCCTGTTTATAATATCCTTTACAACAATCGTATTATAGATTCCTTCCAGATAATCTCTGATCTCATCTGGCTGATTTTTTAATTCCAGTGTAAACGGAAATGAACTATTCTGCAAATACTCAGCATATTTGATTCCTCTGTCATTCATACTGCCAGTACTCTCCATATATTCCTTAAAAGACAACGGCAACATTTCAATCTGAATATATCTTCCTGAAATCATAGTTGCAATCTCACTGGACAACATATATGCATTGGAACCAGTCACATAAATATCTATGTTTTTTTTAATATAAAGACTGTCCAGCACTTTCGGAAAATCTGTTACATTCTGAACTTCATCAAGGAAAATATATGTCATTTTTCCATCAATCAGACGTTTCTTTAAATATTTATATAATTTCCTGTAATCTGTCAGTTCTTCATAATCAAGATCGTGAATTAAAAACTTTATCCTCACACGACTGAAGTCGCGTGCTTCCAGACGCTTTAGGCGTCAGACTAAATATCGGCGGATACGCCTGTAACTTAGGTCAGCGCAGTTATGCGCATTTTTCCATGCCAGATATGGCAGGTTCCCACATTGCAGGTAGTCCACTGTATATCTGCCTGCATTTATGCTGCCTTTAAGATTTCCATTTGTAAATGAAGTTCTTTCAGATCTGCATAAACACACGAGGTTCTACGCTTTACCGGAGGGACTTTTGCCTCCAGCAAAGACCTTTCCGTTACCGGAAGGGATTTTAAAAGTTCTCTGATAAAATATCTTGCTCCGATATTATACGATGCCGACAGGTCACAGTTATATCTTTTTCCTGTCTGGAATACACAAAGACTGTGATTTTTCAGGTCACGGGACACACTTCCGGAGCCATCGTATGCAAGCCTGCTCGTATTCCATGCGCAGACTCTGGATACCCGCATTCCTTTTCTGTGTGCCTGATGCTCACAGCGTTTCTGGATATCCCGTTTTCTCCACAGATGCAGTTTCTGTTTTTTCTTTCCGGATATCTTTCCCTGCATTTCCAGATACTCGAATACGATCACATCTGCATGGTTCTCTTCTGCATTTTTTACGATCGCACCTGCAATTTTTCTTCCCAGCTCTATGTTCAGGCGTTTCGTATATGCCCATCTTCCCCGTGACTGCGCAGAGCTGTGTTCCCTCTGGAATCTTCGGATCCGGCCCAGTGTGCGGTACATCCGGTCTTTTTCACTGGGATGATTGATAAATTTTCTCCCCAGGACAGTTCCGTCTGCCCGCATAATGGTACAGACCGCATCGGTATTGATTCCCAAGTCCACACTACAGATGATCTGTTCTTTTACCGGTGTCTTCGTAAGTGTCACTTCTTCCGTATAAGAAAAACGCAGGAAATATTTATGGTGCCTTTTCTCCAGTGTCGGGGCTGATGCCTTTTTCCCCGACCAGTTCTTGCGCAGATATTCCATATCTGTGTGATTTAAATGCACACAAAACCATTTCCAATCATGGCCATCATACAGTTTCAGGTATGCTTCGTCTTTTCCTTCTTTTTCCTCTCTGTACATGACATCACGATAAAAAACAGGCATGGCATGATTCTCATACGCCAGTCTGGGTTTCCCTACTTTTTCTCCTGACTTTTCCCACAAATCCATCCGTGTTTCGTAAGAAGATACACTTCCCAATGCATGCTGGATTGCGGCTCGCCTCAGGTAGGACGGCATCTTCGGAAAGCGAAGATCAAAATCAAAGCGTGCAGGATTCTTTTTTGTAGTATGCACCAGATGCTCTGCAGCATTAAACCGCCTTTTGGCATCCGGTATCTCTGCCAGTTCTTCCCACACCTGCTCATATATTTCTGTCAGGTAACTGACCGCAGAACGGTAGATTTCCAGTGTCTGGCGGACCGGGATATTCTGTTTTCGTAATTCTACGCCATAGCTGGATACGGTCTGCATCTCTTTTCCTCCAACAAATCATTTCTTCTGTCAGGCTTTTTTCTTTTCTTTTTCCTTTTGTCCTTCGATGTAGGCAAGCACCTGGTCTCTGCTCCTGTCACTGACCGTTATGGCACAGTAAGACGGATTCCACAGATGCCCACCCCACAGTTCCTTTTTTAACTCCGGATACGCAAGAAACATCTGGCGTGCAAGATTTCCTTTCATGATCTTGATCATATCTGAAATATAAAACTGAGGTTTACAGTCCACAAGCAGATGGATATGATCCGGCATCACCTCCATTGCCAGGATCTGAAATTTATATTCTTCTGCAAGATTCTGTAACATTTCTTTGCATTCTGTATCGATTCCGTTTTTTAAAACCTTTTTTCTGTATTTTGTACACCAGACAAGATGATACTGCAAGGAATAGACATATCCCCTACCATATGAAAGTTTGTTTTTATCTATATTAAATATATCTTTTCCCATATAAATATTATACCATATGTATTGGTTTATGTAAACATTTGTTCTGTTGTTTTGTAAAAAAATTTGCGCGTCTAACTCATCACTGGAAGTAACGAGAATGCGACGCGCAGTTATTCAAAATCATTTTTCCGGAATTATTGCAGAAACTGAAGAAGGGTATATTTTTACTTATGACCAGGATTATCTGGACAGAGAAGATGCAGTGGCAGTAAGCCTGACACTTCCATTACGTCAGGAGCCTTATGAAACAACTATATTGTTTCCTTTTTTTGACGGACTGATTCCAGAAGGATGGCTTCTGGGGGTGGTCAGCCGAAACTGGAAAATCAACCAGAAAGACCGGTTTGGATTACTGTTATCTGCCTGCAGAGACTGCATTGGCGATGTTTGTATCAGGAGAGAAAAGGTATGAAATGCTTGTGTTGTGGAAAGCCAATAACAAATAGTGCAACGAATGTGGAAAAAGAATGGTGCTGGCATAAAAAGTGTGTAAAGAGATTTTTTCAGACAGATGAATTACCAATCTTGGATATTACGAAAGAGCAACTGGAAATCCTGGCAACTGAAACAGTAAATGAGGGACTTACTGTGCCGGGAGTTCAGAAAAAGCTTTCCCTGCATTTATCAACAGATCTTAATGCAAGACTTACAATTGTGGACTATCCGACAGGATATATCCTGAAGCCGCAGACGGAAGAATTTGATAATATGCCGGAATTTGAGGATCTGGCAATGCGTCTCGCAGAAATTATGGGAATCCAGACGGTTCCCCATGCTCTTATAAAAATGAATGATGAATACGCGTATATTACTAAAAGGATAGACCGGGAAATATCAGAAAAAGAGACCAAACTATATGCCATGGAAGATTTCTGCCAGCTGTCTTACAGGCTGACACAGGATAAATATAAAGGTTCTTATGAACAATGCGGAAGAATCATAAAAAAATGTTCTGCAACACCGGGATTAGACCTGTCAGAGCTGTTTCTGCGTGTTGTTGGATCTTTCGTTATGGGAAATTCAGATATGCATTTGAAAAACTTTTCGCTAAAGGAAACGGAGCCTGGTAGCAGAAATTTCCAATTATCAAAAGCATACGATATGCTTCCTGTTAATGTGATCATGCCAGAAGATAAAGAACAGCTGGCACTCACAATAAATGGCAAAAAACGTAATATTCATAAGAAAGAATTTCGGATACTGGCAGAATCCTGTGGGATTCCATTAAATTCTGCGGAACGTATGATGAAAAAAGTATGCTCATTAAAGGCAAAACTTTTTACACAGATAGAAGAATCTTGCCTGTCAGCAGAGCAAAAAGAGCAAATGGAGGAACTTATTTCAAAAAGGCTTGATATTTTGAGTTAGATAAACAGCTTATTGACCATGCTTTAAGATCAGAACAGGAAGGAGGACCGATGAATATGTGTAATGCGTTGGAAGAATTAAGACGCGAAGGGGTGCTTGAGGGTCAGCGTGAGGGACGGCTTGAGGGACGACTTGAGGGAATCCGTGCAACGATAGGAATCTGCAAAAAATTCAGCATTAGTGAGGAGGATATAATCAGAAATATTATGGAAGAATTTTCCTTATCACAGGAAGAAGCCTCTGGTTATGTAAAAAATATTAGTAGATTCTAAAAAGAATGGCTCCAGTTAACTACGCCTTAGTCAAAAAAGACTTCGGCCTCAGTGATCGGAGCCTTCTTTTGTGCTCCTGGCGGCGCACGAAGGAAATAAGCCCGCCAAAAGGCGAGCTTACTTAAAGTGCTTATTTATAGGCTGTCGCTGAACTACGTTTTCAGGACAGCCCCTTATATGATGATCATCAGCCGCTTGATCGAGCAGGATCATTATTTTGACAATACTTCAACTTTACAGAAATGTTCCTTGGTTTCTTTATCATAGCTGATTCCGACACCCAGGACTTCGCCCGTATATTTGCGGGTTTCTCCTGATTTTCCCTGAAAACGCAGCAGATAATCTTTTTCTCTGATCTGTAGCAGGGCATCTTCGGGAGAGTGGTCTACTTTTAATTCGAGGATAATACAGGTGTCCGTAAGATTCCATGGGTAAAAAATAAAATCAACAAATCCTTTTCCTGCTTTATCTTCACGTTCAATACGATACTTATTTCTTGCAGAAAGATATACCAGATTGACAATAGCAGAGAGTTCTACTTCATTATTATATGAGAGAATCGGGGATTCTGTATTATGTGCATACTGCAGGATCTCGGACATTTTCTGCGTGTCACGGGATAAAGTAGCCTTGAGCATCTGGTCTGAAATCTTAGCCAGCTGGTATACATATCCAAGACTTTCCTCATTCTGCAGAAGTTCTTCATATTTGAACATCAATTCTCTGTTAGGAATAAAAACTTTTCCGCCAGAATAAGTAAGCAGCCCATATACAACCATAGCTGAATAGATCTGATCCCGGCTTTTTAATTCCATTGCCGATGCAGCAAATTCATCTATTTTGGCATCAACGCCTTCTCCGGTAATCATCAATGCCAGGTCATTTTTTATATGGTCAATGTCATTGCGGATATAGTAAAAAATCTCATCATAAGGTCCGGAACTGGTCCAGTAATTGGATAACTGGTTAAAACGCAGTGCCATCACTACGGATCTTGGATTATACAGGCGTTTTCCTGAAGCAGTGAAATATCCATCATACCAGTTCTGCAGACCGTTGCGTGGTACCTGAAGTTTTTTGCATAAATGTGTGTACTTTTCATATAGAACATCTACCTCTTCGTCTGTAAAGCCAAAATATTCGCTGAAAGCTTCCATTGAAGTCATTTTAAATTCCATAAACATGTTCAGTTCAGAGCCACTGGAATATTTGGAAATCGGCAGGATACCGGTAATATATGCCAGTGCTGTATAGTCCTGATCTTTCAGCAGAGTTTTGAGAAAAAGTATATACTCTGCTTTTTCCTTTTCAGTAATAAATGGAAGATGAAATACGGCATCCCATTCATCCATGATGAAAACAAACTGTCGGTCTGTCTGCTCTGAAATTTGGGAAAGTATGTCCCAGAGCGCATATATGGAGTCTGTCTGATATTCCGGATATGCTTCCGCCAGATCGTTCTTCAAACCTGTAATGATACGGTCAATATATTGTCTGTAAGATGTGCAGTTTTCCGGAAGTCTGCTGAAATCGATATAAATGATATCATACTGATTTAAATACTGATGGTATTCAGGTGAATCTGCAATTTTTAAATGATCAAATATCTGCGAAGCATCCCAGACCCTTCCAAAGAAGGCTCCCAGCATATTTGCCATGATCGTTTTTCCGAATCTGCGCGGTCTTGTAATGCAGATATACTGTGTTTCTTCTTCCATGCATCCAAATATGTCATTCAGAATAAGGGATTTATCTACAAAATATGTTGTTTCTGAAATCTTCTTATATCTTTTGTACGGAAGAGGAGTATTTAAAAACATTGCCATATCAGTTACCGCCTTTCAGATTTTTTGCTTTAGAGATATTATAGCATTCTTATGAAAGACTTGCCAGATGGAAGAGGCGGAAAGATTATTACAATAAGATGGACAATGACATCCCGGAAAATCAGCAAGATAGAAAAATTGCAGTGTCTGCTATCAAACATCTTGATCAATCAAAAAAGAGAAAAAATATTTTGATTGCAGTTGTTTCTCTTTTTAAAGAAAATTGGCTTTATGAAAAATTTAGCCTTTTTTATTTGGAAATTAGATACATAATATTTAAATATAGGTGGGATTAATATGTGTGATGTAAAAAAATATGAAAAAATATATGAAGAAATAAAGTGTCTGGAACCTGAAGATACATTGCAACTTACATTAGAAGCTGATTCAGAAGAGCAGAGGGAATTTTATCAGATGGTAGGTGATTTTTTACTTCAAAAAAGGCAAAAACAAGTAATTGCGAGGAATTTATTTTAAAAGAAAAAATATATCGTTCTGGGTGGAGTTAATGGAGCTGGTAAATCTAATTAGTGACAAACTGAGAAATCAGCAACACTTATACTTGCCAGATTAAGTTTTAGACAAAGAATATCTTTGTTTTAATAAAACATTTTTTCGCTGTTTTCGATGGTCAGACCCCTCCAGGGCAAAATGCCAATGACACAAAACTTAGCAGATCTGTGACATGGGAGCAAATCTGATTAGTGACAAACTGAGAAATCAGCAACAGTAAATATCCTTGTTTTGAATTACAATAATTATTGTATAAAGTTTTCATCGCAAGTTAATTTTACCACAAAAATAGAACCATTCGCATGAACGAATGGTTCTATTTCTTTTAGGGACTTATTTCACAGACCCTTTCTTTTTAGGAATCTGTGAGTATGTAAATAAATTGTTTATTAACAATACCTGAAAGTTATCGATATGTGTGACTCTTAATAAATTATTTCTTTACATAGATTTCGATTTTTTTAGTTTTGACAGAGCAGGAACCTGTTGTTACCATTTTGTATCCTGCTGGTACCGGAACTTCACTGGCTTTAATAGATGTAGCTTTTTTATCGACAACGATTTCTCCAGTAGCAACAATTTTGTTTGTTTTTGCTAATCTATAAATAACTTTAATTGTTTTTCCTAATTTTTTAACCTCAACAGTTACTGTATTATTTTTGGAAATTTTTAATTTGGAACCAGTTGTTACAATCTGATATCTGTCTGGTGCTGTGATTCTGCTCATATTAACATATTTGGCAGTAGCTACTACAGAAAGTTTCTTACTGCTGACAACTTTACCAGATTCTTTAAAAATAACAGTTACAGATTTTTTATTCTGGTCTACAGTAATATAAACTTTGTTATTTTGGGAAATTTTAATGTCACCAACGATGCCAATTGTATATCCATCTGGTGCTGTTAATTTGCCAGTGTTAATATAAGTAGCATCTTTATCAACAGTCATAGGAGCTGTCTTGATGACATTTCCTTTTCTATCCTGATATACAACAGTAATTCCTTTTGTTGTAACTGCTTTACGAACAGCAGCGTATACATAACCATCATTGATTGCAAGATCACCAGCTAATACCAATTCATAGCCTTCTGGTGCTGTAAGTTTGCTGGTATTTACAGATGTAGCATCTTTATCAACAGTGAAATCTACTTCTGCAATCTGTTTTTTTTCTTCTTCAGAATAGTAGTTGATTTTTACAGTTTTTGTAGCTGCTCCATTAGCACTATCGACATCAGCAGAATCAAAAGCTTCTGGTGAGGCATCAGTTCCATCAGAGAATACGCTGACGTCAGAAGCTGCTACAGGTACAACGCTGGTCCCTGCTACGCAGGCAGCGAGCATTAAAGCCATGATTTTTTTTCTACGCTCTTTTAATCCCATATTCTTTTTCTCCTTTATTATCTGAAAAACATATTTCTTTTGCATTGCAAGAATGGGGCATAATCATGAATTATGCCCCGTCTTGCCTGTTGGAATCTTATATAAAATTACCCAAATGGATTATTTTACAGTGATCTTTTTAAGATTGGACCATGGGCTGAATACTTTCCTGCCGTTTTCGGAAGTTCTGTTGAATGCATGCATTCCTACTGTCCAGCTTCCTTTTGGTACATTCTTAAATGTAGCTGTTACTGTACCTTCTTTGAGGTTCAGGATCTTGTGATCGCCATAGTGGTATGGACGAGTCTCTCCGTTTTCTTTCTTGGAGGATGTTCCAAGTACTACGTCGTATCCTGTTGCATTAGCAGCTGCTTTATATGTTACTTTTACAGTTGTTCCGCTTACTTTTACGCTTGTGATGATCGGAGCATCCGGTGTGATTGCAGATACAACGAATGGATATGCATTTGACCAGTCGCTGAATACTTTCTTACCGTTTTCGTCACGTTTCCAAGCGTGGCAGTATGCGTAGTATGTTCCCTGCTGTACATACTTAAAGTTAGTGGATGTGCTGACCTGATTCTTGCTAATGGAATCATAGTCTTTATTTGTGATGCAATCGCGATCTGTAGAGATTACGTAGTCATAACCTGCAGCGCCATCAGTATCACCAGAAAGAACAACTGTTGCTTTGTTTCCAGTAACATTTACTTTAGTGATCATCGGAGCATCCGGTTTTTCATCTTCTGCTTTTCCGTCTGCAACTACTGTCTTGGATCCTGTGTAGTTTTTGGATGTGCTGTTTGCTTTTACTGTATATGTTCCGTCAGTGTTCTTTTCAGAAGTATATTCTGTAGCCGGAACTGGGAGATATCCATTTAATACAGTTGTAACGCCATCTTTTACAGTTACAGTACAATCGTTGATGTTCTTCTTATCAACGCCCCATGTTAAGTTTGCTCTGGAATAAGCTGTACTGTCAACATCGTCTGTATCGAATGTTGCAACACCAGACTCTGTGTATCCGTTGATACCTTTGATTTCTACGCCGTAGATGTCTCCAACTGTTACATCGATAGGAGTTACAGTATTGCCATCTTTGTCGATTAATCTAAGTGTATAATCTTTGCCTTCAACTAATGTGCTTCCGCCAATCTGAATCAGTACTTCAGGTTTAACCGGAAGACCAGCTGCGTATGTAGCATTTTTAACACTTACATTCTTAGCAACAAATTCAACAGATTTGATTGTAAACGGGATATAAGCAACAACACCATTGATAATTGTTCCGTCAGAAGTAACAATTGTCTTGGTTCCTGCAAATCCTGTTCCTTCTTTAGCTACTGCATAGATATAACCAATGTTTTCTTTTCCTGCAGTTACTTTCTTACCTGTGATATTATCAGCGTATTTAATCTCGAAATCACTTTCTTTTGCAGTTGTCTTTACGCCATCATCAGTAACTTTTCTGATATTGCTTAATAATGCTTTTGCAAAAGTATGCTCATTTCCATCAAATGTGAATGCAGTCTGGCTGTTATGAACTACGCCGTTTACATTTCCATCAGCATCTTTATCTACATCTGCTGTATAAGCGTCTGTTACGTCAAATCCTTTGCTGTCATAAACGTTAAGAGTAGCTTCTACTTTTTCTTTTACGATATTGAAGCTTGCTGTGATGTTAGAACCTGTGAAGTTCTTGTTTCCATCTAATGGTTTCAGAACAACTGTTCCGACTCCGGCTTCAACGTTTTCGCCATAAGAAACGATTTCAAACTGGTTGGATACATCGTTTCCGTTTAATGTTGCTGTAAATTTACGAGGTCTTACCTGTTTTCCAGTGTAATCCTGATCAGCGATGGATACTTTTACATCTGCTGTGTTTGCAGCTGTGATTGTAAATGTTCCAGTTGCTTTTCCTGAATAGAAGTAGTTGTATCCCTGTACAGTGATTGTTCCAGTACCAACATTTACAGCATTGCTGATGCTTACTTCCTCATATTCAGCATCTTTATCATTAACTTCACCCTTCTTGTAAAGAGCAATAGCACCGTCAAGCACTGCATAAGTAGGCTGGATCTTTCCACCTGTGTAAGTATAAGTAGAAGGTGTTGCAACAACCATAGCGTCTGTTAATTTCTTAGGTACGATTTCTGTCTTACCGCTTGCTGTAACAGTTCTTGTTTTGCCGTTTGTTGTTTTTAAAATATAGTTTGTGTTTGTAACAGTAACTTTTGTAATGATGTTGTTAAACAAGTCATTACCGAAAGCTTTTTCATATTCATATTTAACTGTGAAATCGCTGTCTGTGAGAGTTTTTTCTACTTTTTTGCCTGTTTCGTCTTTTGCTACAACTGTTACAGGAAGTTTATATTCGCCTGCTTCTGTAAGTGCTTTATTAATAGAAACATCATCCGGTACAGTTACATAATCAGCTTCAACTACCAGTGGTTTGATTAAGAACGGAATAGATGCTGTCTGATCTTTGTATGTTCCGCTTGTAATCTTGATGTTAACGTAAGCGTTTGCTACTGGATTGTAATTTCCGTCATATACAGTTGTTGCATTTACGTTGTTTGTATATCCTGTGATTTCGTATCCGTCTGTTCCAAGATCTTCTGTTTTGGGTTTACCCTGTGCGTTGAAATACTGAATAACCAGTTCTCCTAAATCGCTCTTGGAAGGTTTGATCTCATCGCCTGTATAATCTGTTGTATACTGTGTTTTTGCAGATACAGCATTTAATGCAGCTGCAGTAGCAACAACAGTGAATGTCTGCTCACCTGTGCAGTTTTCACCGTCTTTTGCACGTACTGTAACAGTATATGTACTTCCGTTTTTAAACTGTTTAGCGTCTGTACCATCAGCATTTTTTACAATAAGTGTATATTCTTTGCTGGAGTTTTTAATTGCAGAAAGGTCTGAGCCTTCTACACCTGTAAATGTCAGATAATCAGCTAATTTGCTTACAGCAATATCTGTTGGAATCTGACCACTTAAAGTGTTAACAGTAATCTTTGTTCCTGCTGTAGAGAGGTCACGTTTTGCAACATTAACAGTCTCATTTGTTGTGTAATATTCATCTGCACCTGTAAAATTCTTTAATTTTGTTTTGTCAACATATACAACAACGGGGTAATCACCTACTTTTGTATATTCAACCTGAGCAGTTGTAACTGCAGCAGATAAATCAGCACCGCTTAATTTTCCATCAGCGCCTTTATTACTGGAAGCAGATTCTTTTAATGTAATGTTATCTTTGGAAATCTTAATAGCCTTACCTGTATACTGATAGGACTGTCCTTTTGTTGCTGTTGCAAGGATATCTCCTTTTGCATATGCTTTTGCTGTAACCTTACCGATTACAAGTTCAGCACTGCCTGTGTAAGCAGAGTCTTCTTTTGCTGTTACAGTAAGTTTGAATTCTTCTTTATTATTAGTTGCATTAGTTACAGATGTTTCATAAGCATCAGCAGCTACATTTGCTTTTTCAGAATCCAGAACAGTAAGTGCAACGCCGTCAGCTTCAGTAATAGTCTGAGCAAAACCGTTGTATGCTTTTGTTGTGGTTGCAGGTGTAGCAGTCACAGAATTTAAAGATCTCTTTTCTACAGCTACAGAAATACCTGTGTTAATGTCATAAAGAGTCTGCTGATTGCTGTCTACATCGTAAACATAAAGGGTTAATGTTTTTCCAGCCATGTCAGCTGTTGTATTTAAACTCATATCAGCTGCATCGTCTACTTTTCCGTTAGAAGATGCATATGCAATACCTTTTTCGTCAACCCAACGATACTGCCATCCACCTTCTACTTCTGATCCGTCAGTTTTAGTTACAGTACCACTGATAACAGATGCTCCTCCCCAAACAACTTTTTTGCTGTCTGCAGATAAGTTAAGAGTAATATCAGCTTCATTTACCATTACAGATGCTGGAGCTGCGTCTTCTGTATCGTCAACAACAGGAGCTTCTGCAGCGAACGCATCTGCTTCAGTAGCTACGGAAGCGTCAGTACCATCGCTGAACTCAGCAGCCCATACCGGCACATTAGAAGTAGCAAGCA
>OFMV01002239.1_pt1 | contig 13136 bp, 8 predicted proteins | sample 1541881 | NCBI WGS metagenome assembly OFMV01 (sample SAMN04209220, study PRJEB22552) | human gut metagenome | biome: gut; material: feces | host: Homo sapiens | place: USA: Oklahoma
TATGTGGACTCCAAGGGCAACTTCGGCAAGGCGTATTCCAGAGATATGGCATACGCTGCCAGCCGATACACCGAAGTCAAGTTAGAGCCGATTTGCAACGAGTTATTCCGGGATATTGACAAGAATACCGTGGATTTTGTCCCGAACTATGACAATACCATGATGGAGCCGACCCTGTTCCCGACGACATTCCCATCGGTTCTGGTGAATGCCAACGTGGGCATTGCGGTTTCGATGGCAAGCAATGTCTGTCCGTTTAATCTGACAGAAGTCTGTGATACGACGATTGCTCTGCTGAAAAATCCAGAAGCAGATGTCACCGAAACGCTGCTTGGCCCAGACTTTCCGGGCGGCGGATTCCTGCTGAAAGATGCAGACGAGTTCCGGAAAATCTGCGAAACCGGACGGGGCAGCGTCAAAGTACGGGCAAAGTGGAACTATGACAAAGCCGGCGGCTGTATTGAGGTCACAGAAATCCCGTACAGCACCACGATTGAAGCCATTATGGATAAAATCGTAGACGGCATTAAACAGGGAAAATTGCGGGAAATCTCCTATGTGCGGGATGAAACCGACCTTTCCGGTCTGAAGATTGCCATCGACTTGAAGCGAGGGGCAGACCCGGAAAAAGTCATGCAGAAACTGTTCCGCATGACACCATTGCAAGATAGCTATTCCTGCAACTTCAACATTCTGATTCACGGGCAGCCTCGTGTTATGGGCGTGAAAGAAATCCTGACCGAATGGATTGCATTTCGGGAGGAATGCGTTCGGCGGAGAATCGTCTATGACCTGCAGCGGAAACGGGAAAAGCTGCATCTTTTGGAGGGCTTAGAACGGATTCTGCTGGATATTGACGAGGCAATCCGTATTGTTCGGGAAACAAAGGAAGAATCCGAAGTTGTTCCGAACCTCATGCAGGGCTTTTCCATGGATGAAATTCAGGCGGAATATGTGGCAGAAATCAAGCTGCGGCATTTGAATCGGGAGTATATCCTCCGCCGAACACAGGAAATGGAACAGCTGCGGACGGATATTGACAGCTTACAGCAGACCCTCGAAAGCCCGAAGAAGATTCGGGCAGTGATTGCCAAGGAACTGAAAGAAACTGCAAAGAAATACGGACAGCCGAGAAAAACCCAGTTCTGCGAGGTGGATTTGCAGGCAGAATCTGACCCGACTATGGACATTCCAGATTATCCGGTACATTTGTTCCTGTCTGAGAGCGGATATTTCAAGAAGATTTCTCCGGCATCGCTGCGAATGAATGCAGAACAGAAGCTGAAAGAGGATGACCGCATCATCGCCCACTGGGAAACCACCAACCGGACAGAACTGCTGTTTTTCACGAATCAGCAGCAGGTTTATAAGACGAAAGCGAGTGCGTTCGAGGACAGCAAAGCCAGCCTGTTGGGCGACTATATTCCGGCAAAGCTGGGCTTTGACGAAGGGGAGTTTGTCGTTTCTGTGATTCTCACAAATGACTACAGCGGCATGCTGCTGTTCGTCTATGAGAACGGGAAAGTGGCGAAAGTACCGCTGCAATCCTATGCAACCAAGACCAACCGGAAAAAGCTGGCGAATGCATACAGTGATAAGTCACCGCTTGTGACAGCGTTGCCGCTGCCGGAGGAACAGAATGTATTGTTGCGTTCGAGCGGCAATCGGGCATTGCTGTTCCAGACGGAAGAGCTGCTGCCGAAAACCGCCCGTAATACGCAGGGCGTTCAGGTGATGACGCTCAAGGGCAAGCAAGTGGTTCTCTCTGCGGAATTGCTGACCGCAGAGCAGGCAGAGGAACGGAAACGCTATTCGGCAAAAACCTTGCCGGCACTTGGAGCACTGGCAAAAGATTTGCCGGATGTCGGGCAGATGACGTTGGCGTAAAAATTCTGCATATTCACTAAAAAAGCAGGGAAAAAGCTGTGCATTTTGTGGAAAACGGAATGTAAAACTTGCTTTTACAGCAAAAATATGTTATCATGGTGGTAAGTTTTATGGGAACGCCTGTTCAAGAAAACAGGCATGGATATTTAGATGGGAGGAACACAAGATGCATACATGGGCAAGAAAAGGAATCGCACTGGTAGTCAGTGGCGTTCTGACTGTTGGCATGGCAGCTTCTCTGCCGTTCAGCAGCTTTGCGGAATCGGCTGGAGAAAATGTGATTTTTCAGGCAGAATGCGAAGATTTGGACGGTGCAACCACTTGGACGGATATTTATGGGCAGCAATTTCCGGGGTATTCCGGCAGCGGTTTCTGCTACCTGACCGGTGAAACATTGACCTTTGAGGTGGAAGCACCGGAAGAGGGAATGTATGAATTCACCACCCGTTCTGCACAGATTTTGGACAAAGACGGACGGGAACAGACCATCTCCATCAATGGTTCGGAATTCATGATGAAGATGCCGTATGCTGATAGCTGGACAGATTTCAGCTTTGGCATTCACCGCCTGAAAAAAGGGACGAATAAGATTCAGATTCTACCGAGATATGGTTATGGTGCTTATGATACGATTACCGTAAAGAAAGCAGACCTGCCGGAACTGAGCGTTTCCCCGACGCTGAGCGACTCGAAGGCAACTTCCGAAACACAGGGCTTGATGAATTATCTCTGTGATGTTTACGGAAAGCATATGCTCTCCGGTCAGCAGGAAATCTATGGCGGCGGTCACACCGAAAGCAGCCCGAACGGCTATAGCGGTGCAGATTTGCAGGGCTATGAAACCGAATTTGAATACATCAAGAAGAATTTCGGCGACTATCCGGCAATCCGTGGATTTGACTATATGAACTATAACCCGCTCTATGGCTGGGATGACCAGACAACTGAACGAATCATTGAATGGGGTACGGAACGGAATGGCATTCCGACGGTTTGCTGGCACATCAATGTTCCGAAGAATTTCGCAAATTACGAACTGGGCGATGCAGTCGACTGGCAGAAATGCACCTACAAGCCGGATGAAACTGATTTCGATACCTCTAAGGCAATTGTAGAGGGTACAAAGGAATATGAATATGTGATGCTGACTATTAAGACCTTGGCAGCAGAACTGAAAAAGGTACAGGATGCAGGCGTACCGATTATTTTCCGTCCGTATCACGAAGCAGAGGGCAACACCAATACCGATGGTTCTGCTTCTTGGTTCTGGTGGGGCAAGAGCGGTGCAGAAGTTTACAAGAAGCTCTGGAAGCAGCTGTATACGACCCTGACCGAAGAATATGGCATTCATAACTTGATTTGGGAATACAACAGCTATGACTACTCGACTTCTCCGCAGTGGTATCCGGGCGATGACTGCGTGGATATTGTCGGCTATGACAAGTACAACTGCGTTTATAACCGCCACGATGGAAAGACCAGTGGCCCGAACGAAGATGCTATCTCCAGCACGTTCTATACACTCGTAAACCTGACCAACGGCAAAAAGCTGGTTTCCATGCCGGAAAACGACACCGTTCCGAGTCTGGAAAATATCGAGATTGAAAAGGCAAACTGGCTGTATTTCTGCATCTGGTATGACAACGGTTCGGATAACTTCCTGTCTGGCACAGACAAGAATGACCCGGAAACACTGAAAGAAATGTATCAGAGTGATTATTGCATCACCTTGAGCGAATTGCCGGATTGGAAGAACTATAAGAACGGCGGAGATACCCCGACCACCACAACTGCAACAACCGATTCTGGCTCTGAAACCACAACCACTGTTACCACAACCACCGGAACAACAGAAGTTGTGATTGGCGATGTCAACGGCGATGGTGTGATCAATGTTGTGGATGCAATGCTGTTAAAGCGGTATCTTTTGGCTGAAAATGCAGAGGATGCAACTTACAACACCGTTTGGGACTGGAATCAGGATGAAACTTGCGATGTTCTCGATGTAGTAGGACTGACGAAGTTCCTGCTGCGGAAAGACTGATTCTTTTTAAAACAATTGTAACAAAGAAACAACCGCCCTGTGATGCGAATTGGCACACAGGGCGGTTTTTGTGAGAATCCATCTGAAATTTTCTGAACATTCTCCACAAGGGCTTGTAAAACAAATGCAATCCGTGTATAATGAATTTTGTCGAATAGCTGCGAGCGAGAGCAGCCATTTTTATTTGATTTTGGGCGGGTTCTTTTTTCCGCCATTTTGGAGGTTGACGTTTTTTATGAAGCATACCATTGGTTTGATGCTCAGCGGACTGGCAGCAACGATTTTATTTTGTGCCTGCACAGCCTCGCCGGAATCTGTTGCCGTGAAAATTAGTCAGGACGAATCCGAAGAACTTTCCATTTTAGCGGAAACAACTGTGACCATGACCCAGCAGACCATCCAAACAACCACCACCACAGAACGCAAGCCGGATTTGGTCAAAGAAGTACCAGCAGAACACGTTTTAGATGTCGATGTCATTTACCAGCGTCCGGAGTTGCCGACCGGCTGCGAAGTCACTTCGCTGACGGCTCTGCTGCAATATCTGGGATTCGATGTGGACAAGACCACCATGGCGGAAGATTTTCTGCCGTGCAGTTATGACACTGCCAAGAACACATTGGATGATGCCTACATTGGCTTGCCGCAGGCGAGCGATGGATTCGGCTGTTATGCTCCGGTTCTGGTCAAGACGGCGGATGCTTATTTAAAGACACAGGATAGCGAGAAGCAAGGTCTGGATTTGACGGGCAGCAGCGAAGAAATCATTTGCCGTTACATTGCAAGCGGTTATCCCGTTGTGATGTGGATTACAATTGGTCTATATGATGTATATGAGGAAGAGGGCTGGACGACGGAGGACGGCAGAACCGTCATGTGGTGCGATTTGGAGCACTGCGTTTTGTTGCATGGATATGATAAGGAAAATGATTTGGTTTATGTGTGCGACCCGTTGAACGGCGATGTGACCTATTCCATGGAACGATATTTTCAGATTTACGAAGATATGCACAAGCGAGCAATGACAATTTATTGAGATGATGGAAATTTAGGAATGCGATGCCCTTTTTCTGCGGAGAGATGGAACGAGCAACAGCAGCACACCGCAGATGGCAAGGGCAAGGCTGATCCATTCAGACGTTGCCAAGCCAAAATAAATGCCCCGTTCGGTATCATAGCGAAATCGTTCTGTAAAAAGACGAATACCCGCATAGCCGATGCAATAGAACGGGATGACATCGGTCTTTCGGGTTCGTTTCCGGAAGCAAAGCTGTAACAATCCAGCAAGGAGAAAATCCAGTCCGCTTTCCAGTAGCTGCACCGGAAAAAGCGGAATGTCCGTTGGGGCTGTCCCGATGGCGTTTTTCAGGCAGATGCCAATCGGTGGGTCATAGGGGATACCATAGCAGCAGCCTGCAAAGAAACAGCCGATTCGCCCGAATGCATGGGCAAGCGGAACGGCAGGCGTGATGCTGCTGAGATAGACCCCATAGGGCAGCTGAAAATGATGCAGATAGAGCAGCAAGGCAGCCAGACCACCCAGCAATCCGCCATAGAATACAAATCCGCCCTCTAACAGGGAGGAAATCGTGTTCCAGTTAAAACCGGAAGTCTGGAACATCTCCACGATGTCGGAGAACGAAACCAGAAGATAGAGCAGTTTTGCTCCCAGAAATCCGCCAATGAGTGCCCAGACACAAGCCTCCAGCATGGCGAACCGGTCTTGCTGAAAGCGCTTTCCGTTGCGAATGGCAAGCCAGATGGCAAATGCTCCGCCAATCACGCAGCAAATCCCATATGTACCAAGAGAAAGCCCGAAGAGAGAAATAATCGGATACATGTCAACTCCTTTTTGGTCGAAAAAAACGCAGTTCCCGAAAATTCTGCAAGATATGCAGACGGTGGACTGCGTTTTTTGAATGTTTCAAATTGGTGCTTAAAGGGTGGAATCATCAAAGTAGGAATAATCGGGATACGAACTCGAAAATTCGTCGATAAATTCCTGTAGACCACCATCCGAGAGGAATACAACCATGTAAATCAGGTATACTGCATTTAACAGGATGCCGATAATGCCCAGGACGATGCCAGCGGTTGCAATGCCGTTGGCATTTTTCTTATTCTGAAGAATGCCCAGAATCAAGCCGATGATGGCTGGAATCGCACCAACACCATAGCAGCAGCAAATGGCAATGGAACAGATGCCAAGAATCAAAGAGGCGATCCCCATACCATTGTTGTTGTTGGTCAATGGTGTATTCGGGGTCGAGTAGGGATCATTGTAGGTGTAAGGGGATTGACCAGCAGTTGACTGCTGATAAGATTGTCCCGAAAAATTTGGTTGCTGCTGATTAGCAGTGTTTCCGTTCGGGATGTTGTTGTTGCGGATGCCATAAGCAGAAAAATCCGGTGCAGCGTTGGTTTCCGCCGTTGTATTCTGTGTGGCGGAAGTGTTTGGCTGCGGAACTTCTCTCGGAATATCGTTCGCAACGGGAGTATTTGCTTGAGCGTTGTTCTGATAAGCAGCGACATGGTCATAATTATCCGAAACCGCAGGATCTGCCGGTTGAGCGGCGGTGTTGGAATTGCTCTGTTCCGGATGGAGATTTGGTTCTGTTGGGGTGTCTGGTGTTGGGATCGTCGGTTCTTGATTGATAGAATCCGGCTTTGGAATGGCATTTGGTCGAATTTCGCCGCAGTTCGGGCAAGTAAGGTCAGTATCCGATAACGGATGACCGCAGTTTCCACAAAAAGGCATGGGAAAAGCTCCTTTCAAAAATAAACAGTCCTACTTGTTATTGTAGCATATCTTTCCGGAAATGTCAAATAATGTGCATGGTTTTTATTGAGAGAGTGCATTCAGCATGGTGCGTGCGATGTTGTTGGTATTGACAGTGTCCACGTCTTGATTCCAGTCTTCGATTTCGATACAAAAGGCAATCGGGAGGTTGCTGTCATCGCAGAAGCCAACTAACAGAGAATTGTCTGTATCATCGCCCTGTTCAGCTGTTCCAGTCTTTAAGCCAACGGGATAATTGATGGTACTATAACGAGCCAAGTCACCGTTCTCTCGCATGATTGCTCGTACCTGCTGGGCAGTTTCCGCAGAGAAAATTTCATTGGAATAGGTGGTTTTGGCTTTGTCCCTGACCGTTCCGAATAAATCTTGCCGATAGGAAATCAAGTATGGCTGGGTGACTTGTCCCGTGCCGTTGGCAATGGCACTTTCCCACATCATCAGTTGAAGTGGGCTGATGACCGTTTCGCCTTGTCCAATGCAGCCCCATTGGGTGATGCTGTCGTTGGTATCCTCTAAGGTTGTAGAGGCGGTGAAAACAGAAATGCCATCTAAATCCATTTGTGTACTACCTTCGCCATTGACTTGGTAGCCCATTTTACGGAATGCAGTCTGTAAACCATCTAGCGGTAAATCCTCTACCAGCTGAGCAAACCATGGGTTGCAGCTGTGCTGAAACGCTTGCGAGATATTCTGCCAGCCGTGCACACTACCGTGATAGCAGCGAATCGGAGAGCCATAATTGTTGTAATAAGTGCCCTGACAGTCATAGCTTTTCTGCATGAGAGCGTCATAGCCGATGGTTTCAATGGCAGCGGCAGTGGTGCAGACTTTCTGGGTAGAACCGGGGATGGTCTGGTAAAATGCCTTACAGAGCAGGCTGCCTGTTTCCAGCGTGCTGACATCGACATCACTTAAAATGTTGACACTGGGCTTGCTGACACAGACGAGAATTTCTCCGGTCTGGTAGTTGTAGGCGATGGCAGTTCCGTTTTTATTGCCGAATTCCTGATAAACCTGTTGGTTTGCATCGTGGTCGAGCGTGGTATAAATCGCACTTTTTCCGTTCTGGACTGCACCGAAGAGCAGGTTGTAATTTTGCAAGTCCTTAAGATTTTCGGAAACCAGTGTGTTCGTCATGCGTCCGCTGTTGTCGCCGATGAGGTTGCCAACATCCAGAAAATAATCTGCTCCATATTTTTCCGCAGTTGCGTTTTCATCGAACAGGACTGCTCCGTTTCGGTCGTAGATATAGCCGAGTTTCACGTTGTGAGAATGGGACATATAGAAAGTTGCCTGTGATACAATTCTTGCGACCAAAAGCACCATGCCCAACAGAAAGAGGACAATCAGCAGGATGGTGAGCCGTTCTCCACGTTTAATACTTTTCATTGTGTGACCCTCCTTGTTCGCTGTTGTTTCGGTACATTCTGGTCTGTTCATTCTGGCTGCTGCCGGAACGCTGGATGGTGTTCGGGCGAGCATATGGGTTGTTGGAACGGCTCTGCGGAGCGGTTCTGTTTACTGGCTGCCCGTATGGGTTCGGCTGCGTTGGTCGAGCCTGCTGCCGAGGTGTGCCATTGGTGGGAATGGTGCGAGTTTGACTGATTGGCTGCCCGTAAGGGTTCGGCTGCATTGGTCGAGCCTGCTGCCGAGGAGCACCGCCCTGCATGGAAGCGGTGCGATTCTGGCTGGCAGGCTGTTGCGGTGTTCGAGTAGTGGAACGCTGCGGAGCTTGCGGTTTGTTTCCATTCGGAGCAGGTGCATGTTTCGACAACAGTTCGTCTGCTTCTTTTCCCTTGCGGAACGGCAGCTTGAACGAAAGCGTATTTTCTGAAACAACATTCGGTTTTCGGAACGTCGGCGATTGCCCTGCTTTGAGCATACCGGCAAGCAGTCCGCAGGTAATCATAGACGTACCACCCTGTGAAATAAAGGGAATCGTAACACCAGTGAACGGAATCAGGTTGCAAGAACCGAAGATGTTCAAGCCCATCTGTACGACAAAGACCGCTGCAACGCCTAAAATCATGGTTGTGTGGTAGTAGCTTCTCGGCTTGTTAATCATTGGCAATATTAACAGACTTGCAATGAAGAAGATGACCAGCAGGGCAACCAAAAAGCCCCATTCTTCACAGATGGTGGAGAATACAATGTCTGTATCTGCGGCAGCAATTTCAATGAGGTTGCCGTATCCAGGACCTTTTCCGAATAAGCCGCCCTCTGCAATTGCCATCAGTGCACGGCACTGCTGATAGCCGTTTCCGTACATGTCATTCCAGATGTCCACAGAAAGACGGTCTTGTACATAGCCCGGTGCAAATTTCGCAGCGGCAATGACCACCAGCACGCCAACTGCACACAGGAAAATCAAGGTCGTTTTCGAGAATTTTGCCTTTGGGTAACAGATGCGGCAGATGACTGCACAGCCATAGGCTGCGGCGAAAGTTGGCAAACTGCCCAAGTCCCGACACCACCATTGCAGCACAAAGATGGCGAGGAATGAGCCGGTTAAAAATAAAGCTTCTTTGGAAACATAAAAGAAAAGTACCTTGGTCTTTTCGTGCTGTTCCATGATGGAGGTGGCACAGAGCAGAACAAATACGGGCTTCATAAATTCAGAGGGCTGCAAGCTGATTGGTCCAATCTGAATCCACATGCTCCGGCTTCCCGTCAGGAGCAGGATTGCCAGCATAATCACGCCCAGCACAATATACAGATATTTTTTGATTGCCATCAGGCGGATGTGGTTGCGAGTGAGCAGGAACATGATTTGACAGCAGATTAACGCCATGATACAGGTGATATAATGCTTGGCAGCAAATCCAATGCCCCCGAAACAGGATTGAAAAATCACGCTGATGTTGAGAATCAGAAGCAGTAGAAAGTCTGTGGTGTAGGTCATCTGCTTATAGAAGAACCGCAGCACGATGATATAGACCACATCCAGCCCTAAGACGGCAATGGTCAGCGGGGCTAAATCTTGAATCGTTTCGTAGTTTCCCCGAAACAGCACCGCCAGCAGCATGACAATATGCGTGAACAGAACCAGTGCTGCAATGCGTCCGTAGCGTAAGCCATTATGATACATTTGCATCTCTCCTTTGCTGTAGGATGACGGCTTGCGTGCCGAATCGAATTTCATCCATGGGTTTTAGAATGGCTTGGTGGTCGATTTTCGTGCCGTTGACGAACGTGCCGGATTTGGAATGCAAGTCCACGACACGCCAGACCCCGTTGGAAACATAGAGCACCGCATGATAACGGGAAATACTCATATCCGGCAGGCGAATATCCGCCGAGCCATGCCGCCCGACCAGAATTTCATCGGCTTCTAAGGGAATCCATTCATTGGTCTGAACATCTCGCAGCATCATGTGATTGCTGACTTTGTTCCACCGCAGCTGTTCAATGCGTTTTTCTCGCTTTGCAAAGGAAAAGATGACAAAGACACAGAGAAACACCACAAAGATGACCACGGCACTGACAATGATGGAAAAGGGGGTAAAGTCCCGCAGGGTTTTAAGAAGTTCCTCGTACATTTCAGACTGCCTCCTAACAAATGAAAAGATTGGACGGGGCGAAATCGCATACCCCGAACATGGTTACAGATTGGTAGAAAAGAAGATATTCCTATTATAATACAAGCCTGTGAAAAAATCAAGCAAATGATAGGGGGCTTTCACAGAAATTCGGGTTTTCTTTTGTTTTTTGCAATCTGTACAAAATCACACGGCAGCTTTTATTCAAGTTGCATGAAGAAGAAAAAAATTACAGAAAAATTACTTGCAATTTGCCGGAAACTATGGTATAATAAACAAAATCAACCGTGAAATCATCCATCATTTTTGGATGGTTTGCAATTTCGTTTCCAAAATTTATAAGAATAGAAAGTAGGCGTATGACACAACATGAAAGAACGTGTTTCCCTCAGACGAATGACCGCATTTTTTACCAGCATCCTGCTGGTTGTTTTTTGCCTGCCGACTCTGGCACTTCCGGCAAGGGCAGAAACAACCGTCCGACAGGTGAATAATATCGTCTTATTTGCCCAGTTCGACCCGTTGACGGAAAAAAACTTTATGAGTGGAGATGCAACCAATACGGTGCTTTCGATGTGCAACGATACCACTACGTATCGTTCCCTGACGAAATACATTGATACTATTTCTTATGGACAAATGCACGTGGATTCTTATTTTCCGCAGCTGAAAGATGGTGTGATTGAACCGTATGTGCTGAGTCAGAGTCGGGAATCTTACACGGACTATAACCAATATGCAGTTGAAATGATTCAGAATATTGCAATTCCGGCAGATATTCCGCTGGATGGGGACAACGATGGCTATATTGACAACATTGTCTGCGTGGTAGATGGAAAAGTTACATCCGCTGCCGATCCGCTGTGGTCAAAAGCATTTTATCTGGATGGCGGTTTGCAGGTGAACGGGCTTACCGTGGGACAAGTCAATCTGCACAGCGGCTATTCTGTGATCGGTTCTACGCTATTCAACGGCATTGGAACAGTCTGCCATGAATTTTTGCACAGCATGGGTTATCCGGATCTGTACCACCGCAGCGATGTTCCCGGTGATCCGGTCGGGCAGTGGGATATTATGGCAACCACTTCTATTTTCTTGCAGTATCCGCTTGCTTATCAGCGGTATTCTGTTTCCGGCTGGATGGGAGCAGAAACGATTACAACAGCGGGGACATATGCACTTGCTCCAGCATCTGCCTCCGAGGGCAGCCGGCTCTACTTATTAAAAACACCGCTTTCCGACACGGAATTTTTTGCGGTGGAATATCGAAAGCAGGGTGCGAAATATTCGGATGAACTGGATGGAAAAATTTATGGCGATGGCATGGTGGTCTATCGGGTGAATACCAGCGTGGTCGGAAACTATCGGGGCGATACTGACCAGATTTATATTTTCCGTCCAGGGGAAACCGCATTGAACGGCGGAGCAGGCGACTTGACAAAGTCTTGCTATGGCGGAACAGGTGCTCCGAATCACATCGGAACAACAGACCTGCAAAAGAAGTTTTCTGATGGGGCATTGGTCTATGCAGACGGAACAAATAGCGGCATTGCACTGGACAACATTCAGATTCAGGACAATGGAACATTGACATTCTCAGTATCGTTTGCAGACCTTTCCGGTCAGAAACTCTGGGAAACCAGCAACAATAGTTCATTCTCTGCGGATACCATGGCGTATGATCTGGCAACTGCCGCAGATGGCACAATGTATCTGCTTTCGACCACTGCCTATTCTGCAACCCTGTATCGGGTGGAAGAGGACGAAACCCTGACCGCAGTCAGCAAGCCGTTTTCCGGCAGTATGTACAATCCAAAATTGGTCATTTGTGATGGAACGGCATATGTGCTCTATCAGGATTATGATTATATCTCGCATCTCTGCAAATGGAATGAAAACGGGCAGCTCTGGGAAGAATGCTATGTGGGGACAAAACTCGCACAGTATCAAGACCTTGCAACAGATGGCGAACAGCTTTATTTTACCTGTACCACGGGTTCATTCCCGTATGCGTTGCAGGCATATTGCTACAATCCGAACACCGGACAAGCAACGCAAATTGGAACGGATCTCTCTGGAAACGCTTGCAATATGGAGATTGCTGCCGCAGATGGAACGGTCGTGATCGGCTATCGGGATTTGACTGCAAACAGCGTTCCAAAAGCAGCGATTTATAACGGAGCAACTTGGAATATTATTACATTGTCCGAGCAGGAATGCGGCATGGTTTCCGTGATAGCAGATGCGGACGGGAAGTTCTGGGTGTTGCCGAGTGGCGGAAAAAATCCGATTTTCAGCGTGAGCAAAGATGGAACTGCAACTGCCTATGAATTGCCAGCGGCATTGCAAGAAAACGTCTTTCAGATGGTGCCGGTTCTGTCCGGTGGGAATTTGTATGTGGCTGTAAATTCTCAGAATCCAAATGCATTTGATTTGTATCGGCTGAATCAGGAAACTGCATCATGGGAAACAGTCGGAAATACCATTGCCAATGAAATTGTAAACCAACCTGTTTTGTCTGCACGAAATGGAACGATTTATTGTATGTACAATGCTTCGGAACAAATTTTGCTGAAAAAATTAGTTATTTCCAAGAATGAGGAAACCATTTTAAAGGGCGATTTGAATTTAGACGGCAGACGAAATTTAGCGGACACCGTGCTGTTTCATCGGTATTTGCTGCGAACGGTTACCTTGACAGAAGAGCAGGGCAAACGTGCAGAAACCGTAGAAGACGGCACAATCAATATCATTGATTTGATTTGGCTGAAACAAGCCATTCATTTAGCAGACGCATAACCGCCGAAGGCGAACTGCGGTCGAGCTGGCTCAGCTCGGCGGAGAGGGATTGTTAAGGGGGACAAGC
>OFMV01002250.1_pt1 | contig 13117 bp, 8 predicted proteins | sample 1541881 | NCBI WGS metagenome assembly OFMV01 (sample SAMN04209220, study PRJEB22552) | human gut metagenome | biome: gut; material: feces | host: Homo sapiens | place: USA: Oklahoma
ATCTTCACCTGTTCTTCGATATCAAGAAGCTTAAATGCTTCTTCTCCATCTGCAAGACACCTTCCTATGCTTCTTGGATGTCTTTGATAGATGGAATGCAGATGTTTTTCTGTAAGTTCTCTGTACAGTTCCAGATTGCTTTCACAGGTGATTCTTTCATCCCAGTGTAAATTTGTTTTCTGTTTTTCTGATAACAAAATCGCCTTATTCATTTTTTCCAGCTTGCAAACATATTGTATATATTTATTCTTCAAGCACATTGCTGTTGCATTAGAAAATTCAATATTTTTTCTTGCATCCATTCCAATAATGTATAAGAAATATCCATTGTATTTTATGAGTGCATTCTTTTTTATCCTAGCATTTATCACTCTTGGATTTTTATATCCTTTCTGTAGCAGAAAATCAATCAAATCCTTTTCCGTTTTTATCTGAGCAGCATAATAGCTATGTATCACTTCGAAACATTTCTTTCTCTTTTTTTTCAGTCCATGTTCTATGAAGATAAAATAGGAAGGATTCAGAGAAGTGTAACCGCCATATTTGCTTACGTCCTGCATTTTTTCATCATTTATTTTTAGTGGAACATAATTATCCTTCTTAGCAGAATACTTTCCAACCGGCTGAAGATTAAACAATTCTCCCCTCTGTTCAAATGTCTGTCTTGTAATGATCGGCGTATTTTTTCCCATCGTTTCCTTTACCAAACGAATCGTTCCCGGTCCCTGTTCGCTTGTTGCGATCCAGGCTTTTTCTCCATTTCTTATAATATCTTTACTGTACATTTTATACAGATTATAATCATAGTTTCTGCCATCACGTCTTGCTTCTTTCTTTATAAAATTCATAGGATTTCTGGTGAATTTCGTAAAATACACATTTCCCACAACGATATTCAAATATGCATCCTGTGCATGGTGATAATCATTGACCAGCCTGCTTTTTAGCATCTTGTATTCTTTTCTGAAGTCAGATACATTTCTTGCCTTCGCATATACAATATCTGTTCCCGTCAGCATCGCCTTCATAAGCTCTGCGATTCCTTTTGCTCCCTGTGCGGTCTCCACCAACTGTCTTGCGATAAATCCGGCAAGCTGCTCTTCTGACAGACGTTCCGTGGATGTCAGGCGGTTGTATTTTTCATCATTCATAAATCCCATTTTATGAAGTGTATGCCACAGATCCCGGATTTTTTTATTCGTTCTGACCTTTTCCGGCACCGGATAATCATTCTTTTTCTCGTTCTGGTTGATTGTTTTTGACACCAGAACAAGATTATTTTCAATATTGTTGTCATTCGTCAAGCTTCTTGGATAAATATGATCGATGTCATATCTGCTATCATCAAATAGATCTTCAATATCAATGGGTTCTCCCGTATATACATCCCTTCCCATCTGCAGATAATAAAGATACAATTTTTTACTGTTTAATTTTCCGGATGCATTTGCATTTTTTATTTCTGCCGCCCAGTTTCTTTCGTCCCTAATGCTTTCATACAATTTTAACAGACGTTTTTCTCTTGAATTCTTTCTTCCCTGTTCTCCTTTTTCTTCCTCTGTTCTAGTCATCTCAATAAAGATACGTTTTGGATTATGTCCCATGATCTGCGTAATTTCTTTTAATGCCTGAACAGCCTGCCAGATCATACGTTTCACAGGTGCACTGTAATAGTACTCGTCCAGATCTTCAAATTGAAATTCCTGCAAGGTTTTTCCTAACGCTTTTCTTCTCTCTTCCAGTTCTTTTTGAAAAGTAAAATCTTCGCTATAGATCAACTCCATAAAATTCAGATTATATTCCCACATGGCCCGGATCAGAGAAATTTTCTCACCTGTACTTTTATCACATCCGCTCAGGCATAACATACTTCTGGAAAGTCTTGCCCAGTCCTTAAATTTATAACCTGAAATCCGCTTTACCTGGTATTCTGTCATCCATCCGTCAGAAACATACTGATTCAGTTTTTTTCGGAACATCGACTTAGCATCCCCATAGATGGTTCCGTAATAAATAATTTTTTCTGCTATCTCTTGAACTGCTTCTTTTCTCAGACGTTCTCCAAAAACGCTATACATTTTTCCATAAGAGGGCAGATACGCATTGATCTCTTTGTCAATACCTGAAACTTCAGATTCTTCCGTAATCAGTCCTCTGTTTATCAAATATGTGCAAATATTCTTTTTCGTAACTTTCTTTCCCAGTCTGGATCCCTGGAATACTTCCTTGTAGATATCCTGTTTTAATTCCGGTACGATTCGTTTTCCATGAATGCGTAAATTATTAATTTCATTGAGAACGCAATAGCTCTCATATAATAAAGACTGCTTTGGCAAGGCTTTTTCTCCGGAAAGGTACGTACATTCCCGGATAAGATTCGTGATAAAACGTTCTGAAGTCTGTTCTATATCAATCTTCTGTTCCATATTCCAAGGTAATACCTGTCCTGATTCCTGTATCTTTGCCCATCCTGTTTTTGATCCGCTGCCTACAGGTCCGACATAGTATGGAATGTTACTGGAAAACAGCATCAGGATCCGTTCAGATACCGTATATCCACTTTCATCTTTTTCTTTCAGAAAATCGAGATGGTGTTCTGCGTTTTCAAGAATTTTCTTTAATTCTTTTCGATGTACCTGGTTTGGAATAATTCCATTTGCACCAGTAATCTGTTTGGGCAGAAAACGTTCTAATTCCATCTCTTTGCGAATAGCATCTACATCCGCATCACGAACCTCTTTCAGATCTTTCTTGATCCTGTCATAGAGATCTTTCTGGCTTCTTTTTTTCATATTTCTTCTGTACTTTTTCGCTTCTGCCAGAGAATCCACTGAATTCGTGGAATTGGAATACGCACAATAACTTCCCTCTTCTCCGGAGCGGAACATCCTATTATACATTTCCCGATCCAGATTTTTTCTATACACCTTTTTCAAAAGATGCAGATCTTCTTTATGTTTTTCGTACATCTGCACTCTGGCGTCTGAAAGATAATCGAATCCATTCAATACAGACTGCAGCTGACTGTAATCATACAGTTGTTTCATATTTTCTATGATCAGATAGCGTTCTTCTCCAATCGCAGCTTCGATTTCTTCTTTCTCATCTTCAAAAGCAGCCTGCTGAAATGCAATCTTAATCTTTTCATCCGCCTCGATTTCAAACATGACTCTGGCATCTGCTTCCATACCGCACAGGCATTTGATCCGTTCCATCTGTGCTTTCTCCGATTTTTTGATATCGATTTTAGATGCTATCTGATCCTTCTTAGCAGTCCTTGAAATATTCTTATCTTCCAGAATTTCTATGATTTCCTTATAGGTAACCGAGCCATATTCTGAAACACTACAGATAGCATTCATTACCAGTTCACCTACATCTTTTATCATATATGCATTCAGATCACTGGATTCTGTATTCAAAAGAAAGTGTCCACGATGTTCGAACATGTTGATAATCGCCAGATATAGGAAGCGCGAATATCTCTCTTCGTCTTTTATTTGATCTCTTAGAAGTGCCTGCCGCAGATGAAAAATTGTAGGGTATTCTTTAACATCATGATATTCTTTGTCTCCATAACCCGGGTCTGCAAAAAGGCTGTCTTTTGTAGTCAGTCTGGCATCTTTATCTTCCTGGTAATATTTGCTGTTATCCTGTCGAATATAAAACAGTGGATCATGTTTCAGTACATCCTCTGCAAAATATGACCGGATCAATCCGATCCTCGCCTTATGACGCTGTAACCTTCTTTTTGCGATTCGATGGGTTCTTCTGTCTAATTGGGATTTTGCAGTTTCATATTCCCTTACAAACCAAAAATCTTTTCCTTTTACTTTCAACAGATGATACTGTGTATCCGTAACAGCACCACCCAGTGATCCTGTCCCCATATCTAATCCTACATAATAATCTTCTCTTTTATCAGAATTCATAAAAAAGCCTCCAAAATATATTGACATTTGAAATTTCTAATGCTATGGTAATCATGTATTAACAAGACGAGTTCAAATAAGGGGAAACCCGAAATCGCCTTTTGGCGCCGCATGGTGCGGCATAAAAAAGTCGTGTGCAACGGCTTTTTTGTTTTCTATTATTCTATCATGTCTTAGTTATTTTAACCATTACTTTTATGTATCTTCATTTATTTTTATCATTTTTGTATAACATTTACACACTATGCCGATTGCACTTCTCAGGTTACTGTTCACTCTTTGCTCACCTTTTTCCCTGTTTTAATCATCCTCTTTTTAATAGCTATTACATCTGTTCTGTACGTTACCATTGAGTCCTTCTTTCGCAACCCTTACTTCTTGCATAAGTTCAATATAGCATTTAGCTGTTTCAGTATTAATACGTTTTGCGTAAGTTTCTTTTCTTTTTACACATTTTTATTTGCATTACCGTAAGTATATGGTATATTTCAATTATGAAAGATGGTGTTACAGAGTGGGGATTATTAATGACAGAATATGGGAAAGACGCATTTCTTTAGGATTGACGTTGCTGAATGTTGCTGAACAGCTCGGTGTCAAAGAAGCCACGGCTCAAAGATATGAAAGTGGAGCAATCAAAAGTATCAGCCATGAAACTATATCCAGACTATCAGAAATTCTAAGTTGTACCCCATCATATCTGATGGGATGGGACGCAACATCTCGTCCTGCTTCCCACGTTTCTGATGAGTTTCAAATAAACAATCTCGAAAAAAGATTATTATTGAATACCGTAAATCTGATGAAATCACTCAAGCCATGGTGCTCCGTGCTTTGGCCATAGATGAAACCATTGAAATAAAAAGAAACGCTTAGGATATCATAAAGATAATAAAGGAATCATACATTTAAAGTTTAGGAGGTGTAATATTTATGGGATTATTGGAACTTCATACCCATGTAAAAAGAATCCTCGTATACCACGTTCTAAAATATTAAAATCTATGAAAGTCAACGATCGTGTGCTTATAGAAAAATACACGTATAGAGGATGACCATCATATTTAGTTGTTGATCCTAGTAGTAAGTGTGACTTAGGTGTTCTCGGTCAAGGCGCGGCTGATTATCTTAATGCCAAATATCCCAATAATGTTTTTATTGCAACGCTTTCTGATCGTCACAATACTTCTTTTCATGTTTTACCTAGATCAAACGCCTCGCAAAATAAACCAATAGATACACATTGCATATAAACTTTTAAGGAGGGCTCATATGGACGAGATAGCGAATTATTCTGAGTCTGTATTTGAAGACATCAAGCATGTGAATGAATATAGTCAGGAATTCTGGTGTGCAAGGGAATTGCAAATTGCACTTGAATATAAACAATGGAGGAGATTTCAAAACGTCATAGAAAAGGCAAAAGAATCTTGCATAAATAGCGGAAATTCCGTTGAAGACCATTTTGCCGACGTTGGCAAAATCGTGGAAGCTGGAGCCGCCAGCAAAGATATAGGTGATATACAGCTATCCAGATATGCCTGCTATCTCATTGTCATGAACAGTGATCCACGAAAAGAAGTGATTGCACTTGGCCAAACCTATTTTGCTGTGAAAACACGTCAACAGGAACTGATAGAAGATTATGATAATCTTTCTGAAGACCGTAAGCGTTTGGCCATCCGCAAAGAAATGGCAGAACATAACAAATTGCTTGTTGCTACAGCCAAAGATGCCGGTGTTGAATCAAACCTTGACTATGCAATATTCCAGAATTATGGATACCAAGGATTGTATGGAGGTCTTGGTGCAAAAGAGATTCATGCACGTAAAGAATTAAAAAAGAGTCAGAAAATACTGGATCACATGGGAAGCACTGAACTTGCCGCAAATCTTTTCCGTGCAACTCAGACAGAGGAGAAATTGCGCCGTGAAAATATCCAAGGGAAACAGGCTGCCAACAATACACATTATGAAGTTGGGAAGAAGGTAAGACAGACCATTGCTGAACTGGGTGGCACAATGCCGGAAGATCTTCCAACACCAGAAAAGAGTATCAAGCAAATTGAAAAAGAACAAAAGAAACTAGAACAATCATAAGCATTTATAAAAAAACCACGGAAATACTGGATTTCCGTGGTAAATACGTTCTTCGATATTCTGTTGAATTATCTCTTACTGAACTGTGGTGCTCTACGAGCTGCTTTGAGACCGTATTTCTTACGTTCTTTCATACGTGGATCACGTGTAAGGAATCCAGCTTTCTTAAGAACTGGTCTGTAATCAACATCAGCCTCAAGAAGTGCTCTTGCAACACCGTGACGGATTGCTCCAGCCTGTCCTGTGTATCCACCACCCTTAACATTAACGATTACATCAAATTTTCCTTCTGTGTCTGTTGCAGCTAATGGCTGGCGAACAACAACCTTTAATGTCTCAAGTCCGAAATACTCATCGATATCTCTTTTATTGATAGTAATTTTACCTGTTCCTGGTACTAAATATACTCTAGCAACAGATTTTTTTCTTCTACCTGTTCCGTAAAATTTTGCAGTAGCCATTGTAAAATCCTCCTTTTAACCTTTCTTAGAATTTCAGTTCAACTGGTTTCTGAGCCTGCTGAGCGTGCTCTGGTCCAGCGTATACGTGAAGTTTCTTGATCATAGATCTTCCTAAAGGTCCCTTTGGAAGCATTCCCTTAACAGCAAGTTCGATAACCTTCTCTGGTTTCTTAGCCATCATCTCTGCTAATGTAGTCTCTTTCATTCCACCTACATATTCAGAGTGATTGTAATAAATCTTCTGATTCAGTTTCTTACCTGTTACATTAACCTTTTCTGCATTTACAACGATTACATAATCGCCTGTATCAACGTGTGGTGTGAACTCCGGTTTGTTCTTTCCTCTTAAAACCTTAGCAACTTCTGATGCTAAACGTCCTAATGTATATTCCGAAGCGTCAACTACATACCATTTTCTTTCAATCTTATCTGGATTAGCCATATAAGTTTTCATTGTGGTTTACCTCCTGTGAATCATTAACATTTTCATGATAATATATCAGAATCAGCAAGATTCCGGGGCTTTGGCCTCTTACTGTTTCTCCTTTTGTCATACTTGCTTATTATATTATACTGTACCGTGTGTGTCAACTGTTTTTTGACATATTTTTCTTATATTTTTACTTATTTTCGTTGATCAAATGTACTTTTCCCGAGAATCTTCCCGTACATTTTTCATACTAAAATTTTAAATACTGTACACTATATGGTTTCAGTTCAAGCTGACCATTCATCGTAACCGTTTCCCCGGTCAGCAGATCTGCTGCCGTTCCATTCAGTTCTCCTGCATTGGCAGTGTATGGATAATCCGCAGCATTGATTGCAACGATCACTCGTTCTTTCTCTGAGCAGCGCTCGAATACCAGCTGATGATTCTGGATCACTACATTCTTATAAGCACCATTGCAAAGTGCATCACTTTCCTGGCGTACACGGATCAGTTTCTTAATAAACTCTGTCAGCTCATTTGGCTTTGGTTCTTCAAAGCAAGGGCGAAGCGCATAGTCATTATCCGGTGCTTTCTCCCCCGGCTCAGCCCATTCACTTCCATAATACAGGCACGGGATTCCCGGCATACCCATAAGCAGTCCGTATGCCAGCGGAATATGTTTCTTATTCGTCAGAATGCTTGCCAGTCTTGTAACATCATGATTATCCACAAATGTCATCAGGTGCTTTCCTCTGTAAATACACCACTGATCACTTCCGAACTGGCGGTGCAGGGAATGTGCGATCTCGAACATATTCATACTGTTAAAGCTGGAATATAATCCCTTGTAGCACTCATAATTCGTGCAGCTGTGAAGCATCTCATCATTCACGATAATATTATAATCGCCAAACAATACCTCTCCGATCAGTGCAAAGTCCGGTTTTAATTCCTGTGTATAAGAGCGGAGACGTCTCATGAAATTGTGATCCAGACTATAAGCCACATCCAGACGGAGACCGTCGATATCAAATTCGTCAATCCAGTATTTTACACATTCCATCAGATAATCTACGACTGCCGGATTCTGAAGGTTTAATTTGACCAGCTCAAAATGGCCTTCCCATCCTTCATACCAGAATCCGTCATTATAGCAGCTGTTGCCGTCAAAGCTGATATGGAACCAGTCTTTGTACGGTGAATCCCATTTCTTCTCCTGTACATCTTTAAATGCCCAGAAGCCTCGTCCCACATGGTTAAATACACCATCCAGTACAATTTTTACGTTATGTTTATGCAGATCTTCACAGACCTCTTTAAAATCTTCATTCGTTCCAAGCCTGCAGTCGATCGTCTTAAAATCTCTTGTATCATATCCATGATTGTCCGATTCAAAGATCGGATTTAACAGAATTGAATCTACTCCTAATGTCTGAAGATACTCAGACCAGTCCATAAGTTTGCGGATACGAGGAACACACACACCGTCATTGTGCACCGGTACCCCACAGAATCCGATCGGATAAATCTGATAAAAAATACTATTGTAAGCCCACATTACTCATCCATCCTTTCTGTGTCTGCCATAAACTATGCTCCGGCAGATCACTCACTGTTCTATTATACCACATTTCGTTCTTTAAAGACACAAAAGACACTGCCACTGGCAGTGCCTCTTGCATACTTCCCTATCTGAAAGACCTGCCGCTGGCAGGTTATTTCCTGTTATATATAAGTTTCTCTCCCCGCATGAATATGTAGAACCATACAAACAGCAGCACACCTTTCAGAATACTCGAAATCGTAATACTCCACCAGATCCCGTTCAGCGCAAGTGTTGTATGAACCAGTATCAGCGCAAGCGGAATCCTGAGCGCCGTAAATACAATACTGATCACAGATGGCGGCACGGTCTTTCCATACCCCGAAAATGCACCTGCCGTCGTAATCTCAAGACTCATAAAAAGCTGCGATACACCAAGGATCCGAAGATAATCCACTCCAAGCGGAATTACATCTTTTTCTGTAATAAAAATCCGGAATACCGGAGCCGGACAGCATATTAATAATAGCGTACAGAAAATCCCCCATACAAATACTACTTTTAATGCGCTGACATATCCCTGATAGATCCGTCTCTTCTTACCTGCGCCATGGTTCTGCGATGTAAATGAATTCACCGCTGCTGCAAAACCATCCGCTGTCATCCACGAAATTGATTCTATCTGTGAACCAACTTTCTGGACAGCCACCGCCGCATCTCCATATCCCGCGACCAGACGGGCAATGATCATCGATATTCCGGTAAACAGCATACTCTGAACAGACGTTGGAAAACCGATTCTGACGATTCCTTTCAGATGATGCAGATCCGGCTTCTTCAGATATCTTACATATTGAAAAAGTACGGTATCCTTCATCGCAAATATAAAAAACATAACTGTAACGATCATCTGCGCGATTACCGTAGCAATTGCTGCACCTGTCACTCGAAGAACCGGAAATGGTCCGATTCCAAAAATCAGAACCGGATCCAGGATGATATTAACAACCAGTCCGGTCGTTGTTGCCAGAAATACCGGCCTGCTGTTACCAATTGCCGTAAATAATCCGGTATACGTCTGATTTAAAAAGGAAAACAAGACAAGACCGCAAGTAATTTCAAGATAATATATGGCATCCCGGATCACCTGTGCCTGATTCAGATGGAAAAAATGAATCAGTGGTTTTGCCCCTAATATACAGACAAGTCCATAAATAATCCCCAAAATCAACGTAAGCTGTAACGCGTTGGATGCATATTCTGCGGCCTCTTCACTATTAGATGCCCCAAGTGCATGTCCGACATTAACCTGCCCTCCCATTTTTGCAAGCGCAGCAAGTCCGTTGGAAAGCCACATATACATTCCTGCTGCCCCAACAGACGCTACCGCCGAACTTCCGATACGGCCGATCCAGATCATGTCGGTCATATTGTACGCCATCTGGATCAATGACGTCGCCATGATCGGGACAGCCAGTCTGGTAAGAGATGATAATACAGGTCCGTTTACCAAATCAATTTTCTTTTGCATGATTGGCTATACTCTTTTCAATACTTTCACGATCTCGCCCATATACATTGTATGATAATCCTTATCCGGATACCATTTCTCATCATTTTCCTTAACATCGAAACATTCCGGTTTCATATCCTGTGTATACTGAGTCTTGCATACGAAGATCAGATCTGCTTCTTCAACTGCAGTTGTTCCGTCTACCGCATATGGATGAAGACCTGCTTCTTTCCATTTATCTTCTACGTCTTTTCCTGATACAGATCCGCATACGCTTAATGCTTTTCTGTAATCTTCTGACAGGAAAGAAAGCGTGTACATACCGGTCTCATCCATGAATTTCTTCGTGTATCTCTGTGGGCGGATATATGCAGTTGCGATATTCTTTCCCCACATGATTCCGACACCACCCCAGCTTGCTGTCATGGTGTTACTCTTTTTTTCATCTCCTGCTGTTACCAGCATCCACTCTTTTGAAATCTTTGTGAATGGGTTGAATTCCAGACTTTCAATTGCTACTTCTTTAAATGCCATTTCCATATCCTCCTTATCGTCTTTATGTACTCTCACAAAATTAAGTATGAAACAGTAGCAAGAGTACATCTTTGCTTTTAGAATTACAGACAGTGAGTATTCACTGCCTGCAATTTTACTGTATTCTTTTATAATTATACTACTTTACTAACACTTTACGGAAGTTTTTCTTACCCTTTTTCAGGACTACGCCTTCTCCACTTAATGCTTCTCCGGCAAATGTCTGGAATACATCTGTCACCTTCTCACCATCTACAGATACTCCACCCTGCTGTACGGCACGGCGTGCTTCTGACTTAGAAGCTGTCAGTCCTGATTTTACTAACATTGTCAGGATATCGATGTTACCGTCTGTAAGGTCTTCTTCTGTCAGTTCTGTCTTTGGCATATCTGCTGCTGCACCTGTTGAGAATAATGCTCTTGCTGCCTCCTGTGCCTTCTGTGCTTCTTCTTCACCGTGAACCAGTTTTGTAAGCTCGAATGCAAGAATCTCTTTTGCTGTGTTAAGCTGTGCTCCTTCCCAGCTGTCCATCTTGTCGATCTCTTCTAACGGAAGGAATGTCAGCATACGGATACATTTTAATACATCTGCATCTGCGACATTTCTCCAGTACTGATAGAATTCGAATGGAGATGTCTTGTTCGGATCAAGCCATACAGCACCACTCTGTGTCTTACCCATCTTTTTACCTTCTGAGTTCAGAAGCAGTGTGATCGTCATGGCAGAAGCGTCTTTTCCGAGTTTACGACGGATCAGTTCTGTACCTGCAAGCATGTTGCTCCACTGGTCGTCCCCGCCAAACTCAAGGTTACATCCGTATTTCTGGTATAACTCATAGAAGTCATATGCCTGCATGATCATGTAGTTGAACTCAAGAAAGCTGAGTCCTTTTTCCATTCTCTGCTTGTAGCACTCTGCTGTCAGCATACGGTTAACGGAGAAATGTGCTCCGACTTCACGTAATACTTCGATGTAGTTCAGTCCCATCAACCAGTCAGCGTTATTAACCATCAATGCTTTTCCATCTGAGAAATCGATAAATCGACTCATCTGTTTCTTAAAGCAGTCACAGTTGTGCTGGATTGTCTCCGGTGTCATCATCTGACGCATATCTGTTCTTCCGGATGGATCACCGATCATAGCTGTTCCTCCACCGATCAGTGCGATTGGTTTATTTCCTGCTTCCTGCAGACGTTTCATCAGACACAGTGCCATGAAATGTCCTACGTGAAGGCTGTCTGCTGTCGGGTCAAATCCGATGTAGAATGTAGCCTTTCCATTGTTGACCAAGTCTTTGATCCTGTCTTCGTCTGTTACCTGTGCGATCAGACCTCTTGCAACGAGTTCTTCATAAATTCCCATTTTTATTCTCCTTTTATTATGTTAATGATTTACAGAATTCTCACTTTACTTCAGCTTGCAAATATGCTTTTCAGAAAGCGATTTTCCCACATAACTGGTCAAAAAAAGTCCTTATCCAATCAATATTGGATAAGGACGATATTAACCGTGGTACCACCTTATTTCGCTGATTACCTGTGTATTCAGCCTCATTCAATCTGCGTGTTCACAGACCTTTGCACTATAACGTGTGCCCGACGTCACAGCCTACTTTCGAAAACACTCATAATTCTTATCGTGTATCATTTCGGTGTGCAGCTCCAAGACGTATTCATTCTTCACTCTTTCATGCGCCTCTCATCAACCGGCAGCTTTCTGTATGGGTGTGTGAATCACTACTTCTTCTTTTCCAAGCCTTTGTGATATCTGTATATTATTTTCCTGTCTGTGTTAAAGACTAACTGATTTGATGAACTTTGTCAAGATGATTTTTAATCTCCATCTTTTATTTTTTCAAAAAGTTGCAGCCATGCTCCTGCAATTATTTCATTTCCATATTCTGTCAGATGAATACCATCCGTTGTAACACTCTCATATCCTGCTTTTTCTGCTTTCAATATTATCATGTCCTGAAGCGCAAGAAAGTCCGCATGATATTTTTCTGCAATCTTTTTTTCGATTCTTTCTGTCTGTTTTATTCCCGGAATCCAGTTTTCATACATTCTGGGATATGGCACTATAAATGGCGACATACAGATAAGCTTTGCATCCGATTGCTCTGTAATTTCTTTCACAATGGCTTCATAACAGGCTTCAAACTGCTGTTCTTCCAGGCTCTTTCCTGTATTCATCATAACTCCGACGTCATTGCATCCTATCAGAATGCTTACGACATCCGGTCGTTTTAAAATGCATTCCTTCTCCAATATACGTTTCACTCCATGAATCGTGAATCCATCATGTCCTCGATTCATAATGTCGTACTTCTTCCTTCCGCCGTCACTGTCATTCAACTTCTCAGCCACCATATTCACATAACCGTTTCCCAGTGGATTTTCTAAAAAGCAATGACTGGCATCTGTAATACTGTCACCTAAAAATATAATCTTTTTCATCTGTCCTTAACACCAAATGGCCTTATACTATAAATTGCATGAATTATAATTCCTGTCCGTCCTTAATTACCATCTTAAGCTCCAAATTCTCGTCTAATAATACGATATTCGCTTTCTTTCCCGGTGCGATCGAACCATATGTATCTT
>OFMV01002259.1_pt1 | contig 13078 bp, 10 predicted proteins | sample 1541881 | NCBI WGS metagenome assembly OFMV01 (sample SAMN04209220, study PRJEB22552) | human gut metagenome | biome: gut; material: feces | host: Homo sapiens | place: USA: Oklahoma
GGGATGGCAGCCAAAGCGGTCCGCCTCGGCAATGGACTTGTCCAGGATGAGCTTGACCCGGTGCTCCCTGTCGTTCATCAGCGACAGGATGGTGGCGGAACCGGGCGTCACGCCCAGATACTGCTCCATATCCTCCGGCGCTGCAAAGGACAGACGGGAGGAGCCGATCTGCTTGGACAGATCCTTCGTGCGGAAGGGCTTGTCCCCCTCCATGAGGAGCAGATAGAAGTCCGTCTTCTGGCGGTTGCATAGGACGAGATTTTTGCAGATCGCCGCCCCCAGCAGGCCCTCGATGGCGTGGCAGTCGGCGATGGTGTCGGCTGCGTCGTGGTCGGCACGGGTATAAGAAATGCCCAGCGCATCCAGTAAGTCGTAGCAGGCGATCTCCCGGTCCAGACGCCCCGTGCGGTCGGCGGGACGGCCCTGGTACAGGTTCGGGTCAATGTACATAAGAAACCCCTCTCCTTTGGTTTGATTTACGAAAAAGAGGGCAGTGGCGAACCACTGCCCTCTCAGAGCGATCAAATCAAGTAATTTGATTACTTCTTCAGCATCCAGCCGGAAACGACCATCTTCTGAACTTCGGTGGTACCCTCGTAGATCTCGGTGATCTTAGCATCACGCATCATACGCTCTACGTCGTACTCTCTGATGTAACCATAACCACCATGGAGCTGAACAGCCTTTGTTGTTACTTCCATAGCAACCTCTGCTGCATACAGTTTAGCCATAGCTGCTTCTACAGAATAGGTTTTCTGTGTCTTCTTAGCAACGGCTGCTCTGTAAACAAGGAGCTGAGCTGCTTTAACTTTGGTAGCCATATCTGCCAGCTGGAACTGAGTGTTCTGGAACTGACCGATAGCACGACCAAACTGTTTTCTCTCTTTTACGTAATCAACAGTTCTCTCAAGAGCGCCCTCTGCAAGACCAAGTGCCTGGGAAGCGATACCGATACGTCCGCCATCCAGGGTATGCATAGCGATGTGGAAACCTTTGCCCTTCTGGCCAAGCAGGTTCTCTTTCGGGATACGGCAATCTGTGAAGATCAGCTCGTATGTAGCAGATCCACGGATACCCATCTTCTTCTCTTTGGTACCGAAGGTGAAGCCCGGAGTTCCTTTCTCTACGATAAACGCAGAGATCTCTTTTTTCTTTCTGCCCTTTACTTCAACAACGCCTGTTACAGCGATGATAACGTAAATGTCAGCCTCTTTACCATTAGTAATGAAAACTTTGGAGCCGTTTAATACCCACTCGTCGCCGTCTAATACAGCCTTGGTCTGCTGACCCTGAGCATCTGTACCAGCACCCGGCTCAGTAAGACCGAAAGCACCAAGCTTCTCGCCCTTAGCAAGCGGAACCAGGTATTTCTGTTTCTGCTCTTCAGTACCGAAGGTCTGGATCGGATCGCAGCACAGAGATGTGTGTGCAGATACGATAACGCCGGTAGTACCACAAACTTTGGAAAGCTCCTCAACGCACATAGCGTATGTTAACGGATCACAGCCCTGTCCACCATACTCCTTCGGAACCGGGATGCCCATGAAGCCAAGCTTCTGCATCTTTTTAACGGTTTCCTCCGGGAAGTGCTCTGTCTCGTCAACTTCCTGTGCCAAAGGTTTTACTTCGTTCTCGGCGAAGTCATGGAATAACTTTCTCGCCATTTCATGCTCTTTACTTAATGTAAAATCCATGTGTCTATTCCTCCATCATTTTCTTATATACGCTTAAGAGGCGGCTTTAAGCGCCGCCCCGTTGCGGTTCTTAAAAATCTGGTACTCTATTATGTTTTCATCTGGTCAAGAAGCCAGACTTATGTACATATTAGTTGTACTTGTAGAAGCCTTCGCCAGACTTACGGCCAAGCTTGCCGCCGCGAACCATCTTTCTAAGAAGCGGCTGCGGACGGTACTTCGGGTCACCAGTCTCAGACTGAAGTACTTCCATGATAGCCAGAACAACGTCCAGACCTACCAGGTCGCCCAGTTCAAGCGGTCCCATCGGATGGTTAGCACCCAGCTTCATAGCGGTATCGATACCCTCTACAGAAGCCTCGCCCTCAGCGTAGATACCGATAGCTTCGTTGATCATCGGGATGAGGATACGGTTTACTACGAAACCAGCGCCCTCTTCTACCTGTACCGGGATCTTGCCGATCTCTTCAGAGATCTTCTTAACTTTGTCAACAATCTCTGCCGGAGTGTTTAAGCCTGCGATAACCTCAACCAGCTTCATAACCGGAGCCGGGTTGAAGAAGTGCATACCGATAACCGGGCGGTCAAGACCTGCACCGATCTCAGTAATGGACAGAGAAGATGTGTTGGTAGCGAATACGCAGTCTGCCTTGCAGATAGCGCTCAGCTCTTTGAAGGTCTGTTTTTTGATCTCCATGTTCTCGATTGCTGCCTCAACTACGAGATCGCAGTCGCTGCAGATAGTCTTAACGCCGGTATGGATTCTGGCAAGGATCTTGTCTGCATCCTCTTTTGCCATCTTTCCTTTTGCTACTCTCTTCTCAAAGTTCTTGGAAATTTTCAGTTTGCCGTTGGAAGCAAACTCTTCGTTAATATCACACAGGCATACTTCATATCCATCTACCTGAGCAAATGCCTGAGCGATTCCGGAACCCATGGTTCCTGCACCAATAATACCAACTTTCATGACAAATCCTCCTGAAATTATACAACTATAATTTAACTAACTATCTATTGTTAAACTGCTCCACTTTCCGTTTCTCAAGGAATGCTTGCATACCGTTCTTCTGATCTTCTGTCTCGAAGCATCCGCCAAACAGTTTTTCCTCGATCACGATAGCCTGATCCATATCAGTCTGAAGTCCGTCGTTCATCGCCTTCTTGCTGTTTCTGACAGCGATCGGAGCCATCTTTGCGATAGCGCCTGCCAGCTTCTTCGCAGCCGGCATCAGCTCTTCCTGTGTATAAACAGCATTTACAAGTCCGACACGGTATGCCTCGTCCGCTTTGATGTTGCGGGACGCAAATACCATCTCTTTTGCCTTGCCCGGTCCGATGAGACGTGCGAGTCTCTGTGTACCGCCGAAGCCTGGTGTGATACCAAGACCTACTTCAGGCTGTCCGAATAATGCATTGTCCGAGCAGATACGGATATCACAGCTCATGGCAAGCTCATTGCCGCCGCCGAGTGCGAAACCGTTTACTGCCGCGATAACCGGAACCGGGAAAGTTTCGATCTTGCGGAAAATATCGTTGCCGAATTTACCGAAGTGCTCGCCCTGCTCCTTGGTCATCACGCTCATAGCAGCGATGTCAGCACCGGCTACGAAAGATTTCTCTCCTGCGCCGGTCAGGATAATTGCACGAATTTCGGAAAGGTCTACTGCATCAAATGCAGCTTCAATATCCTTCAGCACATCCTCGTTTAACGCGTTCAGTGCCTTCGGACGATTAATAGTTATGACTGCGACGTGTCCGTCTACCTCATAGTCTACAAATCCCACTTCCAGTTCCTCCTAAAAAGCTCTTGAATTGAAATACGTAAAACCAGAAACAGCCGGAGCGCCGGGGATAAGCCCCGACGACTCCGGTTCTGCGTCAGAAATTAGTCTCTCTCAACGATCGTTGCGCAGCCCATGCCGCCACCGATACACAGAGTAGCCAGACCCTTCTTAGCGTCACGTTTCTGCATCTCGTATAACAGAGTTGTCAGGATACGGCAGCCAGATGCTCCTACCGGATGTCCGATAGCGATTGCACCGCCGTTTACGTTCAGGATGTCTTTGTTGAAGCCAAGGTCACGAGCTACAGCGATAGACTGAGCTGCGAATGCCTCGTTTGCCTCGATCAGGTCGAAGTCTTCTACCTTCCAGCCTGTCTTCTTCAGAACTTTCTTGGTAGCTGCAACCGGTCCAATACCCATGATGCTCGGATCTACACCGCCCAGAGCGCCTGCTACCCATGTAGCCATCGGTTTGATACCCAGTTCTTTTGCTTTCTCTTCGCTCATAACAACTACAGCTGCTGCACCATCGTTGATGGAGGAAGCGTTACCAGCTGTTACACGTCCGTCTTTCTTGAATGCCGGACGAAGCTTGCCAAGAATCTCTACAGTGGAACCCGGACGCGGACCCTCATCGGTATCTACGATAACAGTCTCTTTTTTCTTCTTAACTTCGATCGGAACGATCTCGTCTTTGAAACGTCCAGCCTCGATAGCTGCGCAAGCCTTCTGCTGGCTAGCTGCTGCAAACTCATCGAGTTCTTCTCTTGTGATACCCCACTGATCGCAGATGTTCTCAGCGGTGATACCCATGTGGTAATCGTTGAATGCATCCCACAGAGCGTCATTTACCATGGTGTCGATCATGGTCGCATTGTTCATACGGTATCCGTAACGAGCCTTCATCAGAGCATACGGAGCTGCGGACATGTTCTCTGCACCACCAGCTACTACGATGTCAGCATCGCCTGCAAGGATCATATCTGCTGCTGCGTTTACAGCATTCAGACCAGAACCGCAAACCACGTTCAGGGTAACTGCCGGAACTTCTACCGGAAGACCAGCTTTCAGAGACATCTGACGTGCTACGTTCTGACCAAGGCCAGCCTGGATAACACATCCCATGTATACGTGATCAACCTGCTCCGGAGCAACGCCTGCTCTCTTCAGAGCCTCCTTGATAACTACGGCACCCATCTCAGCTGCTGGAACAGTACTGAGCTGGCCACCCATAGAACCTACTGCGGTACGGCATGCACTTGCAATTACGACTTTCTTAGACATTGAAAAAATCCTCCTTGAAAATGATCCACCACGTAAATAACACAACTGCAGTAAATAGTAAAATAGTGATAAATATGATAGTGTATTTGTATCTTAACACCCCACGCGGCTCCTGTCAAATAATTATCAATGGATTTATAAAGATTTAAGATTCTCATTTTTCCGCGTACAATCCACTTATTTCTACATCGTTCTGATCGCCTTTAGGCGGAATGCACAATTTTTTTCTTCCGTTTTCTCAATAAAAGTGGTCTTCTCTGGCATTATAACCAACGTGGTATTTTGTTTGTGAATTAATAGACAAAGTCATTCTTCTTCTATTTACATACACTTATATCTGTAATTCATAAATATGAATATGTCGTCATTTTCCCCTATTTTGTCCTCCGCCTCTTTCGTTGACAAGGGGTAGTGGAGATGATACACTGATAAACAACGGGGGATGTCCGAATCACGCATTTGTACGGACTTCTTCATATTATTAAAAAGGACAAGGTGAATAAGTATGGATTACAAGAAACTGTATGCAGAAAAGCTGGTTTCCGCTGAAAAAGCTGCTTCCGTCGTTAAATCTGGCGACTGGGTTGACTATGGCTGGACCACCGGCACTCCGGTAGCAGTCGATGCTGCTATCGCAAAACGTCTTCCGGAACTGGAGAATGTAAACTTCCGCGGCGGTATCCTGATGTGGGTACCGGAGATCTTCAAGATCGAAAACCCGGCAGCTCATATGACCTGGAACTCCTGGCACATGAGCGGTATCGAGAGAAAGGCAATCGCACAGGGATTCAGCTTCTATGCTCCGATCCGTTATTCCGAACTTCCGAGATACTATCGTGAGTCCGCAACCAAACCGGATGTAGCTGTATTCCAGGTCGCTCCGATGGACGAGCACGGTTATTTCAACTTCGGACCAAATGCTTCCCATATGGCAGCCTGCTGCGAGACTTCCAAGGTTGTCATCGTAGAGGTCAATGAAAATATGCCAGTCTGCCTCGGCGGATTTGAGAACGGCGTTCATATCTCCAACGTAGACATGATCGTAGAGGGCAGCAACCCGACCATCGCAGAGATGGGAGGCGGCGCAGCAGCGACTGATGTCGATGAAGCAGTTGCAAAACTGATCGTAGACGAGATCCCGGATGGTGCCTGCTTACAGTTAGGTATCGGCGGTATGCCGAACGCAGTTGGTTCCCTGATTGCGAAATCTGACTTAAAGGATCTGGGTGTTCACACCGAGATGTACGTTGACGCATTCGTTGATATTGCCGCAGCCGGCAAGATCACAGGCGCTCACAAAGCACTGGACAAAGGCCGTCAGGTATACGCATTCGGCGCTGGTACCAAGAAACTGTATGACTACTTAAACAACAACCCGGCCTGCATGAGTGCTCCGGTTGATTACACCAACGACGTCCGCACCATCGCAGCCCTGGACAACTTCATGTCCATCAACAACGCGGTTGACCTCGACCTCTTCGGTCAGGTAAATGCAGAGTCCGCAGGAATCAAGCACATCAGCGGTGCAGGCGGACAGCTTGACTTCGTTCTGGGCGCTTACCTGTCCAAGGGCGGAAAGAGCTTCATCTGCTGCTCCTCCACCTTCAAGAACAAGGCTGGCGAGCTGCAGTCCCGTATTCTCCCGACCTTAAATCAGGGTTCCATCGTAACCGATACACGTGCAAACCTGCACTACCTGGTAACTGAGTACGGTAAAGTAAACTTAAAGGGTCTTGCAACCTGGCAGAAATGTGAAGCTATCATCTCCGTTGCACATCCGCAGTTCCGCGATCAGCTGATTAAGGAAGCTGAGAAGATGCATATCTGGAGACAGAGCAATAAGATCTGATAAGAACTCAAGATCTGATAAAATCGGCAGAATTCGGAGACAAAATCCAGCAAACCATCTATGGTATCTGAGACTCCCGGTTCTCCGATACATCAGATACGTTTATTTTCTAAAAAAAGTGCTTTTCCTCTCAAGAAATTTTCTTCGAGAAGAAAGGCACTTTTTTATTTATACTTTTTTCTTATAGTTTTTGTTCTACAAGTCTCTGTCTACCATCCGCTACTGTTCCAGAGACTTCCACCGGAAGTTCGGAATCACATCCGACCACTTATTAATTCCGATGATTGATTTTGCAAAATTCGAAGTTTCCAGCGTGTATCTCTTCTGATCAATGTCGTGGAAAACTCTCCAGAGCTTTCGATCCTTTACCGCTACAATCTCATTGCCCTGATTCATATCACAGGACCACAGACCGAAGCTTAAGCCTGCCCTTACCTCTGACGGCGCATCGACCTGACGACTCAGAATGTACGCGTCGATATACGGGTTACTGTCCACGATATAGTAAGAATATGCAAATGCCGCCGCCTGGATATCCGACACATCGCCGCGCGTCAGACTCTGTGCAGTAAATCCTTCCTCCGTCAGAATGACATGGCGCACCTCGCCAGATGCTGTCTTCATCGAATCCTGATTCAGATAATCGGTCAGTACATGCAGGTTTGCAAAGTTGACAATCGGTGAATCTGCACTCTCGGTTACCAGCCCCGTTGCCGGATCATCCCAGAATTCCGGTTCCGTCATCGGGTACGGATACGGATGGTAGGCAATGCCCCAGTCCATCTGGCCTTCCGTTACTGCCAGGGCGTTAAACGTATCAACAATGCCTTTGCCCGTATAATGCACCTGATCGTTCAGGTTCTCATACGGAGCTCCCCACCAGAAATCAAGTGAAAAATAAACCCGGTCATTCGCGCTTGTGCTCTTGATCGCCGTGTAGAACGTGCGGAATGCCTGCTGATACGTGGATACATATGCATTCAAATCTGCCGGTCCCATGTAGTTCCAAATCTGGTTGTTGATCTCATTGCCCAGAATCCAGTTGGAAATCTTCGCATAATTTGAATTATGATTCTTGCCGCTGTAACGATCCGCCAAAAACGCGAAGATCGCACGCGTTGTCTCAAATCCTTCCTGTGTCTTCGTGTTAAACATATAATAATTGGCGCTCGAAGATTTCGCAGTTCCCGCATGAACCAGTTCCGGATGCGCGTCATTCCAGTCATTTAAAACGATCGCCGTCACAGATATATCTTTTCCGATATATGTACTGATCACCTTGTCATAATTTTCAACCACCGACTTATTAAAATGATACGTTTTTCCATCGTACTCATAATCAATGCCACTTCCTAAAAACTGGGAAAATGCGATATTGACCGCCACATGTTTGACACCCAGTGTAAATGCATCGTTGAGCATATTTAACTGGATATTCAAGCCCTTTTTCGTCAGCGGCGTCTTAAACGCATCCTGATTGGATGCAACCACCTCCGGATTTGTGATATAATGTGCCGCGCCAACTGCCGTAAATGTAGTTCCGTCAAACACTGCCGGAACAAACCGGCTGTAAAGGCGGTCCTGGGCAGTTCCCTTGTTTAAAGGAATCGAGACGGTCCTCGTTTCCCCTGCGCCTACGCTGCTGACATAATCAGTCCGGCTTCCAATCTCCGACTCATACGGCCGCAATTCAAACAGATAAATCTTTCCGTCCGTCCCCGTTGTATCACCGTTGCTTGAAAGTGAAATATCCACTGTATTCTGCCCCGAACCAATCAGACAGGAGCCGATCGAAGCGGTTATCTGAAACGTCTGCGCCGCCAGTGCTGTGAACGCAGCCGCCACACTCAGGCAGACCGCTGCAGCCAGGACAAGCGCCGTTTTCATCCATTTTTTCATCCTGTTCCTTCCTTTCCGTCTAATATCCTATGGTATTTGATCATACTTCATTCTTCCGTCAGATTCAATTACTATTTTATTAAGGATTATTACAACTATTTTGGAAATTCTGTATGATTCCCAACATTTTATCTTTTCCAGGCCTTGATTTCTTTCTTATTCCTATTCTTTCCACTTGCAAATATTGGTTTTATATATAAATCCCTTAGAGCTGCAAGTTTAAAAAGCTACAGTTTCCGGAACCATCAAGTATTCCTTCTGCCATAGCTTTTTGATATTACCGATTATTTAGTTCTTAATGCCCTCATCGCATTTAAAATTGCAATGACGGAAACACCGACGTCCGCAAACACGGCTTCCCACATATTCGCCACTCCAGCCGCGCCCATCAGAAGCACAACCGCCTTAACCGCCAGGGCAAACACGATATTCTGGTGCGCGATTGCCATTGTCTTGCGTCCGATTTTAACCACACCTGCAATCTTCGCCGGGTTATCATCCATCAGGACAATGTCCGCCGCCTCGATCGCCGCGTCACTTCCCATGCTTCCCATTGCAATACCGACATCTGCGCGGGAGAGAACCGGTGCATCGTTGATGCCGTCGCCGACAAATGCCAGCTTCCGCTTTCCGGTCATCTCCGCCAGCATCTCCTCGACCTTCTGCACCTTATCCGCCGGAAGCAGCTCCGTGTACGCCTGATCGATGCCAACCTTCGCAGCCACCGCCTCTCCGACCGCTTTCCGGTCGCCCGTCAGCATAACAGTACGGCGGATTCCAGCCGCCTTCAGTCCACGGATCGCATCCTCCGTCTCCGGCTTGATCGTATCGGCAATCAGGATACTTCCGGCAAATTTTCCGTCCTTTGCCAGATAAATCACAGTGCCGATGCCGTCGCATTCCTGATACGGTATATTTTTACTCTTCATCAGGCGTCCATTACCCGCCAGAACTATGTGACCGTCGATCGTTGTCTCGATACCATGACCGGAAATCTCGTTGGTTTCACCGATGCGGGTTAAGTCGATCAGGGGTTTGCGTACCATTCCCTGCACACCCTCTTTGGACTGCACCTTCTTTATTGTGTCATTGTCAGCATCCAGAACGATTTCTGCTGTTCCCGCATTCGCCTTTTGAGTTTCTGCTTCTGCCAAACTGCCTTTTCTCTCACGATACGCCTCCCGTATCGATTCCGCGATCGGATGCGTCGAATAATTCTCGGCATACGCCGCCAGCTCCAGAAGCCCATCCTCACTGATTCCCGCCGGATGCAGCTCCGTCACTTTAAACTCGCCCTTCGTCAGGGTGCCTGTCTTATCAAATACAACCGTATCCAGCTCCGAAACTGCCTCCAGATAATTGCTTCCCTTGACTAACACACCGATGCGGGATGCAGCACCAATGCCGCCAAAGAAGCTAAGCGGAACCGAAATCACCAGCGCACACGGGCAGGAAATTACCAGGAAAATACAAGCTCTCTGAATCCACTCGCCAAATTCTCCGCCCAGCACAATCGGCGGCACAAATGCCAAAGCAACCGCCGCGATCACGACCACCGGCGTATAATATCTGGCAAACCTAGTGATAAAGTTCTCCACCTTCGCCTTCTTGCTGCTGGCATTCTCCACCAGCTCCAGAATCCGCGCCACCGTCGAATCATCAAATTCTTTCGTCACGCGCACCCGCAGAAGCCCGCTGCCATTGACACATCCGCTGATGATTTCATCCCCGGCTGCCGCACGGCGCGGTACCGATTCACCAGTCAGCGCCGAGGTATCGATCATCGATTCACCCTCTACCACCACGCCATCCAGCGGAATCCGCTCTCCCGGCTGTACCACGATGATGTCATCCACTTCCACATCATCCGGATCGACCTGCTCTATCTGTCCATCTTTTTCAATATTGGCATATTCCGGGCAGATATTCATGAGATCGCTGATCGACTGGCGCGAACGGTTGACCGCATAACTCTGAAACAGCTCGCCAACCTGATAGAACAGCATAACCGCAACCGCCTCAGAAAACTCGCCCACACCGAACGCCCCGAACGTCGCTACTGTCATGAGGAAATTCTCATCAAATACCTGACCATTTTTAATTCCCCGGAACGCCTTGTATACAATATCCCATCCAATAATCAGATACGGAATTAAAAATACGACTAACTCTGTCCACGGCTGCGGCATTCCGGCAAATACATTCATTTTTTTCGCTGCTGCCGCCGCGATATATACGATTGCCGCCGCAACGATCCGCTTCAGCATCGTTTTCTGCTTCTGATTCATAAAGCCTCCCTTCATTCTGGAAACACGTTCCCTGAAAAAAAGATATAGGAAAATGTGCCGGCACAGCTCATTTGCCTATATCTTTTTACTTTGCCCTTCTGTGCATTACACAATCTGATTTTATTCTTTTAAAAAGCAGCTTTTGATCCGATTATGCCTTTTCCAATTTTACATATTAATAATGCAGTCCGGTTCCACCTTCTTGCACACTTCTACAACCTCTTTCATGATCTCGTCGAAACGTGCGTCATCCGCATCGATCGTCATTTTCTGCATCATAAAGCTGACACTCGCATCATTGACTCCATCCAGCTTCTTGATCGCATCCTCCATCTTTGCTGCACAGTTTGCACAATCCAGATCAGTTAATTTAAATTTCTTCTTCATGATAATCCTCCTCTTTTTATTGAGTTATAAATTTTTAATGTTTGCTTTCCGAGACCTGCAATTTTTTCTTTACAGATAGCACCGCTTTCACATTCATTCAATCCATTATCATCATTCAAGGAACTTGCTATTCTTTAATATGCTCAAAGCCCTGATTGATAATCCGGTAAACATGGTCGTCTGCCAGCGAATAGAACACCGACTTTCCGTCCCGTCGGCTCTTGACAAGCTGCGACTGCTTGAGAATCCGAAGCTGATGCGAAATCGCCGACTGCGTCATATTAAGCAGCTGTGCAATGTCGCAGACACACATCTCCGACTCAAACAGCACAAACAAAATCCGGATCCGCGTCGAATCACCAAATACCTTAAACAGCTCCGCCAGATCATACAAATCATCGTCATCCGGCAGCATTCCCCGGACCGACTGCACAACCTCATCGTGAACAGCACACTCCTCACAGCACTCTACATCATGAATTGCCATCCGATTTCTCCCTTCATGCTACGCGTTTCTGCCCTGCAAACTGCTTCTTTCGTGAAAGCAGTTTGCAGGATTTTATCAAGATTTCTTTGAAATATTTTTATTTATATGAATTATTGTTCATATGTTCATTATATGAATGTAACTGGGAAATGTCAAGAAATATTTGTGGGAATTTAAAAGGAGTAAATGAAATGTTTTCTCAATTATAAAATGCTGCAAAAAAGACTGTTCATACAGACAAAATCCACTAAGTAATGCGCGTAAATGTGCTTCTTTCTGCCCGGTTTACAGATGATACTCTGTAAACCGGCACAGTTCAAATATCTATTCTCTACATCCTATGCTTTTTTGTCTATTTATGAACAGTCAGTTCTTTTTTATTCATTATTATATATCTTTTGCAGTTTATTTTTTCGACACTGCTTGAGCTATATTATCCATTGGTATATTATCCATCGTCTGATGATCTTTTGCCTCTTTCTGCAACCCCGACTTAGACTTCTAATAGAATCTCTCCTCGCCCGGAATCGCATCCAAATGTTCCTGCCATTTCTCAGCCGGTACATCATGAACCGATACCGTCACAACCTTCGGATCCTTCTTTAATTCTTCTGATACCAGCGTTCTGACCTTCTCAGCCAGCGCTGCCTTCTCTTCCCGGCTCCGTCCCGGGTACATAGATATTGCAATGTGTGGCATGATTTTCCTCCTTTGTACTAATAGCACTCTTCCAAAATATCCAAGATTTCCGTGTGCGTCAGCTGCCGATACCCGCCGTCATTGCGGATACATGAATCAGCAATCGTTTTCAGCAGACTCTGATCTGTGATTCCCAGTTCCCGCAGCGTCCCCGGCAAACCAATCTCATGAATAAACGCCTGTAATGCGTCAATTCCGCCAAATGCCAGTTCTTCCTCATCGCCGCCATCTGGTGACATTCCCCAGACATTTACAGCAAATTTCACAAATTTCTTGATGCCGTCCCGGCAAATTCGACGATAATACGCCGGATGGATCACGCCAAGTCCCATGCCGTGGTTGCAGTCCGTGTAAGCCCCCATCTGATGTTCAATCATATGCGCCTCAAAATCACACTGTTTTCCTAATTTGATAATGCCAATCTCCGCCATCGTGGACGCCCACATCAGGTTGCTGCGCGCCTCATAATTTTCCGGTTCCCGGATCGCCACCGGCAGGTTCTCAATAATACTCCGCATCAACGCCTCCGAGATCGCATCCGAAAGATTATCCTCATCCGGTGCACTGAAATATGTCTCCATCACATGGCTGAGCATATCAAAACCGCCCGCTGCCGTCTGGAGTGGAGAAACCGTGTAGGTATATTTCGGGTCCATCATCGCAAACACCGGATTACAGCGCGGATAATTCCGGCTCGTCTTAATTTTC
>OFMV01002261.1_pt1 | contig 13063 bp, 10 predicted proteins | sample 1541881 | NCBI WGS metagenome assembly OFMV01 (sample SAMN04209220, study PRJEB22552) | human gut metagenome | biome: gut; material: feces | host: Homo sapiens | place: USA: Oklahoma
CTTTTATGGTCTATTGTTTTTAATTGTGATTGTAGGTCGTTGTATGATTGCATGGGGACTCCTTTTTGTATTGTGTTTTTATGAAATTTTATTGATAACTTCTATTTTGGAAGTAAGCTTTGACCCATTGTCCTGCTTCGCTTAAATCTTCTTCTGTCCAATCAGAAATTTTTGTGCTATTTGCTCTGAACACACTGCTGCTCTCATCTTTATTTGCCAAGTTCCAACACATAAAGCTTATCTGATACTTGTTTAATAAATCCAACCATTTCGCAGTAGATTCAAAGTCATTCACACCATTTCCCGAAGCATCACACATTCCAAACTCGCTCACAAAAATCGGCAGACCATTCTGTGCATAGCTTTCCAGCCGATTGCGCAAATCATCCTTATGTGTTCCTGCATAAAAATGTAACGTATACATAACATTTTTATCTTCTAATGGCGACTCTGCTGCTTTATCAATCTCCTGACTCCATGTCGGAGTTCCTACCAGAATTACCGCATCCGGCTTTTTTTCTCTAATGACTGGAATTATTTCCTCTGCATATGCTTTGATACTTTCCCATGAAGTACCACCATTTGGTTCATTACAAATCTCATAAAGCACATTGTCATTATTAACAAAAGTTTCTGCCATCTCTTTAAAGAAAGCAATTGCCTCATCTTTATTCTGATTTGGATCACCATCACTCAAAATGTGCCAATCCACAATCACATACATTCCTAAATCTGTTGCATAGGAAACGCCATCCTTAACAAGCTGTTTTAATTGCTCTTTATCTCCGCCAGAACAATATCCTCCATCTTCCGCCGTATACATTGCCAGACGTATGCAGTTTGTATTCCAATCATCCCGAAGTGTGCGAAAAGCATCCGGATTCACATACTGCGGAAACCATGCAATTCCATGCGTAGACATTCCATAAAGCTGCACTACATCGCCATGCTGATCGGTCAACTTTCCATTTTCTACATGCAATGCGCCATGCATTTCAAAAGGAGATAGCTTCTCTGTGTTTTCATTTTTTTCTGTATCTTGGATTTTCTCTGTATTCTGGATCTTTTCTGTATCCTGCATTTTTTCTGTTTCTATATTTTCGCTATTCTCCTGCATTTGTGCTTCTGATACCTCACTTTCAGTTTGATTCACTGTATTTTGTTGGCTGCATCCTGATAGCATACTGATTAGCAATGCATAACTTCCCACTTTTTTCATATATGGCATTCTCCTATAAACAATGATAATTATTATCTTTTCGCCAAGCTACTGCCCTATTATTCTCAACTATCGAATAATACTTACTCATCCTTCCAAATTGTAAATGTGTACCGTCTCTGACAAATTACGTCATTTGACTGAAAACTATGTAAAAGCATCAAATAAGATTTCTTTATAATATCTATGATATCATATAAATAGCTTTATTTGACAGATATTTTTTAACGTCAAAGTATGTTAATTAACAACATAAGAAAAAGTCCTACCTTTCCTATTAGGAATACAATCCACGCTCCTACAAGAGGAGCGACGCTAATCCACTTTTATATGCATTATAGAATTTTTATTTCAATCTACGCTCCTACAAGAGGAGCGACATGGTAGTTGAGCAACCTTCCATCACATTCACTCGCATTTCAATCCACGCTCCTACAAGAGGAGCGACAACAAATTAGACAAACTGCTTCTGATGGGAAAAATTTCAATCCACGCTCCTACAAGAGGAGCGACGCACGGTGTATCCGATCAATCTGGTCGAAACAGATATTTCAATCCACGCTCCTACAAGAGGAGCGACGTTGTAAGATCGCCAATTTTAATTCCATTTAGTGAATTTCAATCCACGCTCCTACAAGAGGAGCGACAAGATCTTATCTTCCGGTCGGCAGTGGAGTTTTTATTTCAATCCACGCTCCTACAAGAGGAGCGACGAGGTATATTTACACAAAAGACAGACCGGAACTTGATTTCAATCCACGCTCCTACAAGAGGAGCGACGTTGATGAACTTTTTGACGGATGTCTTATATGAATTTCAATCCACGCTCCTACAAGAGGAGCGACATGTTGGAAATGGTTATATGTATTGGATTTCTAAGATTTCAATCCACGCTCCTACAAGAGGAGCGACCCACGGGCCATGTGAATGTCTGCAATTGTATCCGTATTTCAATCCACGCTCCTACAAGAGGAGCGACTATTACGATGTGGTTGTGGACAGGGATGTTGATCTATTTCAATCCACGCTCCTACAAGAGGAGCGACGTAGGATAGTTTGTCCAGCGGATCATTACTCGTATTTCAATCCACGCTCCTACAAGAGGAGCGACAGGGTGCTATTTTTTTGTCCTCAAATTCCCCAAGATTTCAATCCACGCTCCTACAAGAGGAGCGACGCTTCCAATAATTCGTGATATATTATTTTCTGCATATTTCAATCCACGCTCCTACAAGAGGAGCGACTCACCTTCGTTGTTCGCACTCTCGACCATTTTTCATTTCAATCCACGCTCCTACAAGAGGAGCGACTTGTACATAATTATCAACATAATCTGCTGCGTAATTTCAATCCACGCTCCTACAAGAGGAGCGACAAAAACCAATACTCATCATCACCAGACGCAGCATTATTTCAATCCACGCTCCTACAAGAGGAGCGACATTGTCTTTTTTGCTTCTGTTTTGGAATCCTCTGTATTTCAATCCACGCTCCTACAAGAGGAGCGACCTGGGCTTTTGTGTACAGACCATAGGAGTTTGGAATTTCAATCCACGCTCCTACAAGAGGAGCGACATCGTATTCACTGGATCCTTTAATCATCAGATATATTTCAATCCACGCTCCTACAAGAGGAGCGACCACTGTAGCACATGATTAATAGCATTTGGACAACATTTCAATCCACGCTCCTACAAGAGGAGCGACCAAAATGTTAAAATTTTTATGCCACATCATACGGATTTCAATCCACGCTCCTACAAGAGGAGCGACCGGATAAGGCAAGCAGATATAAAGGCGGAGAGATATTTCAATCCACGCTCCTACAAGAGGAGCGACACGGAAGAATACTTAAACTCTCTTACAGTTGCAATTTCAATCCACGCTCCTACAAGAGGAGCGACAAGATTGCACCTGCGAAATAGCTGAATTGCTAAAATTTCAATCCACGCTCCTACAAGAGGAGCGACCTCTCTTTCAAAAATATAAGGGCAAACATTGAAATTTCAATCCACGCTCCTACAAGAGGAGCGACCTTAATTCCTTCCTGTCTTTCGTAAATCTCTAACAATTTCAATCCACGCTCCTACAAGAGGAGCGACAGCCTTATTGACCTTGTCTTCCATTTCTTTCTTTATTTCAATCCACGCTCCTACAAGAGGAGCGACGTTCAATTGTGTTGTTCATAATAAAATGAATATAATTTCAATCCACGCTCCTACAAGAGGAGCGACTCCTTTCAGATACTGCATAAACAAATTTTCTTTCAAATTTCAATCCACGCTCCTACAAGAGGAGCGACAGCAAAAATGCACAATATTCCTTATGCATCTCTGCAATAATTATTGCATAGTGTCTATATAATTCCATCAAAACCGCAATAATTATTTTATGCAACACAAAAAATATTGCATTTTTCCGGTGCGAATCATCCGCTTTTTCATGTTCGCTTATGATCCGCACCACTTTAAAATATCAGCGTATTTTCTACTGATATTCCTTTTTTTACACCCAGACATTCTATTTTCTGTTTTTGTTTATCGTTTAAATAATAAATACGAATGCTGTCTTTTTCTTCGTCTATAATTTCCTGTAGTTTTCCTTTCAGCATGCGACACTGGGCACCATCTACAATACATTCAAAAACAGAATTTTGTACTCGTACTCCATAGTTTACACATTGTTTTGCTACTTTACGAAGTCTGCTCTTTCCTGCTTCATTTTCTGTATTAACATCATATGTAATCAATACAAGCAAAATATCACCTCTATTTCCACAAAAATGGCGGATATGCATCAATGTCTCCACGTAAATATCTTGCCAAAAACATTGCCTGCATATAAGGAACCATTCCCCACTGAATCTTTTCTTTTAAATATGGATGTATTATCTGTTCCTGTTTTCGCTTCTGCCATTCGTCAAGCACTCTCTTTCTGGCATCATCTGTCAATAAGATTGCTCCATCTTCTTTTTCTATAAAATCTGTTTTGCCCACCATCCTTTTATTAATAAGGCGCAAAACAAAACGATCAGCCAGCGCAGGCCGAAGTTCTTCCATCATATCCAATGCCAGTGAATATCTTCCAGGTCTATCTCCATGTAAAAATCCGACACATGGATCCAGTCCAACTGTTTCTAACGATGCTGCCATCATGCTTGTTAATAGTGTATATACAAATGATAATAATGCATTTACCCTGTCCAGAGGTGGTCTTCTGTTTCTCTCATGAAAATAGAAATCTTCTTTTTGTTGTAAAATCAATTCATCAAAAACAGAAAAATACTGTGACGCAAGTTCACCCTCTATTCCCCTGAGTTGATCTTTGTTGTTACTGATTCTGATATCAGGTATTTTATCCCGAAGCCTCTCTGAAACAATTTTTAATTTATCTGCATCTGTCTGTAGTGAATGATCTCTTATGGTACGTTCAATTACCCATCGTCCATTATAAACTTTTCCGACAATCGTATTGCGTGCAATCTTTAGGCTTTCCTGCTCGTCTGCTGCAACTTCATACTGTTTCTTCCTCAGAAGCACATTTCCTTTTGTCTTTCCTTCTACCCTTGCCAGGAATGAGCCGGACGGCGTCAAAAATACAATTGAAATATTATTATCTGCACATTTTCCCATCAACGCCGGACTGGCTCCTGCTCTGCTAAACGTTACAATCATTTCAAGATTATGAAGTGGCATTCTTCCAAGCTCTGTACCTTCCTCTTTAATCACCACATTTTCTCCATCCAGAGATAAATATTTATTCTCGGATGTGATATAGAGAGTATTCAACAATTTTTTCATGTGTTATCCTCCAAATCTTCTGCCAATATATTATTCATGTATGTTTCAACATTTCCCGTTTTTTCCAGTTCCGGCAGACACAAATCTTTTAAAGAACACACATAACATGCTTTCTTCTTTTTTGCTTTTGGTGTATAACCTCTTTCATAATATTGATGCATTTCATCAAACATATCTTTTACGTTCTGCTTGATACCCTCTGTAATCTGAATATTAACACGATGCTTTATCTCTCCATAATACAATGCGCCCTGTGTAATTGTACAATCCAACATTTCTTCCAGACACATGGCCTGTGCAGCTACCTGCAGGATATCCGCATCATGATCTTTTGGTTTTCCTCTTTTATATTCTATCGGTAATGGCGTATATTTCCCACCAAATGTACGTATCAAAGTACCAGACTCATCTGCATGAAATTCCACAATATCACAAATCCCACTCACACCCATTATTCGTGAGAAAACCGGCATTCCACGAGAAATGATGATATCTTTTCTTTTCTCGTGGGATGCCCCATTATGCGCCTGTCTGTGCATAAAGTTTCCATCCATTGTCTTGTAGTTTTCAGTCCATTGCTGTTCCAGATGAATCAATGCCCATTGTCTTCTACAAAACGCAAAATGCTGTATCCCGGAGATCATCAGATAATCGTCTTCTTTATATTCCTTCAATTATTTCCACTTCCAATCCTGGTAAAGAATTTAATGTAAATTCGTAATCATCAATACTTTTTGGAAATTCTGTCTTCTTCTCAATTTTCAGTAAGCGATGAACTTTTGCAGAAGAATATTGTCCCATCGGGCAATTATGTTTCCACCAGTAAACCCTTACCACTTCCATGCTTCCGTCCGGTCTTGCAGATGATGCATCATTTTCAAAAAGCGTCCTGAGCGCTTCTTTTATCTTTTCCGCATCTTCATCTGAAAATCCTGTCTTTTCTGCAAGCTGATGATTAATACTTCCCTTCACGGTATACATGGCAAAATTAACACGATGCTTCATTCCCATCGTATCTGCCCCTCTTTTATCGCTTGTTTCTGAATTTACACTTTTCGTGATCTGTATGCTTTCAATATCAATAGGATCTACGCTGAATGCTGACTGAATTGTTACAGGTCCTCTCACTCCAACTGATACGGAATTTCCTTTGAAAGCAAATACCTGTCCAAATGCTCTCACATCAATCCACGTCTTACATGCAGCTTTTGCATATGCCTCATTATCCTTTGCTTTCAATGCTTTCTGCATCTCATCATTTGTCTTTGTCCTGTCTGCAAGACTCTTGCATCCATCATCACAGCGTTCTTCGCTTTGTATAAAAATTTTCTCTCCCATATCCTGCAGACGATTTCTGATTTTTCTTTTCAGACATACATCCGAAATCTCTCCGAATCCGTCAAAATCTTCTCTTGGACGATTTCCATTCAATGGATCCCCATTCGGATTTCCATGATTTACCATAATCACCACTTCAAAATCAATTTTGTTTGTAAATGCTCCCATTACTCTTCTCCTCCTTCATTCGACTTTTCGCCTTTTGATTTCATTAATTTTTCTCTTTCCTCGTAATAACCAAGTAAATATCTTTCATTCAAAGGATTGTTGTTGAATCCATCTGTTTCCCGAAGAACATTTATGATCTGCATTATTTCGTTTTCTATTTTCGCTCTTGCACCCGGATTTAACCGTTTCAGATATGCTCTCACTATATGACTATAGAGTCTTTCATAAGTGATTGCCGGACGTCTGGTATACACATTCCACATTTTCTTTGCATTGGTAAGTCTGTCATCTGTTTTACTTTCCTGTAAATATAGTGCTCTCTCCTCGACTTTTTCAAGGATAGCAAGTAATTGTCCAAACAGATAGCTTCTGTCTTTCTCTAGCTCCATACTATTCACCTTCCCATCAAATTCATTATATTTTATCATTGCACAAGCCACCGGCGCCACACAGTTCTGCCACACAAAAGAGCTGTATGCCTGTGGATTTGAAGCCCTGTTTACAGCAGCTTTCACAATATCGGCCGGTATTTTCGGGCTTAATCCGATAATACACGGTAAAATTCTTCGGATTGTAGTTTTTTTCAGTTTATCACTACATGCCAGATATCCTTTTTCCTGTTCTGTTCCATACGCAGCAAGTGCTATCTCATTTGGTGATGGCGCTGTGTTATTTATGAACACCCATTTTTTTGTTTCATGTAATTTTATCCATCGTGGCCAGGTACAATTCTGATGCCAGTGAAGAACTCTGTCTATAAATTCATTTCCCGGAACTTCCTGATAGTAAGTAACAGCTAACCTTCCTGTTGTTGCTGCATCAACCGACAAAATGATTACTTCATCATCCGGTTGGAGTTTTGCCCGGTATCCAGCCATCGCCTGATTCAATTTCTCTGCAAATTTTCTGTCGAGTTCTATGTCATCCTCGTCCCTGCATTCTGCTGCCCAGTCAAAATCTGCCAAAAATGTTTCCTGTGTATCTCCAAATAAATCAACTACATCCAACGCCAGATTAGAATCTTTTTCTTTTAGATTTTGTGGAAGCTTCCACACCACAGTCATCTCACCGTCTATATATTTTCCCTGCCTTGCTAACAGCCAGCGCAAAGCATTATGTGCTTTCTGCGAAGTTTCATATCCAATACTGGCAACCTGCTCACGATTCGCGAACCTTCCCCGGTAAGTAAAACCAGAGGTATCATTTGCCGAAAAAATCTTTGCTTTATCCCCGGAATTTCTGATTTTCGATGGATGTTTTTCAGAACATTGTATCTTTTCACCCGTCACATAATCTATATTACAATTATGCAAATTAGTCTTGTAATACTCGATAAAAGAGTGATACATTTCCGGCTCTTTCCACAATTCATGTTTTTCTCCATTATCCCATACTGCAAATCTTACCATCGCATCTTTTTGGGCAACTGACTGAATTTTATTTTCATTTTCGGACAGAAAACCATCTTCAGCCAATACCAATAATTTTGCTTTTATTAAATCCTGAATCAGTGTAGCTTTTTTCAAATAAAGATATACACATTGCAGCCACTTATTGGAAAATTCAGAGCTTGTCCATTTTCTCAAACTATTAATGTAATCATTATAGTATTCTGTCTTGTCCTCGTTTGTGTATAATGAATAATCTCCTGCAACATAGCAAAGTTTGTCACATAATGCATGCGGACAACTTCCATTACTTCGCGAAGCCGAATCCTCGGTTACTGGGATAATCGTGATTTTATCTTCCCCATCCTTTGGAATGATTCCGGACAAAGCCGGCATAAATTTACCTTTTAGGTCAATCGTCACTTCTATCTGCGCATTTGCTGTAGAATGCGAGATTGGAAGTAAGATTGGATCTTCATTTACCTTTTTCCCCACAATCGCTTCGCATGCGTCATATGTTTTTTCAAGCATTTGTATCCAGCCCAAAAAGATTCCCCCTTTCAAATTCCCTTATTCCACAGAAATTTTTTTCGTCAAATGTTTTCATTTCCATTTCCGCAACTACTTTTCTGATCTGACATTCTTCCGGTTCCGGAAATCTAATCACTCCGTCTTTCATGTATGCATTCCATAACCGGATCGTCATATGCTTTTTCTCATTCTCCCTGACTGCTTCATCCGAATATGTAATTCCATGTACCATGATTCCAAAAGAAATATTTCCATCATTGTCATAGAATCCTTCTCCTTCCATCACTGTACAGGGTTCTACATATCCCTGACATTCTCTTGTTCCAAGAAAAATATCTCTCCTGCCTCCTCTTTCTAACATTCTTTTTGCAATTTGATAATGCTTATTCTCATTCCGGTCATTTACAAGATCCGGTCTGTTTTCATTCCATACAAAATGTGCTTTCACCCGGTATTCTACATCTTTTAAATATGTGTAAGATGCCAGATCGTTTCCTCCCTGATATTTTATCGGGCGCATTCCCTTTGACTCTGTCCGTATTGGATGCATCACTCTGCACTCATCAATCACCCACGTAAACGTAGGTTTCCAGTAAATACTTTCTGTGATTCCTTTCAATGCCTGATACGTTGGCACCTGATATGACAGTTTTTCGCCTCCTGTTTTCGTTAATGGATCGGTGAAAAGTGCATATTTCCCATAGACTTTATATTCTATTGCATTTTCTCTTTCCATTCTTCTTTCCCCCTTTTTCAATAATATTGTAATACAAGTTCATTGAGCAGTCCTTTTTCCATATCATAATTTTTAGCTACATATACGTCTGGTAAAAGCCTGCTTTCTTCTATCACTCCATTTTGTAAGCATTCTTTTAATTTATTTTCATAAACAGACACCGTATAACGCTGTATCTTTCTTAATAATCTTTTTTTATCAGATACCGTCTGCGCTGTTTCCAGTTTTTCAAGGATATCCATTCCCTCTTTATATGGAACTATCACTGTTTTTCCCTCTTCCTGAATCGGTCTGTAGTTTTCTCCTGCTGTTTTAAATGCCTGTCTGATGAAATGTTTCCGTTCTCCCGGAAATCCACTGCTCAATAATTTATATATTGTTTCGCCTTTTCCTATATCATAATCCATTTTATTGCTGACTTCCTTATAATAAATTTCATAATACCAATCCATCCACTCTGGGAAAATAATACTCTCCGTACTATTGGACTGATTATATTTTTCACAGACTTCTTCCGTTTTCTTCTGAGCTGTTCGAATCACCTCAAATTCATCTCCAACTAATTGAATTACAGTAACCCTCCCCTGCTCCATTTCCCCGTTTCGGTTGCAACGACCTGCCGCCTGTGCGATATTGTCCAATCCTGCAAGTGAACGATAGACATGATTGACTGACAGATCCACTCCCGCTTCTATCAGATTTGTACTTATAATCAAAACTTTTTCTGTACTATTTTTCAGATAATTTTTTATGCTTTCCAATTGATCACTCCGATGTTCCGGACATAAGTTTGTTGTCAGATAAAAAATCTTCACATCTTTCAATTCTGCTTTTATGTAATCAAAAAATGTTCCAACCGTCTCTTTTTTATTCAAAATTAGAAGTATTGTCCGTTCTTTTTGGAAATCATGGCTTATCCTCTCTCCCAGTGATTCAAATGTGTCTGGCTCATTTATTTCAAAAGAGATGTTCGTACGCTGAAAACGCTGAAAAATATCACACACTCCTGTGACCATATCCTTAGGCGCTGTATATAGAATCTTTCTTTTTATATTGCCAGATGCCAATTGCGGTTGGGTGGCTGTACACAAAATAATAGTCGCATGACATACATAACATAAGAAATTCATCATAAGATTAAATGTGTGTATTGTCTGCACCGGCAGTGCCTGCCCTTCATCCACAATAATCACTGAATTTTTCAATTGATGAAAACGGCGGATGCTTTTATTTTTCTGTGAAAACAACGTATACAAAAATTGAATCATAGTTGTACAGATAATCGGTTCCTTCCATGCAGTATCTATCTGCTTCTCCTGTTCATCAGAATTGCTGACATTTGAGTGATGTTCCATCACCCATTCTTCGTTTCCGACTGCTTTTTTTATCACTTCAGTGCTCTGTTCTGTGATGGATATATAAGGACTTATGTAAAAAATGTGAGAAACTTCCGATGTTTTTCTCTTTGCTGCCACTTTCAGTGCATATCCCAAAGATGCTAACGTCTTTCCCGCACCTGTCGGAAGTGATAACCGATATATTCCATATGATGTCTCTGAGAAATTCATACATTCTTCTCTAATCTTTTTTCGCAGTTCGAAGATTTGTTTTTGTTTCTCTGTTCTGAGATTCTCCTGTGCTTCTTTTTCCAGCTTATCCATATATTGCTGATAATTTTTCAAAGCCTTCTGATATACGTTTGCAGTTTCCATATTATCATCAAGCATACTGTCACCCATTGCTCTTGCTGTATCTGTCCAGTCTGAGTCTATTTGTAAAGACAAAAGCAATCGTTCCATACAGCTCATATAAAAAAATCTCTCTGTGCCTTCTGTCTGTCCATTCTGACAGATTTGTTTTAATGGTTTCAAAAAAGCGGTTATGAATTCACCATATGCCTTTCTCATCTGACTGCATAACATATCTTTTGTAAAATGCATTTCTTCAAACCACAGTCTTGCAATTTCATCCAGTTTTTCTTTTTCAACCACATTCAATCTGACTTCAAACTTGTCTTCGCCATCTTCATCTATGCAGTCATAAATTCCATGATGTGCCGTAATCGTATATGAAATAAGCTCTATCAAAAGCCTCATATCTTGAACTGAATGATAGGGACTGTTCTTAAATTCCTGCATTAATAATTCAGCTCCTGCAGAGCTATGATTTACTGCTCCCCTTTTGGGTAGATCATCTTCTTGCTTGATATATGCCTGAAATTCAGTACTAAACTTTCCTGCATCATGCAATTGCAGACAAAGTGTAGCTAATGTTCCTATTCCTATCTTTTCTCCTTCACTCTGTGCATACTGTCCCGCTTCCAGTAAATGTACTGTTAATTCCTGCTTTTTTTCATTTTCCTTGTGTGCCAGATACATTTTTCTTTCCTCCTATCTTCATATTATTCTTTCATACCCTGTTTGTCAATATATTATCCATATTATAGAATAATATTTTTACCAATTGACATTCATACGTTATTATTTATAATAAAGATTGTCGTATTTTACTACGCGGATTGAAAATATAATATGGAGAATATTGTTCTCCTTCAGCAGGGTTTTCCCTGCTGATTTTTCATTACTGAAGATATAGCACTTTAACTGTCCAATAATTTGTACATTTTAATTTAAATCAACAAAAAATTGCTATTTAAATATTTAAACCACAGAAGTTAGAACTATGGTTACACATCGAAAATATTCAATAATGAATTGCTTAGAACATTTCCGCTATTAAAAACGAGTATCAAAATAAGGCCTTTTAATAGGTAGCATAGATATAAAGCGAAAAGCCGTATGCCCGAGTAAGGCAAGTACGGCTTTGTTTAGGGATATAGTGGAAAATGCTTTTCATATTTCTTGATTTTTTCTTAAAATGTGTTTTTTCCGTCTACTATAATCATTTTTTATTTGTTTTTTGAAAGTTAAAACCCTGCATAATCATTTGGATTATGCAGGGTTTTCCGTTCCCTATTATAACATACCAAGTAATAACCGGGAACTACAGCCGGCAAGTATGGCAATGGTGCTGATCGTAAATTATAACATACCAAGTAATAACCGGGAACTACAGCGACCCGTGCAATTCTTTCCGATATTGACAAATTATAACATACCAAGTAATAACCGGGAACTACAGCTTAGTTAATTCGTAATAGTGTTGTGCATTTATTATAACATACCAAGTAATAACCGGGAACTACAGCCCACGTCAACAACTCTGTGTTTCTCGTTCTATTATAACATACCAAGTAATAACCGGGAACTACAGCACGCGGCGCATACACCCCAGATATTGACACAATTATAACATACCAAGTAATAACCGGGAACTACAGCATGGTTAAGGAAGTCAATGAGACGCTGTTGATTATAACATACCAAGTAATAACCGGGAACTACAGCCAGCACGTTGTCTGCTTCGTTCAGCTTCTATTATAACATACCAAGTAATAACCGGGAACTACAGCTGGGAACATTCCGAACCAACAACGCTCGAAATTATAACATACCAAGTAATAACCGGGAACTACAGCAAAAGTAATTGATTCTGTCGGTAATGTGTGATTATAACATACCAAGTAATAACCGGGAACTACAACTACAATGTATTATGGGAATCCAGTGATAATATTTTTAAAAAAATATAAATGGAAAAAACATTAGTAACATATGTTCAAAGTAAACATCATGATTTAAGAATACAGACTATGTATTCAGGAAAAAGAAAAAGCCTTGCCATTACGCCAAGTGATGTAGACATCTTCTCGCAAACGTCCGAAACGCTTAATGGTACAGCTTCTAAAAATATTATATCACACAGTCAAAAAAAATAATACTTTAAATAAACGCGATCATATATAACGGTAATGTAATGATAC
>OFMV01002275.1_pt1 | contig 12985 bp, 10 predicted proteins | sample 1541881 | NCBI WGS metagenome assembly OFMV01 (sample SAMN04209220, study PRJEB22552) | human gut metagenome | biome: gut; material: feces | host: Homo sapiens | place: USA: Oklahoma
ACGCTGCCTTTCCACCCTTACCTGATCCAAAGATCAGGCGGTATATTTCTGTTGCACTGGCCTTGGAGTCGCCTCCACCGGACGTTATCCGGCATCCTGCCCTGTGAAGCCCGGACTTTCCTCACCTGCTGCCTTTCGGCATCTGCAGCTGCGATTACCTGTCTTACTTGCACTTTTCAAAAGCGTTTATTATTATAGCACTATTTATTCAAAATAACAAACCTTTTTTCCGATTTCATAATCAGACAATTTCTTTCAGACTTATGGCAATTCGAATACCTGTCCTGGTACCTTTACATGTATTACATGTTCTTTATAGGATTCTGCCTGCGGATTATTCATAAGTTTCTCATAAACTTCATAGTGTCCCCACATATGCATCGGAAAGACCAGTTCTGTATCTGTATGCTTCATGAAATAATCCAGTCCCCAGTAATATTGCTCTTCCTGTCTTGGATCTAACGGAACAAATGCTACATCAATCCGTATATTTTTTAATTTATGGATTTCTTTCTGATAATCCATCCGCATCTGTTCGTTATAATATTCACTTTCTTCTTCCCAATGCCACCAGTTCAGATCTCCTGCGTGATAAATAATCCTATCATCTACATACACAAGAAATGCTACACCCGCATCCGTAGAATGAAGTGTCTGTACTTTCAGATTACCAATCCGATATTCTTTGTCGGCAATAACAAACCATACCTTTGAAGGGACCGGCTTTTCTGTAATATCTGCCGACAGTACATATCTTATGTTCGGATATATGTTCTCCAGCTCAAATATTTTCCGGTCAAAATGATCATAATGTGAATGGCTGGAAAATACATAAATTTCTTTTTCCGAATCAAATTCAGGAAGTTTACCTTTATACCAGTCGAAGATCAATACATATTTTTTGTATTCTACAGCAAAACCGCTGTGATCCAGGTACGTGATCTTCATTCTTTATGCCTCTCCCTTGATAACCTTTACAGCATGCACAAGTTCCGGAAGTAAGAATCTGAGACTTTCTTTTACTGCCTGTGCTTTTCCCGGAAGGTTTACGATCAGTGTATCTCCACTGATTCCGGCCACACTTCTGTTCAGCATACTGCGTCTTGTCAGTTTCATAGTATGCGCTCTCATTGCTTCAGGAATCCCCGGTACCGGTCTGTCTACAACATTCATTGTTGCTTCTGGTGTACAGTCACCTGGATTACATCCCGCACCGCCTGTTGTAAGAATCAGATCTGCTGTTTTTCCATCTGTCATGCGCTTCATAACAGTTGACAATACTTCTCTGTCCAGTGGAAGTGCCCGCATAAAGACAACTTCAAGTCCAGCTTCTTCTGCCACAAGCTTCACCGCTTCCCCGCTTTCATTCGCTTTCGTTCCTTTGTATATATCTGTATTTGCCGTAATAATTGCTACTCTCATATCGTACCTCCAACGTTCATTTGTGATAGTCATATACTTTTATATTTTAACCCTTTTATGAAAATAATGCAATCTTACACATACAGAATCAATAAAATATCATACTATAAAGCTTTGCGGTACAGCATCTCCACATCCTTTAATGTTGTCTGTCTTGGATTAGCCGCAATATTTCCACTCTTCATCGCATCTGCAGCCATCTGCGGAATCTTATCTTCGGTTACACCGACCTCGGAAAGTGTTTTTGGAATTCCCAGAGATGCATTCAGTTTCTTGATTTCTTCTACCAGCATTTCCGGTTTAAAATCTTTCACCGGCTCTTTTTCTTCGCTGATATAATTGTATATCTTTTCGTAACGTCCATGATCTGCCAGCGCATTATATTCTACAATTACCGGAAGAAGGATTGAATTGGCCACTCCATGCTGTACACCAAAGAATGCGCTGACCGGATGTGACATGGCATGTACATCTCCAAGTCTTGCCCAAGCAAATGCAATTCCCGCAAACATACTTCCTGACATCATTGCACATGCAGCTTCCTCGTCCTTTCTGTTTGCCACAAATCTACGGATATTACCGCCGATCAGTTCCATTGCTTTTTCTGCCATTGCATCAGAAAACGGTGAAGCGCCAAGTGATGTATATGCTTCCCATGCATGGATCAGTGCATCAATTCCACATGAAGCCGCAACCATCGGTGGTACAGACATGATCATCTCCGGATCTAACAGTGCGTATTTTGGAAGTAATTCATAGCTGAAAACCGTTAATTTATAATTTCTGGAGGTATCTGTAATAACGGAGAACGCCGTAACTTCACTTCCGGTACCTGCTGTAGTAGGGATTGCTATGATTGGTTCGATCGGTCCCGGAACAAGATGTGCACCTTCATACTCTGTAATGGATCCGCCGTATCTTGCCAGAACACCTACTGCCTTGGCAACATCCATCGGGCTTCCTCCTCCAAGTGCAACTATACTTGTCGCTCCTGATTCCTTATATACCTTTGTCGCCGCATTTACCATATCTACTGTAGGGTTTGGAAGAATATCAAGGAAACTTACTGTTTCTATACCTTCTGCCTCCACAATATCCAGCACTTTCTGTACGACTCCTAATTTCTCCAGTCCTCTGTCTGATACTACCATCATCTTTTTAGATCCGCTTTTTTCAAGAAGCTCCGGCAGTCTTTTTAAAGAGCCTACACCAAATACAATATCCTGCGGTACTTTGAACGTGTAATCTTTCATTTTTATCATCCTCCAGATTCTTATTGTCTATTATGGTAAAAAAAAGAGACCACACCCTGACGAGTATGGCCCCTTTACCAATTCCTAATTCATATTATAGACACATTCTATTCTATATTTCAAGTGTTTTTTGAATTTTAAGTCATAATTCTAAATAATGATACACACCATGCCTCCATTACTGTCATTCACAACCTTTTGCATAGTATCCTGAAGTTTTTCCTGGCTTTCGTCATTAATAACTGCCATTTTATTCTTCATCCCGTCCATGACAAGTTCTTCTACTGTCTTTCCGAATATACTGGTTTTCCAGATACCTCCTTCCATTTTTTCCTCATTTTTAATATACTGGATCAAATCTTTCGCCTGCTGCTCATTTCCAACAATCGGGGCTATCTCCGTCTCTATATTAGCACGGATCAAATGAATGGACGGCGCCTGCGAATGAATTTTCACCCCATATTTATTTCCCTGTCTGATAATCTCTGGTTCATCCAGTACGATCTCTTCTTTTGTCGGGCTGACTACTCCATACCCTTTCATCCGGACTGCAGTAAATGCATCTTCTACATTTTCATATTCATTCTTTAAGATTGAAAGTTTCTGCATCGTCTTTATCAGATCATACTGGCCTGTGATCGTAGTTCCTGTCATCTCACTTAACATTTCATAATAATATTTTTCATACATGTGGATCTGAATGATAACACAGCCTGTATCCATCTGTATCTGTTCTACATACCAGTCTTTTATGTATGGACTTTCCGGTCTTCCGGTTAAAGCTGCCGCATCTCTGATCTCTTCCAGGTGTTCGAGGATTTTTTGTATATGTTCCAGAAGGTCCTGTTTGATCTTGTGTGTAACCGGAAGCATTTCCACCCATTTCGGTATATAAAACTGTACCTCAGATATCGGGAATTCATACAAAACGGCCTCCAGAATCCGATAAATATCTTCTTCCTTTATTTGTTCACAATTTACGGTCATTGCTTTAACTCCATATGTATCTTCCAGTTTTTTTGCCTTCTCCTTAGCCTCCTGGCCATGTGGTTTTTTTGAATTCACCAGTACTACAAATGGTTTTCGGATAGACTGAAGTTCTCTTATAGTCCGTGCCTCCGCATCTTCATAATTTTCCGGCAGAATATCTGTAATCGTTCCATCGGTTGTTACCACGATTCCTATCGTTGCATGTTCATGAATCACTTTTTGTGTACCGATCACCGCTGCCTTGGTAAATGGTATTTCTTCCTGATACCACGGAGTCTTTACCATACGTTCATGCCCGGCCTCCTCGTGTCCCGAAGCACCCTTTACCATATATCCGACACAGTCAATCAGACGGATCCTTACTTCAACATCCTGGTTCAGACGTATCACTGCAGCATCTTTCGGTACAAATTTGGGCTCTGTTGTCATAATCGTCTTGCCTGCCGCAGACTGAGGAAGTTCGTCTCTTGTCCGCTCTTTCTTATGTTCATCTTCCATTCTTGGCAACACCATTACATCCATAAAGCGTTTGATAAATGTCGATTTTCCTGTTCTTACCGGTCCGACAACGCCGATATAGATTTCTCCGTTTGTTCTCGCTTTTATATCTTTATATAACTGTTCTGTGTCCACTTTCCCTGCTCCTTCCCGTTGTGCTGTTAAAGTATATGCACTTCTTCGCTCTTTATAGAACTTGCACTACAGATCAATAGTCATTTTCTATCATTTCCGTATCTGTTTAGCATTTGTTTATGCATCTGTAATTTGTTAAAATATAAGCAAAGATAAAGTTTTATTACAAAAAGGAGATTCTTATTATGGAAAGACATCAGATTACCGGACACACCGAATTAATCGGTCTTCTGGCTTATCCAATCCGCCACTCGCAGTCACCTGCAACACATAATGCAGCTTACGAAAAGCTAGGTGTTGACATTGTAAATCTTGCATTTGAAGTAGATGCACCTGAACTTGAAGATGCAATCAAGGGCTTACGCGCACTGAAGATGCGTGGTGCCAATGTTTCTATGCCAAATAAGACAATCGTACATCAGTATCTGGATGAAATCTCTCCGGCTGCCAAACTCTGTGGTGCGGTAAATACCATCGTCAATAAAGACGGCTACCTGGTCGGACACATCACAGACGGTATCGGTTATGTACAGTCTTTAAAGGACAATGACATTGACCCTACCGGAAAGAAAGTAACAATTGTAGGTTCCGGCGGAGCTGCTACTGCTGTTGAGATCCAGGCTGCACTGGATGGTGTTGCTGAGATGTCTATCTTCGCAAGAGATGACAAGTTCAAACAGAATGCACTCGATACGGTAAAGAAAATTAACGAAAATACCAATTGTAAAGCAACATTCTACCCTCTGGAAGATCTGGATAAATTAAAAGAAGAGATGCATTCTTCTTATCTTTTCACAAATGCCACAGGCGTTGGAATGAAGCCACTCGAAGGAATCACTTATATTCCTGATCCTTCTTTCTTCCGTCCTGATCTTATCGTCACAGACGTTGTCTACGCCCCACACGAAACAGCAATGTTGAAAATGGCAAGACACGCCGGATGTAAAACAATGAACGGACAGGGCATGATGCTCTTTCAGGCAATTGCAGCTATCGAACTGATCCTCGGCAAACGTGTGGACAGTGAATACATGAAAGAAAAACTGGGAATTTCCTACGTTTATGAAGATTAAGGAGAATTTTTCTATGAACACTGTAAAAGTAAGAAATCTGGAACTCGGAAATGGAATTCCGGCAATCTGCATTCCTAATGTTGGAAAGACAAAAGAAGACATCCTTTCCCTTACCCGTACATATCTTGGCATGCATATGGATCTGATGGAATGGCGGATGGACTGGTACGAAGATGTTGAAGATATTGCAAAAGTCACAGAACTCGTCAAAGAACTTCGTGATGTAATGGGCGATACTCCTCTTCTCTGTACCTTCCGTACAGACAAAGAAGGCGGCGTACATCCAATGTCCACAGAAAAATATGCCGAACTTAACAAAGCAGTTGCAGCAACCGGCAATGCTGATATTATTGACGTAGAGATCTTTACAGGAGATGACATTGTACGGGAGATGATTGATGCAATCCACGCTTCCGGTGCAAAGGTCATTGCCTCCAATCATGATTTTGACAAAACACCTGCCAAATCTGATCTCATTTACCGTCTCCGCAAAATGCAGGATATGGGGGCCGATATTCCTAAAATGGCTGTTATGCCACAGACCAAAAAAGATGTTCTGACCCTTCTTTCTGCTACTGAAGAGATGGCATCAGACTATGCCGACAGACCGATCATCACCATGTCTATGGCTGGACTTGGAAGTATCAGCCGTATTGCCTGCGAGGCATTTGGTTCCTGTCTGACATTTGGTTCCGGAGCACAGGCTTCTGCACCTGGACAGATCGGAGCAGAAAAATTACATCAGGCACTTCAGATTGTGCACGATGCATTGTAAAAAACGAAAAAAGAGAGAGGGCCCATGGATATTCCCACAGGCCCTCATTTTATGTTTATTACATTTATTTTAATATATTATCCTGCCACACAACATAACACAGGCACATATTTTTTATCCCTGTTTTTTCTGTGTAAGAAGCCTCTGCGCTTCTTCATCTCTTTTGGCATCTACCTGATCCAGTTCCTCTGTTGTAAGCACTCCCAGTTTTTTCTTCTGGAAATCCATATTAGAAAGTAACAGGTTCATTGCAAAGCCGACGAGCAATGCCCATCCGGATCCTTTGAACGCCAATACCGCTGCCATAACACCTGCAATACTCTTATCTGTGTTAGACTGACAATATTCCATACCAATTCTTGCACAGACATAAGCCTGGAACAATAATGTAATTGCTGATCCGACTCCCATGATTGGTTTCATGAAAGATACGATCGGTACCAGGATAACACTGATAAATGTCGCCATACGGAAAGAACTCATTCCACCAATCAATGATTTCATTGCTTTCTTTCCTTCTTTGTAACGCATCGCTACTGATACGGTCATTCCAACCCATAACGGTCCTGCCAGCGGTGGGAATGGTGCAAAAATTGCAAGGATCAGGTTTCTTAAGCCACTGATCAGATTAGATCTGCTTGAGTTAAAGTCGATATATTCATCGCTTCTGCTCTCCTGCGCTTCCTCTACCAGCGTCTTCGATGTAACAAAATCTCCAAACGCCAGTACATAACAGATCAAAGCCAGAGGTATGGCACTGATAAATTTCGAAAGCGGCGGAAAACCTACCGCAAAGATACTGACTGTATGGAATATATTACTGAAATCAGGAATTCTGATGACTGTTCCAAGTTCTAATACAGGTTTTGATAATTCTCCAAGCGCAACTCCTGCCACCATAGCGATCAGATATGGGAACAAGTTGCCGTATTTTGCCATAATATCTAATATCTTATATTTACTTCTGTTCTTTTCACAGAACGGTGAAAAGCTTAAAAATGCAAGTAATAATGTACCGGCAAGCGTTGCTACCGGTGCCGTCATAAGCTGGCTTCCATCTGATAATTGTCCCTGCAATACCGTAATCGGTGCTGCGATCAGGATACCACCTTTAATTGAATTTGGCACACCATTTACAAATTTGTCTGCCAGTTTCGTAATTCCCATAAATATAAATACAAATGCGACCAGAAGCTGCAATGCGATCATCGCCTGGATTCTGTCTGGTCCTTTTTCAAACCCATTTAAATACGCCAGGGTAAATGGAAGTGTCGGAGTAATCCATCCCGGGACTACCGGATCTCCTAACCATCCATGAAGCATATACATAAATACTTCAATGATGACACAGCTCCATGCAAGTTCATATGGAAGTCCAAGATTATCAGTCAGGTACGGAATGGAACTTAAAGCTGTAGCGCCAAGGATCAGACCCTGAAAAAATTCCACATATTCTACTCTGTAATGGATTCCAGGAATTCTCCACTGAAATGGTCCAAGAGGAATATAAGGAAGTTCATTAGCTCTTTTTGCTTTTTTCGGACTCATCTTTGAGCGTCCTCCTTCGTTTTAATAATTTTTACATACAATTTTTTCGTATGCTTCAGGAATCAAAAATTTACTATAACATAATATCAGTTATTCCATAAAAAACATCTATGGAATAACCTGTATTTTCCTCTATTTCTTCGGCATTTTCTATGAATGTCTTTTTTTTAACAATACCATGTTAAAAGAAAGGGACTGTCTATCCGTCATTATTCGGAACAACAGTCCCTTTTTATACCAAATATACAAGAAAAGTTGCCGGTGGCTGGTTTTCTGTATTCTTGATTATATTTTACAATGCACTCTTTCCGAAGATTTTCTTGTGCTGTGCTACTAAGTAGAGGGAACTTAAAATAGCAAGGATTGCAAATACTAATAACATGATCATGAGGCTGTATACTGCATTTGCCTCACCAGATGCTTTTGTAAGCTGTGCTGCTACTACCGGAATCAGGTAGCTTGCTGCACCCATAAATGTGTAATAAATACCTGTGTTTCTTCCCTTTGGTCCCGGGTTAAATAACTGAACCACTGCAAGACCAGTCTGAAGAGCACCACCTGCTGCAAAGAATCCTAACATTGCAATTGCAATGTAGATAATTGCTACCTGATGAATAAACAGAACACCTGCAAGTGCTACTGCAGTACAGATAGAATCAATCAAGACAACTTTCAGCGGGCTCCATTTTAATTTAGCCATCATGAATGCCCAGAAAAGTACTGCACAGATAGAACCAATCGTATAGATAGAAGTCATACCTGCTGCCTGCATCTCAGAAAGTCCACATACGGATAATCCGAACGCTTTTGTATACTGCTGAGCACCATACATGATTGCCATGCAAAGGAATGCATAAAACATTACCAGAAATACTACAAATTTCCCTGGCTTTGTAAGCATTGCTGCTTTCGCTGCATCGATCTCTGCCTGCACTGCATCTTTTGATTTGCCATCAGTTCCTTCTGATGCCTTCTTCTGATCATCATATACGAATGGTGCGATAATTGCAAGTACCAGACAGATAATTGACATAACTACCGGAATCATAACATTTAATTTCCAGTTTCCGCTGTTTGCGTTATGTACAACCAGAAGTGGATATACCATACCTGACAGTGAAACGAAGAATTTGATTCCTACAAGTGCTGATCCAGGTGCTGCCGGATAAGCTTCCTGTACTGCAGGATATCCTGAAGCATCCCAGAATCCAGAAGTTGCAACTCCAGATGCAAAACCGCATACAGAAGCAACCAGTGCACTCTTAGTAAATAAGAATCCAAGGAAGCAGATAATATATAACGCTGCTCCACCGATCATCAGTTTCTTACGTCCGACACGGTCTGAGATCTCTCCACCGATCCATACGCTTACGAATTTACCAAATCCAGTCCATGCTACTGCGGTACTTACTGCTGCAAGTCCTGCTGCATATGCTGCCGACTGCGGATCTGACATATTGAATCCCCACTGTTTTGCGAAATTCACATTATTCTGGCTTAAAATGATTGCCTGAATACCATGTGTCAGATAGCAAAAATATACACAGATGATAGACCATAAATATTTCTTTGCTTTCATTCCCTCATTCTCCTTTATCAAGTTGTTTTATTTTGCCTGTGCTTTCTGAAATTCCTGATACTCAGCAAGCGGCATTTCTTTTCCTACGAACAGCCCATAGTTTACTGCTCCCTGCTGCTGAAGCATTCCTACTCCGCCGATTGCCTTGCATCCTGCTTCTTCTGCTTCCAGGATCATCTTTGTTTTTTCCGGGCTGTATACAGTATCTGCAACAACCAGATCTTTACGGAATAACGATTTGTCAACCAGTGTCACATCCTGATGTGGTTTCATTCCCATAATTGTAGCATTTACAAGAATGTCACATGCTTTGATTGCATCTTCCAGTTTAGCCTTGTCATCAAGGTCATCTACGGTAACTACACACTCCGGACACTTCTCTGCTAATTTAGCTTTTGTTCCTTCTGCTCTTTCAAAGAATTTATCTTTGATATTGAAGATATTTACTTCTTTTGCTCCATCCAGTGCTAACTGAACCTGAATTGCTGTAGCAGCTCCGCCTGCTCCAAGGACAACAACCTTTTTGTCTTTTACAGGTGCTCCGTTGAGTTCCAGATTCTTAACAAATCCGACACCGTCTGTAATGTGTCCTGTGATCACTCCGTCATCGTTAACAAATACATTGCAGGCTCCGATAATCTCAGCTGCAGGTGACAGCTTATCTACCAGCTGTGCTGCGATGTTCTTGCATGGCATAGTGAAGTTACCACCACGCATATTTAATAAACGAATAGACTCGAATACTTTTGGCATTTCCTCTTCTGTTACGTCAAATGCCATATAAGCATAATCTAAGCCATCATGCTGGAAGCTGAAGTTGTACATTGCAGGAGATCCTGAATGTCCAACTGGTGTTCCAAATAATGCCATTAAGCCTGTATGTCCGGAAATTCTTTTTTCCATGATCTTAACCCTCCTGGTTTTCTTTTATTCATAACAGCCCGTATGCTGCGGGCTGTCACATACACATTTCTTACAATTTCTATATATAATGATTAAAGTTTTAATGCCACATCATAAGCTTCTTTTGTAGCATCCAGTGCACGACGTGCTCTTACTGCATCACCTACTACATGAACTTCCGGAACGATGTCCTTTAATTCATCAGCGAAGTCATATACAACATTCTGACCATCGCGGTGTGTATAACGGGAGCTGAATCCCATAGAAAGAACTACAGTATCGAATCCTCTTGCTTCATAGATAGTCTCATCAGACTTATCAGCTGCATTCTTGTAGCTTACTCCATCTGAGAAGATTTCAGATACAGCAGCGCTTGTAATCTGCTCGATTCCGTATTTTTCGAAGGCTTCCATAAGGAAGATACGATGCTCGTGGATTACGTCTGGTCCGATCGCATCTCTCATCTCGATAACAGATACTTCATGTCCCTGTTCAGCAAGGAAATCTGCTGTCTCGGCACCTACCATACCGCCGCCTACAACTAAGACTTTATGTCCTACCGGACGTGTTCCTTCCAGGCAGTCCACACCATATACGATATCAGGATTATGGATACCTTTGATAAATGGAAGAACTAATGTTTCAGATCCTGTTGCGAGGATAACAGCATCCGGTGTATCTTCTTTTAACATCTGAGCTGTTACTTTTGTGTTCATCTTGATATTTACGCCGGCTTTTTCGCATTTTACGATATAGCTTCTGATCATACCTGTGATGTCACCTTTTCCCGGCGGGTAAGCAGCCAGTCTCATGTTTCCGCCAAGTTTATCTGTTGCTTCAAATAATGTTACATCATGTCCACGTCTCTTAGCTGTGAATGCTGCACACATACCTGCTACACCGCCACCGATAACGTATACTTTCTTTGCTTTTTCCGCTTTCGGAAGTCCCTCAACTTCACGTCCAAGTACTGGATTTACCAGACAGCAAAGAGGTTTACCTGCATACATGTTGGCAACGCATCCCTGCAGACATGCGATACAAGGTGTCATATCTTCCAGTCTTTCTTCCTGAGCCTTTTCCGGAGTATGAGGATCAGCCAGTGACTGACGTCCGAATGCTACCAGATCCGCTTTTCCAAGTTTTACCATCTGTTCAGCGAACTGTGGCTCTGTGTAACGTCCGACTGTGATAACCGGAACGGATACACAATTTTTGATATTTGCTACGAGCTCTGCAGAGAATCCGCCATGAATTCCTGTTGGAGCCCACATATATTCATCTTTCAGATGCACTGCACGTGATACGTGAAGTCCATCGACTCCACAGTCTTCAAGATAAGAAGCGACTGCACACATATCGTGATTATCCAGACCGCCAAACATATCTTCTGTACTGTTGATACGTGCAAGAACTGCGATTTTACCTTCTGTTCTCTTCTTTACTTCTTCAACGATCAGACGGGAAAATCTCATTCTGTTTTCGAAATTTCCACCAAATTCGTCTACACGTTTGTTCGTTCTTGGTGACATAAAAGAATTCACAAGATAACCATGTGCCATGTGAATTTCTACTGCATCGGCTCCGCCCTTCATTGCGCGGACTGCTGCATCTCCGTATCCTTTAATGAGCTCATATACCTGCTCTGTAGGAACTGCTTCCGGAATATCTCTTCCATCAGCTGCTGCAATAGATGTTGCCGCCTGGATTGGTGCTCCTGCATTCTTAGCATTTCCTTCCGGACCTGCATTCTGAAGCTGAATAGAAATCTTAGCACCTTCTGCATGACAGGCATCGGTAATCTTCTTCAGGCTCTCGATGCTGTTATCATCATACAGACAAGGTTTTCTTGGGCCGCCCTTTGCACCTTTATGAACTACTGTTGCTTCAATTGTGATCAGACCGAACTGACCTTTTGCACGTTCAGCATAGTATGCAACAGACTCATCGCTCCATGTTCCATCTGTTTTTGCAAAGTTGTTTCCCATTGGTGGTACTACGAAACGGTTCTTTACTGTCATTGGTCCGATCTGAATCGGAGAAAACATATTTTTGAACTTCATTATTTTTTCCTCTCTCTTTTGAACAAATCTGATTTCTATAAATTAGTCTACCAGTTCTGGCCAAGCTTCTTTTAATACTTTTTCAGTATTCTCATATGTATAAGCTGCTGCTTCGTTAATTCCTCTTCCAAGGATCTCGTCAGAAATTACTTCTACACCAACAACCTTTGGATCAATTCCTGCATCTTTGATCATCTTAACGAATCCAGCTGTATCTTTTGCTCCTGTTCCAGGTGCAAGACGGTCATGCATGGACTCATCTCTTAAGATTGAATCTGCATATGGTCTCTCATAGGCATCATTGATCTGGATGGAAATAACTTTTTCAGCGATCTCCGGTGTAAGAATATCATATGACTGATTAGCTCTTACCCAGTGCCATGTATCAAGGATAAGCATTGCATTCTCACATCCAGAAGCTTTTACAACTTCCCAGCCTTTCTGAAGGTTTGGAATACCACTGTATGGCATTGGCTCAACACCGATGATATATTTTCCAGCTCTCTGGCAGAGTTCTTTTAATTTCTGAGCTGTATATTCTACTGAGTAGTTTTCCATCAGTCCACAGTTGATATGGCCAACTCCGAAGAGTTCACACATATGGAAACACATCTGCTCTTTGTATTTCTGCTCGTATGAACGATGTTCTTCACACCACTGAACGATGTACTCAACTTCTGTTACTTTCATGTCATGTTTGTCAAGAATTGCAAGAATGTCTTCATCATGAAGTCCTTCATTCAATG
>OFMV01002290.1_pt1 | contig 12893 bp, 17 predicted proteins | sample 1541881 | NCBI WGS metagenome assembly OFMV01 (sample SAMN04209220, study PRJEB22552) | human gut metagenome | biome: gut; material: feces | host: Homo sapiens | place: USA: Oklahoma
ACACTTGATGTTGGATATTTATACAAAATTACAAATTTAAATTAATATACGATGGAACATAATAATACATCAAACAACCAAGGACGAGACGACTCCTCGTTCTCTCTTTTTACCCCAATGCAATGAATGCACCTTCGCTAACGGTGTTGGTGGCATTTGCGGTATCAACAAACTGTGGCTGTTCTTCAAGGAAGCCCATGAGTGCTATCAGACGGAAGTAATAGGATGCGGTAAACTGTATCACCGCTATAAAAAGGACTTTCTCAACAGCCATTCCTATACGGACTGCCAGTATGCGGCAGGAAAGAACGAGCACAAGAAGAACTTCTACATCATGGAGGAGTTTCTTGAAGAACGTGAGGACTTGGTAGTCATATTCTTTACCAAAGTGGATTTCGAGTATCATGACTACAAGGCTCTTCATCACAAGTTCAACACCACGGAGCCGCCTCCAAACGGTCAGTATCTCCATGGTAAACCACCGTCAATATTACAAACAGCACAAGAAACCAAACCGAAACAGGACTTTCAATGTTACTTTGATTCTACTCAGTTGAACCTCATTGCGCGCCATGCCAATGAGGTTCATTTGTTCTCAGCCGATGTGTCGGAAGAGGATATGCGAAAACTCTTCTCGTGCCAAGTCTGCAAGCAGCTAAAGGCGAGAAGTAACAGACGTGTGGCATTCTTCTTTGATATGCTCTGCAGCAAGAACTTGATTTGCAAGCAATGGCAATCGGTCATTGCCAAGCATAAACTCATTCTGTCTTCATCAACAGACAAGCCACTTACAACAACCAAGCTGTCCTCAGCAACCAGTGATGCCAAAAGTACCAACGCCAGTATCTATGAGGCTATCCGCAAGAAAGTGCAAGAAATAGCAGATTGCGGTAAAAATGACAGCAAGGACACCATCTGACAGATGAAAACCTTGACAGTTGGCTTGATAGTCGGTTGACAGTCAAGCGCACTTCCATCCGATTGGGCAGAAATGCCCTTACCTTTGCCCTCCGTAATCAGAAACCTGGTTATGGAGGGCGACCTCGTTATGTGTAACGATAAATAAAATTACGACAATGATTGGACAGACAACAAATCAGGCAAACAATCCACCAAAGGATGGCACTATCCTACCGCCAACGATAGACGTGGATAAACACGAGTTGACAGAACAAGGACTGGCAGATATGACACCAATGAGACTTGCCGAGCGCATTCAACAAATGGAAGAAGCATTCAAGCTGCTTGGACCAGTGGAGGATGTGCTGAACCGCATCAAGTGCTTGGAGAAATGGCTCTTTGCAGGAAAAGACGTGCTCACCCTTGACGAGGCAAGCGTATTCCTTGACGCTTCAAAGAGTCAGCTTTACAAACTGACACGTACCTTTGCCATTCCCCATTACAAGCCAAACGGCAAGACCATCTATTTCAGCAAGGAAGAACTGGTGGAATGGATCAAGAAGCACCCTGTGAAAACAAAAGAGGTGTATGAGCAGGATGCCATACGCTATGTGATGAACAAACCCTTGAAGAGCAGATGACGATGGAAGAAATGAACGACATGAGCCTCTTTGAAGGCGCAGCGGACAATGCTGATTTGTTGGAAAAGTTGCTGAAGGCATCGCTTATCCATGCGGACGAGACCTACCAGACACCGCCACAGATAATATGGGTGGACAACTCGACCATAGCCACGCTTGGTAACTTCAGTGCCTCCACAGGCAAGGCGAAGAGCCGAAAGACGTTCAACGTGTCCGCTTTGGTAGCTGCCTCGCTTGCTAACGGAAAGGTGCTGCAATATACGGCAAAACTACCCGATGACAAGCGTAAGATACTCTACGTTGATACGGAGCAGAGCCGTTTCCACTGTCACAGCGTGATGCAGCGCATCCTCCGGCTTGCAGGATTGCCCGACAACATGAACAGTGAGAACCTTGTGTTCTTCGGACTGCGAGAGTACAGTCCCAACCTCAGACTGCGGTTGATAGAATATGCTTTGCAGACACAAAAGGGGTTTGGCTTGGTCATCATTGACGGCATAAGGGACTTGATGCTCGACATCAACAATCCGAGCGAGTCTGTCCATATCATCAACAAACTGATGCAGTGGTCAAGCCGCTATGACCTGCATATACATTGTGTCCTACACTTGAACAAGGGTGATGACAATGTAAGAGGTCACATAGGAACGGAACTCAGCAACAAGGCAGAGACGGTACTGGTGATAAGCAAGAGCAATTCGATGGCGAATGTGAGTGAAGTGAAACCGCTCAACATCCGAGACAAGGACTTTGCGCCCTTTGCGTTCCAAATAAACAAGGAGGGACTTCCAGAGATTGCCAAGGACTATATGGTTGACTCCACCACAGCCAAACAGCCGAAGATGACAATAGCCGACATTACCGATGAGCAGCATGACAAGGCACTTGGAATGGCTTTCGGCAAGAAAGTGGTGTCAGGTTATGAGAATGTGATAAACGCATTGACGAAAGGATATACAACTATTGGTTTTGCCAGAGGTAGAACAGTGATGTCAAAGTTGCTGACCTTCCTATTGAAGAGCAAACTGGTGGTGAAGTGTGGCAACAACGAGTATTGCAGAATGAAGGATTATCCTTCGTTTCCGCTGCTTGAAGAGCAGGAGGTGAAGAAGTGAGGATGAAGCGAAAATCACTTCAAAAACCACTTCATTCACCTCGGTGTATATATAATAGTAGAACGGACGGATTTTGTGAAGTGGCATCATATTTAACTACATGGACATACGACAAAATGACTTCACAAAACCGTTCATTCACTCTGGTGTATATATAATAAGCGCACGAATGAACAAAAAATGAATGAAAGATGAACATACAACAAGCAAAGGAAATCAAACTCACGGACTATCTGAGCGCATTGGGACATCAGCCCAAACGATGCAGCAAGTCCACCTCTTATTATCTGTCGCCATTACATGCGGAGACAAAGCCATCGTTCAAGGTGAACTTCAGCCGAAACCAATGGTATGACTTTGCTCTTGGCAAGGGTGGCAACATCATCGCTCTTGCCCAACTTCTCTACAATACGGATGATGTGGGTGCTGCATTGCAGCATATAGCAGCGGACATGAACAACCCAAAGTCCACAAAGGCAAAACCTCCCATACCGACACAAGTAGAGACAGACAAGATGGACAAGGTACATATCCAAGAATTGTCCTACCCTGTGCTTATGTCGTATCTACGTTCACGCCATGTGGATGCGGACATAGGTAAACGCTATTGCAAGGAGATCTGGTACACGTTTAAGGGCAAGCGGTATTTTGGTATAGCCTTTCCAAATAACAGGGATGGTTATGAGCTGCGTAACCCATATTATAAAGGTTGTTTGGGCGAGAAAGACATATCCTTGATACATTCACAGCAAGTTGGAGTGCAGGACAGATGCTGCATCTTCGAGGGGTTTATGGACTTTCTTTCGTACAAGACTTTGGAAAAGCGAGGCGACAATGTGATTTGCATACAAGAGCCATGTGATTATATTGTACTGAACTCCATCAGTAGCCTTGGGAAATGCATGGAACGATTGGCGTGTTACACTGCTATCCATTGTTATCTTGATAATGACCAAGCAGGAACGGTGGCTGTCCATACAATCAGGGACCGTTATCAAAACAGGGCAATCAACGAATCCATAAGATATGCAGAATACAAGGATGTCAATGATTATCTTATCGGCAGAAAATCCATTATTCCGCATAAAGAGGATGTATAAAACGATAATTTTCTACGGAGAAAGTCAATATTCTCCGTAGAAAACCATATTTTGCGTGATTTTTGCGTAGATTTCCGTACAAACATACTACACTTTTGAAAATATGTAGTAACTTTGTACAGAATTAAAGATGCAAATCATGGAAAAGCGTATGACAAATCCAAAATCTGAAGGCTACATCTCTGCAAAAGATATGGCAGGAAGAGCTGCATACTATAAAGTATTGCAAGCCGCCAAGAATGGCGAACTCACCAGAATAAAAAGAGGTGTGTATGCAACCGATGACCATTTGGCAAGTCAAATGCTTGATGTGGAAAAGGTTGTTCCTGGTGGTGTGTTGTGTCTGTATTCCGCTTGGTCACATTATCAGTTGACTACACAGGTACCACAAGAATATTGTCTTGCAATAAAAAGAGGCCGAAAAATCACCCTTCCAGATTATCCCCCAATTACACTATACCATTGGAGTGATACCGCCTTTAACATTGGAATTACGAATACTGAGATTGAGGGTTTCAATGTGAGGATATATGACGAGGAGAAATGTGTCTGTGATGCAGTAAAGTATAGAAACAAAATCGGCATAGATGTCTGTACGGAGATTATAAAGGAATATATGAAACGCAGAGATCGTAATGTCAGCAAACTGATGAAATATGCCTCACAACTGAGAGTTGCCAAAACATTGGGAACATATCTACAAATGGAACTATAAAATAATAAATATGACAACGAAGAATTATGCTCGCTCGGTAAGAGCGAAACTGCTTAATATATCGAAAGAAGAGAATGTCTTCTACCAATCGATATTGACACGATACTTTCAGGAGCGTCTGTTGTACCGTCTGTCGGTAAGTCCATACAAAGAACGCTTTATATTGAAAGGTGGTGCATTACTGTATGCCCATGAGCATTTGAAAGCAAGACCAACATTGGACATAGACTTCCTTGGTCAACAGATTAGCCGTGAGTTGGACAATATCAAGGAGACATTCCGAAATTTATGCGACATAGAATGTCTGGAAGACGGAGTTGTCTTTGACAAGGACAGCATTAGTGTAGAAGAAATCACGCTCAAAAAAGAATATAATGGTGTGCGAGTGCATGTCAAGGTAGGACTTGACACGGCAAGCCAAGTCATTTCCATGGATGTAGGCTTTGGCGACATAATAACACCTGCGCCTGTTGATCTTTCTTATCCGGTTTTGCTGGACACATTGCCAGAAGTTGACATCTTAGCTTACTCTTTAGAGACCGTGGTGGCAGAAAAGTATCAGGCAATGATAGACCATGCGACAGAAAACAGCCGCATGAAAGACTTCTTTGATGTGTACAGAATACTCAAAGCAGGAAATATTGACTTGAACACATTGCAAGAAGCCATCACAGCCACGTTTGAGAACAGAGGCACCGCTATCTCTACGGATTATAGCCTTTTCGAGGATTCTTTTGCGACAGATGCCAAACGAAATATTATGTGGAATAGTTATTTGAAGAAAATCAAATTCAAGGAGCCACTAACCTTCCAAGAAGTTTGGACATATATCACTCAGGAACTGAAACAATACATGGAAAAATAAAGGTATTACGATATACCTTATCAAGCTCTCCCATTCGGAGGGCTTTTTTTATGCCCTTTTGCCAAACATGCGAAAACTAACAGAATAAGCTGATTAAAGTATGATTGAGAGTATGATATATAGTTATAATTTGAATATATCTTAAACTTTGGCGACCATACTTTACAAAATTCTTTTATGTCGGATTTTACTCTTTACTTTGCACTCGCAACTGGCACTTTTGCCACTGCATAGAGTATAAATCATCAATAAAACAAAGTATTATATGAGTCCATTTTTGATATTCGCCATCAGCCTTACCATTGCATACGCTATCTACTATGCGGTGATGATAACTAAAGACCTGTATGGCAAGAAGGAAGAAGCCAAGAGCAACGAGGAAGTGTTTGACATCAGCAACATAACGGAAGAGGAAGCCGCTGTAGCCGTCAACGAAAGCAATGGTGGCTTTAGCGTTGCCGACAAGCAATACGACACGAGCTTCCAATACGGCACATCATACGATGAGGACTATGGCATGGGAACAGAGAGTAACGGAACGAATGGTTGTTCTCCTGGTACGGATTCTTCCGGTAGAGAAGATGATGTTGATGAAGACGAAGGAAATGATGTCAACCAACAGAAGCCGAAGAACGCAGCCGAGTCGTTGCAGGAAAAGATGGATGGACAGATGGAGTCCACTTCTCCCATATGGATAGACGGACTATGGCAGGACGACTTCACGGAGAGCCTATTGAAACAAGGCGAGACAAAGCCAGGACAACCAAACATCAAAACAATACCAGTCAAGGATGAAATTTAGCCATATCATAAAGAATGTAGTAAGTTCCTTTGTCTTTGCGCTGCTCCCCCTGTCCGTATCAGCCAAATGTGGCAATGTGGACTATAGTTGGGGAGCAGACGCATTGGCAGGGATGCACGACTATGTGGTGACGATGATGCTGTATGTGCTGTATCTGACATACGCCGTCGCTGCTGTGATGGTGATTATATCCGCTTTGCAGATATACATCAAGATGAACACAGGGGAAGATGGAGTCACCAAGTCCATACTGACGCTGATAGGAGCCTGTCTGTTTATGATAGGCGCATCCATCCTGTTCCCGGCATTCTTTGGCTACCAGATTTAAGACTCAACTGCAGAAGAGTATATCATGTGAAAGCGACAACACCTTTCTATATAATTATAATAAGGTGTTGCCAAACGAATCATTAACAAGTAAAACAAGAAAGAATGTTTAAAAAAACAACGAACTATTTGAAGAAGACCACCAAGAGCGTTCTCTCTTCAGGACGCTTGAAGACATTGGCATTTATGCTCCTTGTGGGCGGTGGCATTGCCATGGCACAGAACTCGGCAGGTGACTACACGGCAGGTACCACCGCGCTTACAACAGTGACGGAGGAAATCAATTTTGGGGTAAATCCAACTAAATATAATACTTGCATAAAATCATACTTATCGAACAATAACACTTCATACACAATGAATTACAGTGTAAAAGTGAATTATAATAATACTTAATCGGTTTGCATAAAGTTTGATTTCTGTGGGAACATTTGTGGGAACCATATTATCTTTGCATTGAAAAAGGGTAATATTACCCCAGTTTTGAACATTCATAAATTTGTTTTTGAGATGAAGATTATACCGTATTTTCGCAAGAGTAATTCTGCCGTTTATGTAAGGTTGAGAGACGGAAAGGACGTTGATTACAAAATATTAACAAACTTGTATATCGACCATATCCATTATGACGCATCCGTGCCTGGCTATTCAAAAGAAAGCAATGTACCTCAAGATGTGAAGGACAAGTTCAACAGACAACTCGCAGACATTCTTCTTTTGGTCGGCAAAGAATATCACACAGGCTGTACACTTGACTTCCTACACCATATTGTAGATAACTATTTCAATCCCGACAAGCAGGGAAAGGAGCATGAGGACATTGACAACACCAAGACGGGTTTCTTTGACAGAGCCGAGCAGTATTTGAGAGAGGTAAAGAATGGAGCGGAAAGCAAAGGTGCTATCACATCCATATTCCGTAGACTTCACCGCTATGAGGCATGGCAAAAGGAAATGGAAGGTCGTAAGGACTTTGTTCTTCGTATCGAGAATTTTGGAGCGGACGAGTTAGAGCGCTTCATGAAGTATATCACTGAGGAATACACATACTTCGCCAACAATCCCGACTTCTTCAGCCGATTTGAGATTTACCGCAATACAATGAAGCCATCATCTGCCAATTCCGCCTTTAGTGGAGGAACAAGGTTAAAGGCGTTCTTGAACTGGTGTGTGAAGAAAGGCTACACCACCGACACCTCATTTCGCACGGTCAAGGTGGACAAGCATGTGTACGGCATCCCTTACTACCTCACCATTGAGGAACGTGACCAAGTGCTGCACAGAGACCTCTCAATCAGTCCACGTATCGAACTGGCAAGGGATATGTTTGTGTTCCACTGTCTTGTTGGTTGTCGTGTTGGCGATTTGTTCGCTTTAACAAGAGAGAATGTCGTTGGGGATTTCTTGGAATACATACCGAGCAAGAACCTCAACAAAGGCAAGACAGAGGTAGTCCGTGTTCCCCTATGCGGCAAGGCATTGAATATACTGGCTAAGTACGAGAAGTATAGTCCGAGAATGTTTCCTTTGTTGGATGAGCATTTCTACAACTTGGCTATCCAGTTTGTTCTTGAACTCTCTGGTGTCAACCGCATGGTGCCAGTTCTCAATCCGCTAACACGGCAAGAGGAAATGAAGCCTTTGTATGAGGTGGCTACAAGCCATGTCGCACGAAGGACCTTTATAGCGAACATCTACAAGCATGTCAAAGACCAGGCGTTGGTGGCTTCGCTCACAGGACATGCTCCTAACAGCCGAGCATTCGCCCGATACCGCACCATAGACGATGACATGAAACGTGAAATTATCAACCTTATAAAGTGACAATTATGAACGTAACCGCTTTTATACGCAAGACATCAGCCAAAGACAAGGCTACAATATATTTCCGTGTCCGTGACGAGAAATGTGACATCAAGTGTGCGAGCGAACTGACCATCAATCCCAACCATTGGGATTCCAAGCGTCAGAGTTACAAACAGCGCATAGCTTTGGTAAAGGATAGCGAGAGACAGCAGCTTAATGATGCCATTCTTGACTTGAAGAGACTCATATCAAAAGAATACTATATAGGGGCAACCGCAGAATGGCTGAAACGTGTGATATTCGTCTTCCATCATCCCAATGCCTACAAGTTAAAAGACAACCAATGCCAGGAGACAAGGTTGTCGGTGCTTGTGGAGCAGTACATTCAGGCAAAAGGCTTTGAGAAAAGACAGGCATCCGTAATACGTGCCAATATCGGGAAGATAGAACGCTTCGAACAATACCAGAAGACCGTGAAGAAACGCACCGACTATGTAATGGGCATTGACAATACTACAGCAGAAGATTTGGAAGACTTCTACCAGTTCTTGGTGCATGAGCATGAGTATGTCAAGTTATACCCATATCTGTACAGAAATGCGGCAAAGTCTGTGACGCAAGCCGTGCGTTCAGACAACACGCTGCACTCCAACTTCGCACGCCTGCGGACAGTCTTCATGTGGTGCATACATCGTGGCATCACCACCAACAATCCGTTTCTACAGTTTGAAATGCCGAAAGCCGTATATGGAACTCCTTGGTATATCAGCATAGAGGAGCGTGATTGTCTTTACGAACTTGACCTTTCGGACAATCCGCACTTGGCTACGTTCCGAGATATGTTCGTCTTCCAGTGCTTCCTCGGTTGCCGTTTTGGTGACCTGCTCAACCTCAAAAAGGAGAATGTCATAGACGGTGTGGTGGAATATCTTCCGCAGAAGACCAAGAATCATGACGGAAGAACCGTCCGTGTTCCTCTTGCAGAGAAAGCTCTCGCTATCTATGACAGATATAAAGACAGACCGACCCTTTCGTTGTTTCCACACTACAACGTGGCAGACTTCAACAAGGCTGTCCGTGCGGTCATGGAACTGGCACATCTTGACAGGAAAGTGCCGATACTCAACCCTCAGACCCGACAGAACGAGATGCGACCGATATACGAAGTTGCCACTTCCCATGCCGCCCGAAGAACTTTCATCGGAAATCTCTACAAGCAAGTGCAAGACCCGAATTTGATTTCCTCAATGTCTGGTCATGCCAATGGCAGCCGAGCTTTCGCCCGATACCGAACAATAGACGATGACATCAAGCGTGGGCTTGTTGACCTTATCGGTTGATGGTTCATGTATTCACACAAAAATCAAAAGAAAGGAATAATATGGATTTATACTCAATGATACAGAATGGAGCACACTTCAAGGTAGAAGTGACCTCCGAGGATCTGGTCACATTTGCCGATCGACTTATAACAAAGTCGCAGGAGATAAAGGCAATGGAACTGGCAAACAATCCCGATGAGGAGAAATGGCTGACCGCAGAGGAAGCAGCCAAGATGTGCCGTGTATGCGCCACCACTTTATGGTCTTGGGCGAAGTCTGGCTATCTTGTCCCTGCCAAGATGGGACGGCAGCGTCTGTTTGCCTTGTCGGACATTCAGAAGATACTCAATGACAGAGCTAAGAAGTAACATTTGTAACACCACAGCACCAGTCAAGACATTCTCTGAGAGCCTTGCTTCTTTTCTTCCCTAAGTTCGCCATAGCTTCACCTTACGGCAAGGCTGTTGGCAAATCTATCTCTTGTAGGTCAGTCGAACCGCCAAGCGTATCTTTGATTATTGGGGATGTTGGGGAGCAAGTATAGGTTTAGTGTTCCACAAAACCACGGCTCACAAGCCGGGAGTGTCCGCACAGGTGCTTCAAACACGATAGGACAATGACATCCCCAACATCAACAGAACAGAAGAAAAGAGGCGGTCGTCCGAAACAGCCGAAAGGAACGCAGCGCACCCACCCAGTTAAGGTGTATTTTGACGATGCCAATTACAGGAAACTGCTCCGCATACAGAGGAGAGACAACACTCCGCTGTCCACCTTGGTATATAATCTTGCTGTAAACGGTTATGTCAAAGAGCCGATTTCAAGGGAACTCACGAAGTACATCCGTGACCTTTCGGGCATGGCAAACAACTTGAACCAACTGGCACACCTCGGACACATTCACGGTGGCTTGGCTGTGGCAGACGAGAACAAACGGCTGGCACAGTCCATCAGTGAGATTATCATCAAAATCAACGAACAGTTATAGTCTATGATAGCAAAGATTAAGCAGGGAAAGGGCTTTGGTGGATTGGTCTCATATGCCAACGACATCAAGAACAAGGACACGAACATCATCGCATCAGAAGGTGTTGACCTTTCTACCAACAAGTCGATTGTCGCTAGTTTCAACATTCAATCCAAGGCTCGCCCGACACTCAAAGCGTATGTCGGGCATATTTCTCTGAGCTTTTCACCAGAGGATTACAAGCGAATGAGTGACGAACTGATAGCGGAAATATCAAGGAAGTATCTCCAGAGAATGGGGATAGTGAACACCCAGTTTGTCATCTTCCGTCACCACGACAAGGCGCACGACCATGTTCACATTGTGTACAACAGGGTGGATAATGACGGCAACGCAATCACTGGTGACAGCAACTTCAAGAAGTCAGCAGCCATCACCAAGGCACTCACAAGGGAATACGGCTTGACATTTGGCAAAGGCAAGAAGAATGTGAACCGTGAGCGACTGAAAGGAAAGGATGCCGCCAAGTACAGAATGTATGACCTCATTACCGCAGCATTGAAAGATTGTCGTACTTGGGATAGCCTTAGACAGATTCTTTCCAAGAAAGGTATAACTATGGACTTTATACACAGAGCGGACGGAAGTGTCAAAGGGATTTCTTTCTCTAATGGCAATGTCACATTCTCTGGCGGCAGGATAGACAGAAGTCTAACCTTGGGAAATATTCAAAAGGTACTGACTGATGAACGGAAAGTTGTCGGTGCTGTAGAGAATATCGGAAACGAAAGTTACACGGAAAACAAGGTGGCAAATGGCATGGATAATGCAAAGTCCTCGTTCTATTTTCCATCGTCTTCTTCCCTAAATTCCGACAATGGGGAAAGCGTGTCTATTGCAGATGATGAAAGTGCTTCAACAGCGAATGACACAGGCGAAACTTCTGCTGGTATGTCTGATGTTGTAGGAGTGGTTACGGAGTTGGTGCTTCAACCGCATGTTGTTCCGTCAGTTGGCGGAGGTGGTGGTTCGTCACGTTCTGACGATGATGACAAGGACAAGAAAAAGTACAAACCAAGACGCAAATGATTATGGCAAACAAGAAACCTGTTCCTTTGAAGGACGAAGCGATAGACACTCTTGATGAATTGCAAGACAAATTGCAGACTTGCATAAATGCACTCAATTCGTTGTCAAGCAAAATCGGCTCGCAACTAACAGACAACATAGATGTGGAAAAGTTCAAGGCTGATGTGGCATCCGCTGCAAAATCGGCTGTGGAAAACTTGTTGGATGACAGACAGAAGCAACGTGAGGAAAAGGATAAAAATGACAAAGAGAAATTTGGAATAACACAAGATGAGTACATGGGGACTCTATCTGAAAGGTATGAAATTGTCCTTTCCAGATGCGAGGGACTTCTAAACATCATAGAAAAAGAACGAGCTTTGGCTTTTTCTTTGAATGACAGGTATAAGAAATCAGATGATTGTATCAAGATTATTGGGACTACATTGGACTCTATCTGTGAAAAATTGGGGGTGCAAGCAAAAGTTGGCGTAACGCAGCCATCAATGCCCAAGACATTAAAGGAAGTTCCGTCATTTCTGCTATGCACAATTCCTTGGTACTGGATAAAGCGCATTTGGTATTCTCGCCATGTTAGACAGTTAGCTCTTATACTCATGCTGTGTTCTTGGGCTTTGTCTATTGGATTGACTCTATTCTTGGCAAGAGACAATGCTAGTTTGCGTAAAGAAAAGTACTTCATGGTTAACATGAATCAGCCGTATCTCGAAAAAAGTTCTTGATACGGCTGATTATTATTGCACTCTTAGTCGTTTATTGAGCTATGATGCCACCAATATGTAACGTGAGAGTAAACAAACTTCTAACAAATATAACGACCTTACTTTTTATATATTTTCCTACGTATTCCATCTTCGCTAATAACAATATTTATGCCATGCTGCAAGGCTGGCAACTTTCTTCCGCTAATATCGTTTATTCCCTTAGTTGTATTGTTTAATTTATTGGGGATGCTTACAACATTTTCAATACCAGTTGTATTACTTCCAGTAGAGAACGTGCGTGTTTCTCCATAGAAAGTTCCTTCATCTGTCGAAACGAAAGAGCGAATAGAATATGTGGAGCTATAGTCAAGATTACTCAGTACGGCAGTCATCATAACTCCTTCTGCCTCAATGGTTGTTGCATTTGTTGGAGTGTGGAGAGCTCTGTTTTGTGAAACATTAGAACTATTCGTGTCTTTCCAATATTGAAAGTACGTATTTTTTATAAGTGATTGAGAATGAGATAAGTTTTTATCTCAT
>OFMV01002316.1_pt1 | contig 12792 bp, 10 predicted proteins | sample 1541881 | NCBI WGS metagenome assembly OFMV01 (sample SAMN04209220, study PRJEB22552) | human gut metagenome | biome: gut; material: feces | host: Homo sapiens | place: USA: Oklahoma
AGGGGAAACAGCCCTATATCCGCCAGTTTGAAAATTATGTCGGGATATTACTGGGACAGTTCCCGGAATCGTGCGAGCAGCGGGGCGTCTGCAGCTTCCAGAATATCGTGGAGGCGGACGGCAGCGTGTATCCGTGTGACTTTTATGTGCTCGACGAGTATCGGATCGGAAATTTAAACGAGGATTCGTTTGAAACGATTCATGAGAGACGATTAAAGCAGGGGTTTGTGGAAGCTTCCTGCAATCATACAGAAGAATGCCGCGCCTGTCCTTATTTCATGATCTGCCGGGGCGGCTGCAGGCTGTTCCGGCTCCGGTCCGGACGACTCCGGTTCCGGCCCGGCCTCCTGAACCGATACGGTGATCTCGCTTTCCGTAAACACAAAGGGCAGTTCCAGATCTCCTGCCAGCCGCCGCAGCGGCCCGCCGAAGGGATGCACCAGCAGCGCTGCACGCAGCCAGTCGGCAAAGCTGCCCGCCTGCTGGTTCAGCGTTTCTCCCGCGCCCGCAGCAAGGAATGCTGCCGCCTTGGCAAAGGGATTGCCGGTCTTGGTCATGCCCAGCGGGATGGTCAGGATCAGCATATCCTGTGCGCGGGTGAGCGCCACATACAAAAGGCGCATCTGCTCGCTGCGGGTCTCCTGTGCGTGAGCATTGGCAAGGGCGGTGTATGCGGCGGTCTTGTACAGGTCCCCCTGTTCCGGACGCAGCCGCAGGCCTGCACCGTATTCCCGATGCAGCAGCACCGGCTGATAGGTGTCGCTCAGGTTGAAGTGCCGGGCCGTATCGCCCACGAACACCACCGGAAACTGCAGGCCCTTGGAGCGGTGGATGGTCATGATGGTCACGCAGCCCGGGCGTGCGCCGCCCGGCACTGCGTCCTGCCCGGTGGAGCCTGCCTGTGCCGCCGCATCGATGGCACGCACCAGCGCCGAAATGCCGTTTGTGCCGGATTCCGCACAGAACGCTGCAAACCGGCGGGCATCCTCCCGGCGGCGGGCACCGTTTTCCAGCACGCCCAGCGCCGCCAGATAACCGGTGGAGGCAAAAATTTCTTCCAGCAGCTGCTCTGCCGGGGCACTGCGCGCCATCTGCCGCAGGGCGGTGAGGTGAGCGTAGAAATCCTTCACCTTCTCGGTAAAGGGGTCGTCGGCCGGGTCCTCCAGCGCCAGCAGCAGTGTGCCGTACAGGCTGATGCGGGCGGGCTTTTTGTCCGGCTCGGCCTGTACCTGACGGCTGCGGGCGCGCAGCCGCACAAGGTCATCCTCGGTAAAGCCGAACATAGGTCCCAGCATGGCGGCGGCCAGATAGATGTCCTGCGAGGGGTCATCGATGACCTTGAGCAGGGCGATAAGGGGGCGGATGTGGGGCGCAAGCATCAGGTTCTCCCGGGCGTCGGCGTATACCGGGATGCCCCGGGCGGTCAGTGCCTCCACATAGGCCGGGAACTCGGTGCGTGCCGCCAGCAAAATGCAGCAGTCCTCGTACCGCACCGGGCGGGTGGTGCTGCCCTCCCGCACCGGCTCCCCGGCAGAAACCAGCTGCGCGATGCGTTCCGCGATCCAACCTGCATCGGTTTCCGTCTCATCGTCCGGCAAAAACTGCACTTCCACGCTGCCCTGATATTCCCCGGGCGCGCCGCAGACCAGACGCTGCCCGTCTCCGTAGGCGGTATCGCCCAGCTCCGGGGTCATGAGCTGCTCAAAGAGATAGTTGATGCCCGCCACTACCTGCGGTGCGGAGCGGAAGTTTGCATCCAGCGCCAGCAGTGCGTCCGTGCCCGGGGTGCCCTCCGGCGGGCGGGGACGGGCTTTTGCGCCCGGCAGCAGCGGCCAGCTGTCCAGCTTTTGCCGGAAGATGCCCGGCTCTGCCTGCCGGAAGCGGTAGATGCTCTGCTTCAGGTCGCCCACTAGGAAGAGGTTATCCCCCGCCGGGGCGGCAAGGCAGCGGTAAAGGGCGTCCTGCAGGGCGTTCGTATCCTGATATTCGTCCACCATCACCGCGGCGTAGTCCTGCCGGATGTTCTCGCACAAGGGGGTAGGCGTGCCCTCCGGGGTGCGCAGCAGCCGCAGGGCAAGGTGTTCAAAATCGCTGAATTCCAGCAGCTTGCGCTCCCGTTTTCTGGCCGTGAACCGGGCATCGAAGTCCCGCACGGCGGCAAACAGCGCCCGCAGCCGGGGCAGGGTGATCTGCCGGTCGGTCTCGGCTTCGGCCTCGGAGCAGCAGATGAGCTGGGTCATCTGCTCAAACAAGGCGGCAGCTTCGTCCGAGCGGGTCTTGATCTCCGCCTTGTGGTCGCCGCCCAGACGCTTTTTCATGCCTTTCAGCCCCGGCGCTTCCTCCATGCCCAGCACATAGGGGGTGAGCAGGTCGTACAGCGGGTCCCACTGTCCGGCAGTGGCCAGCTGCTCCGCCTGCGCAAAGAAGGCGGCGGCTTTTTCCAGCCTTGTACCGGCCTCCTCGTATTTTTCTGCCACCGCAAGCTGTGCCTTTGCCCGGGCGGATGGGGTCTTTTTTTCCTCAGCAGCTGCCAGCTCTTGGTCAAAATCCGCATGGCAGTCGGCCAGCGCTGCCGTCAGCAGTTCCCGCGCAGCCTTGGCGCAGCGGGCAGCTTCGGCCAGAAGCAGGTCGTGCCAGCAGGTATCGGCAAAGCCGTTTTCCTGCTCGTATGGCGCAAGAAATTCATCCAGCTTGCAGTCGTAATCCGGCAGCGCCCGCAAAAAATCGTAGATCTGCAAAATGGCATCGCCCGCCGGTTTATCCGTGCGTCCCTTGCCGTACAGGTCTGCAAAGGCGCAGAAATCCGGGTCGCGGTAGGCGTTTTCCAGCGTTTCGGCCAGTGCCGCCCCCCGCAGCAGCTGCACGGTGCCGGGGTCTGCCGGGGCAAAATCCGGCGGGATATCCAGCGCCTGAAAGTGCTTGTGCAGCAGGTTCAGACAAAAAGCGTCAATGGTGCAGATGGGCGCACGCTGCAGCAGCATCCGCTGACGGCGCAGCATGGCATTGCCGGGCTGCAGCTGGCTGCGGTGCAGCAGCGCCTGCCCGATGCGGGCACGCAGCTCTGCCGCCGCCGCATTGGTAAAGGTGACGATGAGCAGCCGGTCGGCGTTGACCGGCTGCTCCGGGTCGGTGATCAGCTGCACCGCCCGCTCGGTCAGCACGGCGGTCTTGCCGCTGCCTGCGGCTGCGCTTACCAGCAGCGCACCGCCCCGGTCGGCAATGGCGGCCTGCTGCGCCGGGGTCCATTTGGGTCCGCTCACGGCTGTTCCTCCTCTTCTTCAGGTTCTTCCTCAGGTTCAAAGGGCTTTGCAGGAGCTTCCAGCGCACGCTCGTGCACCCCGGTCTCGTGGCAGCAGATAAAGCTGTAATCGCACCATGTGCAGGGGCTTTTGCTGCTGCTCACCACCAGCGGCTCGGCATCGATCTGCCCGCCGTAGAGCTGCTCGCCCATCTGGGTAACAAGATCGTCCAGATGCAGCTGGATGCGGCTGAGCTTGGCGCTGTCCGCCCGCTTGTCCTTCTGGTAGGGGCTGGGTGCGCCGTTGCGGTAGCCAAAGGGCAGGTACTTGCCGGTTTCGTCTGCGTCCATGGCGTCAAAGATCTTCTGCTCGTCCCGCACAAGGCCGTCCAGCTGGTACTCCACCGCCCGGGCAGCCTGTCCGCGGGGCAGGGTCTGGGGGGCGGGGTCGGCCAGCAGATACAATACGCCCGCCGGCTGTGCGCCGGTAAAGCGCCCGCCGGCATCCCGGGTCAGGCTGAACAGATACAGCAGCATCTGGCAGTCCAGACCGCAGTAGACCTCTTTCAAGTCCAGCTTTTTGCTGCCGGTCTTGTAGTCCACCACCCGCACCCAGCGGGTGCCGTCGTCCTCGATCCACTCGTCTGCGCGGTCCACCGTGCCCACCAGCTGCACCGTGCGCCCATCTGACAGTCGGTACACCTGCCCGGGCACGGCATCCTCGCCCCGGCCGATCTTCAGTTCACAGGCCACGGGCTTAAATTGGGACTGGTTCTGCTCGTCCCGCAGATAGCACAGCAGGCTGGTCATGCTCTTTTTCAGCCGGGAGAGCAGGTAGGCAAAGCGTGCGGTATCCTCCGGCAGATAGCGCCGCGCGTACTCGTCCACCAGTGCGGCGGCAAGGTCGGCCATGGCGGCATCATCCAGTTCTAAAAAGGGGCGCAGCCCGGCACAGGGGTTGTCTGCCCCGGGGTGGGGGTCCAGCGCCATCTGCAGCACCCAGTGCATCAGCGTACCGCTCTGGTCTGCCGAAAGCTCCGCACGGCGGCGGGGCTTGAGCCCCAGCACATACTGCAAAAAGTAGCCGTAGCGGCAGGTATAATATTTTTCCAGCTGGCTGGGCGAGATGTGCAGCCGCCTGCCCAGCAGCATTTCCAGCGTGGGCAGATCCTGCACCTGTCGGGGCGGGTCCTGCTCCATGCGCTGCAACAGGGCAAGCCCCCGGGGCGCCTGTACCCCCTCGCCGGGGGCGCGCAGCGCCTCGGTCAGGCTGGCGCGTTCCAGTTCGGTCAGCGGCCAGCCGCCGCCCAGCACGTCTAAGCCGTCTGCGGGGGTGGCGGCAAGGTCGATCAGTTCCAGCTGCGGCGCGGCAGGCTGCAATGCTTCCACGATGGGCTCCAGCGCGGCGCACAGGGTCTGCCCCTGCCCTTTCGGCCAGCTCATCCACAGTCCCTTTGCCGGGGCAGTAAGGGCCTTGTAAAAACAGACCTGCTCGCGCACCACACGGTTCTCAAAACAGTCCGGCAGATCGATCTGTTTTGCCATCAGCAGGTCGCGGTCGGCGTGGGTCAGCAGACCGCTTTCTGCGGGGGTACAGGGAAATTCGCCCTCTGCAAGCCCCAGCACGAACACATAGTCCGGCGCATCCAGACGCATTTTACCGGCGCTTGCCAGCACCACCGCGTCCAAGGTCTGCGGGATGTGCCCAAGGTCAGAGGAGCGCAGCAGCAGGCTGAAAAGATCCTCGTACTCCGGCACGGTGATGCCCTGACTGCCCAGCAGCCGCGCCATCTCGTCCAGCAGCTGCATCACCACATTCCACTCGCGGGCGGCTTCCTCTGCCGCCGGGATACCCCGGGCAGCGCGGATATCCTCCACCTGTGCAGCTTGCTGCCCCTCTGCGCCCAGCTCCTTCAGGCAGAAATACAGTGCCCGGCTGATCTGTTCCGCGTTGGCGCTGCGCACCTTGCTGCGCAGGGTATCCACCGCCGTCACCAACTTTTTGCGGGCATTCTCGGCGCGGGTCAGGTTCAACGTATCTTCCTCGGTCAGCTCGGCATCGCCGAAGCCCCGGGGGCTTTTGGTAAATTCCGCCCGCCACGCCGCTGCATTAGGCGACCATGTGTAGGCGTAGTTTTCCAGCGCGCAGACCTCCGGTTCGGTCAGGGCGCACAGGCCGGTCTTGGCCAGCACGGTCAGCTGCTCGGTCATGTCCGCGCCCCGCAGTAATGCCAGCAGCGCCCGCACCGCCGTGGCGGGGGCGCTGAACTCCGGGGTGGTGGGCTCGTCGCAGTACAGAGGGATCTCTGCCATGCGGAACTCGTACCGCACCGCAGCCCGGTACAGGCTGATATCGCGGCAGACCACCGCAATTTTTCCGCAGCGCACCCCCTGCCGCATCAGGCGGCGGATGGCGGCGGCGGCGCAGCGGGCTTCCTCCTCCCGGCTGGCGGCGGCAAACAGCCGCAGCTCCGGGGCACTTTCCGGCGGGGTGCAGCTGCCGGTCTCCAGCAGTTCAGTCAAGGCGGCAAGCCCCGGAGCATCTTTATGGCGCAGGTCCCGCCGCAGCAGCTCCGGTGCAGCCACCTGTGCGCCGTTTTTGCGCGCCAGCTGGCGCAGCTGCGCCGCCACCTGCTTTGCACCGGAGAACAGTTCCAGGTCCCCGGGCTGCATGGGTGCGCCGTCCTCGCACAGCGCCACCGTCACGGCGGGCAGGGCAGCCAGCATCGCACCCATCAGCCGCTTTTTGGGCGCGTTGAAGGTGTCGAACTCATCAATGAACACCTCGCGCTCGCGCAGAAAGTCCGGCAGCTCGTCCCGGGCAAGCGCAGCTTCCAGCCGGTCTGCCGCCAGCTCCAGACGGTCGGCGGGATCCATGCCGGTGCCCGCCAGCAGGCTCTCGTAGCCCTGAAAGATGAGTGCCAGCTCGCCCAGCTTTGCACTCTCGGTGCCGCAGTCCCGGGCAAGCTCCTGCAACTGCTGCCCAGAAAGCCCGGCGCTTTTCAGCTCGTCGATGGTCTCTGCCGCCATCTGGCAAAAGGCTGCGCTGCGCCGGTGGCGGTAGTAGTAGTGCACGTTATCCTGCAATTCTTCCAGCGCACGGCGCACCAGCACCGCCCGCCCAGCATCGGTCAGGGTCTGCACCGCCGCGCCGCCCTCTACCGCAAGGATATGCTCGGCCAGACTGGTAAAGGAATAGCTTTCCACCATGCCGGAAAGGGCATCTCCCAGTTCCCGGTAGATGCGCGCTTCGGTGCTGGAAGTAAACTGCTCCGGCACCAGCAGGATGCTGCGATTTCCCGCCTCGGCACGGGCACGGATGCGGGCATACAGCAGGGTGGTTTTGCCGCTGCCGGAAGCGCCCAGAACCAGTTTCAGCATTTCGGTCTCCTCCCGCTCATTGATTTTTGCCTTTATTGTAACACGAAAGCGGAGATAAAACCACCGCTTTTCTTTGCAATCCTGCCGCCGCTGTGGTACACTGAAAAAAACATTCTGCACACCGGAAAGGGACTTTGTATGAAGATTTTAGCCGTTGACTACGGGGACAGCCGCACCGGCCTTGCCACCTGCGACCGCACCGAATTTCTTACCACCGCCATTACGCCCCAGATCACCTTAAAGGCGCGCAACAAGGTTGCCGCCAAGGTCTGCGAGGTAGCCAAGGAGATCGAAGCCGAGATGATCCTGATCGGTCTGCCGCTGAATATGGACGGCACCGAGGGCGAACGCGCCGCCAAGAGCCGCAAGCTGGCAAAGACCGTGGAACTTTGGAGCGGCCTGCCGGTGCGGATGTGGGACGAGCGTCAGACCACCTGCGCCGCCGCCGACCTTCTGGACGAAAGCGGCACCTACGGCAGCCGCCGCAAGGAGATTCTGGATTCGGTCAGTGCCACGGTGATTTTAGAGGACTACCTTGCATGGCGCAAGGAGCACCCCGGGGAGATGTAAAAAAAGATGCCTGTGCTCACGCACAGGCATCTTTTTTTGCTATACTATTTACCCCTGATAGGTCTCGATGCTCACGCTGTTGATGGTGATATCGGTGGTGGGCTTCTGGTTTTCGTCCACGGCGGTCTGGGCGATGGTGTCCACGATGTCCATACCCTCGTACACCTGCCCGAACACAGTGTCGGTGTAGTCCAGATAGGGTGCGCCACCCGCGGTCTGGTAGGCTGCCACCACCTCGGCGCGGTAGCCGGCGGCGTTCATCTGGTCCACCAGCTCCTGCGTTACCGACTGTTCTCCCGGCAGCGATTCCACCACATAGAACACGCTGGCGCACGCGCCGGAGGCATCCACGCCCATGCACAGCGCCCCGGCGTAGTGGTGCAGGCTGTCCGATGCTTCCACCGGGTAGCGGCTGCCCTTCCAGATAGTAGAACCCTTGCCGTCTGCGCCCTGCCCGGCTTCCACCACGAACTGGTTCTCCACCCGGCTCACGGTAAGGCCGTTGTAGTAACCCTGCTGTACAAGGCCGATGAAGTTATCGCAGGCCTGCGGGGCCTTTTCCGGGAAGAGCACCGCACGGAAAACACCCGCAGAGGTATCGAACACTGCAACGGTGTCCCCTGCTGCCGGGTGGGTGAACTGCAGCTCAGCGGATTCCACCGCCGGGCGGCTGATGCTCTGGACTTTACTGCCGTTTTCCTGCGGCCGCAGACTGCAGCCCGTAAGCAGCAGCACCGCCGCAAGACAGACCGCCCCTAATTTTTTCAACATACTCCCGCTCCCTGTTCCATATACTGTACTACAACGCCGCACAGCGCAGCGCAAAAGCTTTAACCAGTAGTATACCATATTCTGCGCAGCAGCGCGAGAGGAAATTGCGTGAAAATTTATCCAATGATTTCTGTGCGAAAAAGCATCTTGACGAACTGCGCAAAACACGCTACACTATAAGCAGACCAAGCGGGACGCAGCCCGCTGCATCAACTGCTTTTTGGCTTAAAGCAATACAGGAGCGTATTATGTCTGACGAGATCAAGAACCCCAATACGGAGGAAGAATATCAGCCCGACCTGATGACCCTTGAGGATGAGGACGGCAACGAGGTCACTTTTGAGGTGATCGATGCGCTGGACCACAAGGGCGTGCATTATCTGGCTGTTGTGGAATACGCCGAGAACGAAGAGGACCTGAACGAGGACGCCCAGCTGGTGATTCTGAGTGTCGGGGAGGACGATGAAGGCGAATATCTGGACGTTGTAGAGGATGACGAGGTGCTGATGGAAGTCAGCAAGCTGTTCGAGCAGCGTCTGAGCGAGGACTACGATATCGAGTAAGTCCTTTGACGGATTGACCCGTGCAAGACTTCCTGCCCGGCTCGATTTGTTGCGGTTTGTATGATCCTACTAATCATTCAACGGGAGCCCGGAGTTCTCCGGTGGATTGCAGACCTCCCCGCCATGGGTCGACCATGGAGGCTCGATGAGGAAGCGTGATTCCGGAGACAGGGCACCCACCTGTCCGTAAGGGTAGGTTTGATTGACCGCAGACGACCGGGCGGGATCTTTATAGTAATCCAATCCACCGCTTGTGCCCCTGCAAACACAGGGCACGGCTGTGGATTTTTTTATCACCATTTGAAAGGATGTGCAATTGCGGCATGAGCTCTGAGCATCTGGTTGGTACTTTCATTCCCCGGTTCACCTTTGACACCCCCACCACCCCGGGCAACGATTTTTACGCCCTGTGTGCGGGCACCGAGCCCCTGTGCATGATCTTTCTGCCCGGGTTCGACCACCCGGTCACCCGGGAATACCTGACCCGCTACTTAAAGACCCTGCCGCGGCTGCGGGGTGTGCGGCTGGCCTGCGTGGTGCGCTCAGCCCCCCGCGCAGTGGCCGAGGCTACACAGGGGAAAGAGTTTCCCTTCCCCATCATCTGCGATGCGCCGGGTGTGCTGTACAGCTATCTGGGGGTGGAGCAGGCACGCGGGCTTTTGAGCTGGAGCTTTTCTGCCCAGCGCATCTACAAAAGTGCCCGGGATGCCGGTTATCACTACGACCGCAATGCCCCGCAGATTTTGCCCATGACCTTGATCGTGGGCCACGAGGGCAAAATCCTGTTCACCCACTCCGGCCGCAGCCAGACCGACCTGCCGGAGGACTGCATTGCCATCCGGGAGCTTGCCCGCGAGGTAGTGCACACCAAGGCTGCCGACCAGCGCCGCGCAAGCCACCACTGCTCGGACGAGACACTGACCCTGCCCGACCTCATTGGCTGGGACGATGTGGATAACGACCAGTAAACCACACAGAAAATATTTTATATTTTCGCTGGAAAAACTATAACCTGAAAACGGCTGCTGCACGCAAAGTGCAGCAGCCGTTTTGTTATTCTTCCTCCGGTTCTTCGTTGAACAGTTCCGGAATGCAGCCAAGGGCAGCCAAGCCCACCAGCGCAAACACGATGCGGGACCACACCGAGGTGCTGCCGCCCAGCAGCCAACCCACAAGGTCGAACTGAAAAAGCCCCACGAGCCCCCAGTTCACACCGCCCACAATGAGCAGCAGCAGGCAGATTTTGTAAAAGGTCTGCACAAAAAAGACCTCCTTCCTTTGGGGCCAGTATGCCCTGCGGGAAGGAGGTTTATACTTTTTTATCGGATCACCCGTGCACCGCCGCGGTCGGGCTTGGCAACGTAGACCTGCGGCCACTGCCGCTTTGCTGCCGCTGCGGCGGTTCTGGCGGCAGCTTCGTCCCGGAACACGCCGAACACTGCTGCGCCGCTGCCGGTCATCAGCGCGGTAACAGCGCCGTGCGCCCGGAGCAGGGCTTTGATCGCCTCGTTGTCCTTTGCGCCGCTGCACTCTTCCAGCGCATTCCCGGCGGCAGCACATACGGCGTCCAAGTCTCCGGCGCGGATGGCCTTTTCCTGCGCCTCACAGTCCGGGTGGATGCTGCTGCCCACGGTATCATAGGCGGCAAAGGCCTCCGGGGTGGACACGCCGTAGTCCGGCATCACCACCGTGAACCAGCAGTCCGGCACAGGGGGCAGCGCCTTGAGCAGGTCGCCCACGCCCTGCACCCGGCAGGTGCCGCCCATCAGGGCAAAGGGCACGTCCGCACCGATGCCTGCGCCCAGCGCGCACAATTCGCTCATGGAAAGCTTTGCACCGTACAGGGCATTCAGACCCACCAGCACGGCGGCAGCGTCTGCACTGCCGCCCGCCATACCCGCCCGCACCGGGGTGTTTTTGTAGATGGTGATATCCACCCCCGCCAGCAGGCCGGTGTAGTGGAAGAACGCCAGCGCCGCCTTGATGGCAGTATTTTTATCGTTGGGCTGCACAAGGCTGCCCGGCAGACGCAGACTGAGCCCGGCGCTGCGGCGCAGCATCACCCGCTCGTACAGGGTGATGGTCTGCATGGTCATGTCCAGCGCATGGTAGCCATTGGGCAGCAAGCCCACTACATCCAGTGCCAGATTGAGCTTGGCCGGGGCCAGCACGGTCACTGCGTTTTTCCGCTCTCGCCGTTCCATCTGTGTTCCTCCTCAGTTGCCGTGGTAGATGTTGTTTTCCACCAAAAACTCCCGGATGCGCTTCAGCGCCTCGGTCAGGTGCTCCACGCTGTAAGCGTAGGAAACGCGGCAGTACCCCTCGCCGGAAGCGCCAAAGGCATCGCCGGGGATGATGGCAACGTGCTTTTGCTCCAAAAGCTTTGTGCAGAACTCCTGACTGCTCATGCCGGTGCTCTTGATGCAGGGGAAGGCGTAGAACGCGCCCCGGGGCTCGAAGCAGGTCAACCCCATATCGTTGAAGCTGCGCACCACCAGACGGCGGCGCATATTGTACTCGTCCCGCATCCGGTCGATCTCGCCATCGCACTCTTTCAGGGCGGTGATGGCGGCGTACTGGCTGGTGGTGGGAGCGCTCATGATAGCGCTCTGGTGGATCTTGGTCATAATTTTAATGACCGCCTCCGGGCCGCAGGCGTAGCCCAGCCGCCAGCCGGTCATGGCGTAGCTTTTGGAAAAGCCGTTCACCACAATAGTGCGCTCTGCCATACCGGGCAGGGTGGCAATGGAAACGTGCGGCCGCAGGCCGTAGTTCAGCTCTGCGTAAATTTCATCAGACAGCACCATGATATCGGTGCCGCGCAGCACCTCAGCCACAGCCTCCAGATCTTCCCGCTCCATCACCGCACCGGTGGGGTTGTTGGGGAAGGGCATGATGACCAGCTTGGTCTTGGGGGTGATGGCTGCCTTCAGCGCGTCGGCGCGCAGACGGAACTCGTCCTCCTGACGGCAGGCAACGTGCACCGGCACGCCGCCGGACAGGGTGGTGATGGGCTCGTAGCACACAAAGCAGGGCTCCGGGATGATCACCTCGTCCCCGGGCTTGACCAGCGTGCGGATGCACATATCAATGGCTTCGCTGCCGCCCACGGTCACTAAAATCTGCCGCATGGGGTCGTAGCGCAGGTTCATGCGCCGCTCCAGATACCGGCTGATCTCGGCGCGCAGCTCTTTTAAGCCGGCGTTGGAGGTATAGCGGGTGCGGCCATGCTCAAGGCTTTCAATGCCGGCTTCGCGCACAGCCCACGGGGTCTTGAAGTCCGGCTCGCCTACGCCAAGGCTGATGCACTCGGGCATTTCGGCGGCCAGATCGAAAAATTTGCGGATGCCGGAGGGGCGCATGGCCTTGGCGGCAGGCGCGATCAGTTTATCATAATCCATCACAGCACCGTGCACTCTCTTTCATCAATTTCTTCATCCTGATACAGCCGCCCCTCTTTTTTGTAGGTGCGCAGCACAAAATGGGTGGCGGTGGACAGCACATCGTCCAGCGGCGAAAGCCGCTTTGCCACAAACAGGGCGATCTCCTGGAAGGTCTGTCCCTTGATCACCAGCTGCAGGTCGTACCCGCCGCTCATCAGCAGCACGCTCTCCACCTCGTCAAAGGCGGCGATGGTGGCGGCGATCTCGTCAAAGCCGCGGCTCTTTTTGGGGCTGACGTTCAGCTCGATGACTGCCTCCACGCGGTTCACCTTGGCCTTTTCCCAGTCTACAAGGGTCTTGTAGCCCTTGATGATGCCCTGCGCCCGGGCAAGATCCATCATCGCCGCCACCTCGGCGGGGGATTTGTTCAGCATGGTGGCAATGTCCTCCACGGGCAGCCGGGCGTTGTTTTCCAGAATCTTCAAAAGCTGTTCCATTGTCATATACTCCTTATCAACCCTCTACACGGAAATCCGCGGGAAATTATGTATAAGTATAGCACAAGCCCCGGCAGATTGCACTTGATTTTTATATAGAATGTCTTTTACCCCCGTATTCTGCTCTTTTTTACAAAAAGTGTGTTCAAATTTTGCTAAATCTGCTATACTGGAAGGGTAAGCGTGTGCCGGGTCTTTGGCGGCACCAATCACTATAAGGAAAACGAGGGTGGAAACCATGAAAGCTTTCATTACCGTCATTGGACACGATACCGTGGGCGTTGTCGCAAAGGTGGCCGGTCTGTGCACCGAACTGAACATCAACATTGAGGATGTGACCCAGAGCATCCTGCAGGGGATGTTTGCCATGATCATGCTGGTGGACCTGA
>OFMV01002321.1_pt1 | contig 12776 bp, 16 predicted proteins | sample 1541881 | NCBI WGS metagenome assembly OFMV01 (sample SAMN04209220, study PRJEB22552) | human gut metagenome | biome: gut; material: feces | host: Homo sapiens | place: USA: Oklahoma
GTAAAGCAGTTGTCTTCCCTGTTGAACTCGTTCCGACTAAGGACAATCCAAACGAAGCTACAGGAATTTTTTCAGTGTTGTGAAGATATGCAAGCACAGTTGATGTTGCTGCTGTGCAAAGTACGAATTGCAATGCTGCCATATCCTGTATCAACGCATTCAATTTGGAAAGGTATGCTTCCAAAGAAGGCTCCGAAAGATGCTGCAATAGCGTTTTAGATGCATCCCATGTCAAAACCTGATTCTTGTATTTCCATCCCAATGTCTGACTTGCATCCTGTACCGCAAAGTTGCGAAAAAGATGTTGCAGATGTAGCGACAATGCTTTATGTGCGTTGTTTGTCCTGCATACCGCAATGCCATTGCTAAACAATGTCGAGCAGATTTTTTCGGGTAATAGGTTCTCAAACGGAATGCGAACGCATTTCTCGTCTTTTTCAATCTCCGCATAATGGCGATTCTTTTCATCCACGACAACCGCTCGAACAGTAAAGGAATCCGCAATCCATCTGGCAAATGGTTCAGACGTTCCAATTCCAATGTCAACCATTCCAGCTGAGGTGTGTACCAAATCAAAGGTACACATATTCTTGCCATTTCCAACGTTGTATTCTCTTGATTTGCACTTTAAGCGTGTGTATTCCGACACCGAAATCACAGCCTGTTCATTCATGCAGATGGTGAAATCTACAGGAACAACCTCATCTGTAAGGCTGCAATCTTTTTCGTATTCCATATGTCCTCCTCCCAAAATTACGACTGCAAAAGTTGAACCTTTTTGATGTTGCAAAAATGCTTTTCAGTTTTCTTAGAAACATTGTTGGAAACTGTAATCTCAACTGACCGATTCAGCAGAGCATCTGTGTTGTCTGCATTGAGTGCCCGAAACACATTCGACCATGGATAAGACCCCAGTTCCTTGCTGCTGAAGAACTTAACCAATATGGTTCCATCTTCCATTTGAAACTTCATACAAACTTTGTCTTCTCCGTAGTCGAACACTGTCACAATCTTCGCTGAATAAGTGCCATTTTCGACAGCTAAAACCTCATTACTAATTACACGCATGATATTGATTCCTTTCTGTTGTTGAATTGCACTTGTCTGAACCTTTTGCAGGTTTTTTTCAAGTGTGTTCCAATTTTAGCACAACTTTTTGGAAATGTAAAGGCTGCAATCTTGACAGAAATGATGTTTTGTATTATAATAAAAACAGCGGAATTTCGGGATTTATTACCAACCAGAAAACTTTACTATTTTTCAGTTTTAAGTTCTTTCCATGGGATCCCTTGGGACTCTGAAGCTGCAAATAGCGAATTAGAATTGTTTGAAAAAATTGTAAATTCTGAAAATGGCTCTTTCTGATTGATTGCAATTGGATCGTTCCAATAAAGATTTCGCTCAGAAAGGACAATTGTTATATTATTAATTACATATTTGAAAAGAGGCTTTATAATGAATTCAAAATATAATTGGAATGAAATTGTAGAAGACAGCAAAAAAATAATACATGATACGACCAAGAATGGTAATAGAAAACTGATCAGTACGATGAAGGAACTTTATGACAGATTAAAATTCCAGTATGAAAAGAACGGAAAAGAGATTCCTAAATATGTTCTTTATTCTGAGAAGATTCGAAAGGAATTTAACATCGATCGTCATAAGAAAAACATCCAGTTAGAGTTATATCGGGCTGTAGCCGCACATGGAAAAATTCTTTTAAAAACACTTTCACAAAATATTACAATATCCTATCCCACCGTAGCAAGTCAGGCTGTCTGGTTATTTATTCGCCTTAAAGAGACAAAAGAAACAGAAGAAAAGAATATTTCTTTAGAAGATTATAACAGCCATTTTTATTATTTATCCAAAAGATTAAAAGAACAATTTAAAGATGAGATTCTCTTTCTCTCATTTGACACAGATACTGTGGTTCTTCTCTGCAAAGATGATTCTGCACGAAAAAAAATCATCCGCCATTTCAGAAAATTACATCCTCATTTGGAAATGTTTTAACAGGGGGTCAATATGGCAAGTAGATCCGAAACCGATAAAATCCATGAAAAAATTTGCGAGGTCACTGCAGAATATTTTCTCACACACAAAAAGGAAGCGTTTTTTTCTCTGTCTACACAAGAGATATATGAAGAAGTAAAGAAATACGCATCAAATGCAGTGAATTATGCGACACTCAAGTTCCCAGGATTCTTACAAGTACGAAAAATCTGGATTTCTTTTCTTTCTGAAAATCACCAATATACGCCGGGGGAACGACTCACTGTAGCTGTTTTATATCGTTTAATTTATATATATAAATACTATGACTATGGAATTATCAAAGATATATTAGAATACAATCATTATCATGTTCAAATGCATGATGGAGATCCCATTATTTGTGTCATCCCACTTCTTCCTGAAAAAATTTCAGATATTTATGCCAAAAATATCATTCATGGCAAGAAAGAAGCTATGATTCGCTGGAATTTCATTCGAAATTTATGTAAAGAAATCAAAAAAATAAATCCATCTCTTATTTTAGCAGTGATTCCACAAGTGAATCGGATGTCTTTTATGTGTAAAACTGGAAAGATAAACTGTCAAATACATGACCTTCCTCCAATCTATGATTCTCTCTGCATATTTATAAAGAACACTCCAGAAGGACAGAATTTGATCAGGAATTTCCCAATTTCCCATTCTGCCTTGGAAAGAAAGAGAAAAAAATAGTGTGAAAACACTCCTTTTCATGCGTTAAGGTTGTACTCGATCCGCATAATTTACTATAAGTAATTATATATTTATAATTATATTTGTAATCCAAAAAATAAAATCCCCTTTGCTTCCGACTGGTTAGCAAAAGGGGATTTCTTTCAATTTTTATGCGGTAGACTTAAGCTACACATCCTTCAAGCATATCAATATCTTCAAGAGAATCGTCCATGGAAATTCTATGTTCTTCAATTTCTTTTCCATATTCTTCAATTCCATTTGAACTTTCATGATTTAATTCATAGTATTCTTCTTTATCATTACTATCTTGAACATGCATAGATGAATGAACAATTAATCTATTTTCAAAGCATTCTTTAATTTCAAAATCTAATATATTATGATATATATCTGAAAAATCATCATGATACAAATCTGGATCATTTTCAAATGCTTGAAGTGTAGATAGTTCTATATATGAATTTAAAAAGCCATTATGATATGCTTCATTTTTTAATGTATAAGTAGAAAATGGAGCACTTTTCAATGAGGGAATAGATTCTACAAACTGCATAAAACTCATATTTATTTTATCTAAAATTCTGCTACTAAAAAATGCTAGCCCAGAAATATAGACATAACTCATATCTACTGCACTGATTTTATCTATGTAATCAGCTAATTCAATATTGCACTTATCTAAATAATCAAGATATTTATAATATTCCCAATAAAAATAAATTCTCTCATTTTTATCAATATCATCCTGCTGAATTCTATTACGAAGATTATTAAAGAAAATATGATTAAAATGTTCATGAATATACTGTGAAATCGGTTTATCTTTTACTTGTTTTCTTTCTTTCATAAGTTTTTGAGTAGCTTCTAAAGATAGAAAGTCATCGAATAAAATAGTTTTACCTGTAGTATCTCCATTTAAGATAAAATTAATATAGTTAGAAATCTGCTTATTTACTCTACTTTCAAATGAAAGTGCTCTGTATAAAATCCATATACCAATAGGAAGTAAGCAGAAAAAATACAACCAGAATGTACTGGAATATTCAAACAGGTCTGTAATAAGCTTTGCATAAAGACCATACAAGGAACAAAGTGCTACTATTTTGAATATTTTTTTAGCAAACGAACTTACTTTTTCTGCTATAAACGAACCAAAAAATACAAATATAACGAATACGGCAATCCCAATAACAAAATAAATCATTTATATGATTCTCCTCTAAGCAATATTAAGTTGCATGCATGCTTTCTCTTCTCTTTCTGCTGCAGTTTCAGTAATATCCACCATTTTTCCATCAGCCAATTGAAGAGCTTGTTCTCTTATGTCCGCTGGTATTTCATCTTCCGACACATAGGTTTGCTTTATCACAGTATTTTTTAAAAAAGTTCCATCCTCTTGCTTTGAATAGTTATAGGATATTTGTTGGTATTCATTTCCGACTTTTTTCAAAAATGTCTGCACACCAGCAACAATAACACGGAAAGTTGCTTCTACATACTTAATTGCATTATCTAACCATTTTGTAAGAAGTGTAAAAAACTTTCCAATTATCATTGCAAATTGACGAAGACCGTCTTTTACTTTCTCAAAAAAATCAACTGCCAGTGAAACAAGTTTTTTTAGCTTTTGACCTACCCAAGCTACTCCCTTATCGATCATCGATCCTAACTTTGAAAAAAATCCCATATTTACTCCTTTTCTGTTTTAATCTGAGGTGTTTCTACATCCAATTCAATGACCTCAGTTTTAATTTTTTCAAGTTGTTGTTGAGTTTCCTCATCTTCTGTAAATTCATTAAACTTTACTTCTCGATGTAATGGATACAATTTAAAATTTTTCCCTGTTTTAAATTGGTCTTTGAAATAAAGTGCTACATCAACATTTACAACAAAGGTTTCCTCATCAGATTTTGTTGCCGTAAAACGACACTTTCCACCAATATAAATCAACCCTTCTTTTCTCGCATAGCTAATGATCTTCTGATCCACATCTTCTCCTGTTTGTTCAAGAAATTCATTCCACATTACAGGATTTTTTGATGCGGCACCTATCTTGTTAGATTTTCCCATCAACGCTTCAAGTATTCTATCCATTTTCTACCTCACTGATAGTTTTTCAAAAGTTGTTCTTCAATATCTTTTGTTAATTCAAGAGAATCACTACTTTCTTGTTCCATTCTTTCATAAATTTCCTCAGGAATTTCATTAGAAGAAATTTCTCTTGTAACTTCTGTTACCTGCCATTTGTCACCCACTTTGGAGTAGTTCTTAGATATTTCTTCCCCAATATTCTTATGAATATTAGAAATAAATGTTTTGCAGCCAATTAAAACACCTTTTACAATTTTTTTAGCAATATTCCCAATCTGGGAAATCCATTTTATAATGCTATCATAAAACGCATCCAACAATGTCAAAATTGTACAAGCTCCAACAGCAGCAAGTATTGAAAACAATATCATTTTAATTCACCTCTTTTGATCGATTTACAATATCTTTTGGTACTTCTGATTCTGGAATTATCTCAGATTTTGTAATTTTAATATCTCTATTTGCTCTCTTACTCTTGATAATTTCCTCAACAGCTTCTTCAAAATTCGTTTGTTTCACAAATGTTTCTTGATTTTTTGCTGCTTTTAAAGCAGCTTTCAATACTGCATTGGAAATATCACTGCCACTTATACCATCATATTTTTGGGAAATTTCAGAAATATGAAGATCTGTCGGCATTTCTTGAGGAATATACATTCGCCATAATTTTTCTCGTAACTGCTCGTCTGGTAAATCAAACCGAATATGATATTGGATTCGTCGCATAAATGCCGGATCATAGTTACTAATAAAATTAGTAGCAAATATCACCATTCCCTCATAGTCGTTTAGCAATGTTAATAAAACAGAACGTGTCTGATTTACACTAACATCAGTTGAACTTGACATATTTGTTACACGTTTGCTCAATAATGCATCAGCTTCATCAAAGAAAATGATAATATCTTTTTCCGAAGCTGTTCGAAATAGATTAGTCAGGTTTTTACTTGTTTCTCCTACATATTTGGACTCAATGTCTGCATAATTAACACAAATCATTTCCTTCTGTAGTGCATTTGTAATCGCATGAGCTGCCATTGTTTTACCTGTTCCTGGTTCTCCATAAAGGTTAATGAATAAACTCTTTCTCTGCTTCATTACAGATTGCAAATTCCAGTCAACAAAAACTTTATTCCAATATTCTTTTGCTTTAATAACTGTTTGAAGTTCATCTAAATTTCTACTTGACAAAACTAGATCTGAAAGTTGATATTTTGGCTTAGAAGCCATAAAATTTACCAATTGTTTTTCTGTTTGTGATTGCCTGGAGGGAATCGATTTATCCTTTGTTGGCACCAATGGCATTCAAATCACACTCTCTTTCTCATCACTTGAATGGTTCACAGCAATGAATTTATTAATCTTATTATAAACCATATTCTTTCTGTTGTCAAGTCGTTTTTTATTTTATTTTATTCAATAAAATCACTTTTCAACGATTTTTACGATTTATAAACTCCACATTTTTTATTATACAAAAGGTAGCAGACACCCGTTTGTCCGTTCAAAAACAATTTACAAAAATCGACGAAAAAAATCCGCTGCAAATCAATACAGCGGACTCTTTCTTTACCGGCTTAGAGCACTTTTAATCAGTACTCTTCCGCCAACAGCATGGTGCAGTGCTCACTATCATCGATGATGTACACCTTTGCTGTAACTGGCTTTTGTGCCTTCGCAATGTATGTCATCTCAAACTGCGGCTGTTCCGAGGTATGGTGCACAATCTGCAAACCGTTCTCCTCGCTGAGCCGAAACACCTGCAGGTAGTCTTTCGGCTGTGGCATGTTGTCCACTGCATCCCAAAGAAACATTTGCAAGTACAGCGGTATCTCTGCATCCACGCCTCGTGTCAAGTATCTGCCTTTTGATTTTTCAAACATATTCTTTACTCCTTTACTTTGGAATCAAATATTTCGTACAATTCGCCTCGACGCATAGTAATGGTTTCTGTCAACTCCACTACGCCAAACCCCACATCCAAAACAATGTCGAAATCATAGGGTCGTACATGAATCGTCTTTATGAACTGCTGAATGAATGTGCGAAATTTTTCGGTGTTTCGTTTTAGCTCTTTCCACTGAGTATGCAGGTATGCAACATCTTCATATTGAAGTGATTCCAGCAGCTTTAGCTCGTGCAGTCTGGTTTCCAGTTTTGCTTTCTCATTCTCTAACTGTTCCGCTCGCTGGAGTAAGTCATCTGTAAAGATGCCCTTTTCGACTGCCTTGGTGATATTGGCAAGACTGTCTTGTATTTTAGCATATTGTGCAGAAATTGCCTTATGGTTGGAATCAAAATCGTGATTGAACTTCTGCACTTGTTGATTCACCTTAGCAACCGCTCGCTTTAGATTTTTTGGCTTCAACCTTTCTCCGATCAGCACAGCAATATACGCATCCAGATAATCCTTATTCAGTTCCTTGTTGTTGCACATCGCCCGATGCGTATTGCATCTGTAAGTAGCAAGCCGTATCTTATTCCTGCCGCTGAATCGCAAGTTCCCGATCATCCGCTTTCCGCAGACATCGCAAACCAACTTTCCAGTCAACAGGTAAAACTCTTTGCTGTGATAGCGTCCTGCATTTCGCTTATTCTTCGCCTTGATCTGCTGCACCTGTACAAACAGCTTTTTCCCGACAATTGCCGGACAACCACCTTCGATGCGGATGTAGCTGTCCTTTTGGGCGTGGTTATTCCGCTTGCCGTCTGCTCTTGCAGCTGCCTTATTGAACACAAAAACACCAGTATATTTCTCATTGCTGAGTATCTCATAAAGGCTATTCTTCCCGAATATTTTACCTCGTTTTGTCTTGTATCCATGAGCATTGAGTCGCTCGATAATTTCACTGTAACCGTGACCATCTGCAAACATTTGAAAGATAATTTTTACCGCTTGAGCCTCCCATTCATTGACAATCAAGTGGCGATTTTCATCCAAATCATATCCCAGCGGTGGACAACCGCCAGTGTGTTTGCACTGCAGAGCGGTTTCATTCATGCCTTTCATGACTTCTCGAGCCAGATTCTTGCTGTAGTACTCGGACATACCCTCCAAGACAGCTTCCATCATAATGCTTTCCGGGGAATCATCCATACGTTCCAATACACTGCAAAGCTTGACGTGGTTCTTTTTCAACTTCTTTTTGTAAATGGCACTGTCATAACGGTCTCTTGAAAAACGATCGAGTTTATGCACCAGAACGATGTCAAATATCCCTTTACCGCTGTCTGCAATCATCTGCTGAAACTGCGGTCGATTGTCTGTTGTCGCTGACCTCGCCTCATCGGTATAGGTGGAAACCACCTGCCAATGGTTCTGTTTGCAGAACTGATTCATGGCTCGTATCTGTGCATCGATGGATTCGCTTCGTTGATTGTCACTGGAAAACCGGGCATATTGTGCTACTCTTGGTATGTTCAGCATGTTACTACCTCAATTGGCAAATAGATGTCCTCACCATAGCTGTCACCAACGATTCTGACACCATGCAAAAACATACTTTTTTCCAAGAAAAGCACTTCTACAAATTCCATCTCACTGATTGGAAAGTTTGTAAATTCTTCCAATTCCAGTACGATAAAACAGCCGATGTCATTCAGATTTTCTACTTGGTATTCCTGCATCATTGTTTCTGCTTTTTTTCGAATGTGCATTTGCAGAGCAGCGTTTTCAATGTGGTTCATTTCCTGTAAGTTAGTTACTTTTATCATTTGATTTTCTCCATTTCATAGGGCTCTAACACCCATTCTCTTCTGACTAATGGTGTGAGCGGATGACAAGCATTCTTCCCAATTTGGTACATCTTGTTGGCATGCTGCTTTATCAATTCCAGCAGATATTTCTGTCGTTTTCGCACTCGCAAAGTATTCTTTCCAATCGTCCCCCAGGCAATGATAATGGCATCACTCATTGCAGCGTACTGCTGTATGATTTCATCTGCTTCATTGTCAATTAGTTCATCATCACCATTGAACCGCAAACACAATTTTTCCATGATTCTGCTGTACAGATTCACGATATTGATACTGCCAAAGCCTAACTTGCTGACATTATTCAGAACCAACATCGTTGTCATATCAAAGTTGATGGTATCTGCTGTGTTCGGATTAATCATGATAACCATTGCCGACGGCTTTTCGTTGTTCCATTCTTTTCGTAGAAGCAAGCGATGCTCTTTGTTGTCTGAAAAGATGGCTTTGCTCCGGATAATTGTGGTTTCTTCTAACATCAAATTTCCCTCCAGACAAAAAAGCAGAAGTAAGTTTTTCTCTTACTCCTGCCCACTCTTTACTTTTTCTTGATTACTTTCAGAATTGCTGCAATACAGATCACTACTTCCACTGCTGCTTCAATTACCAGCTTCATGACGCATCCGCTCCCTTCTTTATCATGATTGCTACCGCTGCGACACCTTCCGCCACAATGGTCAAAATTACACCTGCAAGGAATCCTTTCATTCTGCATCCTCCTGTTCTAATACGCTGATTTCTGCCAATGCATCTTCTAACAAACAAGGATTCATCAGCATTTCTTCAATTTCATCCGCTGAAAATCCATAGTCCAACAGCAAATATACATCTTCCTCCGAAACGCCAAACATCTGGCAACATTCCAACAAAAATTCTTCCTGTTCTTCTGTTTCATACCAATTATACGGATTGAATACTGAATGCGTATAATCTTGCATTGCAAAAGTGGTTTTACTAAGTTTTCCGTTCGATGCAATTTCTAAAATTTCGCCCTCTGAGATTTCAATTTCACACGGATTTTTCATCATATGAATTTTCTGCAAAGCGTTGTTCAAGATGCTTTTTGTGCTGGCATAGATGTACAATCCCAGTGCAGGAAAATGGTATAAGGTCAGCGGATTATTGCCTTTTACCAGAAACAGCGTATTGTCATTTCTCAAAATCGTAAAGACAAAACTACCTTCTATCAATTCTGCCATTTTCTTGATGCTTTCTGTATGCAGCTGCTTTTCTTGCTCCAACAATTGCACGGCAACATAGCTGTCCGTTTCAATCGGTGTTTTCGGCAGATGATACTTTGCTTTCCATTCAGCATCATTGTACAGCACGCCGTTATGTGCAAGGGCAAATGTTTCCGTGCCACATCTTCCATCAAATGGATGGTTATTGTAATTGTATTTTTCACTGCCCTGTGTTGTCATTCTGGTGTGTCCGACGACCGCTCTTGTGTTTCTGGGAAAATACAGCTTCACTTTATGAGCCGGCTTCGCTTTCTTGAATGTCACCACTTTTCCATGATTCACATAGCTAATTCCGGTGGCATCTGTTCCCCGAACTTCTGCCGCAATCGAAAGATTCTGAATCAGCTTTTTCAAGATGGCATTGCTCACTTTTCCCTTGTAGTCGAGATAGCCAAATACTGCACACATCTTACATCTCCTCGCTTTCTGTCACATACTCATTGACGTATAATCTTCTTTCTTTCAGATACTGAATCAGTTCCGGCTCTTCGATGGAACTCACAAATTCCGACCAACTCATGGCATCGATTCCTTCTTCAGAGAAAGAAATTGCCACATCGCAAATGTGATTGACCATCTGCAATGTGGCGATGAAAGTATTGTATTTGAGCGTGCCTCGAAACAAGCGAAACTCAATGGTATGGTAGTTATTGAGATTGACTGCAACATATCTGCCATTGCAACCATTCTTCGCTTTCTCTAAAATTTGTTTCCCAGTCTTATCGAAACCAAATCTTGCACTCCAGCGACTCATGTTGTAGCTACTGCGTCTGCTGAACGTGAACAATTCGTTCCAGTGTTTTTCCACAAAGAACAAAATCCGGCTAATGACATCTTCTTGTTCTGCCTGGTTGTCACCAAAAGCGTTTCGATTGACGTGAACGTGCAAACCACAAGTACTGGTCTGATGGGAACGATAGCCCATGGAAACTGCCTCTCGAAAAATTTCTTTCCAGTTCATTTCTTCTATATGGTAATCCAAAGTCATGGGGTGAGAAACGATTCCAAATCCATCGTCCAAACTGCCATCTGACTTGATGTAGATGGTTTCAAGCTGTGCATTTCCAATACTTTTCAATCTATAGGCGTTATCGTTGTCCTTGCCTCCGTCATCGACTTCCAATTCCACGCCGAAATATCGTTTTCCATCTCCATAGAAAATGGGCGTAGGTTTGTAGCTGTAATCTTCGATTTCATCCTCCAAATCCTCATAGCAGCTTTCGCAATATGGCAGATCATCGTGCCAGTAGCATTCGTCATCCGATATGATTCGGTCACAGGATTCGCAGCGGTGATAATGTGCATCGAAACAACTCTGGCACAAAAAGCTGTTATCGTCGGTCACGCAGTCTGTTGTCCAGATGATTTCACCGCAGTGGTCGAATGTGATGCAATGGTCAGCAACGCAATCATCACAGAGCAGCTCGTCATCCACATATGTGCCTTCCTCCTCTGCAAGTTTCATGCCGCAGTAATCACAAATTCTTACTTCTTCCATTTCAAATTCCTCCAAAAACAAAAATTCCGATAAGGCTGAAAGCTACCTTATCGGAGTTATAATATATATTTGATTTTAGGAGTTAATACAGTAAAAAGACTTCTTTGCTTTCTCCGAAAGAATTTAAATTAGATTTTTTGATCATCTCATGACTATATATTATATATCTATATGAAATAAGATTCGATTTTAAATTCTCTCGTAAGAGAGTGACACTGTGACGAATCTTGGATGAGGAACAGGGCATTGCTCGATGCAATCGGACTGCACGTCAGTGCGTAGTAAATAAAATCTATTGATGTAATTTTAAGTAGTCGATAGTGAGTTTAACCATGCTTCAAAACGCTTTCGATTATATTCATACCATTGACTTGTTACATAGAAATGCTGTCCATTAAAGAAAAACGGTTTCTTCCAGTATCTACTTCTACCGTACTTATCTATAGTTTTGTCCATACTATCCGTGAAAAATGCATAAGTGATACCAAAAACAATATTCGATTTTTTATCATCAAGTAATACTGACAGCATTTCATCCGAAAATCTGTAATTTTCAGCTTCAAGGTCTCTAAGTGTTCTTATAACATATTTTCCAATTTTCTCATCCGTTGCACGATTACTAATCCTCTCATTATTTTCTGCATGAAGCGTAGTCAAATCTTTTTTCAAGAAGATATAGAATGCATTTGGATTTTCTCCGAAGTATACAAGCACTTTCTTAATCAATTGTACAATAGCATTCGCACTCAAATTCGTCCAAACATATACGTTCGTCAATTGAATAGGAGCATTTTTTGACGGAATTGAATCATAACAAAAATACTGCACTTTTCTCCCGTGAAATGCCGGTTCTTCAACCAGTTTATTAAAATCCTTTCCTTTTTGCGATAATATATTGCAGAACGCAATTAAAGCACTATTCCAGTCGGTGACATTGTACTTTATATTGCTATACATAAAGGCACATATTTTTTTGTAAGTATAGTCCTCGTTCAAAGAATGTGGTATGCTGTTGTTTACTCGATATTTATCGTAATCGATTTTTATACTAGAAGAAACATTTAAATGCGATTCTACAGGCATTTTCTTACTTTTCGACTGGTAGTCTAAATAGCCATTGATTATTTCAATATAGTCTTTCATTACATCTCTATATTGTGTAAGCATACTTAAATCTTCATCACGATCTTCCTCTGCAGCCTTTGTTCGTTTTTTTCTTAATGCAACAATTCCATCATTTAATGCTGTTAACAACATTTCAGAAGCGTAGCAGATTGAATTTGCTATTTGAGGCTCATTTTTCTGTAAATAAGCATATACATCATCTATTGTAGCCATATAAAACTCCTTTCAAAAGAACAAAATTTCATCTTACTCCACGAGATTATCTGCCCAAAGTTCACATTGTATCATTACAGCATCAATTGCTTCTGGTTGATCATCTGGTGGATATTTAT
>OFMV01002323.1_pt1 | contig 12762 bp, 7 predicted proteins | sample 1541881 | NCBI WGS metagenome assembly OFMV01 (sample SAMN04209220, study PRJEB22552) | human gut metagenome | biome: gut; material: feces | host: Homo sapiens | place: USA: Oklahoma
TGTTTCTGGGAACGATTTTGGCTTTTTTGATTTTCAGCAATTTGTCGTCTAAGCCTACTGAAACTGTTCAAGAAGTCTCTGCGGTGAATGGAACAGGAATTGTTCTGCCGTCCCATTTTACGGAGCGAAAGATCACAGATCCTTCCACTGCAAGAGACGCAATCAATGATGTGGCGGATACTCTTGGAATTGTTTCAGTAGAGGATGAGCTTGGGACTGCGGATTGCAGCACAGTATTGGGAGATACATATTACAGCTTTCCGCAGGTGTACCGGGGAATACCGGTGTATGGCAGAAAAGTTACCGTATCGGCTGACGCAGACAGTGAAGCTGCACTTTTGACTTCCGGATTTTATCCGATTGAAAATCTTTCCGTTGAAGCTAAAATTACCCAAAATGACGCTGAAAAAATAGTTGCAGGGTTATATCCGGGAGAAGCGGATATCTATGTAAACAATTTGGTGATATTTTCACTGGACAAAACAAATCCTGAATTGGCATGGAAAATATCGGTTCATCAAAACAATTCGTGGGAGTCAGTGTTTTTATCAGCTGTAGATGGAAGGGCTCTAAAGACCTTTTCGAATGAATTGACAGATAATGAATCCAGCAGCAATCGCTTTACAAATGTGTACTTGTATAATGCTGAGAATCGGGATATTGAGGTGGATTTTAGAATAATTTTTGATGATGGAACGACAGCAATATATGATGGGGATGATGATGACGAATGGGTTTCACTGAATAATCAAAAATATACAACGAGCGGAAGCTGGAGGCAAGTCGTATTGACTGCCCAGAACGGTGAGCGTTATAAAAAAATCGGGAAAGGCGGAATTTCAATTTCTACAGAGGCATTGGGTGGTATGCCTGCAACGGAACTTTTGCCGATTGATATTGCCTCTTTGACGGATGGCATGGGAACACCCATCGTAACACTTGCAAAATTGCTGGCCGTCAGCAATTTTTATCGTGACGTGCTTGGATATGATGCCTTTGGCGATGACAATAAGGCAGTGGCAATCGTTGCAAATGATCATAGAGGAGGTAAGGATTCGAATAATGCCTCAGCAGGTTATGGGAGAAGCAAGATTTTCACGCGAATTTCTGTTGGAGCAACCTGCTCGCCGACAATAGATACTTTAGGACACGAAGTCACACATGCAGTTGAGCAATCCATCAGCCGGATGACATATGAAGGAGAATCTGGTGCCTTGATGGAGGCGATTTCGGATATTATGGGAGAAATAATTGAAGATTGGTATAATGACTCTCCTAAAAGATTATATCCGGATATTCTCAGGCATTGGGATATCCCACTTGAAACCAGTTTGAAGTGGCTTGACGGAGATATTTCATGGATTTTTGGGACTGTGGGTGAGCTTGAGCGGAATCTGGCTGACCCATCCAGCGTACTTCAGGGGGATGGACTACCTTATCCGACGAAATACAAGGATGAAAACTGGCGCAAGTCACAAAATTATGATCCCGAAGCACAGTTTTCTGATCATGGGGGAGTGCATTCTAATTGCACAGTAATTTCTCACGCAGCGTACCTTATGACGCAGCCGTCTGTGGACGAAACAAAGTATGAACCTCTTTCTACCTATGATTTGGCACAGCTTTTTTACAAATCACTATATGGGATTTCAAAGTCTGATATCAGCTTCAGTGAATTCCGTAATGTGCTTGTCTATACTGCTTACTCTATGTGCCAGACAGGAATGCTGACAGCAAGGCAGGTTGCAACGGTGGATTGGGCTATGGGCATCAAAGCAGGTATTCCAAATTCTTTATTTCTTGACGAAAACGAGAATAGTGTGGTATCGATTGATGGTCAGGCTAAACTTTATGTCTATGCATGGGATGGAACATTATGTGATAATTATGATTTGCATATTGCTCAATTGGATACGGATATATTACCACGGGAGTACGATGAAAATGTGCAGAAAATTGTAGCGTATGATTACACTATTCGAGAAGCAGAGGCATTTCAAATCGATCTAACACCGGGAATTTACGAATTTAGATTAACCGACCCAAATGGAAGAAATCAGGAAGAAGTAGAGTACCTGAGAGTTGTAGAAAACAATGGGTTAAAGGGGTATCCTTTTTATCCGGGATTCGAAAATGCCAATGTGTTAGAGGTCGATATTTCACAGGAGCCGAAGCAACACTCTTATGGTATTTTTTATGATACCCTCACGTGGGAACAGGCAAAAGCTGCCTGCGAAGCAAAAGGCGGCCATCTTGTGACCATTACCTCGCCAGAGGAACAGAAACTGATTGAAAGTCTGAATACTCAGAACAGTAAGCTTTGGATCGGCGGCTATAAAAATTCTGCCGGTCAGTGGTGCTGGGTGACAGGTGAACCATGGGAATATCAGAACTGGGGCGATGGAGAGCCGAACAACTCCAGCAATGTTGTGGCAGACGAGAGTTGTGTGGCTGTGTGGCCGGTAAAGTGGAACGACTTGGCAAACAGCAATACATATGAACAGAGCGGCTACATTTGTGAATGGGAAGCATCCGATGCAGCCGAGGAAACACAGGTCGAAGGTTACACAGGACACCTTTATGAGTTCTATACATTGCCCGAATCGGAATGGGAGTCTGGCCCAATCACATGGCAGCAGGCAGAGAAACGCTGCGAGTGGAAAGGAGGTCATCTAGCGGTCATTGAATCGTCAACGGAAAATTTCCTTCTCTACAGCGCAATGAAAGCGAAAGGGTATGAGAATGCCTACTTTGGATTCAGCGATGAAAGCTCTGAAGGAAACTGGAAATGGGTCAATGGAACCAGCACATCTTATACAAACTGGCATTCTGGTGAGCCGAGCAATCAGGATGGTATTGAGCACTATGCAATGTTCTATGAAAAGTTTCAAGATGGAACATGGAACGATGCAGATGGAATAATTGATGCCGGATGCGCCTACATCTGCGAATGGGACGACCCCACAGATAAAATATCTCAGGGAGATAGCTTTACAGATCAGCAACTGCGAATCATTGCAAAAGATTTGGGAGTTCCGGATGACCTTAATGTAGAGATTCGTCAATCGCCGAAAGCATATTGGGAGGCTGCTGGCCTTTGGGATATTTATGTTGAGATAACTCATAACGGAAAACTAGTGGCATCGGGAAGCTTCGATGTTGAAACGGGAGAGATGGGACGCAACATTTATATCTATACTCCCGTCTGATACTCTTTTTCTTCAAAGCTTCTGCAAGCAGTGCGCCGTGGTACCACGGCACGATTTTTGAATCCGATTTCTAAAAATCAAATTCAAAATGCTTGTTGGGCTGTGCCCAAACCCCTTATGTTCTGCATCCGGTGGATGCAGGCTGCGCATTCCTGCGGAACGCTTCTATTGCGTGTCAATGCACACTCTCCCTGAAAATTCCGAATGCTTTTTGGTGTAAGCGTCAATGGCGCAGTCATGGCATCCGTGGTAAAATGAATGCGTTGTGTGCCTGACACACGAAAAAGAGAGGACGGATGCAGAGATGGAACAGCTTTACCTGATGCCCGGTGAGGAACGCTACACGAAATTTCAGGACGAAAACGGCGTACCGAAAGTTCGGTATACTTACTGTTCGCTGCACGGCAGACTGTTCAATTGCACTTGCAAAACCATGGATGAAGCCCAGCGGTTGTGCGAGGACTGGCTCGTAACACAAGATCGCTGCTATATAAACTAAAAAAGACCGCCGAGAACCGACCATAAAAGGTCAGGCTCTCGGCGGTCTTGGCTTATCGGATTTGCTCTTTTTCTTTGCTGTCCTTTTCCTCCGCAAAGAACAGTTCCACATTCTTCTGCGCTTTTACGATGTCCTGCATCTCATCCCGCGCCTTTCGGTACTCTGGGTAGAGTGCTTTTTTCTTGGTGAGCAAAGCCGAATACTCTGCATTCAGGTCTTTCACTTTGGGCAGCTTTTTCAGGCCAGATTCATTGAAAGCGGCTTTCGCCGTCTTATGCAGCGTGACTTCTTCCCGGTGCGCTTCCAAAAATTTGGAGCAGTACCCGGATTTACGGTAAGCATCGTATACAGGCCGGGTCTTGGCATAGTTGACGATGTGCGCCCGGAGGACGGCGATTTCTGCCATACGCTTCTCGGCGGCCTTGATGGAATCGCCCAGTTTGTGATAGCGAGAAAGTGCAGCATCCGCACATTCCTTTAGCTCGTCTGCGCTGCTGATTTTCTGCTGTTGCAGAAAAATCAGCGTTTTGGACATCTCTTTCAGGTTGTGCTTCTTCGCCCAACGCTCGTATCCACCGCCCTTGCCCTCGGCAAGTTTTGCTTGAATGTCAACCAGCAACTGGAACGGCTGCTCTTTGGGAGGTTGCTTCTGATGTGGGCGGTGTTCGGCTTTTCCGGCAATGACTGCTTTGATTTCATCCTCGCTGTACCCGGCACCCAGTGTCTTGAACCGGATAAAGCGTTTCTGCCGTGCGCCTTTAACGGAAGTGTATTTGCCGCGTTTGATTTCATAGCCCTGCTGTTCCAGTTTTTGCAGAAAATCTTCGTAGTCGGTGGGCTTCTGCTGCAAAATCTCGTCGATTACACTGCACAGCCGGTCGCGGTTGCTTTCCTTTGGGGGGGTAAGTGATGCGCTTCTGCCGTTCCCGGTAAGGCTTCTTTTCAATGACTGACAGCTGATGCTCCAGACAAATCAGGTCGCTCAACCGCTGCACTGCCAGACCGGAAAAGAAAAAATCCCGGAATTTTCTTGTGCCGTCCAGAGTGGTCGAGTTATAGATAATGTGATTGTGGATGTGTTCCCGATCGGTATGCGTTGCAACGATAAAAGCGTGTTTGCCTTTCAGAAACCGGGAGGCCAACTCATAACCGATGCGGTTTGCTTCTTCAGCCGTAATTTCACCAGGCCGGAAAGATTGCCGTATCTGATAGGCGATAATGTTACTTTTTTGGCTGCGCCCGGTGGCCTGCTCGTACAGCTTTTTTGTGAGCATGAACTCCTCGTCCACAGTAAGCGGGCTGCATTGATAGCTGCTGACAAGTTCGCCTTTTTCAGTCTTGTCAGGATTCTGTGCATAGTTGGTGCGGTCTTTCAGGCAGGCGGCAATAGATTTTCCTTTGTGCTGATGCAGTGCGATCAGACGAGTAGCAGCCAGAGCAGATCACCTCCTAAATGAAAAAGCCGCCCGAAGGCGGCAAGAAGATTCAAAATCAAATCAGGTCCCGGAGCCAACCGCTGAATTTCTCAACGCCCTCCACCATTGCAGTTGCGCCGACAAAAAGGACAAAGCAGAGAAATTCGGCAACCAGCAGAATCAGAAATTGATCCCAAGTCTGGCGGTAGACGGTGTAGATGCCGCAGCCAAAGATATACAGCATCAACGGCGCGACAACATAGCTGGACAGAGTAAGCAGCCACTTTGCCATCAGAGCCAGAAAAGCCACGAACAGAGAGATCGGGGCAAGCATCATCTTGAATAAAAACCTCATATCAAACACCAGCCTTTCTTTTTCGCCCCTATTATAAAGGTATCGCCCCTTGCCTTGCAAGGATGTCAACCGTTATGTAAACCCGCAGCCTCCTACTGCGGGAAATTTTTTAGAGTTCGGTGAGTTTGGCGAGAAGTTGCTTGCCAATAGCTATCAGCTCATCCAACCGACTACGCAAGTCCTCTAAATCGGCGGCATAGAACTGCCCGCTTTCATTGGCCCGTTTCGCCACCTGATTCAGGTTGTTGCTGCAATTCTGAAGAAGGTACGCCATCCGACGCAGCTGTGGTAAATCAAGATTCAGGCAGTAACCATCCAGAGCCATTTTTCGCAGATAAGAGCCAATGCTCAAAATACCGCAACTTTCCATCTTCTGACGAATGCGTTCCAGTTCGACTTTGCTGACCCGGAAATGGAGCTGCTGGTCGCGACGGTCGTTCACCGGGCATCACCATCCTTATCCAAGTAAGATTTGAATGGTCGGACAGGCTCCACTTTATCAGCCTTTTCTTCCAGAGCTGCCAGCACAGAGGGGCGGGCATCCGGCTTTTCTTCCGCTTCGGGTTCTGTCCGGCTGGACTGATGCTCCATGTTCAACAGCGCATCCAATTCTGCAAGGCGGGCAGACTTGGTTTGCAGTTCTTCCTCCTGCGCAAACGGCTTGGCGATTTCAACCTCTGCAGCCTGCTTCTGCTGTTCCAGAGAATCCAGTGCGGCCTCAGCATCGGCAATGCGGTCGGCAAAATTGCCGATGGCATTGTCCAGACGGACGATGTTGCCGCGAGGGTCATCGCCCAGCGGTACCGGATAACTCAGCTCGCCGCGGAGAACGATTTGATGCTCATTCTTGAAACTGTCAAAGCGAATGTTCAGCTCAAAGCCGCGATAGGTGCCCAGCAGCATCATATCCGCATTCGGCATCTCCTTGCAGGCGAGCATCAGCCGCTCACCAGCTGCTTTTTTCTCATCGAACACCATGCCCTTAATCGTCATGCCGCAGAAGTTCTCCTTATCCTGCGGGTGTGCGTCTGCGATTTGGGCATCGTTTTTCAGAGCCGCAATACGGTTCTTCGCTTTCTGAATTTCCTCCGGGTAATGCTTGAGCAGCTTATCTTCCAGACGATATTTTTGGTTCTGGTAATCCGAGCGCAGCACCTTGAGCCTTGCTACCTGCACATCCAGATCCATCTTTTCCCGGATGCGCGGGTCGCCTGCGCATAGGGCCTTGACCTCGGCATACGAAAGAGCCTGCTCATCCACATCATCACAGGAGCGCATCGGAGATTTGCTCGTCATGATCTGCGAAATAAACTTCTGCTTGTTTTCCAGCGTTTGCCAGAGGTAGGCGTCGAATGTCCCCTCCGTGACGTAATTATAGACGTAAACTTGTTTGTTTTTGTTGCCCTGACGGATGATTCGGCCGTTGCGTTGGGTCATATCGGACGGTCGCCAGCCTACATCCAGATGATGCACGGCCACCAGCAGGGTCTGGACATTGGTGCCTGCGCCCATCTTTGCAGTGCTGCCCAGCAGGACACGCACCTTGCCGCTGCGGACTTTGGAGAACAAATCCGCTTTCTTACCTTCAGTATCAGCGTTGTGGATGAACTCGACCTCCGATTCCGGCACCCCGGCGGCAAGCAGCTTTGTGCGAATATCATCGTAGACATTGAACGAGCCGTCTCCCTTGGGCGTGGACATATCGCAGAAAATCAGCTGCGTCAGATTATCCTCTTTGGTTTCGTTCCAGATACGCAGAACATTGTCGACACAGGCATTCAGCTTGCTGTCCGGGTCATCCGGGGTGAGCGGATTCATCAGCCGCTGGTCAAGGCCGATTTTACGTCCGTCCGAGGTGATCTTCAGCATATTGTCCACCGAGGGGTCAACCGCACCGCTATGCACCTCAGCAGCACGTTCGCTCAGGGATTTCACCATGTCCTGCTGGATTTCCGAGGGTTTGACCACGACAGTTTCAAACTTGGCTTCCGGAACAGGCAGATGCAACTGGTCGGAAGTCTTGATGTCCGCTGCCTCCTTGAACATATTCATCAGCTCCGGCAGGTTAAAGAACTTGGCAAAACGTGTGCGCGCACGGTAGCCGGTTCCTTCCGGCGCAAGCTCAATGGCCGTGGTGGTCTCGCCAAACGTAGAAGCCCATGCATCAAAGTGGGGCAGTTGTTTCTGCTGGAGAGTGCTGTACTGCAAATAGCGCATCAGTGTGTACATTTCCGTCATGGAGTTGCTGATGGGCGTTCCCGTTGCGAAAATCACGCCGCGCCCGCCAGTCACTTCATCCAGATAACGACACTTGCCGAACATATCGCTGGACTTCTGTGCTTCGGAGGTAGAAAGGCCAGCAACATTGCGCATCTTGGTGTAAAGATATAGGTTCTTGTAGTTCTGGCTCTCGTCCACAAATAACCTATCTACGCCTAATTGCTCAAATGTGACCACATCATCCTTGCGGTCGGTGGACTGTAGCTTTTTCAGTTTCACCTCCAGTGTTTTCCGTGTCTTTTCCATCTGTTTCACGGTAAAATGCTCACCGGACTGTTCCTTGGCCTCTGCAATGGCTTTTTCGATTTCCTCGATCTGATCTTCGATGATCCGTACCTGCCGTTCCGCAGAAAGAGGGATTTTCTCAAACTGCGAGTGGCCGATAATGACGGCATCGTAGTCGCCGGTTGCGATGCGGGCGCAAAAACGCTTTCGATTGGCGGGTTCAAAGTCTTTCTTGCTGGTAACGAGCAGCTTTGCATTGGGGTATAGCCGCAGAAACTCGCTGGCCCACTGCTCGGTCAGATGGTTGGGTACCACGAACAGGCTTTTCTGACACAGGCCCAAACGCTTAGATTCCATTGCCGAAGCTGCCATCTCAAAACTTTTGCCGGCACCCACCTCGTGGGCGAGCAGGGTGTTCCCACCATAAAGCACATGAGCAACTGCATTGCGCTGATGTTCCCGCAGATTGATCTCCGGGTTCATACCGACAAAATGGATATGGCTTCCGTCATACTCGCGGGGCCGGGTACTATTGAACAACTCGTTATACTGCTTCACCAGCAGATTCCGCCGCTGCGGGTCTTGCCAAACCCAGCCTGCAAAGGTATCCTTGATGGCCTGCTGCTTCTGCTGGGCAAGCATCGTCTCCTTCTGGTTCAGGACACGCCGCTCTTTACCATCCTCCTCAATGGTATCATAAATGCGGCAGTCCCGCAAATTCAAGGTGTCCTCCAAAATCTTGTAGGCGTTGGCCCGGTGGGTGCCGTAGGTTTCGGTGGACATGATATCATACATTCCGGCGGCAGATTTGTTGCCGATGCGCCATTCGGACGTAAATGGAGAGTAGCGGACTTGGATCAGGTTGTTATAGCGGATGCGGTAGGGCGGCTGAAAAGTCTCCATCATAAACTGCTGCACAATGGCGGGATTCAGCCATGTGGCACCCAGTCGGATGTCGATTTCTGATGCTTCAAGGTCCTTCGGCTGCGCTTTGGTCAAAGCCTCCACATTGATCTTGAACTCCGGGTGGCTTTCAGCGGCAAGCTGAGCCATGCGCAGTTTATTCCGCACATTGCCGGAAAGATACTCGTCCGCAGTCTGCCAGCCTGCTTCCGGCTCATCTGCATCCGCAGAAGGGTCTTTGAAAATCACGCCTTGCAGCTCTGTGGTAATACGCTCATAATCGCCGGGAGAGCCGAGAAGTTCCGCCATATAGGGCAGATCAACACGGCCATGTTCTCCAATGGACACTGCCAGTGCTTCGCTGGGGGTGTCCACGCTGGTGACGGTGCGCTCCGGGCGAATCGTTCGCTTGGTGAACATATCCGCCTTGCTTTTGAGCTGTTTATTCTCATCGAGATTTTCCAAAGAGCAGAGCAGATAGTAGGAAGAATCATCCTCAAACAAACGCCCATTTTTGCGGTCGTTGAGCAGACCGTATTTTGCGGTAAAAGCGTCATAAGCTGTGTTCAGCTTTGCTTGGGTTGCCTTAATGTCCTCATCCGGGTAATCGTCCAGCTGCTCCTGAATCAGCTGGTTGACGATCTGCCGCAGTTCCACCATGCCGGTGACACGGGCTTTGGCATTATCGGACAACTCCACCTGCGTCATAATCGAATTTTCTCGGTAGTACACCTCACCGTCCACCACGGTGTAGGAGAAGTTTTTTACATCCGGGTCAGCCGGGAGAATATGCTTCTCGTTTTCGGCATCCGCAATATCTGGTGTTTCCACCTCAGCTTCGGTGTATTGCCCCTCAATATGCTGTACCACCTCGGCAAGCTGGTCGGCAAGGTTTGCGCCCTCGATGGGCGCAACGGTCAGGTCATGACCATACTGGGTGCTTTCCAGCGTAAGCTGCCCCAGCACCATCTCCGGGTGGTCTACGAAATACTGGTTGATGGCAAAACCATCTTCGGTCTTGCCAAGCTGCACCCAGTCCGGCTCGTGGTCGATGGGGCGGTCACGCTTTTGCAAAAAGATAATGTCCGAAACCACTTCGGTGCCTGCATTTGCCTTAAACGCATTGTTGGGCAGACGGATGGCACCCAGCAAATCGGCTCGTTCTGCCATGTGCTTGCGGGCGGTGCTGTCCTTGCTGTCCATGGTATAGCGAGAAGTCACAAACGCCACGATGCCGCCCGGACGCACTTGGTCGATGGTTTTCGCAAAGAAATAATTGTGGATGGAGAATCCCAGTTTGTTGTACGCCTTATCGTTGACCTTGTACTGACCAAAGGGCACGTTGCCCACCGCCAGATCGTAGAAATCACGGCGGTCGGTGGTCTCAAAGCCTGCCACGGTAATGTCGGCCTGCGGATACAGTTTTTTCGCAATGCGCCCGGTGATGCTGTCCAGTTCCACGCCGTACAGCCGACTGTCTGCCATGCTGTCCGGCAGCATTCCAAAGAAGTTGCCCACGCCCATACTAGGTTCCAGAATGTTACCGCTGTGGAAACCCATGCGCTCCACGGCATCGTAGATACTACGGATGACGGTAGGGCTGGTATAGTGGGCGTTCAGGGTGCTGGAACGGGCAGCAGCGTACTCATCCTCGGAGAGCAGCCCCTTCAACTCTGCATATTCCTTTGCCCAACTATCTTTGCCGGGGTCAAAGGCATCCGCCAGACCGCCCCAGCCCACATACTGGGAAAGCACCTGTTGTTCCTCGACGGTGGCTCCACGGTGTTCCTGTTCCAACTGAAACAGGGTGCGGATAGCTGCAATATTCCGGGCGTATTTCTGCTTTGCACCGCCCTCGCCCAAATGCTCGTCCGTGATGTGGAAATTCCCGGCAGCTTCCGGCGCAGATTCAGCATTCAGGGCTTCATCCAAGGCAGCAGCATCTGGGAAGGTCTGCACCTTTCCGTCCATCACGGCAGAAATGGGCAGCGCATCCAGTTCTTCGTCCGTCAGCTCCGGCATGACCTGCCGCAGACCGTCCTCGAATTGTTGCTTATTGATTACTTCGTTATCCCACGACTGTCCCTGTGCGCTGGTGTCAATGCGAACATCCGTTTCGCCTACATAGCCGATTTTGCCTTCGATGGTTCGGGTAGGAAGGTCAACGATAACATCGTCCCCGACCTTATAATCAACGACCTTTTCGGGAGCAGCGTCAAGGGCCTCGTCCTGCTGTTCGTACAATTCCCGGACAACAAATAGCGGTTCTTCCCGAAAAATTGGCATCCGCAGGTCGGCCAGTGCCATATCCTGCAAGGAAACCTTGCCCTTATCAAAATCCACTCCGTCAATCCGAAATTTCCGGCCATCCATATTGATGATGGAGCCGATGGGCAGATAGTCCTCTTTGTGCAGATGTTTAGTCTGGTGATGAGTCCCATCTTCGTTCAATCCGGCAAGGTAAACATCGTTGCCCGCAGACCACAATTCTTTTGACTTTCTTGCCCATAAGCTAGGTGGAAAGCCTGTGACCTGAACTTCGCCCAGTGCTGTTTCTCTCGTAAACAAAGCACTGTTGAGAACTTTTGCGACCTTGGCAGCATCTTCTCCATAGAACATAAAATTGCCGCCAGCTTCAAATCCAACCAGAGTATCCGGGTGCTGCGCCTTTAATGCAGTGTATTCGGCTGCACTGGCGGCGTTCAGTTCAAGGGGAAAGTCGATGGCTCTTCTTTCTTTGTCCGACAGGTAGCGGTCAGACTGAATCATCAGGTCGATATACTTTTCAACCCGATCCCAGCGGAGGAGCGTTTTCCGATGGTCGGGATAATGCTCAAACGTCAGCCCCTTGCTGTCATGGTCAAGCCAACCACTGCTTCCGTCCAGATAGGTGTGCGAACATCCACCGGGACCGTGCGGTGCATATTCTTTGGCAAGCGCTTTTGCCCGGAGTTTTCGGTCAGGCTGTGTCTGATAAATCTCCCAAATCCGAAGCTTGCTGTTTTCAAAGTTAGAACCTCTCCGCAGTGCTTTTTCAATATCAGCTTGTGACAAAACAAAAGCGGAGGACGATTTCTCGTTCTCCGCTTGGTCGATGGATTCGATTTGCTGTGCTTCCGTGGGGATGGCCGCCTCCAGAAAATTCAGCTGTAAATCAGCTCGGTCAGGATCATTTCCTCTGCCTGCGCTTTCAGACTGTTCATGTGCTGCACCCACGCCATCTGTTTTTTCTCCTTGTCCGGAGCCGGGTTCCTCTCCAACAGTTCTTTCATCAGCTGCTGCACCCTGTTCTCTGCCGTCTGTTCCATCTCCCATAGGTGCGGGTACAGGGCGTTTCGCCGCGGTGCCGTATCAGACACATCAAAGACATAGTGCAGGCGCGGGTATCCGCCGGATTAATCCAGCAGTGCAATGCCCTTGGAACCACGCCGGACGTAACGGTTCATTTTATTGTTCCATACATCATACTCGGCACAGGCCGTGGCATCCGGTCTTTGGGCATAGATCATCAGCTGATCCGGGTAACTGTATTTGTACAGCCGTGCCGCTGTGATCAGAAATTCTGCCCAGTGCTCCCACCGTCGCGAAAAGCTGTCTGCCGTTTTGCAGGCAAGTGCAAGATATTCTTCGGTTTTGTTTGGCATTTGAAGCCTCCTTTCGGTTTCAGGGTACAAAAAGAGCGGGCAGCCGTTTCATCGCTGCCCGCAGAGGTATGGAATGATTTACTTATTTGATAAACTGGAAGTTAGCGATTTCTTTTTCCGGTATTCTCTGTCCCTCGGATTTCCTCATGATAGAAATAATCCACGATCACCGGATGTCCCTGCGGGACTCTGCCATAAGGCATTTCATTATCCACAAAGGCACAATCATACT